>Ga0114958_10001163_pt1 | contig 21091 bp, 21 predicted proteins | sample C_130208_EF_Meta_FD_89577 | JGI IMG/M metagenome (GOLD analysis project Ga0114958, IMG submission 89577) | Freshwater microbial communities from Lake Croche, Canada to study carbon cycling - C_130208_EF_MetaG | ecosystem: Environmental > Aquatic > Freshwater > Lake | place: Lake Croche, Canada...
AAAGTCAACGATGAACCAAACATATGTTCTGATGCAGGGGCTGCTTCGGCATCGCTATTTGCTGGGTATGTGTTAACAAGCTCCTTGGATGATTTTGTCTTTCTGGTCAAATCAACAGACAACAAATCCCCCATTCCGAAAAAACTTTCTACTGTAGAGGAGGTGGAACTGGGTTTTGTCTTGGTATTGCCACTAGTAGTGGTACTAGTTGCATCCGTGGCACCAGTTGTGCCAGTTGTAGAAGTGGCGCCAGATGTACCTCCAGTGCTAGACATTTTTGCCTGAATTTGCGCTTGAATCTTTTGCTTTAGTTCGTCGATTTGATCGCTGCTCCCAGTACTAGCAGTAGTGGTATCCGTGGTGTCCGTTGCACTTGTGTCACCCGTGGTAGTAACGTTTACGGTATCGCTTGTTTTAGAGGTAGATCCACCTGTGGTAGTAGATCCAGTAGATCCAGAGGATCCAGAGGATCCAGAGGAGCCCGAGAAACCCTCCTTAATGTAATACATTTGCATGATTGCGATAACAACCAAAACGACTAAAAGACCCGCGGTAGTATCGTTGGCGGCGAAAAACACGATGACAAGCAAGAGCACAATTCTGCCTAAAATGTTTTGATTAAGCGATTTCACGATGCTTGGGTCAACATAGACAACAATTAAGAGTAACAAGAATAATGCAGAAAGCGTGTGTTTAGAAACAAACGTGGACAAGTTCATTGATATATAATATATTTTTAAAAAAGAGAGCGCGATAATTAATTAATCATATGTATTGGAGTGTACAAGTTTTCTAAACAGAAACCGCGTTGAATAAAAGACAAATAAATCTTCCTATTTAATACGATTAGTCAAATAATTATCTGCATTTTTATTAAGAATGTCTTTAGCATTTAATGCATCACCATTTAATAGCGATAATGATTATGTGGACGTTAAAAATGGAGATACCCCGATAACTAGAAAAAAACAGACAAACAACAGGACACAAAAACGCCCGATTACCAATGGTAATACAGACAAGGTAAACGCGCTGCTCTCTTCTATCCATAATTCATCCCCTGTTGACAGCGACATGGGAGATTTCAACCCACCTGCTCTCCCTCAATCAGCAGGGGTACAAAACACCATTTCAAAGGAGCAACAACAACAACAACAACAACAACAACAACAAGAACCTGTAAGAGCATCTGATGATGAGGTCGACATGATGTCCGCCACCGATAAATCCTCTTCCTCTTCTTCTTCCTCTTATGCAGAAGATTATTACAAAAAAATGATTCCTAATTATGGAAAAACACCAACCCCTGGCGTATTCCAAGCCCAAGATTACTATCGCCAACAATCCTATGCCCCTTCTTACGAGGGCGCTCCATACATAAGACCACCAATGATGAGCAATGGTCGCGATGGCGACATCATGGAAAAACTAAATTATATGATCAACTTGCTAGAGGAATCGCAGGATGAACGCACTGGAAGTGTGACAGAAGAAGTGATCTTGTACTCTTTTTTGGGTATTTTTATCATCTTTATCGCGGACTCGTTCGCGCGTGTAGGCAAATATACTAGGTAAAAATATACAAAGGCAAATATACTAGGTAAAAACATACAAATCAGTTCAAATGAAATCAGTTAAGAATCAAGACATTTTTTGCATTAAATGTTGGGTAAGCAAAATTATAGAAAAAGTAGGCAGTAGGCGAAACTGCAATAGGGGTGTTTTTCACCAATAGATTATCTACAACCCAATGATTAGACCCTACGTTTTCTACAATGCAGTACTTGTACATGAGTCCCTTCTTCAAAACCGACGCAAGTGCCAGTTTAAAACAATGAACAAACTGGTCGAGCCACTGTGCGCGAGAAGTTTTGTTATGTTCTATACAAGACGCTGCATTATCATAAATAGACGCGTAACAAGTGATTGCACGACCCCCTTCTTGTATTGTGACACATGTGTCTTTGAAAAAATAGACCCCTATCACTTCATCTTGATAAATCATCATATAAATAAATATATTGTCTGTTTGAACCAATTCTATCATGTTTCCAACAGAAGGTGCAATCACAACATCATAAAGGTCATCCCTAGAAAGCAAAGGAAGAAGATACTTCATGTTATCTTTCCCGCAGGGCACAACAGTAATCCCTGCATTTTGTACAATTGGTTCGCACCAACCCGCCATCGAAAAAATATATGTGTCATATACACACAAAGGCACAATCCCGGTTAAAACCCCTTCGCGTTTAAAAAGAGATACTTGGATCGATGTATTCAAGACACTTTGGTTATACTCGTGTGTCTGTATTAGTGTAGGGGCGATCCCCTTGGACCGGTGTCCCTTGTCCACACATAAATAATCTATATAATAAACATTGAACCCAGCTCGCTCCCCTCGCTGATAAATAGTGACATGCAGTGGTCGACCACTAATGACCCCCAACAGAATGTTCTGGTCGATGATCTCTGTGGAGTGAGTTGGGTTCAATAGGAGGTGTCCCTTTTCCCAGTAGAAAGACCAATAAGAAGGCGCAACATGTCCTATAAAGTAGGGGACAATATTGTTCTTCCTTGGACTAAAAGTGTTTCCTTTATTTCTTAAGAAATGGGTTTGAACCAGGTGGACAAAATCGGTGACCAACGGGTCTGTTACTTTATCAAACGATCGCGTCTCGACTCGTTTAAAATCGCAATACTTGTTTTGTTCAGGTAGCTCAGGGCGAATAATACCTCTTTTAAAAAACCATGCATAGATATCATAGACATGCATGACAGGTTGCAAAGACCAGAAGGGGTACTTTATTTTGATATAGGAATTAATTAGAAAATAGAATACGATGAACAGTGTAAATAAGTACAGAATATAATGATAAAAGGAGTTTGTAAATACCTGTTTGTAAAGTTCAAAGAACCATGCATATATGTGCACAAACATGAGTCAATATATCCCATCTAATATAAAATATATGGGGTTTATTGGTATTACTACTACGCTATTGCTACTGCGCTTCGCTATTACGCCACTACGCGCCAAGCTACTACTCGTCCAACAACATTAGCGCCATCGCTGAATAATTGTGCAAATCGATTAAAGTGTCTCTTATTCCTTCATCCTTTATCAAATTGACTCCATTTTTTGTTATAGACATGGAACGTTGTAATTTGTCTTCCATTCTCATCAAGACACCAATCACACCATATTTGGCAAATGCATCGCCATAATCTACATTCTTTTTAGCAAACAATTCTAATGCCTCGCTTTGAATTTTCTTCATTTGTTCTATTCGGTTCATCTTTTAATTTAATAACCAATATGGTAATATGTGTTTAAGTATTTGAACACTTGAATATTTAAGTATTTAAGTATTTGAATATTATTTGGCGCAACTAATTACAGGTAACCCGTAATCCAACCACCCTGCGACAGGCACCCCTTTGACTGGGGACAACCCATAACCAAACTTGATCGAGGTTACTTGGTACCCTAGTAATTTGAGAAGAGTCAAGATCTGACTACTTGTGTGCCCTACATAACAGATTAAAAATATAGGTCTGTCTTGGGGGAGCTTCTTTAGATTCTTATCATCCAACATATCTAACCAAAATATGTTTTTGGCACCTTTTATGTGCATCTTATTGAACTCTTTTTCTTCCCTTAAATCGATTAAATAGTATTTCTTGGTTTTAACCATGTAATACTTGTTGTAAAAATCAATGGGCGTAATATAGTTCCAATCATCTTTGGTTTCATGCAAATACTCTCTTAATGCGGCGGCAGTAAACATCCAGTGATTATATATATATGTATACAGATGTATTTATTAATACATGTTTATTTGTCAATTAGTTTATTAGTGTGTTTTCTGGTTATTGTTTATTTCACTTTGTTATGAAATCGCCCCTCTACTCCACACTTGGATTCATCTGTGCGACAGGATATCGCGTCACTATGTTCTACCTCTCCAGTGACTAAATGTTGTTTTCCAAAAAGAGAACATTTACCGATCTTTGTCTTATATGCATATATTTTATCATATGGATTGTCATACTTTTGCGCGACATAATTGACACAGGTCAAACAAGGGTTTTTTGTCTTGATTACAAAAGAGGAAAAGAATCTTAGACTCATTTGTTTAATAATATAAATATTGTAAATAATGTTTATATTATTTTTATAGATTGATTAAACCTTTATTAAAGGTTCGGGTAGCTCGGAGGCCCGCACAAAATCCCACATTCCCCGCATCGTTGGTTCTTGCCTCGCTGGATCAAAATATACCCACTCATCCCCCACCCAGTGCCCCAACTATTCTTCACCTTGTAATACGCCGTTCCATCAGTCCATGTCCCGTACCCCACCGCCAACACACCATGGTCCAAATTTGTCCCGCAATCACCTGTTAAAACACCGCTCTTATACAACTGGAAAGCAGGTTGGTTTGCCTGAATCGCGATAGACACAGGTTGTACTGCCAGTGCAGACATTAACGCGTCGTCTGAATTCTTTGCCACATCCGTATAGGACTTGGGTGCCACATTCGTATTTTTTGTACAAGTGGTATAACAAGTCCCCTTCTGACCAGTGCTTCCAGAAGTGTATGGGTAACCTGACTCAGTGCATAACCCACCATTTGACTTGGTCCAAGTAAATGCATAATCCATGAGTCCACCATTGCACGCAGAATCCAGAGTATCACATGATACCAAGTTTTGCTCAGAAAAGGAGACCAGTTGCCCATACTTGATCTGATAAGCGCCCTCTAGCGCGCCAGTGGCAGAGAAAGACCAACAAGACCCGCAATTGCCCTGATCCTTTACACCAGTAACCGCACCCTTGGTGGTCCAGTCGATACTTGCAGGGAGACCCACCTCTTCAGAAGTAAGGTGCGCAAAATCGTCATCGTCGACATCTTCCGAGACTTCATCTTCATCTTCATCTTCTCTGGGAAACACACCACTTGTCCCGATATATTTCCCAAACTCCCACGAGTTCATATGCGAGAATTGGTTGTGACCAAGAGCATACAATGCGCTCTCTCTGTTATGAGAAGTAATAATATCATCATTCTGGGCATAATTGATCAACATGTGGACATAGTGAGAGACATTGGTAGTACTGCGATTGTGCTGGGTAGACCAACTCTTGAAAAAAGGTTCATAATAAGAGATGTCGCGGAGTAGTCTTACACCTTCAACCAATCTGGAGCTTGTGCTTGTGCCGGCGCTTGCAATGGTGCTTGTGCCGGCGCTTGCGCTAGACGCGATAAATAACTTCAATGCAGTCAAAAATAAATTGTTGGATCTAGACATGTTCTTGGGTAGTATACATATTTATAGAGGGATGTCTTTAATATGTTTTTCATATTTCAAATGTTGTTTGAAAATTTACTGTCACGTTTTCATTAGGGTAACCGATAGGGTTACACAAAAATGGTATACCATTTATTATTTTACTTGAAGGGGCATGCGTATGTCCGTACACCCAACATGTTATTTTATTTTTGTTCGCTTCTATCAAATTACCCATATCACAATAAAACCATTGATTGTAAGGCGACATCCGTTGCGTTTTATATTTTATATCAATTAAAGAATTAGAAGGCGCGTGATGTGAGATAATAACGCAATTTTCTTTATTTTGTAAAGTGTCTTCTAAAAATTCGACGCTCAACGCATTTAATCTATTATATTCGATATAATCGAAATGGGGAATTTTGAACACATCATTTATTTTAAATTCTGGGTTTGTAATTTTAGACCATAACGTAGTCCCAACGAAACAATAATCATCATACATTTCATAACTGTTATTTAAAAAATGAATGTTATGAAATTGTTGGAAGTAATCTTTCATAAATTCATTTGTTTCTTGGATCGTTTTCGTTTTATTATAATATTCGTGATTCCCTGAAATAACAAATGTTTTTTTGAAATTTTTGCTTGTAAACTGCATAAATGTATCGTAATTGGGTTGATACGGGTCACCTATATCCCCCGCTAATATACATGTTTCATTTAAACCCGGGGGTATTTTTTTTATAAATGACTCTATTCTGTTTGGTCTGATAAATTCTAAATGCAAATCTGATAAATACCTGATACGATGTTTCATTATCGTATTATCGTATTATCACGTTATCATAAGTAATCTTTATGTCATTGCAAAAATGCAATGCACTGACAAAGGGTTACTACTCGGGTTTCCGAAGTACATACAGGTACTGGTAATCGTAGGCGCACTGTTTCAGATCAATCTTGGATTCCAAGATAAATCCCACATCGGTCGCCTGTCTTAAAATACTTTCTTGTGATTCCATATACATGACATGCTCGTTCTTCCTTGATGCGCCATCTTTGTACTTGAACCGTTCCGAGAATTTGGCGACATCGGTGTCTTTATTTAAATCAAAGTTTGCTTTGTAATCAAAGTTATTAAACACTAGATTAGTGTGGGTAATACGCGTCTTGGCATATTTTTGGGGGCTCACGAAAGAGAGCGGATTGCCTGGAGGAAGAATCGGGTCAAACTTATCCCGGTTCACCATATGAATCACCAAATAACCACCAGGTTGTAACCAGTATATCGCATTTTGGAAAAAGAGTGTTTTGTCTTGGAAATAGTAGAGGGTAAAATAGAGGCAGGTAACATGCGTGTAGACGCCACCCATCACCGCATTTTTTTCCAGTGCGTTTGCCACTTTGAATGAATAAGCGGGATAGTTTTGTTTCGCCTGTTCAATCATTGATTCCGAAATATCAATCCCCATGGTATGCAATTTTTGCTCTTCAAACTTGGCGACATGGTGTCCTGTCCCGCACCCAACATCCAATATCTTGCTTTGCATGGTGGGCGAAGTCGTATTAATAATTTCCCCGACTTCGTAATCATCTTTCAACGCGTTGAATACTAGGTAATCGTAGATGTTTGCATAAAATTGGTCATATACCTCGGGACCTGTTTTGAACAAGAATTGGTTGGACTGGGTGAACCCTTCTAAAAACCCTTGTACCCCCTCTGGTCCCTCTAGGGAAGCAATCTGTTTAGAATAAAGAATCATTAAGAAAACGATCAAGATGAATAATATCATTTTTACCATAGTAGGTATTTTTTGAAACTTGTCTATTGCCTTGATAATGTAGTTTGCAAGTTTTTCAGTGTATGGGTGCATCTCCTATATGTAATAATGCTATTTTTTTTGTATAATTTGACATATATTGAGAAACGAATGCAAAAAGAATGCGGGAAAACGGAAATCAACGACATACGTCTTGTCACCGAATTTAAATCCAAAACATTTTCCGAGTTCAAAAAAACAGATGTAAAAAAAGAATTGCTAAAGAATTTGATGCAGGGTAAAATAGAACAATCGTGTTACTGGAGTGCTGAGCTGATTTGTGCAGGACATTATTGCGAATTATGGGATACACTTGTCCTTTTTTATACCAAATATGTTCATCTAGGCGCCCCCAAAATCGCTATTTATTTGGATATGCGCGTTAAAAACTTTAGAGAGATTGTTGTCAATGGGTATCTCGATGACGAGCTTCGTATGCGAAATTGTGACAAGATCCGCCGCCTGTTTTGCGAAATCATCTGTATTTTATGCGAAGCAAAACGTATGCATAGTTACGACGACACTAAAATACGGGACGATGATTTTGACCTAGTCCATTTGTCTGATAAGTTGTGCGCGCCCTCTGTGACATTTGTAGAAGAAATTTTTAAACCAAATGACCCTAAAGAATTATATGTTGCATTAAATGAGTTTGCATATAATCTAAGTGACTCTGTCAAAAACTCGGTCAATGCCTGTTTCTGGGTAGAGTGGGTCTTGGAGTTTGAGAAAAAATGCAAAAGCAATAAGAACAAGCAACTTATCCATTGTGAACGACGCACGTTCGCCGATGTCAATGTCGCTCAGCAAATGGACATCGTTTGGTTGCTTTGGGATGTTTTGTTGTCTTGTTCTGCCAAGAAGAATAACAAGTTTGTACAAAGTGTGGTTCAATCGTCGCTTAACCTGTTTACGATGAAATATACTACCTCATGCTGCAAAAAACGCAAGTACCTGATCTTTTTTGCGGTGTCTCTGATTACAGAACCTGTTGTTTCTGTAAGTGGTGGCGAACTTACCAAGAATAAGGAAAAAGTAGCCGCGATCGTTGACAACATCGACACGATCTATAAACAGATCAAACAAAATGAGCGGTCCCCCAATACCGATTATTTGTTTACTGGTTTAGGAAAAAGCAACCTAGATAAAACAATCGAGAAACTAGAAATGTTGAATAGTTTGGGTGCGGATTTCATCCCCCGCATCGAATAACAACACTTGTCTAATGAATATCTACATAGATATATATAACCATTAACCATGCCACATACGATTCGAAGACGTACCAATAAGAGAAAGGGGGCGAGCAAAAATGAAGGCGTCGCCGCGTCCTATGAGCAAACGCTGGTCTGTAACTTTTTAGAGACACTTCATATGATCAAGTTGTTTCATTGGAGAACTACTTGTTTCTCAGAACATAAGGCGACTTGTGAACTGCACGCCAAGTTAAGCGAAAACATTGACACATTTGTAGAGACAATGATGGGAAAGAATGGAAAACGTATTCATATGCATGAGGCACATAAGTTTGATATATGTGACTGCACTACTGTAGAACAATTAAAGATGCGTATGCAAGAATTTAAGAGTATGTTGATCGATATGCCCAACAAATTGGACCCTGTTATTAATAGCGACCTACTTAATATACGAGACGAAATGGTGGGACACATTAATCAGTTTTTGTACCTCTTGACGCTGTCTTAAAGGGTCTTAAAGGGTCTTCGGTCCTTTTACACAGTAGTCCCTTCGGTCCTTTTACACAGTAGTCCCTTCGGTCCTTTTACACAGTAGTCCCTTCGGTCCTTTTACACAGTAGTTCCTTTTACCGTATTATAATTCAAATATTTTATATTTTTAAATTATAAATGGAACCATTAAAACGAAGTGCTACCAAAATGTTAAACACCCTTACTGGAAAAATACCAGAGAAAATCTCAAGTGGTTCGTCAAAGGATAGTGTCGAGACATTTGACCCACTCCCTTCTCTAGAAGAATTAGACTCTTCGCAAGCATCTTCCTCTGGCGCCGCTTCAACTGAACTGTTTTCTTCCTCTGATTCTTCTTTTTCCTCTATGATTACCAACAATTTGGTCGCCATTCTTGCTGGGATCGCGCTGATTGCATTTACCATTTTTAACGTGATGGCGTACTATTCTGGGCAAAAAGACAAAGACGAAGGGGCACCGCAGGCCGCGTCTTCAAATGCCGCGTCTCTTCAAGATACCATTATGAAATCTATAAAGGGTGCGTATGCAAGTGCCTATGACAAGGTGACCAAATATTTTAATGAGACAAAAGAAGAAGAAGCACCAGTCACCCCTGTCCCAGCGCCTAAGAAAAAGGCGGCCGCAACAGTAAAAAATCAAGTACCAGGGATCACCTCTAGCAAACGCGCGACAACAAGTCAATCGCAAGAAGTTGTAGAGGATGACGAAGATGATGACAACGCCGAAGTGGACACGTTGGATGCCGCGTTAAAAAATGCCTCAAGTGGTTCTTCGTACAAGGCGAATAACGCATATAGCAGCGTAAAAGCGGAAGCAGGATGGTGCTATGTAGGGGAAGAAAAAGGGTATAGGAATTGTGTGGAAGTGGGGGAGAATGATAAGTGTATGTCAGGGGATATATTCCCTACTAGTCAGGTTTGTATTAATCCAAGTTTACGGGCGTAGTAATTTAGAAAAATAAGGGGTTGTATAATGCGATATCGTATAATATAATATTGTTGTGTTATATTATAGAAGGGATGAGTGATGTTGGTTGTGCCGCAGAAACTTTATGCGGGTTAATTGACAAATACGATGATGAAGTGGTTGATAAATTTATTGACGAACTACCATTTTTGTTTAAATACAATCAAATCAACTACAATTTTGTAAAAGGTCTTGATGATCAAGATCCTATTGGCAAACTTTATAAACGAATGGCGAGAATAATACACCCAGATAAATCCGACGATAATAAAGAAGAACGTACAAAAGATTTTCAGGATTTAAATAACGCCGTTGTGACGTTGCGTTCAAATCCTGGAGCGTTTGATCTTCTCTGTAGTAAATTGTTACTTGCTCGTCCACCACTGTCAAGTTTGCGTGAATCAACGTCATCAACAGAAAATGTCGCTGTTGCCCGAGCGCCGGTCTTTAAAACAGAATCTTGTAATTTATATAATGAAAATAAAGAAAAATACACCGCCACCACTTGCCAACAAGGAACCAAACGCAAAAATATTCCTGGTAGTGATGAAAATTCTTCAACGATAGATAAACCCGAAAACGATCTTGAACTTGCAATGAACATATTTATTGAGGCATATTTTGATTTTTATGCAAAATCCCCCGGATCAGAAACTGGTGGGGAAATTGATCCTTACTTTTATGCAATACTCGTCGTCAAACAAAACACAGAAAGAAGAATTACTGTCCTGCCATTTAACGGTGGACCAAGTTCTGAAAATGGGTTCAATCAACATGTTAAAAGTTTTGTATTATTTAAATCAGAAGGAAGAATTGGTTACATGAGCGAGAAGGAGTTGTTGGACATATTTCATGCAAGATTTGATGCGGTCACTTTATGTGGACCTATTCGCGGGGCAACTGGAGATCAAAAAGCAGAACAAGTTGTCAGTAATGATGATAGGGGTCGAAAAATTTCCGCTGTAAAAAGCGCGAAAAGAAGTCAATCAGCTCCAAAATTAACAAGTTATGGTAGTAGACTTGTCGAAGTAAGGTTTGAGGACCCACTTCGTGGTAAAACTATCGGCGGCGGTTCAAAAACAAGAAAAAAGAGAAAACGAAAACAAAAACAAACCAAAAGAAAACAAAGACGAGGTAGAAAGACGCGCCGAAAATAGATCGCTGTTAATAGTTTATTGTAATCTGGCGCATAAATGTAAACATATGATCCATTTTTAATTGAGTCATGTGTTTAGGTAATTATATCTATAATATGTAATGGCAACTGATTTAGGTCCAATAACTGTTGAAATTCCACATAAAGATGATGAAACAGCGATGGACCCAGATTTTAAAAAACAATATTCAGCAATTTCAGATATTACGGCAAATGAGTCGCCGAGAGCAGATGGGTCGCTGGGAGCAGCGCCACTAACGCGGAGACAAGATTCAACAGAAACAGCAGGAACAGTGGAAACATCGGTAACATATGCTGTGTCAAATCAAAGAGGTCATCCAACGTGTTGGATTTTTAGTGTAACAAAAATAATTCTAAAATTTTTAAGAAGATTTTTTGAAAAGAAGGCGGGACCAGGAAAAAGAGGAAGACTTGCCTTACCAAAAGATGGTTATAATCACACGTGCGATCAGTATTATGATATAGATAAATTTGATGCAATTATAAGTGAAACGTGGGGTTGTATTAAAAAAACAAGGTTTCCTGATATTATACGAAGTTGTTTTGGAACTATAAGTTCTGAAATATGCGGTGAAATAGAGTATGAAAATTTATGTTTACATATGTTTATTTATTATATTTTTTTAGAAAAACATGGTGACGTCGGTGGGGGAAGTCATGCCGGACTTGCGTGGTTTACAGAAAATTTTATAAACAAAAAAGTATCACCCGAAAAATTAAGCACGTCCACACTTCCCGAACCATATAAATCAGTTGCTATAGACATCATGTTAGATTATTACGAATCGCCTGTTGAATCGGTAATTATGCCAAAAATTTTTGTAAATAATATTGTTTATCATAAAGATGCACAAATGGTCCAAATAACTTCAAATGGTTATCAACCTACAACACATGAAGATGGTAGTAACATTCCTGTCAATCATTTGAAACGTTATTATTTTTGTAAATCTGGAATTGAACGATTACCACAGGAAAAGGAAGAAAACCGAGACCCACATTTAGCAGAAAGAGAATTGTCTAAATATATTAAAAGCATACTTAGGCAAAAGTTATATTTAACAGTGACTATTGATTTAACTGGTGATGGGAATGAATGGTGGGAAAATTTGAGTAAATCAAGAGTCAAAAAATTTATTGATTTTAGCGCATACAATGAAAACTCTGACAATCCACCGAAGTACACAGGATGTGTACTTGAAGGAAAATTAGGCGAAGAAACATTTAGGAAAGGTTTGAGACAGATAGGATTGCACACTATGACCATCATTAGTTGCGAAACGCTCGACGGCGAACTAATTTTAAAAATTAAAAATTCTTGGGGGGAAAAATGGGGGAAATATGGAATTATTGTTGTCGGGATAAGGGAATTAATGACACATTGTTATCTTGAATTTAATTGCATGGATTATGTTGATTTTACTGAAATTATTGAACTAGTGATGTTTTATAACACTGACGCTGAATTTAAAGCTAAACTGGATGCGGAAGCTAAACTGGATGCGGAAGCTAAACTGGATGCGGAAGCTAAACTAGATGCGGAAGATAAACCGGATGCGGAAGATAAACTGGTTGCAAGGCTAAAAGATTACATAAAAGCAGAATGGAATGATGAAATGCCTGGAGACAAAATCGATCAGGTCAAAATGTCTGAAGAAGAACCCGATGAAGAAAAGACTGGTGATTCAGTTAAAGGACCCACTGAAGAAAAGACTGGTGATTCAGATGATAAACCCACTGAATCAGAGACTGGTGGTTCAGAGACTGGTCAAGGTGAAGAAAAAACCGATGGCGGCGCGCGACACCGTCGTGTCAAATCCTCTAAACATAATTCAAAAACCAGAAGAACCCAAAAACGCTTTGTGAAAACCAGAAGGAAACAAAAACGGTTTATAAAAACTAGAAGAAACCCAAAACGTAAAAGAGGTAGGAAGACGCGTCGCTAACTCGGCACTAAAACATGCTACTTAAAAAACAACACTCTTCTTTCTAAACCATCTTTTAATGACCGAAGCACTAGGTGTCGGTTTTATTTGTGGTCCCGTAGCCAACCGATGTATATAAATTTTAAACAACTTTTCCAGCGTGAACCCAATATGATATTTAAGACCATCTATGAATGTTTCTGTGTTGGACGCAAGTCGTATCGCACAATCGTCGCTTTCCAACAGTATCATCACAAACTCATAATGCACTGTTTGAGGAACATATTTGGACACGCTCATACAGGTCACATTATCCATTAATCTATATTGGTTCAAATACATATGATATCGCCATAGTGTCCTGACATGGTCACTTCGTTGTGGAGGCAGTATATACATCACCCGATCAATATATTCGCGCATAATCTTACAATGTGGTGCGCCTGTCGATAGCATAAAGAGTGCGATCATTCGTATAACTTCTTTGGGTAGCACCTGTGTCAGCACGTAGACACCTTTCAACGATTCTAACATTGGTACAAAATAAAAGATATAACAGATATAAAAGATATAATATATATTGCAAAATAGTACTTAAATAGATTGCAATATACATATTTTACGCAGAAGAAGGCACATCGTTCCCCGAGGTAAGTCCCTTGTACCCCTGTGGCCACTTGTCCCCCGACGACCCCATCTTGTACCGATACCTGGGGAAATAAGTGGGGACCGAGTCATTATAGCACAATAATTCAATATTCCCAGGCACATCCGAACAAGATGTCGGGAAACACAACTCTCTGGGTGGCGCCACTTTTGTCTCTCCTGTACAAGGGTTGTACTGCACTTTGCAAACAAGTGTTCCCCCATCTTCCACGACAATTTCGTCTTGGGGTGTGTTCGGGTCGCAGGTGATAGGAGCTTCTGTGGGGGTCCCGTCTAATAAAATATTTCCTATTGCGTTGACACGTTTGAACCAACGAGTGTTTGGTTGCGTATATTTGTCTGATTGGGTTGCGAATGAGGTCGTACGCCCATTTAAACGACCGCGCGCGATCTTGGCAAATCGCTGGTTCTTTGTTAAACAAGAACTATTTCCTTTGTACTGTAGGATGTTACCTTTGCGCAACATTTGAAGCACATGCCCTACATCGCTGTAAGCGACAAAACGTTTGAGCGCGGGGATATATACTGATTCTGTTGCTGATGGCGTATCACCCACGGGCTCGTATGTGCATGGGTTTTGCACTCGGTTCCAGACACGACCTGGGTCTGGGTTATAACCAGGTTTTAAACAAGACATATCTTATATTATAAGAACAATATAGTATAAGAGTAGTCGCGTCGTCATTCTTTGGGGTTAGTTCACCGATGGTGCATCCCCATAGAAATACCATCTCGACGACAAGTAATCCGATTTGGTGACGCTAATCGCGCTATTGCCCACCAGTTTGGTGTTAGGACCGCCATTGTTTATTTGTTGGATATCGTATATGCCTAAAGCGTAGTCATAGTACCACAAGTCCGCAATATTCCCATTAAACCCGCCATTCATTGCTACATAGACATCGCCATAATTTTGTTTGGGGATTCCATGCAACATCTCGCTTTTGGCAATAGACCCATTGATATAGACATCTAGTTTGGAATTGGTGCAACGGATAATCACATTTACCCATTTGTTTACTGGGATACCAGGGATTGCGATTTCTTCATTGATGTTATCATAGGTATTCATAATAACTACTAGTGAGTTGGAGTTGGGTGCAATATATAACCCAGGCGCGTTGTTCGGGAAATTTAGACCCGATTCTGCGATGGTGCTGTTGCCCTTATGAAAGATATGCTTGTATTGTCCTGTTTGGGTTGGGGACGATGGGTCGATCAGTACCCACACAGACCAAGTAAACTCAATCCCGTCTGTAGCATTTTGAGATCGGTATGCAGTTTTAGACCCTTTTACTGAGGGGTCTTGTGTAAAAGTAATCATCGTTTTGGCATCAACCATTCCTTTGATATATTTTACTTGGTGCGAGTGCGAAAAGAAATACCCGAGGATCATGGAACCTAGTCGGAAGAGAATCATGTATGCAAATAATACTAGTAGGATAAACGCGAACTTGGAAATCATGGTATTTGATTGTAGGAAACTAGCGGAACCTGAAATAGAAGGCGCTAACCCAGAAGAACTAGAAGGCGATGTTAGTGAAGATGGTGTGATTGAATCCATATAATCTATATAATGTATATATATTTCAAATAATAAAATATATATAAAACATGTCACTTATGTTTTTTAAAATCATTTTGTTCTTAATCTGTTAAAACTGTCTCTCTGCAACAACACTTATTAAAGAGTCATGCTATTTGTTTCAACATCCCCATCCATCACAGAAAGTTTGATAGAATACTTGCTGAATATGCTGCTTAAAAAGTTTTCACCATACCCATTTTTGTATGTATCCCATGCTTGTTGTGGGTTGATCGAATCATTCCAATATTGGAAACTGGACGTCCACCCAGAGAACCCGCCCATGGGAGTCACAATCACAGGAAGAGATGCGCTTACTTTGGGGACGCCTGGGAGCATACATGTCTTTACCAATTTGCCATCAAGGTATACATCCATGGACCTACCATAAACACTGACTAGGAAGTGTGTCCACTTTTGTAAAGGAATGTTGGGGACTGCGCAACTATGGATAATGGTGTCTTCACCATCAGTGCCAGACATACTATTGAAACAAGTCAACTTGACAGTTAGATTATTTTCTACCGGGGCAAATATGACAGCGGGACATGGTTCAGGTGGGCCTTCCATTGCGGAAGAAGTGCTGGTGCTGGTGCTGGTACTGCTACTTGTGCTAGTGCCTGTGCTGGTAGATGTAGGTGCTTCTTTACCAGATCTTGCGAATAATATCTTTGGTTCCCCATATTTGTAATTCCAATCATCTATATAAAACCATATCCCATACGCAAAATTGGTTGTGGTAGAACCTGTGTCGCTCCCTGCAAGATCTTCTGATTTAATTGTTTGAGCAGTTTTTCCATCTGTCATAGTAGTTAATGACGACAATGGAGATCTTACATAACTAATAATAACAATCAACATCAGGGCAACTGCTACAAGTGCGATTACTAATTTAATATCCATTATATACTATAATATTAGAAAAATTCATAAACCGCACTGTTATTATTAAACATGTCCATCAAACTTGGGTGGGTTGGCATTTTTAAATTGTTCATACATTCTTGCTACTTCCACAATAGTAAGTGTATGCTTGAAGTAAATTAAACTACAAACTCCTCCACTAATGCCATCACTTGTGCCAATATACATACTGTCATTTTCTAAAAATGGCGCGATCTCAATCGCAGATCTCGCCAAAACCCCATTAAAAAATATGTCTAAAGTACCCCCTGTATAATTGAATACTACATTATTCCATCGCTGCATCGGGAACTTTTTTGTTTTGTAAACGATGCGGTTATCATCTTCATCTAGTTCAATCCCAATTTCTTTCAGGTACTGCGCGATTTGTACATCGTCATACCCTTTTTCTGTTTTCAAATTGTCTATCAATGTCTTCATTTCTGCATTGTCTTTGCCCATTTCAGTTGTCATGACCAATGTGTTATTGCTTGCTTTGTACTTGATATTTGGTTTTTCGCCAAAATTAAATATGGTCGTATACTTGTTGTACTGATATCCTGTGCTAGGTGGCATCGCATCAATATTAAACCATAACGATATCGCATAATTATATTCAGGTGTTAGCGCACCACTAAGCTCGTCAGGAGGATTCAATTGGTTATAGGATGTCACAAGTAGTTCTGAAGAGATATCTACTGGTTCGTTGATTAATAGTTCCCCTTCGTTCTTGTCGCCAATATAGACCTTTCGCTGATAATATTTGTGTACATAAGGGTACAATAAGTATAGCACGATTAACACAAGTTCAGATGCCAACAAGATCCAAACCGATTTAGGGGTGTTTGCTCCCTCGTCTTTACCTACTCCTACCAATTTTAGAATCATATCGATCTTGTTCACATAGATGCAAGGAAGATATAATATGATGTTTATAATTAATCTGACTGCGGGGTATTTGTCTAAAAAATTCGATTTGTCTATAAATTTATAAGCGATTGCACCCATGGTGAAAATAATGCCAAACAAGAGGACCCAAGAGAAAAAACTCTTGTTGTTCCCGTACGATTCTCCTATGCTTATCAAAGAATAAAGCACCAAGATGAAAAACACAATGCTTAAAAAATAAGTAAGTGCGGTTTGTATTTCTTTATCCAAGCCAGGGGCCGAGCCTGAGGCGCCCAGTTCTTCCGCCTTTAAGAAAAACCGATTGTTTTGATACAAAAACATTGCAATCATGATTGCTGTCCCTATCGTGACCACTGTCATCGTACTAATGTCTACATGATTTGTCAAAAACTGAAAAGGGTTCCAGAAATAAATAATTGTCATAAATGCAATGAATGCGATGAGAGCGCCTGAATATTTAGAGAGGACATACTTGTTATAAGAAAGCGCAAACATCATGAAAAAGGCAATCAGAACTGCCGCCACAGAATACCCAGACAAATAATCAGTTAGTTTTGCAAGTGGGTTGGTATACATATATACTGCGAACGCGATGATGAAAAACAACATCACTAATATTTGTCCTGCATAACCAGGTGAGCTCACATTTGCCACATTTGCACCCAGCTCGCGCCGAAGATATAGATTATTTATGGCGGGCGCCAAAAGTACACACGCCAACAGAATGATCAAAATAATCCCAAATGCTTTAGCAAATGCCCCCGCTGTTAATGAAAAGGCGAGCAAAAAAACAATGATTAGCACTATTATGACAGCGAAAAAGATCTTTAGTTTGTCTAGTGAGGACAACTGTTGCAAGTATGCGCTTGCGCCTGATATAGCGGGGTTTGTGACACCTGCTGTTTTTGACCCAACTCCTGTGATCAATCCACCTAGCATTTTACCTAGATCTACTATTTTGCAAAATGCTGTTTTGAATATGGAGTCCGATGAAACTGGCGCTGGCGCGGTTGAAGCGGACGCGGTTGAAGTCATGATTATCGTTACATTAACTCGAGAATATATTACGGCGATTATACTTGTTTCATCCCATTATTATTATGCATTGGTCTCTTTATATTGTTTTCTTACAACAACACCTAAAGATTTTCCATTGCGGTTTTCTTCCCATGACACTCTCTACAAAGTGCCACCAAATTGTCTACTTCGTTCCCTCCGCCATGTTCTAACCTTACTTTGTGATCTACTTCGAACCAAGCATTCAATCTTTGTCCACACCCATTGCATTTCCAGTCCTGTTGCGAAGCAACATACTTCTTTTTTGTTTCGCTGACCGAACGTTTGGTTGGTTTTCCTGTTGTTGTCCCAGTCGCCCCTGTCGCCACAGCGCCCGATGTCAATATTCGTCGTTCTTGTGCCATATAATTATGCCCAGGGTTCAAATCTTCATTCAGCATTTCCATGAACCCCTTGCCTTGGTTTAACCCATCGGTTGCAGAACCACTCGTGAAATCCAAGATCGGTGAAATGACGCTTAATGATGCGCGGTCAATTGGTGCATATCGTATCATGTTGTTTGCATACAATAGAATGCTTTTGAAATGAGCGGGGTTCCGTTTGAACAACAGGTAGACCATAATTGCGGCAAACCCGATAAACGCCATCCGGTAATACTTTTTCCAAGAGAGGATAAGTTTGCTATATTTTCCGTCATGATATGTGTCGTAGATAAGAAACCCTACGATGCCTAAAACCCATATTTCTACTCGCATGATAAGTATCTATATTTATATAGATATTTATATAAATGTATGCATGCTTTTGCAAGACCACTACTTTTTTGCAAGACTACTACTTCGCAAGACTACTACTTCGCAAGACCACTACTTCGCAAGACCACTACTTCGCAAGCACATCAATCACTTTGCTTGATCCCTTTGTCACCGCGTCTTCTTCTACGCTTGACGTAGAAAACTCGCTTTCCTTGTGTAATTTGATTTCTTCCTTGGAAGAGAGTGATCGCCATAGTTTGGACAATGTGGTCAAGTCTGAAATCAGTTCTTCTACGTCGATAACAAGCAGTGACGAAACAAACAGGTGGCGCGCAAAAATACTTCTTAATTTGTCGTAGATCAAATGCTCCCCCTTATTTAGTTCGCTATAGTTGGCGTGATACGCTTCTAAAACAACTGAATAAGACATAATAAACCCCCATATGTCTACATTTTTTATAAATATTTCGTCAAAATATTGTTTTATATGGCACTCGCCGTTATGAGTATATTGCATCAAAATCTCGGTCAAATATTCTACCAAGACATCGTGTGACAAAATATACTTTTCGTCGTTATTCAACCCCGAGTAATCGATCAGAACATCATTCAAATAGTGGAAAGAGGATTCCCTATCTTTTTCTTCCTCTGATTTATTTTTACTTGACATTTTATGTTTGAAAACCCCTTGCAATATCTCGTGCACAATAGTGAAGTGGTTTGTCCCTCGTTCTTCGAACCACTTGATGATGTACTCAGACACAAAATCTGTTACTGCATCAAAGTCAGGGGAGGGGGTTGTCTCTAAAAAGGCGGCATAATCTCGTTTGAATTGTTTTGTAAGCACCGCGATGGACATGGGGACATTGTATTGGAAAGACCGCATTGCAATAGTATCAGGAATCTGTTCTTTTTTTGCTTCATTGTAAGTGCATGATAAACCCCAATCGATTAACCGGACTTTTGCGCCAGTGCCAGCGCCTTGTGTAATCAAAATATTGGACTCTTTGATGTCTAAATGATAAACACCTAATTGGTTCATAGGAAGAATACCATTTTGTAGAAGTTCAATCATCGCGTCGTTCATGGTCGCTAGGTCCGAGGGAGACTGATTTCGTTCCATATAATCGCCCAAGTCTTCCCCGCCATGAGGCATATTAATTATTTTTAAATCTTGTAAACGTGTATTGACTTGTTTTCTAGTGATGTTTCTTTTTTTTAGTGCTTTGCATCTAGTTTTGAAGTTTTTTAGATCGCTTTTGGTCAGCGGGGCAGGTGTGCACATTGTATACCCATCCAGCAAAAAATAATCTTTGTAATTAGGGACTTTGCTTAGCAAATGTTTGTATTTGATTATATCTTCGTATTCTTCGATTGCATATTTGGACAACATTAGTTTGGAGATATTTTTTCTATTGCTGCGATATGGTCTTTTTGTACCCTCACACTTTAGTTCAGGTTCAAATATACACCCAAACCCACCTGACGCGGTTACTTCACCTCCAAATCTTGTTTTGTTTTCCATTGATCTTAGGTTACCTTATTTTATTATGATATTATTTATTTTGATGTTGTCCGATTAGGGTTAAGGTCTTGACCTGTTTTTTTTAAGGCGTGATTTTTTATTGTTGCTGCGTTTATTTCTGCTAGAATTCTTTTTTACTTTTTTCCCTCCTACTGTGACAGAGGCAATTGCTATTGCGTCTGCTACCAAATTGAATGCGTCGTTGACCATGTTTGCTTCAGAACCTGATGCCTGTGTTGTTACTACTGGTGTTGTTGTTGTTTCTGGTGTTAACGGTGTTGTTTCTGGTGGTACTGTTTCTGGCGGTTGACCTAGTATTACACTTTGTCTGGGTGTAGCACTCGTGATCGTGTGAGGACGAATAGTTATTTTGAAATTTATTACGGGGGGCGGCGTCATCACTTGTGTTGTCTCTTGCTGATTCACTGGTCCTAGTGTTGTCCCTTGCTGATTCACTGGTCCTAGTGTTCCTTGCGGATTCACTGGTCCTAGTGTTCCTTGCGGATTCACTGGTCCTAGTGTTCCTTGCGGATTCACTGGTCCTACTGGTGTTCCTTGCTGTCCCGGTGTCACCCCCTGTGACGCAATAACATTTGGCAATTGAATATTGGTTGGCGCTTCGGGCAAAACTTGTGCCGATACATTCGGTCCCGCAAATAACCCTTTAATTTTTGAAAAAAATCCTTTATTAGTAGCAGGTTGCGGTTGTTCTGGTGTAGGTTCTTGTGTTGGTATACCAAACCTTTCATGCGTTTTAAAATTTTCGTCGTCAATAGTTACGGTGTTACTCGATCCGATATTTGGGAAAGGGGGGT
>Ga0114958_10001165_pt1 | contig 21080 bp, 23 predicted proteins | sample C_130208_EF_Meta_FD_89577 | JGI IMG/M metagenome (GOLD analysis project Ga0114958, IMG submission 89577) | Freshwater microbial communities from Lake Croche, Canada to study carbon cycling - C_130208_EF_MetaG | ecosystem: Environmental > Aquatic > Freshwater > Lake | place: Lake Croche, Canada...
CCGGGGTCGGAGGGCAAGGCGCCGTGCGACCGGGGACGCTCGTCTTTCCGCTCTGCCGGCTAGCCGGCAGAGTACACGCAATTCCCCGCCACCCAGGTGTGCTGCGGGGTGAAGTCGTCGTTCCACACCACGACATCGGCGTCGGCCCCCGGCGCGATCACGCCCTTGCGGGTCAACCCGAGGAGGCGCGCGGGGTTGGTGCTGCCCATCGCCCAGATCTGCTCGGGCGCCAGTTTCAGCCACTGGTGCAGGTTGGCGATGCCGACGTTCATCGTGAGGGCGCTGCCGGCGAGGGAGCCGTGGTTCTTGTGCGCAGGGTCGTGGATGCGGGCGGCGTTGCCGCGCGCGACTTTCACGGGGAACCCGAACGTGGTCGGGTAAATTCCGTCGGGCAGCCCGGCGCCGATGTTGGAGTCCGTGATCAGCACGATGCCGCCGAAACCCTTGGCCGCCAGGGCGGCCCGCACGGCGACGGGGGCCACGTGCACGCCGTCGCAAATGAAATCCACCATGCAGCGGGGATCCGCCAAGATCGCCTCGACCGCGCCGCACGGGCGGACACCGGGTTCGGTGACGTCGGGGATGGGGAAGACGTCGTAGAAGTGCGTGGCATGGTGCGCCCCGGCGTCGAGGGCCCGCTCCGTTTCCTCGGTGGAGGCGCGGGTGTGGGTGATGAATGGCACAATGTGCAGTTCCACCAGCCGCTCGATGACCGGGATGATGTTGGGCGTGTCAGGACTGATGGACATCGCGGCGGTGCGGTGGCCGGTGGCGGCGAGGATTTCCCCGAGCAGCCCGAGGTCACCGGGGATGGTCTCGGCGCCGGCGCCGGGCAGCTTCAGGAAGGGTCCCTCCAGGTGCCAGCCGGGCACGGACACGCCCTTGGCGGAATCGAGTGCGCGGGACAGTTTTTCGAGGTGGGCCAGCGACGGCCGGTTCATGACGCGGTAGAGTGTGGGCAGCACGCCGGTCGTGCCGAAGCGACCGAGAAACGCCAGCCCTGCCAGCAGGTCCTCGGGCGAGTTCTCGTAGAGGTGATGGCCGACGCCGTGGGTGTGGACGTCAATCAGCCCCGGCGTGAGCAGCCGGCCACCAGCGTCGACCCGCGTGGCGTCGGCGGGGACCGCGGCCGGCGCCGGGTCGATCGCGGCGATGCGCCCGTCCTGCAGGAGCAACTGGCCGGGGGCGATGCGTTGACCCGGATAGACGATGCGGGCGTGGGTGATGAGCGTGGCATTCATGAGGGGAGGGAAGATTTAAGTGACAAGACAGTGGCCGCGCAAGCCATCGGCACGAAGATCGAACGGGATGGCTATTTCTAGCTATAATCAAATCTCTTATCTTCGAAGTCACTTCACGACTAGGGGGCCAGTGCAGTCCCTGAAATTGCAAAAGTGTTGCCATGAGAGATTCATTGCGCTGAATTGATGCAGTCGACTTACTTTAAAGACTCTGGTTTGGCATGGTTCTCCTCGCCGAACGCTCTTGATTATTACACTCGGATAAAGTCTATAACCCGATCTTTTTATGACGTTCACAAAGTTCCGGTTCAGCTTCGCCACCATCGTCTTCGGTGCTGGCAGCATGTTTGCTCAGTCGAGCGATGCGCCTAGCACTTCGCTGCAGACCAAAACGTACGAACAACATGGCCAAAAGGTCACCGAACGTACCCTTACTACTGTTGTCAAGGAAACGGCTCAGACGCCTGACTCAACCACGGTCGCCATTTTTGTCGCCAACCGCGCTGGAAAACTCGGCGACAGCGAACTAGGTGCGCTGGAAGACTACATTACGGCCCGCATCACTGAACTTAATGTGCGGGTCATAAGCACAGAAACGGCACTCAACGCCGTAGCCAGTATGTCGCCCGGCGCCAAGGTCAATGCCTTGGACGAACAACTTGCCCGGAGCACGACAGCCGTCCGCCTCGCACAGACGCTTGGCGCCACGCATCTGCTCCAGGTCACGCTGACCGGATTCGACTCGAATAGAAAGACAATCGATGCTTACGGCGTAAAGTCGGTGAACGACGAGCGTATGGCACGCGTCACGTACAAGATTCTCGATGGCGTGACCGGTGCTAGCCTTGCCGCTGACACCGTCAGCGTGAGCAAGATAGTCCAGAGCACCGAGCAAATGACCGATGAACGCTCAAGCGTGCTGAACGTACTCCTGGCGGAAGCCGCTCAAAAAGTTGCCGACAGCCTCCAGCGACAGATCGGCCGTGGACGCCTCGCTTCGACCACGATCGCTCAAACCGCTGTGAGCGTTACAATAACTACAGAATTGGCAGATGTTTACATTCCCGATGTCAGGATTTCTGGCGACAACACGATCAGTATCTCGGACGGAAAATACAAAGTCTCTGCCTTGGCGTCCACGGTGGAAATTGACGGCATTGCTGTCGGTACTGCGCCCGGGCAGATCCAGACCAGCGCTGGCTTGCACAAACTCCGCGTGATTCGCGAGGGCTTCAAACCGTGGGAGCGTACTGTCAATCTCAGCAAGGGCCAGAAGCTCAATGTGCCGCTGGAAATGTCCGACGGTGGGTACGCCCGTTGGCAAGATGCCACGGCGTTCATCAACACGCTCAAGAACGGCGCTAAGCTGACAGACGCCGAGGTGAAAGTCCTCGAAGGCAAAGCGAAGATGCTGGAACAAAGCGGCTTCAAGGTGAACACCAAGGAAGGCATCCAGATCACCAACAAGTCCCTTTTTTGACCTAGGAGCCACCTTACTTCAGCACACATTCTTATCTATGAAAATTGGACGCATTTTCCATCTGCTATTCGCCCTCACCGTGCTGTTCGTTCCCGCCGTGCTAGCTCAGGAAGTTAGCGGCAAGAAGAAGCTGGCAATAACGAAAATCGCAGCGACTAGCGCGCTGTCCCAACGCATGGCCAAGCAGGGGGTGAGCCTCTCGCTCGACAGTGTGCTGCAGGCGCTTGATTCCCAGGTTTATGATCGAATGCTGAATACTCGCCGCTTTGAGATCCTCGAACGGTCAGATGCTGACGCACTGGTTAAGGAGAGTTCCGCGGCGGGCGAGGCCTTCGTTTTTAATAAGGCCGACTACGTTCTGACCATCCGGGTCGACTCATTTAATGACCGTATGGAGGAGCGCAGACTTGCCGCGCTGGGCAAGACCATCCGTGCTCGCACGATTGAACTCTCCGCCGTAGCCAAGATCACCGAAGTCGCTACTCAACGAGCTGTCGCGAGCACGAATTTTAAGGTCATTAAGCGTGATTCGGAAAGCCGTTCGGATAACACGACGGAGCGTGTCGGCGAGGGTTCGGATGACCTGATGATCCAAGCCGTGCGTGACATGGCCGGAAAGATCGCCGTGCGCACTGCGGATAGTGTTTCGCCCGCCCGGATTATCGGCAAGCGCGACCATGTAGTTACTATTAACCGCAACGACCAATCTGGCATCAAGGTCGGCCAAGTCTGGGAGGTTTTTGCTCTCGGCGATGATCTAGTCGACCCAGATACTGGTGCGAAAACGCGCGAAGAAGTCCTTGTTGGCACGGTCAAGATTACCCGTGTCACACCTCAGAACTCGCAGGGGGAGACTATGACGGACACCGGCGTGGAGCGCGGTGCTATCGTGCGTCTTCCTGCAGAACCCGAGTCAGACGCAAACTGAGAAGTCTCTTTATGGTAACGGCGCCGCTCCTTTCCGGCGCCGATTTTTTTCGCCTTCCTGTATGAACCCCACAAACACAGATAACCCCCGCAAGCGCCCTGTCTGCCGGAGCTCGGTCGCTTTTTCTCTTTTACTACTACTTGCCGGTTGCCAGACATACGAAGCGCAATCTCAAGGACTAGCCCAAGCCAATAAATCCGGCAGTCTTGCGTCTGCGGTCGTGCAAGCCGACAAACAGGCTCAGGCCGGTGTTGGATCAAAAGACGAACTGCTCTACCGCCTAGAACAGGGCTCAGCCCTCCGCTCGGCCGCTCAGGCAGAGCCGTCGTTGCTTCCCGACATTCGCTCCCCACTGCCAACATCGAAAAATGGTGAATCAGCTCCGGCCCCTTTACCTGCTCCTACCGCGGCTGAGGTGCATTCTTATTATCTCAAGCGATCCGTGGCGGCTTTTGACGCGGCCGAGGAGAAAGTAAACGCCTGGGAAAATGAAGCAAAGGTCAAGCTCGGTGCCGAGGCCGGCGCGCTCTTTACCAATCAGGCCAATCTGCCTTACCGCGGTCGAGCTTATGACAAGGTAATGATGAATGCCTACAAAGCGTTAGATTACATGGCTCTCGGCGAGAAGGACAATGCACGCGTCGAGCTCAATCGCTCACTTCAGCGCCAGCGCGATGCGGTCGAGGCCAACGAAAAGCGTATTGCTGCTGTTCAAGAGCAGGCCGATTTGGCCCGGCAGGGCCAGTTGAAGGATGAGAAAGGACAGGCTGTAGCCTACGATAGCAGCCGTGCTGTTTCCGACAATCGGACGGGTCCCGCCCTTCAAGCAACATTCAACGCATCCATTGCCTCGATGAGACCCTATGGTGACTATGTAAACCCGTTCGCAGTGTTTCTCGATGGATTGTTCTTTACCGTGCTTGGTGAGGGCGGCTCCGATTTTGAGCACGGTCGCAAGTCCTTTGAGCGACTCGTCAGCATGGTGCCAGAGAATCGCTACCTGCAAGCCGACCTCTTCGCTGCGACCAATGCCGCTGAAGGGAAGGCACTGACAGGAGTAACCTATGTGATCTTCGAGACTGGCAGCGCCCCCTCGCGCACGCAGGTGAGGGTGGATATACCAACCTTCGTTGTTACCAGTAAACTGGCCTACGTGGGCGCGGCGTTCCCGAAGCTAGTGTTTGATAATAATTACATTAATATTCTGATGGTAACAGCTGGCGAGACGACCTGCACTACATCGACAATTGCGAGCATGGACAGTGTTGTGGCTAACGATTTCAAAAATGCGTGGCCATCGGTTGTCACCAAGACTCTCATCACAACTGCCACGAAGGCCATCTTGCAGGCGGCTATCCAAAAGCAGCTTGACGACCGAGGAGGCTGGGCTGGGTTGATTGGCACTGTGGCGATGACGGCGTTTAACGCCGGCACTAATATTGCGGATACCCGTACTTGGCGCTCCCTGCCAAAGGAGTTTCAGTATGCCCGTGTGCCTACGCCGGAGAACCGAGAACTTACCATCACTGTCGGTGCGGAGCATAAGACTGTTGTGCTGGACCCCGGCTTGGTCCATGTTGTGTATGTAAAGTCGACGTCACCTACAGCGCCGCTATTTGTCTCATCCTTTGTCCTAAAATGAAACCCGCATTATTCCCTCCGGTCCGGTGCTCGTCGGCTTTATTCCTGGTTGGGTTGGTGTTCGCACTCGCTGGCTGTGCCACGGACGTAAATACCTACGAGCGTGCCCAGTCTCAAGGTTCGTCCAACTATATTGCCGACAAGCGTATCATCACCGACAATACTTTGGCCGGTACCTTTCGTGTTGTTTCGATCAACGAAGGTACCGTTTCGGGCAACTTGCTCAAAGTTCAGGCCACGGTTGAGAACCTAAAGAGCAATACGCGCACCCTCAACTACAAGTTCGAGTGGGTGGACAACCAGGGTATGGCGGTCGACTCGCCCAACGAGACGTGGAAGTCCATCATGCTTCAGGGCCGGGAGACGCAGATAATCTCCACGGTCGCCATCACCCCCCGCGCGGTGGATTTTCACCTGAAGTTTCGCGAATAAACTCCTCCTCCAACCATTATGAAACTCATCCAGAGTTCGAAACTCACCAGTGTATTGGCCTTCATCACACTACTTGCACTCACCGGCTGTGAAACCGTTCCGGAAACCCGGACGGTTGACGCCAAGGGTCTTGAGGCCGTCAACACCTCGGCAATCAACTCGCAAGACTGGGCCAACGCTGCCGACCAGTTGGTCGCTTCGCTCCTCTCGAGCAACGCGCTCAATAACGCACCGCGTACTCCTGCCATTCTTGCAATCGATCGCGTGATCAACAATACCCAGCTGATGGTGGACACCGACCTGCTGATCAAAAAAATCCGCGTTGCGCTCACTCAGACGGGCAAGATTGCGATCACAAATACCATGGGCTTGGGCGAGCGTGCCGTAGTCGCCTCCGAGGCGGCCGAGCTTGATGAAATGCAGAGCGGAAAGAAGGAGAAGGTGCTTGTGCCGGACTACACCCTCTATGCAAAGCTGATCCAGCAGGCCGACAAGGGGAAGAACGTCACGCAGAACACCTACTCGTTTCAGATGTCATTGGTGCAGACCAAGACCGGCCTAACCGTCTGGGAGGAGGAAAAATCTATTGCCAAGCAAACGCGCAGAGCTGGCGCTATTGGCTGGTAATCGCTTCTCCTGCGAAAACATCAAGGGCGCACCAATACATGCGCCCTTTTTCTTTGGCGCGGAGTAGGCTGACCATGTGTCAGCCGCGTGGGGAAAATTGCGCTGTGACGTTATCGGCGCGGTTGGAGAGCACACTTCAGGTCTGGCATGATAACGGAGTGAGCGCAGCCCTCCAATTTCCCCGTCACACGGACAGTACCCGGGAATCCAGTTACTTCTTTTCGATTGGCCGACCGTTCTCGTCGACTTCGATTTCAACCGGCACCTGGATGGTTCGCCCGTCCGAGGTCGTCTCAGTCTTCCAGCCGCGGATCACGCGACGCTCATTGGTAAAGGTGGCCTTGGTCGCATTGCTTGCGCCCTCGACCCCACCTACCACGGCGCCCACAACATTGCTGCCCACCGCACCTACCACTGTACCCACTGCATTGCCTACGGCAGGTCCGGGCTGGTTCGGGTTGGTGACGCGGGACTCGGTGTTGGAAGCGCAGCCGGTCGAGATCATGAATGGAACGGCGATGGCCAAAGCGGGAATGGCGGATAGATGTTTCACGTTAGGAATTGTATTACATAATTATGGGAAATACTACACTGACTGCAACTACGAAGCTCTGACGTGATTCCGCCGCTACGGCCACTTGAAGAGTTGGTCTGGGCCCGTAGAAAGGAACCAGATCATGAAAGATATACCAGTTGTCGCCAGTTCCGCTGATTTAGGGCGATATTTTTGTGGCCGTCGTGGGTAAATGGCGGGGCAATGCCAGGCCTGGAATGAGTTAACACGGCAAAAACGCTTGAAGGCCAGGCGGAGCAGTCATGCGCTCCCGTCATTGTAATGATGATGGGAGCAGGAGTTCTCGGCGAGGGGACGGTCTACTACGAGGGCCTGCATTGGGGCGTCTACACGATGCCCGAGCCACTCCCGGCGCCTGGCATAAAAGCATGGTGGCGGGCTGACTTCGAAATCCGACACTCGTTCGCCTCGCACAACTCGGCCCTCCGCGTGAGTGAAGCCCATCTCACTTTCCGTCATCCGAGCCGCGAGGATTTGATCGACCAGGTGCGCCCGATCTACAATGGCGAGGTGGAGGCCTAGAAAGGGTATCCGGCCCCGCTGCGGGACTAGCGCCACCAATCCCAGGCCGGTATGGCAGTGGCCCAGATCTACCGCAGGCGGTCTGAAATGACCTCGCAAGGGTCAGGTCCGCGGCGGGGTTAGATTACCCCGACTGTGTGCGCCGTGTGGCGTTTTGCGTGCTGCCTGCAGAAATGGTGCCCCCACGGGGCTGTAATCCTCGAGGGAGAAAAGTTTGTGAGTTAAAAAACGGACGGATAACGGACTCTTGTGACCGGATAAGTATTTTCTTTTCGCTAGAACGGTAGCGGGCGAATTCGGCGCTTAGCAACTATTTGTGGCCGCCAAACGTGCACGAAAAAACCACGAAAAGAAAAAACAAGCAGAACGCAATGAGCAGGATCGAACTCGTCACGTTCTTCGTGTGTGGCGCAACTTCTTCGATCGTTTCGCCTCGAGCAACTCGGGCCTCGTGGCGCATCACCCCAGCAAGTAGATTCTGCGCTCGACCAAGATGAATATCCTCGAAGCAGCTCTGTTCAGCGAGAGCGGGAAAGGAATTCGCGTCATCTCCGCGGGGCGGCAGCACGTCCGGGCGTGGGTGAATGAACGTGATGTCAGCCTCTTGGTTGCATACTACGCCAACGAGGGCGCGGAAGCCTACTTCAAGGAGCAAGTCATCCCGCGGCAACCGCTCAAAGGCGGTGATGTCGTGGCCGGGACGGTACGCCTGGAATTAGTCGGGTAATTGGGCGGCACCCGCCTCCACTCCAGCGAGTGCGGCCAATCCGGCGTACGTTGCACTTTATCTGCACTCTTGGGCGAAACGCCGATCATCAAATGCCCCCATAAGGGGCTCGCCTCCTCGTGGGAGAAAAGATTGAGAACCAGAAAAAGAGGGAACACGGACACTGATGACCAACTACGATCTTGGCGGGAGAATTGTTTGCGGCCCCGTTCCTTGGCGCGCGAGATTCTTGTTGCGCGAGCCGGCGACATGGCAATCAGTGTTCGAGTCTAGCGCGAACACGATCGCGACCGGACGCCCTACACATCATGTTCACCGGATACCGAGGCTTCATCGCTATGCGACAAGCACCCAGGTCAGACTTTGCCTGCCGTAGGTTTTCCGTGAACGGGGAACTGCGGAGGCACCATGGCCAAGCTTGTTAAGGCGCGTCCCCAGCCGGCGCGGCGCGTGGATTCGATTCATGGGTTTGCCGCCGCGAAGGCCGCCCGCCGAAAAATCGTCATCGTTACGTCGTATGACGCCTGGTCGGCGCGGCTGCTGACGGACCTGCCCATCGACGCCCTGCTGGTCGGCGACAGCGCGATGATGGTCATGCATGGCGAGCGGGACACACTGGGCGCCACGGCCGAACTCATGGCCCTGCACACGCGGGCCGTGGCCCGCGGTGCGCCGGGCAAGTTCATCATCGCGGACATGCCGTTTTTGAGTGTGCGACAGGGTGCCACCCGCGCGCTGGACTGTGCGGCGCAGCTGCTGCGGGCCGGCGCACAGGCCGTCAAGGTCGAGGGGGTGCGCGGCCATGCCGACGTCATTCGCCACTTGGTCGAGTCGGGCATCCCGGTGATGGGGCACCTCGGGCTGATGCCACAATCGGTGCACCAGTTTGGCGGTTACCGGGTGCAGGGTCGCGACGTCGCCGCGGCCGCGCAGATGCAGGATGATGCCGCCGCCTTGGAAGCGGCGGGATGCTTTGCCGTGGTGCTGGAATGCATCCCCGCGACGCTCGCCCGGGAGATCACGGCGGCGCTGAATGTGCCCACGATCGGCATTGGTGCCGGCCGGTACTGCGACGGTCAGGTGCTGGTGCTGCAGGATTTGCTGGGGCTCGATCCGGCCTTCCGGCCCCGTTTCGCGCGGCGTTTCGTGGATGGCGCGACGCTGGTGCGCCGCGGGGCCAGTCGCTTTTCCGCCGCAGTGCGGCAGGGCAAGTTTCCGGCGGCCAAGGAGGGCTTTTGAGCATGCCTCGCGTCCATGAGAGTGTGGCGGGATGGCAGCAGGAGCGGGCGGCGATGGACGCGGCCGGAGGTACGGTCGGTTTTGTCCCCACGATGGGCGCGCTGCACGCCGGGCATCGGGCGCTGTTGGAGCGGGCACGGCAGGAGAATGACCACGTGGTCCTGAGCATTTTTGTGAATCCGACGCAGTTTGACGATCCGTCGGACCTGAGCCGCTACCCGCGGACGCTGGGGGCGGACCTGGCGGTGGCGGAGGGTTTGGTGGACTGCGTGCTGATGCCGGCGGCGGCGGAGCTTTATCCCGACGACTACCGGTACCGCGTCACGGAGTACACCCTGAGCAACCGCTGCGAAGGGGCGCACCGGCCGGGACATTTCGAGGGCGTGCTGACGGTCGTGCTCAAGCTGCTCAACCTCGTGCGCCCGCATCGCGCCTATTTTGGGGAGAAGGACTGGCAGCAGCTGCAACTCGTGCAGGGCATGGTGCAGGCGCTGTTTCTGCCCGTGGAAATTGTGCCCTGCGCGACGGTGCGCGACGCGGATGGACTGGCGCTCAGCTCACGCAATCGCCGGCTTTCCCCCGCGGGCCGGACCCGGGCGGCGGGCTTTCCCGCGATTTTGTGCCAGTCACCGGATGCGGCGACGGCGGCGGCGCAACTGCGTGGGGCGGGGTTCGAGGTGGACTACGTGGAGGATCACAACGGGGTGCGGCTGGGCGCGGTGCGGCTGGAAGGAGTCCGCCTGATCGACAATGTCCGGCGCTAACATTCTTTTTATCCTGACGGGTTCCATCGCCGGCTACAAAGCCTGCGAGGCGATCTCGCAGCTGGTGTCACACGGGCACCGGGTGCGGCCGGTGGCGACGGCGTCGGCGCAGCGCTTCGTCGGCTTGGCGACGCTGGAGGGATTGACGGGCGAACCGGTGCGGACCGATCTCTTTGCGCCCGGGGCGGCGCTGGAGCACATTGAGCTCACGCGGTGGGCCGATCTCGTGATCGTCTGTCCGGCCACGGCCAATACCCTCAACCGGTTGGCGGCGGGGTTGGCCGACGATCTTCCAGGGGCGCTCTTTCTGGCGCATGACCGGACGAAGCCTTTCCTGGTCGCGCCGGCGATGAATCCGGCGATGTGGGGGCATCCCGCAACGGTGGCCGCGGTGAAGCGGCTGAGCGACTGGGGGGTGGAATTTCTGCCGGTAGGTTCGGGGCGGACCGCGTGCGGGGAATGGGGGGAAGGGCGCCTAGCCGAACCGGGCGGGATTGTGGCGGCCATCGAAGCCCGGCTGGCCCGGCCACAACGCCGGCTGCGCGTGCTCGTGACGAGCGGGGCCACGGCCGAACCCATTGACGGCGTGCGCGTGCTGACCAACTGCAGCACGGGGCGCACCGGGGCGGGGCTCGCGGCGCATTTTTCCCGGGCTGGGCACGAGGTGGTTCTGCTGCGCGCCCGCAACTCCGCCGCGCCGGACACGCCCGGTCGCGTCGAGGAATTTGGGTCATTTGCCGAGCTCGACACGATATTGGGGCGACTCCTGCAGTCGGAAACGTTTGACGTGGTGATCCACGCGGCGGCCGTCGGGGATTTTGGGATCCAGTCCGTGGTGGTGGCGGGAGTGGAACAGCCCGTCAATGGAACGAAACTGGATTCATCAGCGGTTCCCACCCTGCGGCTGCGACCCCAGCCCAAGCTGGTGGACGGCCTGCGCGCCCGCAGCCGCAATCCCGCGCTGCAAATCGTCGCCTTCAAGCTGACCCACGGCGCCTCGGCCGAGTCGGCGCGGCGCGCGGTGACGGATTTGCTGGCGCATTCCGGCGCGGATTATGTGGTGCACAACGATCTCGCGGCTCGCACCGGGTTGGAGACCTTTCCCGCGGACCTCTACCGGTCCGACGGAGGTCTCGCGGCCCATTGCGCCACGCGCGCCGAGATCGGGCCGGCCCTCGAAGCCTTGGTGAGCGCGCTGCCTGCGCCGGAAACCATTTCAACCCCCCACACCCATGCTGCTCTGTCTTGATGTCGGTAACACCCAAATCCACGGCGGCGTCTTCGACGGCGACGTCTTGTGCTGCCAGTTTCGCAAATCGACCCAGCCGCTGGGCACGACGGACGAATTGGGCATTTTTTTCACCGCCGTGCTGCGCGAAAACGGGCTGGATCCCAAGGCCGTGACCAGCGTGGCCATCTGCTCGGTCGTGCCCGCCACGCTCTACAGCCTGCGCGGGGCAGCCGAGAAATATTTTCACTGCGAGCCGTTTGTCCTGCAGGCCGGAGTTAAGACCGGCCTCAAGGTGAAATATCGCAACCCACTCGAGGTCGGGGCCGACCGCATCGCCGGCGCCATCGCCGCGGCTCACCGCCATCCTGGCCGCGATCTCATCGTGGTGGATTGCGGCACGGCGACCACGTTCGACGTCGTGACGGCGGCGGGCGACTATCTGGGCGGGATCATCCTGCCCGGGTTGGGGGTCTCGGCCGAGGCCCTTTCCAGCCACACGGCCAAGCTGCCCCGCGTGGAAATTGCCGAACCCCAGTCCGCACTCGGCCGGACCACGACCGAGAGCATCCAGTCCGGGCTTTTCTTCGGGCACGTCGGCGCGATTCAGTACCTCCTGGTCAAACTGAAGCTGGAGGTGTTCCCCAGCTCGCAGCCCTGCATCATCGGCACAGGCGGTTTTGCGCGGATGTTCGAACACGAAAGCCTGTTTGATGAAATCGTCCCCGAGCTGGTCCTGACGGGCCTGAAGCAGGCCGAGGCCCTGAACCGCGAAAGCCCGGCGGGAAAGAAATAAAGCCACCCAATGCGCCGCACATTTCTCAGGGCCAAGCTGCACCGCGCGACCGTCACGGCCGCCGATGCCGACTACGAGGGTTCGATCTCCCTCGACCGGGCGCTGTGCCGCGCGGCCGGGCTCCTCGCGTATGAGCAGGTGGACGTCTACGACATCACCAACGGCGCCCGCTTCACCACCTACGTGATCTATGGCGAACCCGGTCAGGTTCAGATCAACGGCGCGGCCGCCCGGCTCGTCCAGCCCGGCGACCGGGTGATTGTGGCGGCCTATGCCGACTTGGACCCCGGCGAGATCGCGGCGCACGCGCCCCAGATCGTGCTGCTCGGGGAGCACAACCGGATCAACTCCACGCACGCCGGCGGCGTGACCCCGCCATGACGCTGGTCGCCGCAGAGACCGAAACCGAAACCGAGGCCGAGCGGCTCTTTCGCGCGTTGCTGCACGTTGATTGTGAGCCGGGGCGGACCTGGGATCTGGGGGCCTGTCGTCGGATTGCGCCGCTCACGCTGGAAATCAACCGGCTGAAGCGCGAGCGCGGGGCGGTCATCCTCGCGCATTCCTATGTCGAGCCGGAGATCATCTATGGCGTCGCCGACTTCAAGGGCGACTCGTACTTCCTCAGCCTGCAGGCGAAGCAGGCGCAGGCAAAGGTGATCGTGTTCGCCGGCGTGGTCTTCATGGCCGAAACGGCCAAGATCCTGTCGCCGCAGGCCGCGGTGGTCGTGCCCGACCGCGGCTCGGGGTGTTCCCTCGCCGACGCGCTGACCGGCGAGGAACTCCGCCGGCTCAAGGCGCTCTATCCCGACGCCGCGGTTGTCTGCTACATCAACAGCACCGCGGAGGTGAAGGCCGAGTCGGACGTGTGCGTCACCTCCGGGAATGTTTACGACATCATCCAGAAACTGCCGGAGCGCCGCATCCTCTTTGTCCCCGACCGGCTGATGGCGGAGAACATCCGCGCCGAACTCCAGCGGCGGGCGGTGGACAAGGAGATCATTTCCTCCGACGGCACCTGCATCGTGCATGACGCCTTCGACGGCGCGCAAATCGCCGCGGCCCGCGCGCGGTTTCCCGGGCTCAAGGTCGTGGCGCATCCGGAATGTCCGCCGGACGTGGCGGCGGCGGCGGACTTCGTGGGCAGCACGGGGGCGATGATGCGTTACGTGAAGACCACGCCGGCGCCGTATTTCCTGATGCTGACGGAATGCGGCCTGGTCGGGCGGCTGCAGGTGGAAGCCCCGGAGAAACACTTCATCGGCGGCTGCCGGCTCTGCCCCTACATGAAACTCAACTCCCTGGAGAAGGTGCGCGACGCGCTCCTCGCGCCGCGGCCCGACCAGATCATCACCCTCGACGAAACCCTGCGCGGACGCGCCGCCCGCGCGATTGAACGGATGTTCGACCTTGCGCCCACGGACTGACCGCTCCGGCGAAGCGACACCTTTTCACTCACCCCTCTTTTCCCGCTGATGAACAACCCACGCACCGACCACCTGATCGACCTCGCCCTGGAAGAAGACGCCGGCCTGGGCGATCTCACCAGCCGCGCGATTTTCCCCGCAGCGCACCGCAGCCGCGCGGTCATTGAGGCGGGCGAGGACCTGGTCCTGTGCGGGCTCGAGGTTGCCGCCCGCGTGTTCGCGCGGGTGGACCCGGCGCTGAAAACCACGGCGCTCGCGCACGACGGCGAACGCGTGCCGCGGGGCCGGGCCGTGCTCCGCATCGCGGGGCCGACGGTTTCGCTCCTCCTCGCGGAGCGCACGGCGCTGAATTTTCTGCAGCGGCTCAGCGGCATCGCCACGCAGGCGCGCCGGTTTGCCGAGGCCGCGCGGTTCACGGGGGTGCGCGTCGTGGATACCCGCAAGACCACCCCCGGTTTCCGTCACCTGGAAAAATCCGCGGTGCGCTGTGGCGGCTGCCACAACCACCGCAGTTCCCTCGGCGAGCACGTCCTTATCAAGGACAACCACATTGCCGCGGCCGGCTCGCTGGTCCGCGCGGTGCACCTGGCCCGGCTCGCGGCCCCGCACACCGCGAAGATCGAGGTGGAGGCCAAGACCCTGGGCGAGGTTCGGGCCGCCTGCCGCGCGCAAGCCGAGGTCATCCTGCTGGACAACATGACCCCGGCCCAGATCCGCGCCGCGGTCGCTGTCATCGCCGGCCGCGCCACCGTCGAGGTGTCCGGCGGCGTGCGGCTGGAAACCTTGGCTGATTATGCCGTGCCGGGCGTGGATGTGATCAGCGTCGGGGCCCTCACTCATTCGGCGCCGTCCGCCGACCTGAGCCTGACGGTACGGCCTGTCCGCCGAGGCTGAACCCATGAAGATCATTGAAACCGACTGCCTGGTGATCGGCGCGGGCCTGGCCGGCTCGGCCTACGCGCTGCACGCGGCCCGGGCGGGTTTCCGGGTGGAGCTGCTGTCGATGGGTGCGCCGCTGGAGGCGAACAGCGACTGGGCCCAGGGTGGGATTATTTACGATACCACCCAGGATCCGCAGCCGCTGGCCCGGGACATTTTCGAGGCGAGCGACCAGACTTCGAACCCGTTGGCCGTCGCGCAACTCGTGGGCGACGGGCCCGCGGCGTTGAAGGAACTTTTGTTGGACGATCTGGCGGTGGATTTTGACCGCGATGCGGCGGGTGGCCTGGATTTCACCCGCGAGGGCGGCCACAGCGTCCGCCGCATCATCCACGCCAAGGATACGACCGGGCATGCCATCCTGTCGGCGATGGCGGCCCGGGTGGATTCCACGCCGGGCATCACGCGGCGCAGTGGCTGGATGGCGGTGGACCTGCTGACCCTGTCGCACAATTCCGACGAACCGCGCGACCGCTACCAGCCGCTGACCTGCTTCGGCTGCTACGCGCTGGAGACCGCCACGGGTGAGGTGACCGCCATCGTGGCAAAAAAAACGATCCTGGCGACCGGCGGGCTGGGGGGCATTTTCCTGCACAGCACGAACCAGCCCGGCAGCGTGGGGCACGGCGTGGCGATGGCGTGGCGGGTGGGGGCGCGTCTGATTGACCTCGAATATGTGCAGTTCCACCCGACGGTGTTTTTCAAAAAGAACGCCCCGCGGTTCCTCATCACGGAGGCCTTGCGCGGCGAGGGGGCGGTGCTGGTGGATGCCCACGGTTGGCGTTTCATGGACGCGGTGGATCCCCGGGGATCGCTGGCTCCGCGGGACGTCGTCGCCCGCGCCATCCAGCAGCACCTGGCCAGGACGGGTGAAGCCTGCGTCTGGCTGGACGCGTCAGCCCTGAAGGCGGACTTCATCCGCGACCGGTTTCCGGGCATTTGCGCGCGGGCGCTGGCCCACGGCGTTGATCTCACGCGGGAGCCCATTCCCGTGGTGCCCGCGGCGCATTATTCGTGCGGCGGCGTACACGCCGACCTGCATGGCCGCACCAATGTCCGGCATTTGAATGCCATCGGCGAGACGGCCTGCACCGGCCTGCACGGTGCCAACCGGCTGGCCAGCACCTCGCTGCTGGAGAATCTGGTCGGAGCCCGGGCGACGGCGCGGGCCGATGTTGTGGAGCTGCGCACGGGAGAGTTTCAGCCCACCCGGCCGCGACCCTGGCAGAGCCCGGCGAAACGCGCCGACCCGCTGCTGGTCCGCCAGGACCTGCAGCTTGTGCAACAAACCATGTGGAATTACGCGGGCATCGTCCGTTCGCCGCGCCGGTTGGCCCGGGCCCGCCGGATTCTTCTCGAGCTGCGCGAGGGCATCCAGGCCTTCTATCGCGACTGCCGGCCGGCACGCGAGCTGGTCGAGCTGCGCAATGCGGTCCAGTCCGCGCTCCTCGTCGTTCATGCCGCCACCCTCAATCCCGAGAGCCGCGGCTGCCATTTTGTCCAGTCCGACGACACCGCCGAGTCATGAAACCCCGGATTGAAACCGAACTTCCCGCAGGACTGGCGGAACGCGCCGGGCTGATCGCCCGCCACTGGGCGGCACAGGGCAGCCCCTTCATTGCCGCCAAGGTGGCGGTTACCCTCGATGGCCGCACGGCCACCCGCACGGGCGATTCCCAGTGGATCACGGGTGAGGGGGCGCGGGCGGATGTCATGCGGTGGCGGCGGGCGTTTCCCGCAATCGCGGTCGGCGCCGGCACGGTGCGGGCTGACAACCCCCGGCTCACCGCGCGGAATGGCCACGAACCCGACTGGTGCCCGATCCGCTTTATCTTCGATGGCCGGCTCCGCACGGTGGACGGGCCGGTGCTGCCGCACGTCTACGCCGACGCGTTTCGCGCCCGCACCATCGTGGTCACGACGGACCACAGCGGAAGCGAAGCCCGCCGCCGGCTGCAGGCACAGGGCGTGCAAGTCTGGACTTTTGCGACTCCGCAGCCGCGCGTTCCGCCCGCGGATTTCCGGCGGCGCTGTGCGGAGGCGGGCCTCACGGGAATCTACGTGGAGGGCGGTTCCGATCTTCTCAGCCAATTCCTCGTGAGCCGCCAGCTGGACTACCTCTTTGCCTACCGCGGTCCGCTGCTTCTGGCCGATGACGATGCGAAGCCGGTTTTTTCCGGTTGGCAGACGGAAAAAATGACGGGCGCCATCCGGCTGACGGGCGTGCAGCACGAAGTGTTCGCTGGCGACCTGTTGACGCGCGGGCACCTCGCCTATCCGGAGCGTCCGGTGTGCGATCAAATCCCCTCCGGCCCGGCATCCCTTTCCTCCCGCGCAGGCGGCTAACCACCATGTTCACCGGTATCATCACCCACCTCGGCACCGTTCTCCGCCCGACCTCCACGGGTCTCGAAATCGGGACCCCGCGCGAATTTTTGGTGCGGGTGACCAAGGGCGAGAGCATCGCGGTCAACGGCACGTGTCTGACGGTGGTGCGGCGCCGGCCCACTGCCTTCACGGTTGCGGTGATTCCGGAGACCTTCCGGCGCACCCAACTGGGTTCCCTGCGCGCGGGCAGCCGCGTCAATCTGGAGCGGCCGATGACGGCGCAGTCGTTCCTGTCCGGCCATCTGGTGCAGGGCCATGTGGATGGCACCGCGCGTTTGCGCCGGATCACGCGTCAGGGTAACAGCCGGGTGCTGGCGTTTGTGCTCCCGGCCCCGCTTGCGCGCTACATTGTCGAAAAAGGCTCGATCGCGGTGAACGGCGTCTCGCTGACCGTGATGACGGCGACGCGGAGCGGATTCACGGTGGGCATCATTCCGCACACCTGGGAACACACGACGCTCCAGGCCCTGCAGGTCGGCGACCGCGTGAACATCGAGACCGACCTCGTCGCCAAGTACGTCGCGAAACTTTTCCGAAAAACCGCCTCATGAAAAAACCGCATTCCCTGAGAATCGCCATCATTAGCAGCTCCTTCCGCCCGGAAGTGGCCGACGCCCTCGAGCGCCACTGTCTCGGGACGCTTCAGCGTCACGGCGTCGGCCGGAAGCACGTCGACCTCTTCCGCGTTCCGGGCTCCATGGAAATCCCCCTCGTCGCCAAAATGGTGGCGAAACGGGAGCGCCACGACGCGATCATCACCTTCGGGGCGATCGTGAAGGGGAAGACCTATCACTTTGAGCAGATCGCGAACGAGTGCGCCCGCGGCTGTATGAACGTCTCGTGGGAGTACGAGATCCCCGTGATTTTCGAAGTCCTGGCGGTCTACGATCTGGCCGACGCTGTGGACCGGGCCACGCGCAAGATTGAAAACAAGGGCGTCGAGGCCGCGCTGACCGCACTCGAGATGATCAAGGTGCTCTCGCGGCTATGAAACGCCGGTTCGCCACCATTCCCGAGGCGCTGGAGGAAATCCGCCGCGGCCGGCTGCTCATCGTGGTCGACGGCACCAAGCGCGAAAACGAGGGGGACTTTTTCATTCCCGCGGATCGCGTCACCCCCCGGCACCTCCTCACGATGATCCGCCACGGTGGCGGGATTGTCTGCACCGCCATCACCCCGGCCCAGGCGGCCCGCCTGGACCTGCCGTTGATGGTCGAGACCGGCCACAACACGGAAAAAAACGGGGTTAACTTCACCGTCTCGGTCAACGCCAGCGAGCGCACCACCTCCGGCGTATCGGCGTTTGACCGGGCGAAAACCATCCGAATCCTGGCGGACCCGGCGGCCAAGCCTTCCGACCTCACCCGGCCCGGGCATGTGTTTGGGCTGGTGGCCCGACCGGGTGGGGTGCTGGTGCGGGAAGGCCACACAGAAGCAGCGGTCGACCTGGCCCGGCTGGCCGGTTCGGAGCCCGCGGGAGTCTTGTGCGAGATTGTCGGCGCCGGTGGCCGCATGGCCCGGCGGGAGGAACTCGGCCGGCTGGCCCAGGCGCTCGGGATCAGGATGGTGACAATCGACGACCTGGTCGCCCACCTGCAGCGTCACCCGCTGCCGCCGTGGCCCGGCCCGGCCCTCGTGACCAAGGTCGCCACCACGACGCTGCCGACCGTATTCGGCCCTTTCCAGCTCTCCGTCTATCGCTCCCACCCGGATGGCCGGGAGCACACGGTGCTGGTCAAGGGCAAGCTGCGGGCCCCGGTCATCACGCGCCTGCACTCGCAATGCCTGACCGGCGACACCCTGCTTTCGTTGCGCTGCGACTGCCGGCAGCAGTTGCACCAGAGCATGAAGACGATTCGCGCGGCGGGGAGCGGCGTGATCCTGTACCTCAACCAGGAAGGACGGGGCATCGGGCTGACCAACAAGATCCGAGCCTACGGCCTCCAGGACCAGGGCCACGACACGGTCGAGGCTAATCACCGGCTGGGCCTCCCGGCCGACGCCCGGGACTACGAAGTCGCCGCCCATATTTTGCGGGATCTCGGGGTGGATCGCATCAACCTCCTCACGAACAATCCCGACAAGGAGAAGCAGCTCGCCAACTTTGGCCTCACGATCTGCGCGCGGCTCCCGATCGAAGTCCCGTCCAATGCGGCCAACGCCGGCTATCTTGCCACCAAGAAACGCCGCATGGGCCATCAACTGATCCTGTCCTAGTGCATATCCGCATCAGAGGGTCGCAGCTGGCGGTTGGCGTAGGGGTGCCGACTTGCCGCACCCCGTGGGGACCGTACCAAAGGGTGCCGCAAGTCTGCGCCCCGGCTACGCGGTAATTGGAACCTGCGCTCAACCACATGCCGACCACCCGCGCCTCGGACCTCCGCTACATTGATGAGACCCTGCGTCTGGCCCGGAGGGGCCGGGGCCAGACCCATCCCAATCCGATGGTGGGGGCGGTCATCGTGAAGTGTGGCCGGGTGGTTGCCCGGGGACATCACCAGCGAATCGGCGGTCCGCATGCCGAGATTGAGGCCCTCAATGCCGCCCGCACGAGCGTCGCCGGTGCCACCCTGTATGTGAACCTTGAGCCCTGCTCCCATCATGGCAGAACTCCGCCGTGCGTGGATGCCGTCATCCGGGCCGGGATCAAGCGCGTGGTTTGTTCAACCCTCGATCCCAACCCCATCGTCCACGGCCGCGGCATCGCGAAACTGGTCGCGGCGGGAATTGACGTCACCGTCGGGTTGCGGGCCCGTGAAGCCCGGGCGCTCAACGAAGCGTTCTTCACTCGTCATGAGCAGACTGACCGGACAAAAAAAGCCCCGTCGTCTCAGCCGGGGCTGGTGAAAATAAAACTCCGCCAGACTTAGCTCTTCTTGGGAGCCTGGGCGGGCTTCTTTTGGCTTCGTGCGCGGCCTTGTGCTTGGCTTTGTCGGCCTTCATCGCGGCCGTTTCGGCAGCGGCGCCGGCGGCGGGCTGCACTTCATCACTTCGGCGACGGACCCGGGGCGAGCGTGCGCGCCGGAGCACCCGCGCCCGGTTGAAATTTCGTGACAAGCCGCGGCATTTGCGTTCTTAGAGCGCGTCAATTTCACCATGACCAACAATCTCGACGAACTCAAAGGACTGGTTGCGGCCATCGCGAGCGAGCGGCAGGCACAAAAGGACAAGGAAAAGCGCGATGCGTGGACGAGATTCGTTTCGCTCTCGACCATCCTGCTCGCCGTCCTCGCGGCGATCGCCACGCAGAAGGGCGCGGGCTTCTCGTCCGCGACCATGAAGCAGCTCAACGTCGCGACCTTCAACCAAGCGCAGGCCTCCGACCAGTGGTCCTACTATCAGGCCAAGGGCGTCAAGGCGGCCATCTCGGCCGAGGAGCATGACGTGCTGATGGCCGCCGGCAAAGCCGACCCCAAACGTCTCTCCGACCTGGAGAAGAAAGTTGAGCGCTACGGCAACGAACAGAAGGAGATCGCGGTCGAGGCGAAGAAGCTCGAGGCCAAGCGCGATGAGGCCAATGCCGCGGCCACGCTGTCCGCGCGGCGCGGCGCTGAACTGGGCACGGCCACCTCGCTCTTCCAACTCGCGATCGCGTTTGGCGGTGTCACGCTGATCATGAAGAAGCGTTGGCTCTGGTCGGCCTCGCTCCTCGCGGGCGCGATTGCCACGGCCCAGATGGTGCGCGGGCTGTGGATGACGTGAGCCGCGGAACCCCGCGTCTCCGCGTCCTGGAAATGGCGCGGTCAGTTAGGGGATGAAATAGTCTGCCTTGGCCACCAGCCCTTGTCGATGGTCGGGTAAAGCCAGATGGGTTTTTACGCCTGCGGACTGTTTGCATTAACCGCTTCCTGAAGGGGAAACGTGCTCCGGGGGCGATGAGGTAGATGCCTTGCTCGAGTTCTAAGGATTACAGTTTTTAGTGCAAAGACTACACCCGTGAAGAATTGCCGGGGCCGGGGTAAACTAGGTGTGATGTCGTGTGGGAAAACTGCGCAAAGCCCCGGGCTCATTTTTGGTCAAAAGACCGCGATGCCTGTGGTGGGTAATTTGCGCCCTCGCTTTTGTCTCCGCGGCCAGCGCAGTTCCGCCATCCGCGCCCAGCAGTCCGACGATTGTCTCCGTGGTGGGCG
>Ga0114958_10001166_pt1 | contig 21068 bp, 18 predicted proteins | sample C_130208_EF_Meta_FD_89577 | JGI IMG/M metagenome (GOLD analysis project Ga0114958, IMG submission 89577) | Freshwater microbial communities from Lake Croche, Canada to study carbon cycling - C_130208_EF_MetaG | ecosystem: Environmental > Aquatic > Freshwater > Lake | place: Lake Croche, Canada...
ATACCTTGCTCGATCTCTACCGCACCGAAGCTCCGTGGACGCTGCCCACCTCCGGCGCTCCGGCCCTTGGCCAGTCCGATGTCGTTTACACCTATTGGGTGAAGTCGGCTCCCTGCACCAGCCCCACCTGCAAAAAGCCCGTCCCGCTCTTCGGCGATTACGTTGTGGCCGGCAAGAGTCCCACCGTCCGCTACCACCCCGATTGCACCTGCCCGCGCTGTCACAAGCAGTTCGATTGGGAGATCGAGCCCGCCGCACTCGTCGCCGATCCGCGCCTTATGGTTCACTCCGCCACCTATTCCGGTGGCGCGGGTCGCGCATCCGCGCGCTGGACTTACGCCCACCCCGAGGGCGGCATCTTCGTCTCCCAGGGCGAGCCCTCCGGAGGCCAAGCCACCGTCCGCCACGGCCAAGTTCCTGCCGGCCATGTTTCCTGCCCTCATTGCACCGAGATTGTAAAGCCGCTCGTCGGCAAAGGCGCGGCCTCCGCCGGCGGCAAGGGCCACAAGCCTAAGCGTAAAAAAGTTCCGCTTGTCGTGCTGCTTTGTCCGCACACTGAGGAGGTTTTCCAATGGCGCGGCGACCTCGCCGATGACGCCCGCATCACCAGCCCCGGTGGTCACGAATTTGCGCCTCAAACCGGCACGCAAACCGGCAAAGGTCGTTTCATCTGCCCTCATTGCGGCAACAACGACGCGGTCATCGAGGCCATCCGCACTTTGCCCGAAACTGAGCCACTGTCTGTTTCCGCTTACGCGATGCACGCCTATGCTCCCGGCTGCGATCCGCGTTTCCTCCGCGATGCCGAGAACGACAACCCGCTGTCGCTCGACCTCGCCGAGCCGCCCCCGACAGATCCGCAGAATGAAGCCGAAGGCGAAGAAGCCGAGGACGATGCACCCGGCATCGAAATCATTCCGCCCTCCGTCACCGTTCCTCGCACTCAAAATCTAGTCTGGCTCCAAAAGGGGAAGTATTACGCGCGGCATAGCCCAGCCGATTTGTCCCGTGTGCAAGCGACCGACCGAGCTTGGCGTGCAAACGCGGCCACACTCCCGCATCCGAAAAGCGAGATTCCTTCGGGACAGGAAACCGACCGGTTGCACGAGCATCATTATCGCCGCTGGTCTGATATGTTCCTGCCGCGCCAGTTGCTCGCAATTAGCACTCTTTTTGAAGCCATCTTGGCGGAGCCCGACATCAAGCTCCAAGACCTACTCCTCTGCGCCTTCTCAAACATGCTGGAGGCAAATAACCAGTTCACGCGACAGATTGCCGCGCGAAAGACACCGGGCGGCACGGCCCCAGCCGGGGTTTTTGCGCGTCACGACTTCCAACCCAAAATCACTTTTTGCGAACAAAACGTCTGGGGCACGGTTTCGGGCAACAACACCTACATCAGTCGCATGGCTTCGCTTCGCAGCGGTATCGCCTACGCGACGACGCCCTACGAAGGTAGCTTCACGCCCGAAGGGAAACATGAGAAATTCATCGGCCTCGACCCGCTGAGCAATGGCGCAGGCTTTGAACTCCGCTGCGGTGATTCTCGCCGCGAGTTACTCACGGCACCTCTCGCAGATGTAGTCATCACCGATCCGCCCTACGCGGATAACGTAAACTATTCGGAGCTGGCCGATTTCTTTTACGTTTGGCTGCGCTTGGCGCTAAAGTCCCGCCACTCCCAGTTTCTCCCGGAATACACTCCGAAAATCGAAGAGATTGTCGAAAACGAGACACGCGGAAAATCGCTAGAAGACTTTCAAGACGGGCTCACGGCGGATCTGGAGAAATCGGCTTCACGTTTGAAGCCCGGTGGCCACGTCATCTTTACCTTCCACCACTCAGGCGACGCCGCTTGGCAATCTGTGCTCGATTCCATCTGCCGCGCCGGGCTCGCCATCGAGGCGGTTTATCCCGTCCACAGCGAGCGAGAGGCTTCTCTCCACCTTCAGGACAAGGACAACATCGCCTACGACCTCGTCCACGTCTGCCGCCAGCGTCGGCCCGAGGAGGTCGCGAATCGCCGCAGTTGGGCCGGTCTCAAGGCTCAGGTTCGTCGCCGTGCCCAAGAGGAAATCCGCCAGATCGAGGCGGGACGTTACGGCGGCAAGGTTCTGCCCTCCGGTGACGTCCGCATGGTTCTTATCGGCAAGTGCCTGGAGGTGTATTCTCAGCATTACGGCGCCGTAGTCGATTGGCAGGGCGAGCCCATGCCGCTCCGGGCCGCATTGCAGGACATCCGGCTCCTCGTTGAACAGATCGCCAGCAGCGAACATCCGCTGCCCAGCGAACTCGAAAACACCGACGCCATCACACAAATCTGGCTTCTTGCCCTCGCCGATAAACGCGAGATCACCGTGGACTCGCTCAGCAAGACCACTCGCGGCGTCTTCGAGGTCAGCGACCTCACCGACCACAAACCGCCGCTCCTCCATAAAAAGCGCGCCAAGGGCAGCCGCTCCTGGGCCATCCTCACGCCCGCCGAGCGCCTCAACGGCCTGCGCGAGTCCCTCATGAAAGCCCCGCCCACCACAGAACAGCTCGACCTCGGCATCGTCGGCGGCGAGCGCAGCGTCGTCGTCGGCCCGCCCTTGGTGGACGTGCTCCACCTTCTCCTCGCCAGCGCCGAGACCGGCGAGCGTCTCGACCCCCTCATCAGTTTCTTCGACGCCCAGCGTGCCCCGCTGCGCGCCGCGCTCGAATGGCTCAAAGGCCGCGACCCCGACCGCTGGGCCAAACCCTGCGACCTCCTCCTCGGCTTTTACTCCGACGTGCAACTCACGTCCCTTCTCAGCCCCACCGCTCCTAAAGCCAACTAACACTACGACACTATGCCCGGCATCAATCGCTACCTCGAAGTTCAGTCCAGATACACGAACCTTAACGAATCCTTTGAGAAGCGCGCGGGCTTCGAGCTGGCTACCGCATCCCGAAAGCCCCCTGAGCCGTGCATTTTTTTATCCCACCGTAGCACCGACAAGGCCGCCGTCCGCAAAGTCGGCGACTACATCATGAGCAAGGGTATCGACGTGTATCTCGACGTTGATGACGCCAATCTCCAACGGGCCGTCGCCACAGAAAATCATAAGGAGATCACCGCTGCCATTGAACTCGGCATCGCCAAATCGACCGACCTTTTTGCGTTCGTTACACAAAGTTCGATGTCGCAGAAATCATCCTCGATCTGGGTTCCTTACGAAATCGGCTTCGCAAAGCGCCACGGCAACCCAATCGCGGCGGTGAAAAGCCGGGATGTCACGCAGCTCCCCAGCTACCTCGTCATTGTTCCTCAGATATTAACCACCCGAGATCTCAATGCCTACCTTCGCCAGATTCTCAACCGTCAACAAGTGGCTTACGGCAGCGTAAATTTGACGCGCAGCATTATCGCCGAACAGCTCAAGCAGGCGTCAGCAGGCATCGAATTGAGCGCTTACCTCGACTACTAATTCTAAATCATGTCCGGCTACCTTGTCCTTCCTCGCACCGGGCTCGACCTTTACGGCGGCGCCGTGCCCGCAGCGCCCGAACAGATCGGCTTCCTCGACTTCCTCCGCGAGATCGAGCAAGACCCGTTTCCCTTCGCGCCGCGCACCCGCCTCTGCGTCACCGGGCTGGACGAATTGCTCATTGCCCAAGACTGCACCCAGCAGCGACTCACCGCCACCGCCTCGGCTCTGCTCCTCGACTACCGCCGCCGCCTGAAACGCGCCGCGTCCGAGATCAACCTTCTCGCCGACATTCAAATCCCTGTCGCCTACCCTCTCCGCCTCGGCGGCGAAAACGACCTTGGCGCCCATCACACAAAGCAAGACTTCGTCCCGCTCTGGCAGCTCTTCGGCAAAAACCCGAGCCCGCGTGATGTCATCTCCGGCAAGGTGTGGGGCTACCACTTCGCGGAGACCCTGTCATGAGCGCCGCCGTCTCCGAAACCATCGATCTTCGCGTCGGCGACCGCGTGCGCATCGCCGGCCGCTACGCCCACGGCGTCGGCGAAGTGCTCCGCGTCCAGCAGACCGGCGGCCTTTTCATCGCCGATGTCGTCTTCGACAATCAGGGCGGCCGTCGTCTCGAAACCCTGCCCGTTTCCCGGCTCGAAAAAGCCTCCTCTCCGTGGGATCGCCTCCGCGCCGGCCACTACGACGACCCTCGCGACTTCCTCCTTCGTCAACTCGCTTGGCAATTTGCCCTCGGCAACTCCGGCGGCGAGCTGTCCAACGCCAAGACCGCCCTGCTTCCGCACCAGATTCTGCTAACGCACGACCTCGTAAAGATGCAGCGCCGCCGCGTGCTCGTCGCCGACGACGTCGGCCTCGGTAAAACCATCGAGACCGGTATGGCCATCCGCGAACTCATCACCCGCGGCGAGGCCCGCCGTATCCTCATCATTACCCCGGCGGGTTTGGTGAAAAACTGGCAACGCGAACTGCGCGACTGCTTCCGCATCGAGTTCGAAATCCTCGGCACCGATTTCCAAGACTACGCACCCACCTCTTGGGAAAACCACCACCGCGTCATCGCGTCGATTGATACACTCAAGCGCCCGCAACGCACCGAGCGCCTCCTCGCCGCCCCCAAGTGGGATATGATTATTTTCGACGAGGCCCACCATCTCACCCGCCTCCGCTACGGCTCAAAAGTTCAGGCTACGCTCAACTACAAGCTCGCCGACGCCCTGCGCGGCCACACCCGCGACCTCCTTTTCCTCTCCGCCACGCCCCACCAAGGCGACGCTTACCAGTTTTGGTCGCTCATCCACCTGCTCGACGACCAGCTCTTCGACTCCCCCGAGGCGATGGACGCCCATCGCGGCCTCCTCAACCGTGTCATCATTCGTCGCACAAAACGCGAAGTCACCGATGCCGACGGCCGCCCGCTCTTCGTGCGCCGCCAAGTCACCACCGAGCGCTTCGAGCCTGCCCTCCGCGAACAGCGCTTTTATGAGAAGCTCACCAACTACCTGAAAGACGGCTACAACGCCGCCGGTGTAGGCCCCAACGGCCAGACCTCCCGCCCGTCGCGCGACCAACGCGCCATCGGCTTCGTCATGGTGGCCTTCCAGAAGATGATGTCGTCGAGCCCGCGTGCCATCCGGCAGGCGCTCCGCCGCCGCCTCCTTGTCCTCCTCGTCCGCCAGCAAATCGAGGTCGAGATGCGCCGCAAAGCGTCGCCGTCGCCGGAGCTGTCCGACCGCTACTTGCGCTTGCAGGACGAGATGCGCGCCCTCGCCAAAGAAATCTACGCCCTCGCCCCCTCCGCCTCCACCGATGCCCAGGCTGATACCTGCATCGCCCAAGTCCGCGAGCGCACGCTCAAAAAACTCATCGAGGCGGAGAACGACACCGATTGGTCACTCGACTCCGACGAAGAGGGCGACGAGGGCATCTACGGCGACGCCGAAATCCCCGACGAGACCGCCAAGGTTCGCGAACTCCTCCGCATCGTGCCCGAGGGGGTGGATCGCAAGTTCGAGCGCCTCGAAATGATCATCGGCAAACTCCGCGCCGAAAATTCCGGCGAGCGCTTTGTGATCTTCACCCAGTATCGCGAGACGATGGAGTTTCTCAAAACCGAGCTGGCCCGCATCGTCGGCCCCGATCGTGTCGTCTCCATTCAAGGCGGCCCGTTGGAGGATAAAATCGCGGCGGCTGAAAAGTTTTGGGCGGAAGACGGCGCGCGCATCCTCATCTCCACCTCGGCCGGCGGTGAAGGCATCAACCTTCAAATCGCCCGCGTGCTCTTCAACTACGACCTCCCGTGGAACCCGATGGCCGTCGAGCAACGCATCGGCCGCATCCACCGCTTCGGCCAGAAAGAAGTCTCCCAAGTTTACAACCTCGTCGCCAAAGACACGGTCGAGGAAAACATCTACAGCCTGCTTTGGGACAAGCTGGAGCACATCGCCAAATCCATCGGCAAAACCGACCCCGAGACCGGCGAACCGCTGGAGGATTTCCGCAGCGACATTCTCGGCTTCCTTGGCTCCACCCCCAACTACCAACAGTTGTTCAAGCAGGCGCTCATTGATCGCGACTACTCCCGCACCAGCCGCGAACTCGACCGCATGATGGAGACCGCTCAGAAAGCCCGCACCGCGCTGCACGACCTCTCGCAAGACCTTACCAGCTTCAACCTGGAGCAATACCGCCGCATCTCCGGCCAGTTCCACCTCAAGCAACTCGGCGAATGGTGCCGCGAAGCCGTGGTGCGTCTCGGCGGCAGTGCCGTCCCGTCGGGCGAGTTCTGGCAGATCATCACCCCCGAACCGCTCAAGAACTTCCCCAACGTCGGCGCGCGGTATGACAACGTCACCTTCGACCGCGCCCTCGCGACCCGCAAAAAAGGCTCTGAACTCTTCGGAATCGGCCATCCCTTCGTGGATGCGATGATGATCCATCTCCAAAACCCGCCCTTCGGGTCCGAAGTTGCGTGCCTTTCCGGTGGGGTAGACAGCGCCAAAGTCGAAGCCCGTTACCGGGTGACGTGGGATCGTGCCGACAAAGGCACATTCAGCGGCGTCGTCATCGTCAGCCTCAACGGCACAGCCCGCGTCGAGGAGCTGAGCCGCGACCCGGGCCGCTTCAACGCCCCCGCACCAAGCACCTGCGCGACCATCGACGCCGATACGGAGGCCCGCGCCGAAGAGACCCTAAACCTCTGGATTTCCTCCCGCCGTACCGAGTTCGCCGACGGCACGATCCCCCGCTGGGAACTCCTCGGCGTGTCGGTGCACGGGTGACCCACTCACATGTTCAACCTACTATTCTCGGGCAGCAAAAACGCGTGGGATACGGACCAACTCATGCGAATGGATTTAAGCCGGTTCAAAGAGTTTAGTCCTGGCGCGGAGGCGCAGCAAATCGACGCTAAGAATGCAAATTCCCTCAAAGAGCTGGAGCTGGTTCCTGCTTTGTTGCTCTACGAAGAGGGCTTACATGACGCCCCGGCCGACGATGTCCGTTACGGAAAGCTCCACGGCATCCGTCTAGAGAATCGGGACCTAGTGTTTCGTTTCAACGAAGAGGGTCGGTTTTCCCGCGCTGTTTTCAAGGAGTTCGCAGCTCGACTTGGGGTAACCGAGCGTCTTGAGCACAACCGGACACATTGGGCTATTAAGGACGCAAGTATTCCGCGTGATATGATGACCCACCTCGCCAAAACCTATGACGTCGCCTTCTCGTTTGCGGGAGTTAACCGGGCCTACGTAAAAGAGGTTGCTGACGTTCTACGCGCACGCGGTGTGAGAGTGTTTCTTGACAGTATGGAGCAGGTCGCACTTTGGGGAACCCACCTCGGCGAGTCGCTCGCGGAAATTTATGATAGGCGTGCTCTATTCTGTGTTATGTTCATCTCACGCGAATACGCAGAGCGGGAGTGGACGACCCACGAAAGGAGGTCCGCATTAGACCGCCAGCTTCGCGAGCGAAGACCTTATATCCTGCCGTGCCGTTTTGACGACACCCAGCTTGCTGGGATTTCGCCATCGATTGGCTACGTATCGCTTAAGCAAATTGAGCCTCTTGGACTCGCGAATCTAATCCTCGAGAAACTCGGCATGTGACTACCGGCAGAGGCTTTCTTTAGCGGCGTGCTGTATCATTCACCACGCCCGCGCTAGGAAAGTAGTCTCTATCTGAAGGACTGCGCCTTGGGGTGTGCAGATCCGGAAGGACCTCATATTTTGGCCGCCCATTTGTAAGCAGGGCTGCCAACGAGCGGGAAACTCACTCAAACCTATTTGTTGGCCCGAAAAATCGTCCCGCCCCCAAAATGCTGCAAAGCCATCCATTCATGTGTAAGGCCCGATCTACCGAAATGAGGGCGTTGATACCCCCATTTCGGTAAATCGAAATGCGCCTTTGTATCGTTTTCGCGCAGCGGACTACTTATCTAACCTGCAGATTGTATATTTGAAACCAACGGCCGGAGAATTTTTTCGGCCGTTTCGCTGAGAAATCGTTTTCCCGGGCAAATTCCGGTCGGGCCTATACCTAGGTATAGGCCTGACCGGAAAACGCAAAAGAACGAGTTAGAATGTAACGGCGTTGTGCTCCACTACCGATTTAATTGTCACAACTACCACTCTACTTTGTCGCCAAACAAAAACGCAGTGCGATTACGCCTCGAGTTGCGGACGGTTTTTCTCGGGCCAGTCGATGTGGAAGAACTTGCCGCGGGGTTTGTCGGTGCGCTCGTAGGTGTGAGCGCCGAAGTAGTCGCGTTGGGCTTGGAGCAAGTTGGCCGGCAGGCGAGCGGAGCGGTAGGCATCGTAGTAGCTAAGCGCCGAGGCAAACGTCGGGATGCTGATGCCGCTCTCGACGGCGAGGCTGATAACTTTGCGCCAGTTGGCCTGGGCCTTCTGAATCGTCTGGTTGAAGTATTGGTCGAGGAGAAGGTTCGCGAGCTTCGGGTTGCGCGCGTAAGCCTCGGTGATTTTTTGCAAGAAGGCGGCTCGAATGATGCAGCCACCGCGGAAGATCTGGGCAATTTGGCCAAAGTTAAGCTTCCAGCCGTATTCGCCCTGTGCGGTACGCATGAGTTGGAAGCCCTGAGCGTAGGAGCAAATTTTTGAGCAATAAAGCGCATCATGGATGGCTTTGATGAGCTCTTTCTTCTTCGTCGGGGAAACCTTTTTAACCTTGGGGCCTTTGAGGACCTTCGAGGCAGCGACGCGCTCTTCCTTGATGGCGGAGATGCAGCGGGCGAAGACGGATTCGGCGATCGTCGGGGCGGGCACGCCCATGTCTAGGGCGTTGACGGAGGTCCATTTGCCGGTGCCTTTTTGGCCGGCGGTATCGAGGACGATGTCGACGAAGGGTTTTTTGGTCACGGGGTCTTTCTGCTTGAGAATGTCGGCGGTGATTTCGACCAGGAAGCTGTCGAGCGCGCCTTTATTCCAAGCGGAGAAGATTTCGCCCATCTCGGCCGGCTTGAGGCCAAGCAGGCCCTGCATAAGCGAATAGGCCTCACAGATCATCTGCATATCGCCATACTCGATGCCGTTGTGAACCATCTTAACGTAGTGGCCGGCACCGTTTTCGCCGATGTAGGTGGTGCAGGGCACGCCGCCTTTGACGGGTTTGCCGGGGGTGGCGCCCATGATGGGTTTGCCGGTCTTCTTATCGACCTTGGCGGCGATGGCGGTCCAGATCGGCTTCAGCTCTTCCCAGGAGGATTTCTCGCCGCCGGGCATGAGGGAGGGGCCAAAGCGGGCGCCTTCTTCGCCGCCGGACACACCGGAGCCGATGAAGCGGAGACCTTTTTCCTTGAGCGCTTTTTCACGCCGAATCGTGTCAGTCCACAGAGCGTTGCCGCCGTCGATTATGATGTCGTTAGGCGCGAGCAGCGGGATGAGGCCGTCGATAACGGCGTCGGTGGCTTTGCCCGCTTGAACTAGGATCACAATCTTACGCGGGAGCGCGAGTGACTGAACAAATTCAGAGAGCGATTTGCTGCCCACCACCCCACCTGGGGTGTTGGGATTTTCAGCGACGAATTTCTCGGTTTTCTCGACCGTGCGGTTATAAACCGAGATCTGAAAGCCGTGGTCGGCGATATTGAGAGCGAGGTTCTGACCCATCACGGCGAGTCCGATGAGTCCGATGTCAGAGTGCGTTTTGGCCATAAAGAGAGCGACTTGTTACTCTGCTTCTGGTCTGAAACCAACCCGTTTTTACAAGTAGCCTTAAAAATTCCGTCTTGGCAGAGGGCGCCCAACCCGAATGCGCCTTTATTAACCTAGCTGAACGGGCGCACTTTTCACGGTAAAATCGTCTGAACTAAATCATTATCAAGTTTTTAGCTGATGAGCGAAGTCTCCGCGAGTGGCGCAATTAATCCAGACCGTGGCTCCGTCGCCGTAGTGTTCTTTTTTCCAAATCGGCACGCGCGCTTTGGCCTCATCGATAAGATAACGGCAGGCATCAAACGCCGCCCCCCGGTGCGCGGCGGTCACGCCGACCCACACCGCGAGCTCGCCGATTTTGAGGGCACCGACGCGGTGCACGCAGACGGCGCCACGGATCGCGAACCGCTCCCGGGCTTCCGCCAGGATTCGCAACCCTTCTTTTTCCGCGAGGGGTGCGTACGCTTCGTAATCAAGCGCGACCACGGGTTGGCCTTCATTATGGTCACGCACCCAGCCTTCAAACGTCACGCATGCGCCCGCGTGTGCATCTGAGAGCGTGCGTTGCAAAGCGGCGGGATCCAGAGGCTCGGTCGAAATGCGAAACATTTTGGAAAATATAATCCCGCAGTTAACCCCCGGCCACGGGCGGAATAAATACCACTTTTTGCCCGTCGCGCAACGGCGCCTCCCAAGCGACAAATTCTTCATTCACGGCTGCCCGCACTCGATCGCGTGGCAGCGTAAAACCATAGCGGTCGCGCAACTCTTCGTACAGCGCGGCGGCGGTGGCGGCGTGAGTCGCGAGGGTTTCATGCGCAAGGCCGCGTTGCTCCCTCAGGATGGCGAAATACTGGATGTGGACGGTGATCATGCGATGGGGGTTGGCCCGCGAAAATCGCTCTTGCCACCAGTTTTCTCTAAGAGTCGCACGTCTTTAATGACGATATCATGGCTCACGGCTTTGCCCATGTCGTACAGCGTCAGCGCTGCGATCGTTACCCCGGTGAGCGCCTCCATCTCGACGCCCGTCTTCGCGTGGGTCTCTGAGCGACAGGTGATCAAAACCTCCGTCGAGCCATCCGCTGCGGGCGCTTTGTTTTCAATCGTGATTTTACAATCATCCAGCGGGAGTGGATGACAGAGCGGGATGAGTTCGCTCGTGCGCTTGGCTCCCATGATTCCAGCTAGAATCGCGGTTTGAAAAACCGGGCCTTTCTTCGTCGCGATATCGCCGTCGCGCAGTAACACCGCCAAACTCGCCGGCAATACCACAATAGCTCTCGCTTGCGCGATACGGTGGGTCACGGCCTTAGTGCCGACATTGACCATCGCGGGCTGACCTTGGGCGTCGAGGTGGGAAAGCATACTTTGAGAACGTTTATCCGGCAATTCGCGGCGCGTAAAGTCGAGCCTGCGACGAAATTACACCCAGGCCATAAACGGCACGATCGTACCCACCGCAAATTCTGTTCTATCGGCGGGTAACTCGATAAAACCATCGGTATTAATTAACCCCGCAAAATCCCCCGAGGTATTCACTCGCTCCGGTTTCGCGAGCAACTCCGCCCGGGAGCTGCTGCTCAGTGTTACCGGCAACAAATATGCGAGCTTCGGCTGAAACACCACCGGCTCCGATAATGCCACCATCCTTTGCGTGAGGGCAGTCGCACCACTCGCATGCGCCAGCGCGGGCAATACGTAGCGATGTAAGCATGTGTAGCTCGAAACGGGATTCCCTGGCAGCGCGAAGATCGGTGTCGCCCGCGAACTTAAGCCAAACCAAAACGGCTTTCCGGGCCGCTGCGCCACACCGTGAAATATTTTTTTTACACCCTGACGATCGAGTTCCTCGGGCAAAAAATCAAATTTCCCTTTCGAAACGCCACCCGTAATCAACACCACATCGTACTCCGCTAGGATATGCCACAATAGGTGCTCAATCTCGTGCCTCACATCGTGCACGTGATAGCGCTCCACGCGCGGATAACCCGCCTGAATCAATGCGGCCCGCAACGCATGGTCATTGCTCCTTCGAATTTGATGTGGTGCGACGGCACCCTCGACTTCCACCAGCTCATCCCCCGTGGAAATTACGGCGATTTTTGGCGACGCTGCGACGGCTAGTTGGGCGTGCCCGCACGAGGCGGCCACCGCGATTTCTCTCCCGCTGATACGTGTACCGGCCCGCACCATCACCTCACCGCAGCGATGATCACTGCCACGCCGATGGACGGAGTGACCGGCCAAAAATTCCCCCGCCGCTTCACTCACCGTGATCGTGCCGCCACCCGCCTCGCGCAGGGTCTCCTCATAGGGCACCACGCAATCCGCTCCTATTGATAACACGGCACCGGTCATGATTTCCACGCTGACATCGGGCGCCGTTCCGAGTGTGCGGGGCAACATCCCCGCGGCTTGCACTCCCTCGATGCGAAATTGCCGCGTCCCCGCCGCGAGCGCTGCGGCCTTTACGGCGTAGCCATCCATCGTCACGCGATCAAACGGCGGCAAATCGCGATCCGCGCGTAAATCTTCTTTTAAAATCCGACCATGGGCAGCCGCGAGCGTGCAATCCTCTCGAAGAAAGAGGGGCATATTTTCGCGGATCAACCGCTCGGCTGCGCTGGGCGTGAGCATGGGCAAAGCGTTTCTGTGACGGGAATGGCCGTGGCGGCGACTGCAAATTCTCACAACGCATTCGATCCAAGCGTGCCATCATGAAAAGTTCGTCGTTTCCTTTGCGTTTAAACCTGCGCCACATTCGTTCCACTTTCATGTCCGGCTCCCGCGATCAATTCCAACGCCCGCTCCGCGATCTACGCATCTCGGTGACCGACCGTTGCAATTTTCGTTGCCCGTATTGCATGCCGAAAGAGGTCTTCGGCCCTGGCCACGCGTTCCTGCGCGATCCGCAGCTCATGTCCCTCGGCGAACTCACCCGCATCGCCCGAGCCTTCACTTTGCTCGGCGTCGAAAAAATCCGTCTCACCGGCGGCGAACCGCTCCTGCGCCCAGATGTACCCGACCTCGTCGCGGCATTGAAACACGATCTGCGTCTGCCCGATGTCGCTCTCACCACTAACGGTTGGCTGCTCGAAAAACTCGCCCCCGCGCTCCGCTCCGCCGGCCTTGATCGTATCAATGTCTCGGTCGATTCCCTCGACGATACCACCGCCGGAAAACTCAACGGTCTCGGCTTTAGCGTCGCTCGCGTCCTGCGCGGCATTGATGCCGCCGCAGCCCTCGGCCTGCCGGTAAAAATTAACTGCGTCATCCAACGCGGCGTGAATGACGGCGAACTCCTCGAGTTGTGCGAGTATTTCCGCATGCGTGGCCATACGCTGCGCTTCATCGAGTTCATGGATGTCGGTAATACCAACCACTGGTCCGCCGAACGCGTTGTACCTGCTAGGGAATTGGTTAACCGTATCGCTGCGCGCTGGCCGCTCGAGCCCGTCGGCCCTGCGTATCGGGGCGAAGTTGCCGCCCGCTACCGCTATATCGACGGACGAGGCGAGATTGGCCTGATCAGTTCCGTGACCGAACCATTTTGCCGCGATTGTCATCGCGCGCGGCTTTCCGCCGACGGTAAACTTTTCACCTGTCTTTTTGCGTCGTTGGGTTGGGATGTGCTCGGTTGCCTGCGTGCGGGAGCCGATGACGCCGAACTTGCTACTTATATTGCGCGTATTTGGCGCGGTCGCGAAGATCGTTACAGTGACGAACGCGCAGGCTTGCTCGCCGCGGGCGAATCTCGCGCCAAAATCGAGATGAGCTACATCGGCGGCTGAAACCCCCCGCGATTGATGAACATCACCGATATCCCGTTCGGTACCACCGACTGGAGCACCGTCGAAGTCACGGAGCATTTAGGCACCATGGGTAAAGCGTTTTGGCGCACTCGCCAATTTGGCAATATTCGGGTCCGTCTCCTCGAATACACGCCCGGTTACCTCGCCGACCATTGGTGCGTGAAAGGTCATATTTTGTTTTGTCTCGAGGGCCAACTCGACACGGATCTCGCGGACGGCCGGAAGTTCACGCTCACCCCCGGCATGAGTTATCAGGTCGCTGATCAAGTAGAGCCGCACCGCTCTTCCACCGTTTTGGGGGCAAAACTTTTCGTCGTAGATTAGGCCGCCCGTTCGCGGGCCGTCGCCAATATCTTCTGCAACGCTGCGAAATCCTCGTCGCGTGAAGCGCTCTGGATCACAAACTCAAACTTCGGTGCCTCGAGCAATTCAGCCTCGGCAGTCGCCATGCGACGCGCGATTTCTGCTTCGTCGTCTTGTCCGCGCCCGCGGATTCGCGCCATCAATTGCTCGTGATCGAGCATGATAAAAATCGTCGCCATCGCCCGCTGCAGAACAATTGAGTGCTCCGCTGCACGTCTGAGGCTATTTACGCCCTGTACATCGAGATTTATCGCTAGGCTTTGGCCGCGTTTGAGCGGCTCCAATACGCTCGCAGCCAACGTGCCGTAGCGCCGGTCGCCATGGACCCAGGCCCACTCGAGAAATTGATCCGCCGCGATCTTGGCGTCGAATTGCTCCGGCGTGAGAAAATGATAATGCACGCCATTCACTTCGCCTGGGCGCGGCGCGCGCGTCGTCGTAGTGATGACGCGCTCGAAACCCGGTTCTTCTTTGACGATCCGCTCGCACAACGTGCTTTTGCCCGAGCCCGCCGGACCGGCGAGCACGAGCAACACCGGAATGTTTTTTGGTGAAACAGGGGAGGGGGCCGTCATGCGAAAAAGAGCGGGCTACTTAGAAACAGAAACCTCGCCGTCGCTCAATAAGTGAACGCCACGCCGCACAGGAGCAGCCCGTACCCCGCACATACGCCACCAGCAATTCGGGCGCGTAAAGGCACGATGAAAAGCCAATTAATCCAGTCGCGTAGACGCCAGGGTTGCGCTCCGAGCCAAATCGCGGCCGCGATGCAGGTGTAAACGACACTCACCATTAACAGTCGCTGCGGCTTAGCCCATTCCATGTACGCAGCGTCGAGCAACGGCATCGCCCCTAACAACACAATCGCGCACAATCCACGCACCGACAAAAAATCTGGCACGCATTTGAATGCCATCACCGCAACAAACAGAAATCCGACAAATAACAGTTTCCGGTATTCGCCCATGTCGGCCATGGAGAGGTTCCAAATGTTATATAAAAACCAAGCTGCTCCGACGCTAAAAAAAAGATAAGAGGCTGCCTTGGAACGCGGGAACGATTTTAGCGCCGCGCCCGCGATCGAATTACCCAGCAGCAATGGCATGCCGAGCAGTAGCAAAATCAAGCCGGGGATGAGCGTGGCGACGGTGAGTGACATAGAAATGAAATTGGCAGCTTAGGCTTCGACGCCGGCGAGCACAATTTCGCCGTAAAGGGTGCTCACGCTGGCGCGGTCGATTTTGAGGGGAACGAGTTGGCCGATTAGACGCGCGTTGGCCTCGAAGATACACACGCGATTACCGCGCGTGCGGCCAGTAAATTTTTTACCGGTTTTATCCTGACCTTCGACGAGCACTTCTTCAACCGTGCCGATGAGAGTGGCGTTGCGGCGCACCGAGTTTTGCTGAAGTAAGCCGAGCAGCGTGGCGTTACGCGCCTCTTTTACCTCATCGGAGATTTGATCGCCCATCGCCGCGGCCGGCGTGCCGGAACGAATCGAGTATTTGAAAACATAGGCCATATCGTAGTTGGCCCGTTCGAAGAGTTCGCGCGTGTGTTCAAAATCTTCGTCGGTCTCACCCGGGAAGCCCACAATGATATCGGTTGAGAAATACATGTCCGGCCGCACGGCGCGGAGCGCCTCCACAATTTCCCAATAACGCTCGCGCGTATATGGCCGGTTCATCACCTTCAAAATTCGGTTACTGCCCGACTGCATCGGCAGGTGAACGTATCCACACAGTTTTGGCAGCCGCCCGTAGGCTTCGACCAGATCTTGCTTAAACCCGCGTGGATGCGGCGAGGTGAAGCGGATGCGCTCGATCCCCTCGATGGCACTGACCCGTTCGAGCAGTTGCACGAACGGCGAAATCCCATCCGTGTGCACGTAGTCGCGCCGGCCGTAGCTCGTCACAATTTGTCCTAGTAAGGTGACTTCGCGCACACCCCGTGCGGCGAGCGCGCGACATTCCGCTACGATATCGTCCATCGGACGCGAGCGTTCGTCACCTCGTGTTTTTGGTACGATGCAGAAGGCGCAATCCATGTTGCAGCCCTGCTGGATCGACACAAACGCGCTCACTTGAGGCGCTGCGTCCACAACCCCCTCTTTGGTCTCCTCGGCTGCGACGTCTTGTGAGAGCACGTGATCGCGGATCGTGTTTTGCGAACCGGCTTCCTCCGCTATGTCCACGATACTTGTGGCCAGTGGCACGCCGGCGGCTTTTGCCGCCCGGATGCTTTCTAGATAATCGGGCACTTGGTGAAATTTTTGCGTGCCCACAATCAAGTCCACGTCGGGCAACTTGTCCAAAAGCTCGGCGCCACGGTTCTGGGCCATGCAGCCTAAAATCCCGAGCACGAAATCCGGTTGGCGGCGTTTGCGGTGCGCGATGTTGGCGGCTTTGCCGATGGCTTTTTGTTCCGCCGCATCGCGTACGCTACACGTGTTCAATAACAACACATCGCAATCGTCCTCGCTCGCCACGATCCGGTAACCGCGGGCGCGCAACATCGCCGCGACCGCCTCGCTGTCGCGCTCGTTCATCTGGCACCCGTAGGTTTTGATGTGGACCCGATTCATCTGTGGGAGGGGTTTTTAGTAAACACCCCTCCCTGAGCGTCAAACGGTAAACCCGTCTCACGGGCTTGCCGCACCGCATATCGGCTCGTCATTCTCAGCTTATTATGCGCCGCCTTCTCTTCGTTCTTGCGCTCGTGACTTCAGCGCTCGCGCGTCTCGGCGCCGCGGATCTCAACCCTGCGCCCGACGCCCTCGTGCTCATCGTGGGCGATCAACACTCCGCCTACGAACGCACGGCTCAACTGGTCGCCCGTATCGACCAACTCCGCGCGACGCATCCCGGCGTGCCCTTTGCCGTACTCATCGATGGCGACTCCCTAGAATACGGTAACATCGTCGCCCGCCGTAGCGCCGGCGCGATCGATTTTGCGTTTTTTGCCGCGCTCGCCCGCCGCGTTCCCACGATTCTCAATCTCGGCAACCACGAGCCGGAATTCTACGCCGTTGATGACACGGTCGCGCGCATTCAAGCCACCGGCGTCACGGTCATTAGCAACCTGGTTAACCGCGCAACGGGCCAACCGTTTGCCCCTGTTTCCACCTCGCTGCGTTTAGGTATCCGCGAAGCCGTCGTTGTAGGCCTCGCCACGGATAAAATCACCACCTACCGCGCAGCCATTCGTCCGTCACTCGACCTCGCCGACCCAGTCGTCTGGGCCAAACAAAACCTCACCTCGTTTTTCTCCCCAGCCACCGCACTGCCGATTCTGCTTACGCACACCGGTCTTAATGCCGACCTCGCCCTTATCGAACTCATCCCCGAGGGCACACTCTTCGCCGGCGCTCACGATCACCTCCGTTTCGTCCACCAAGCTGGTCGCAGCGTTTATTTCCAATCCGGCTCGTGGAACGACGGCTATTCCCTCGCCACCCTGCGCACGGACGCCGCCGGCCAACCGCGGTGGACCGTCGCCCAATTCCCCCTTTCGGCTACCGATCCCGCTGATCCCGAACTCGCCGCTTTGATCCAAAAAATTTCCGCCCAACACCTCACTTCCGAAGACCTGGCCATCCTCGGGCGCAATCCCATCGCCCTAGCGCCTGCCGCGGCCGCTCGTTTCGTGGTGGCGGCTCTGCGCACGGCCGCCCGCGCAGATGTCGCAGTGATTGGCGCCACCACGTTTGGCGCCGGCCTACCCGCCGGTGAGGTCACGCGTGTCGCCCTTGATGCCTGCGTGCGCTTCGACGGGACGATCTTCGTCGCCGAAATCTCCGGTGCGGAACTTACCGCCATTTTGGCCAAATCGAACCAAGATCCCGCCACACCCCTCTCCGCGCGGCGCGGCGAAAATCTCGTCGCCGTCGGCCCCGTCCTTCCACTCGACCCCACTCGTCGTTATCGCCTCGCCACGACGGATTGGGGTGCCAAAAACGCCCGCACGTATTTCGGTTCCGAGACGCTTAGTTTTGTTGAGCAACCTAATCTTAGGCTCAAAACCCTCGCGGCCGATGCACTTTCTTCCGCTGCCTCGGTCTTACCCTGAGTTATGCGCTCATTACGTTATTTTTTATCCAGCGCTTTAGTTGCTGCGCTTCTTGCTGCGCCACCTGCAGCTACACCGCCGCAACCGGAGCCCACGAACGACGAACTTTTTCAACTCGGCCAACAACTCTTCGATCAACTCGCCCCGCCCGAGATCAAGGCCCAGTACGAATTTCCTTCAAAACAACAGTGGGATGAATTCGCCGTTCGACTTCAAAAAGCCCTCGAAGGCGATGACCTCGCCGTCCTCGCCGATTACGCTCCGCAAGCCCGCGCGGCGCTGCCTGCCCTCCGGCTTTTCCCTGAATACGCCGATTACACCGATTGGCTCACCGCCCGCCTCGATGAACTTGAAGCCGCCGAGCAGATCTTCGCCCCGACGGCTGCTCGTCCGCCTTCACCGCCCTCGGCGCCTGCTCCCGTCCCAGTACCGACACCACGCCCGATCCCGGCTCCTTCTAAAGGACCCGCCGCGGCCTTCATTCCGCACTACGAGCTTTTTCTCGCTCGGACTCGCAGCTCAACGGCTCCCGCCCGTGCCGCTGCGTTACTTCCGCTGCTGCGAGCTGCTTTTAGTGCCGAAGGCATTCCGCCAGAGCTCGTCTGGCTTGCCGAAGCTGAATCCACGTTTAACTCTTCCGCCCGCAGTCCTGCGGGGGCTCGCGGCCTGTATCAACTCACCTCCGACACCGCTCGGGGGCTCGGATTGAGTACGTTTTTACCCGACGAGCGCACGGATCCCGAAAAATCGGCCCGAGCCGCCGCTCGTTTGCTCCACGCCCATTACGAAAAATTTGGCTCCTGGCCGCTCGCGCTTGCCGCCTACAACGCCGGTGCTGGTCGTGTGACGCGGTTGCTCGAAAAAACTTCAACCAAGACTTATGCAGGCATCGCCGCCGCACTGCCCGCCGAGACCCGGCTCTACGTGCCCAAAGTCTGCGCCCTCGTTGCGACCCGCGCTGGCGTGGCCCCTGAAAAGATTCCGGCCGCGCGTCGATTTTAATCGCGGTTAAATACCTTACCGCGGTTTTCTTGCGCGCACGTGCAGAAAATATGCGACGACTTGCGCGTCTTGCAGGCTCGGGTTGGCCAATACGGCTGCCTCAGTTGGTTGCGGTTCCTCGATACGCTCGATCGTGAATCCGGCCCCGATCAACAGATTGATCCATTGGCTCAGTGGACGATGGAAACGCGGTACTTTAAACATCGGTAGACGTTGCCGCAGCGCGAGGGGGGCCGTCCCAAAAATCCATTCATCAATTTGCCCCCGTGTTTCCGAAAAATAATCTCCGACTTCCACCGCGTAGGTGATCTTCCGTTCGTCGCGGCAGTTACGGCGATGCGGCGGATTGAAACACGGGTGCAAAATCGAAAACTGTAAAAATCCGCCCGGCCTAATTACTCGGAACGCTTCTTCGACGACCTCTCGGGTCTCCGGAATGTCCATCAAGCTCATGCACCCAACGGCAAAATCAAACGACGCGTTTTTGTACGGTAAGGTTACCGCGCTGGCGTGATGATACGTGATGCCAAGCGGCGTTCGTTGTTCTTCTTCTCGTGCGTGACGGATAAAAATTTCCGCGATATCCATCCCAGTCATGCGCGCACCGCGTTGTGCGATGAGTCGCGTATTGTGACCTTCGCCGCAGCCGATATCGAGACCTTCCAAGCCTTCCACGGGCGGCAACATCCCCATAAACGCCGGCGTGTTCAGCTGATCGCGGTACGTGTCGTAGCCCGCGCGTGCGAGTTTCGTCCACGCTTCGGCGTTACCGTTCCAACATTCTCCTACAGTGAGGTGATCCATATTTAGCGAGCCTCATCATGAGGCGCGGCGCGGCGCGAATCGACGCTAATGCACCTGTGGCTTTAGGCTCTGGAAAAACTAGCCAGCGTCGTTGTAAGCGTGGCCTGCTCACCCGTTAGTCGTTTCGACTTAAATCGCGTTGTATCTGCGTCTTTGCTCCCAAACATATCCGCTATGCCCCACGGTTACTCCTCCCACGCTCGTGTTTTTCGCCCCGCTTTGTTCGTGGCTTTAGTTTTATCGGCGTTACTCCTTGCCGGTTGTTTTTCCACGCGCGGCCCGCGCAAGACCGAGCGCTCCAGCAGTGTGGTCAGCTATCTTTATCCCGATCAGGCCAATCCCCTGCCGCCTACCTCAATTCCGGTGCTTCGGCTCCCGTTGCGCGTCGGTATCGCGTTCGTGCCAGGAAAATCCGATATTTCCGAACAGCAAAAAACCGTACTCCTTCAGCGCGTCGCCGCCGAATTCAAAGGCCGCGATTACATTCAGAGTATTGAGCTGGTTCCTTCGACCTACCTCCGCGCCGGTGGCGGTTTTGCCAACTTAAACCAAGTCTGCTCGTTGCTCGGCGTCGACGTCATCGCGCTCGTTGCCTACGACCAAGTCCAGTTCACCAGTAACAATCTACTCTCACTCTCTTATTGGACGATCGTCGGCGCCTATATTTTTAGCGGTAATAAAAACGATACGCAGACGCTCATGGAGGCGGCCGTTTACGACATTGCGAGTCGCCACCTGCTCTTCCGCGCTCCCGGCGCCAGTCGCGTCGAGGCGGGGGCCGCCGCCGCCTACGTTCAGCAACGGCTACGCACCGACAGCACCGCGGGCTTCGATGCCGCCACCACCGAGCTCATCGCCAACCTCAAGCTACAGCTTGAGACCTTCCGCGAGCGCGTAAAAAACGCGCCCGGTGAAGTCCGCATCGAACATCGTCCCGGCTACACCGGTGGCGGTAGTTTAGGAGCGTGCTTCGCCTCTATCCTCGGCTTACTGTTTCTTGCCCGCGCTTGCGCCTGCATCTGCACGCGGCATCGCCCATGAAGACTGCGCCTGCTCCATCCGCCCATGCTCAAGCTTTCGCTTGGGCGAGCGTCTGCCTGATCGCCTTCACCCTCGGCGTCGCGGCGCAACCCGCGCTCGCCTCGACGCTACTTTACGAACGCCTCGCGCTCCTGCGCGGTGAATATTGGCGTCTTTGGACCGGCCATTTCGTGCATTTTGGGTCCAGCCACCTTTTTTGGAATCTCGCGATCTTTACAGTCGCGAGCATCTGGTCGGAGCGCCTCGCTCCAGCCCGTACACGCCTCTTGCTCGTCGCTTCACCCGGCCTAATCGGGCTCGCACTTTTTGGGCTCGAGCCTGCGCTCGCCACCTACGGCGGCCTTTCTGGC
>Ga0114958_10001169_pt1 | contig 21054 bp, 19 predicted proteins | sample C_130208_EF_Meta_FD_89577 | JGI IMG/M metagenome (GOLD analysis project Ga0114958, IMG submission 89577) | Freshwater microbial communities from Lake Croche, Canada to study carbon cycling - C_130208_EF_MetaG | ecosystem: Environmental > Aquatic > Freshwater > Lake | place: Lake Croche, Canada...
AGCCCCTTTTCTTGCAGGCTTGAAAATGGTCAGTATACATTAGAAGACAGGGTTTATACCATTGAAAAATTTTACCATGAAAAACATGCATTGCATGGTATCCTCTATGATGCAGAATTTACCATTCATTCCAGCGAAACCAATGCAGAAGGCGCCTCTGTAAATTTACAATACCGTTACGAAGCAACAGACAAAGGCTTCCCTTTTGATTATACTATACTTATTAAATGGCAATTGCATAAAAATAATGTAGTGACGGTGGACACCATTATCACTAATCTAAGTGAGTCAACCATTCCTATGATGGATGGATGGCATCCTTATTTTAGTTTCGGAGAAACAATTAATGACGCTTTTATAACATTAAAAGCGAAGGGTAAAATACAGTACGATGAAGGCTTACTGCCTACTGGAAAAATATTGGATGAAAATGAATTTGAAAGCAGCAGAAAAATTGAATCCCTTCATTTAGATAATTGCTACTTAGTATATGCTACTGCAAATACTTGTATACTTGAAAACGAAGACTACCAATTAATAGTACAGCCAATCTTGAACTACCCTTATTTACAATTATATACACCTTCTGATAGAAAAAGTATTGCCATTGAAAACTTAACTGGTATTCCCAATTGTTTTAATAATAAAATAGGGCTTCAATTACTGAAGCCCCATCAAAATTGGGTACTGAAAACAAGTTATCAGTTTATTACAAAGAAATAACAGCAGTAATGCTTATTTCTATATTTACATTACGTGGTAAAGTTTTTACTGCCACTGTTTCACGCGCTGGAAAATCAGCAGTAAAATAACTGCCATATACTTCATTTACTCGCGCAAACAATTGCATATCACTTAAAAAGATGCTGGTTTTCACTACATTGGCAAAACTTAATTTAGCTTCTTCTAAAATAGCTTTAATATTTTCCATCACCTGTCTTGTTTCAGCTTGAATATCGGTTAAGACTAATTCGCCCGTTGCAGGATTAAAAGCTACCTGACCACTAGCAAATAAAAAGCCATTAGCAATGACTGCTTGACTATAAGGGCCAATGGGTGTAGGCACTTTACTTGATTGAATGATTTGTTTTGACATATAATTGAATTAAGATTGCAATTTCTTGTTTTTCTAGCAATTCACCACCTATTTTTGTAAAACATTTTAAAGAAATTGGCAACCTTACTACATATAGATACAGCTGGCGAAAAAGCCATGGTGGCATTCAGTCAAAATGGGGTCTTATTGGCTATTCAAGAAAATGAGGTATTCCAGACACATGCGTCCTTTTTGCAGGTAGCTATTCAAACATTAGTAGCCGAAACAGCCATCCCTTTAAATACCTTGGATGCAATTGCAGTAACCATGGGTCCAGGATCATATACAGGATTAAGAGTGGGCCTATCTAGTGCGAAAGGTATTGCTTATGCATTGAATAAACCAATCATTGGCTTGTCTACACTAGCCCTTTTAGCCAAGGCAGCGGCTAGACTGCCATGGTTTAGTGATAAAAAAGAGCATGTTCAAATATTTGCCATGATAGATGCCAAAAGAATGGAAGTATTCGGCGCTATATATGATACTGAGTTAAAAACAGTTTTACCAGAGCAGGCTTTAGAAATTAATACAGACTATCTCTCTAGTTTAATAGTTAAGCATCCTACGCTTTGCATAGGCTCGGCTGCCAATAAGGCCAAGACATTATTACAAGATCCAACCATCATTTTTGTAGAGGAGTCTTATAATATATTGGATAGCATTCAGTTAGGGGAAGCTGCCTTTGAAGCGGGGAAATTTGAAGACACCGCTTATAGTAGTCCTTCTTATTTGAAAGAGTTTTTCTTTAAAAAATAGCTCGTTTATATAATATTTTTAGCTCAAAAATGTGATGAGTGGTTTTAAACTTAGTTTGTAGAAGAATATCTAAGTTATTGACGATTTTCATACACAAAACCTAAGCCTTTAACATTTTACATATTAAAATATTAATTATATTTTTAAAAATTAATTGTAATTTTGTACTAGTATTTAACCCCCAAAATAAACGAACATGAATCAGTCATTACCACAGCTCCAATTAGCGAATGGTACAAGTCCATTAAAAGTAGATTTACTACACAGCAAAAAAGCCGCCATGATTTTGCGTGCTTTAAACCATAAGCTTCGTCAACAAATTGTAAAATTAATCGACGAACATAAAAAAGTTACCGTTACAGAAATTTATGTAAAATTAAGATTAGAGCAATCTGTAGCTTCTCAACATTTAGCTATTCTTAGAAGAGCTAGTATTGTTACTACTATTCGTGAAGGAAAATTTATTTACTATGCAGTTGATTATGCACGCTTAGAGCAAATAAATAAATTTGTAGAACAATTAGTTGGATAGTATGTCCTTATCCTTAGCACAATTTCTTGAAATCATCGAAGATGAATCTACCTTAATTATTGATGCAAGACCGATTGCACAATTTATGGAAGGTTATATTCCTAATGCAATACATATTACACCTGCTACTGCAAAATATGCCATTGCCATGGACATCATTAGAAAGAATAGCCCTCTTGTTTTTATTTTGGAAGAAGATATTGCAGCAGAAACAATGGCCTATTTTACGAAGGCAGAGTTTACAAGCATTAAGGGTTATTTAAAAGGAGGCTTTACCACTTGGGCCAGTTCAGGTAAAAGATATGATTTAGTCATAGACGTAGAAGTGGACGAGCTAGCTATGGACATTCCATTTGATGAATACTTAATGATATTGGATTGTAGAACAGAAGCCGACTTTGATAAAAGCCATATTAAAAATTCAGTGTCCCTTCCTTTAGCAGATATGGGTGACCCTGGATCTATGTCTGAACTGGATGAACATTTTAATATTTATATTCTTACGGAGAATGGCGACAATAGTACATTAGCTGCGAGCCTTTTAAAAAAACAAGGCATACACAATATAAGAATAGTTGTAGGCGGCTGGGAAGCAGTACAAACGTTGAAAGATAAATTTAGTTTTGAAATAACTAAAACAAAGACTCCTACTGATGACGATATTTTACTGAACTAATTGAAATTGTTTCACTGTACTAATGTACCACTAGTTTCTCATGCTTTGCAGCATCGTATTCGTATCTCCATCTTCTATGACTCCATAAATAATTAGCAGGTCTTGCTTTAATTTTCTCCTCCAATATTTTTACATATAAAGCAGTTAGTTGTCCGTCTTTAAAATAATTAGGAGAAGTGGTCATGACTTCATATTCAGAATGATAATACCCTCTTTTCACACGGTAAAAATGTACAAATACTTGTGCCGTATTATTTAAAAGCGCTCCTTTTTCAGGCCCTTTTACAAAAGGGGTTAATCTTCCAAAAAAAGGCACCCAATAAGCCGATAAAGGGTTTCCCGGATTTTGATCGGCAGCTAAAGCCATTGCATAACTGCCTTTACTAGCATATTTATGAAACTGCGATTTAAAATTGGTAGCAGGAATCATAATACTACCAAAGCGCATTCTTAATTTTAAAATTATTTTATTAAAATGAGGATTACTCAAAGGCATATACACTGCAATGAATGGGTACTTCCCATATTTAGCAGCGCCCCAGTTAGCAAATTCCCAATTAAAAAAATGTCCTGCCATTATTTGAACCGATTGACCGCTAGCATATAATTTATTTAACACTTCTGCATTAGAAGTAAACCTTTTTTCAAAATTTTTATCAGAAATGGAAATAAGTTTAAAGGTTTCAATAAAAGAATCGGTGAACTGCTGATAAAAATCATTAGCAATTTGCTGTCTTTCTTTTGCCGTTTTTTGAGCAAAAGCAATAGCTAAATTTTGTTGCACCACTTTCCCGCGATATTTAAAAACATGTTGCAATAAAAATGCAACAATATCACTTATAAAATAAAGCAGCCTCCAAGGTAGTAGTGAAATTAAATAAACAAAAAAGTAAATAATTAAATACATGATTAATCATTAAGTATACACATTATGCTGGATCTACCCAGGCATCATGCTCTTTTAAAAGAAGTATGAGTTCGTCCACTGCCACTGCACTATCAATATTTCGCTTCATCACTTCTTTTCCTTTGTACAAAGTTATCTTACCCACTCCACTTCCCACATAACCAAAATCGGCATCGGCCATTTCTCCAGGACCATTGACAATACAACCCATGATGGCAATTTTTAAGCCTTTTAAATGACTGGTCACCGCTCTAATTTTAGCAGTGGTTTCTTGTAATTCAAATAAAGTTCTACCACAGCTTGGACAAGATATATATTCTGTTTTAGAAATTCTAGTGCGTGTGGCTTGTAAAATACCAAAAGCAGTTGAATTTAAAAACTGTTCTACCGAATGATTCGTAAAATAATTTCTACCAGAAACCTTACCTGACTCAGCGCCTACTTCATTCTCATTAGATGGAATTTCCACTTGTTTGCCTTGCAAGCCAATGCAAATACCATCTCCAAAACCATCTAATAAAAGCGCTCCTGCTTCAGTGGCAAAGTGTATTAAGTGCTCGTCTGTGCTTAGCCAAGCACTATCTGTTACTAAAATTACAGGGGATTGAATTTTTAATTCCATCATGCGCATCATCATTCTTCTAACCGCTGGCATGGCATGTGATAAAGTACTACTTAAACAAAATACTACGGTTGGATCCTTCGATATAGAAACTAATTGCTCATCTCTAATACCATTTTTACTTCCATAACTATCTACTTCCACAAAATTGATGCTATCACTTTTATGGGTCGATTGGAAATAAGTTTTAAAATTAAATAAGGGTAAATACTTATTTTTATCAGTAGCGGTCTCCCAAACTGCAGGCGAAGTGATAACACGTAAAGTACCTGGCAAATCAAAAGACAATAATTCGTTGGGGCTATAAATAAAATCGGCAGCCGCATCGGTAATAGTCCATTTATCAATGGCCTGGTCATATATATAACCAATCGCATTTAAATGCTCAGGTAATAATGCTTTTTTATTTTTATAATTAGCAATTACCACCGGCACCGACTTAGATCCGATGGTGCTTACTTGAATCGTTTCTCTTCTTTTATATTCGAAAGGGCTATAAGGTAAATGAGTAATAGTCGGAATCATATCAGCGCCTTTGACTCTATTACCAGGATATCTTTTTACTAAATCTTTACAAACAGGAATTTCTAATTCTGGATCCTCTGTTAAACTTACTCTAATGGTATCTCCAATGCCATCTTCTAATAAAGTACCAATACCTACCGCACTTTTAATACGACCATCTTCTCCATCACCCGCTTCCGTAACCCCTAAATGCAAAGGATAGCATTCATTGAATTCATTTTGCATTTGTTGGATGAGTAATCGATAAGCTTGCACCATTACTTGTGGATTACTCGATTTCATACTTAAAATTATCTGATGGTAGTCCAAGCTTCTTGCAATACGCAAAAATTCCATGGCACTTTCTACCATACCCATAGCGGTATCGCCATACCTACTCATGATTCGATCGCTTAAAGAACCATGATTGGTTCCAATACGCATGGCCGTTCCATGCTCTTTACAAATAAGTACTAAGGGGCTGAATCTTTCTCTAATACGTTCAATTTCTTCAAGATACTCCTCATCCGTATATTCAATTTGTTCAAATTTTTTCTTGTCTACATAATTACCTGGGTTCACTCTCACTTTTTCAATAATAGTGGCAGCAATTTCTGCAGCATTGGGTGTAAAATGAATATCGGCAACTATTGGTGTAGTATATCCTTGAGCGCGGAGTGAAGCTTTAATAGCCGCTAAATTTTCAGCCTCTGTTTTACTAGGTGCTGTAATTCTAACTAGTTCTGCCCCTGCTTGTATACATCGAATTACTTGAGCGACCGTTTTTTTAGTGTCTAAAGTATCGGTGGTGGTCATGGTTTGTACCCTAATAGGATGTCCTCCTCCAATAATGAGGTTACCCACTTTTACTTCGCGCGTAATCAAACGATTATAAGATGTAATTGAATTGCAGTACTGTTCCATAATTAACTACCCTAAAGATAATTATTTAATTGAAGTAATATCTAAAATATTAACGAAGGCCTTGTAGAAAACCTTGCTGTAAGAGTATCTTCTTTAACAATATTACCGAATTATTACTAGCTGCCGCTGTTTTACCCGTTGTATGTAAAACAAAGAAGTAAATATGTGTATTTTCTTCCTCATAACCTAGCACCCATGTATTATTCGTAAGCGAATCGGTGGAAGTAAGATAAGATAATGTATAATTGCTATTCTCTTCTTTTACCATCATTTTTTTAAAAATTTCTTGAGAGCGTTTTTGAAAAGGTAAATCTTTAAAGAAAAGTTTTTTAATGAACCCTAATTGCTCATCTGCTGTAATTTTCAGTGAACCATCTTTCCAAAATTCATTCAAGTTAGCACTTACCACTCCTTTACCATAATGAATGGAGTCAATATTTTTTAATATCTCTTTCCTTCCTATTTGTGTAATAATGTTTTGATAATAGGCAGTGGAGTCCATTGATACCCAAGTTGCTTGGTTATGATTGATAATGCCCTTGTCTAATGCAATTAAGGTAGGTAGAATGAAAAAACTACTTAAAGGAGAAGAAGCAGAGTCTTTATAATGAGATAAATTAGCAATGGTAAACTTACCCGTTCCATTTTCTAATAACGCAAAACTACCTACCACACCTGCACTGTCCATCATTTTTACAACAGAGGAGTCAATAGTTACATTGTTCGGAGAACAAGCAAACAAAACTGCAGAGAAAACGAAGGCCGCTAGATATTTTTTCATAGAATGCATATTTATCTTAATTATAAATAGGGACTTAATGAGTAGATGATTTACTATTAAGTCCCTATTATCAAAAATTGTATTAAAGCTTATTCGATGCCTAATAATTCTACTTCAAAAATTAAAGTAGAACCTGGTCCAATCATAGGACCCGCTTGACGATCGCCATAGGCTAATTCTGAAGGGATAAATAATCTCCACTTACTTCCTACAGTCATTAGTGGTAAGGACTCTTGCCATCCTTTAATCACACCGTTTAAAGGGAAGCTAATAGGCTCTCCTCTTTGAACAGAACTATCAAATACAGTTCCGTCTATTAAAGTGCCATGATAATGACATTTAACTTTGTCTCTTAAAGTAGGCTTCGCAGTATCTTTTCCTGCTACTAAAATTTCGTACTGAATACCGTTAGGTAAACTAACGACACCTGGTTTTTTAGCATTTTTTACTAAAAATTCTTGTCCTGCTAACTTGTTAGCGGCTGATTTTTCTGCACTCATTGTTTCTTGGTATGTTTTTATACAATTATCTAATATACTATCAATAATAATTGACTTTCCTTCGAATCCTGCTAATAATCCTTTATTGAAAACAGCAAGATTAATTTTTTGTAAGCCTTGTCCATTCAAGCTTTGCGCAATTCTATAACCCAATGCATAAGAAGCACTGTCTTTAACATTTTTAATGGTTAAAGGGGGCGTAACACTCATGCTTAATTTAGCATTCCCTACTTTCAATGGTTGAGCTGGAGCTGCTTTAACTGGCTTAGGACTTGTTTGAGCTTGCGCCAATTGCATGAAAGAAAATGCGGCCAAGACTAAAATTTGTTTTTTCATGATTCTATTTTTAAAGGTAGATGCGGGTGCAAAAATACATTAGATATTCAATAATTCAGCAATTCTTTGTTCTACTTTCTCAAAACCCATTTCAGCCACTACTACTTTCATTTTCTCGGCTATAATAGCAGTACCTAAATTCCCCATACTGCCTTCATGGGTATGCGCTAATTCAGTAGAATAGGTAAATTTACCCGATTCAATGGCCGCTCCCACTTGCTTATAGGCATCTCTAAAAGGCATACCCGTTAAAACCAGTTTATTCACTTCCTCCACACTAAATAAGTATTGGTATTTGGTGTCTTCCAATATATTCTTTTTGACTTCCATATTTTGTATCATTAAAGTAGCCATTTCAATACAATTATTTAATTGAGTAAAGGCGGGAAATAAATTTTCTTTCAATAATTGTAAATCGCGATGATAGCCAGAAGGCAAATTGGTAGTCATCATCATTATTTCATTGGGTAAGGCTTTTATTCTATTGCAATAAGATCTTATTAATTCAAATACATCTGGATTTTTTTTATGCGGCATGATGCTTGAACCAGTGGTTAACTCTTCTGGGAATTGAATGAAACCAAAATTTTGATTCATGAACAAACAAGCGTCCATACTTAATTTAGACAATGTATCGGCAATATTGGCAAGCGCCATAGCTGTGATTCTTTCTGCCTTACCTCTGCCCATTTGTGCATACACTACATTGTAGTTCAAAGATTCAAAACCCAATAATTCAGTGGTTCTCGTTCTATTAATAGGAAAAGAAGAACCATAACCCGCAGCCGATCCCAATGGATTTTTATTCACTACCTTATAAGCAGCTTGTAATACAGTGATATCATCTACTAAACTTTCTGCATAAGCACCTAACCATAAACCAAAGGAAGAAGGCATGGCTAATTGCAAATGCGTATAGCCTGGTAATAAATCATTTTTATGGGCTTCACTTTTTTCTTGTAAGGTTTTAAATAAAGCCTGCACAGAGGCCGTTACATTCATTAATTCAGCGCGTAAAAATAATTTAATGTCAACTAAAACCTGATCATTTCTACTTCTAGCACTATGAATTTTTTTACCTGCATCACCTAAAGAGGCTGTTAATAATATTTCTACTTGAGAGTGAATGTCTTCTACTCCTGGATCTAAAGAAAAATTGCCTGCTTGTATTTTTTCATAAATAGCTACTAAGGCTTTTTTAATAGATGTTTGTTCAGCTGCAGTTAATAAGCCCACTTCAGCAAGCATTGTAGTATGCGCAATAGAACCTAGCACATCATAACTAGCTAAATACATATCCATGGCCTGGTCATTGCCAATGGTAAATTTTTCTACCAAGTCTGTTACCTTATTATTTTTTTGCCAAAGCTTACTCATATTTAAACTATTTTTTCAAGTAATTGAATATAATCAACAATTCCTTCTTCTATTTCTTTTATATAAATGAATTCATCGGCTGTATGAGATCTAGCAGAATCGCCAGGACCCATTTTTAATGTAGGAAAAGGCATTAATGCTTTATCAGATGTAGTGACTGAACCATAATGACCCTTACCCAAATCCTTGCCTGCTTTCACTAATACATGATCAAGGCCAATACTTGTGGAGCGCATTCTTAAACTTCTTGGCTTTACTTCCCCTTTTACATTTTCTTGAATAGTTTTTAAAACCTCTTCAAAACTATAAAGTTCATTCACACGAACATCTACTACCATTTTACAAGTAGAAGGCACTACATTATGTTGTTTATTATCGGTTTCTATTACTGTAACGCTCATTTTTACCTTGCCTAATAAATCGGATACTTTATCAAACTGATAATTTTTAAACCATTCAATATCTGCTAGTATTTTATACAGTGCATTCTCTCCTTCCTCTCTAGCAGCATGGCCTGCTTTACCTGTGGCAAGAACATCTAAAACTAATAAGCCTCTTTCTGCAATAGCCATTTCCATTTTGGTGGGCTCGCCTACTATTCCAAAATTAATTTTTGGTATTTCAGGAATTACCAATTCAATACCATCATGGCCAGAAATTTCTTCTTCAGCAGATGCTACAAAAATTATATTGTACCCTAAATTAGGCAAAGCATAAAAATGTAAAAAGCAGGCTATTAAACTTACCAAACAACCGCCTGCATCATTAGCACCTAGTCCGTATAATTTACCTTCCTTTTCAATAGGGCTAAAAGGCTCATTGGTATAGCCTTTATTAGGCTTTACGGTATCGTGGTGTGAGTTTAATAATATAGAAGGCTTGTTCGCATCGAAATGTAAATTAGCTGCCCAAATATTATTTTTAATGGTATTTACTTTAATATTTCTATCAGCAAAAAATTGAGTGATAGTGAAAGCTGTTTTATCTTCTTCTTTACTAAAAGAAGGTATAGCTATTAATTTTTTTAATAAATCAATGGCGTCTTTTAGTAAGACGCTTGTATTTGTATTATGTATAGTAGGTAATTGTGACATTATTTTATGATTGTGGTACCTGATGTACCCTTAATTAATTCATTCATTTTTTCAGCCTTTCCAATGATGACAGATTGTACACCATTATCAAGGGCTTCATACGCGTTGTCTATTTTGGGGATCATTCCCTCGAATATGAGTTTTTGATCTTTAAGTGTACCGTAAAAGGGTTTATCCATTCGCGCAATGACTGAACTGGGATCATTCATATCCTTCAGTACCCCTTCTTTTTCAAAACCATATATTAAATGCACATTATATTTAGTCGCTAATGCAGTAGCAAGGCTTTGCGCAATGGTATCTGCATTGGTATTTAATAGCTGACCCTTACCATCATGGGTAATGGGTGCTACTACTAATTTAGTATTCGTTGAGAGTAATTGTAAAAGCAAATCGGTATTCACTGTATCTATATCTCCTACAAAACCATAATCAATACTTGCATGCTTTCTTTTATGTGCTTGTATTAAATTACCATCTGCACCAGACAAACCCATTGCTGGAACACCTAATGCTTGTAACTGTGCAACAATATTTTTGTTAATATAACCTGCATATACCATGGTTACTATTTTCAATGTGGCTTCATCAGTAATTCTTCTGCCTTCCACCATAGTTTGTTCTACACCCATGGACTGAGCCATACTTGTAGCCATTTTGCCACCACCATGCACTAAAATAGCCTGGCCTTTTACTTGCGCAAAAGCTTGCAAGCAAGTAGTTAACAATGCTGGATTGTCAACTATATTGCCCCCTATTTTAATTACATATAATGATTCCATAATTTATTGAACAAGTTTTTATCGAATTAAATAGAATTGGTTTTTAAAATTTCAGCTAAAACTGCTTGTGCTGCCCAAACTCTATTAGAAGCTTCCTTCGTTACTAAACTATTAGGGCCATCTAAAATCTCATCGCTTAATTCTACATTTCTTCTTACTGGCAAGCAGTGCATGAGTTTTGCTTTATTGGTTAGCGCTAATTTTTTATTCGTCATCATCCAAGCTGCATCGCTACTTAATATCTTTCCATACTGCTCATAGCTACTCCAATTTTTTACATACACAAAGTCGGCGTCTTTCAAAGCCTCGTCTTGGTTATGCTCAATACTAGCACCTTTCGTAAATTCAGTAGAAAGTGCATAGCCTTCAGGATGTGTAATCACAAAATTGGCTTCCCCCCATGCGCCCATCCATTCACTAAAACTATTGGCAACACATTGTGGAATAGGTTTAATATGCGGGGCCCATGTTAAAACTACTTTTGGTTTTTTATGCTGAATACTTGCATTAGATGCTATCGATTCTTGAATAGTAATAATATCTGTCAAGGATTGAAGTGGGTGTAAAGTGGCCGACTCTAAACTTACTACAGGAATACCTGCATGCTTAATAAATTGTTTGATAATTTTTTCACTGTAGTCAGCATCTTTATTGACTAAGCCGGGAAAAGTACGAATACAAAGTATATCAAAATAATTTCCTAAAATAGGTGCTGCATCTTTAATGTGTTCCACTGTGGTTCCATTCATAATGGCCCCTTCTTCAAACTCTAAGGCCCAGCCTTCCTTATCAACATTAAATACAATGGGCTCCATCCCTAAATTTTGAGCAGCTACTTGAGTACTTAATCTTGTTCTTAAACTTGGATTTAAAAAAAGTAGTCCAATACGTTTGTCTGCACCCAATTTTTTATCACTAAAAGGCGATTTTTTGTAGGCAAGGGCCTTTGCTACTAAAGCATTAATATCCTGCACATCCTTTACTGATATAAATTGTTTCATAGTAAAACTTTACACTGTTTTATTTAAAATTTGAGCAGTTGCCTCTTTTAAGCCTTTTAAAAATAGTTCTATCTCAGTATTACTAATAGATAAAGAAGGTAATAAACGAATCACATTCGGCTTTGCTTCTCCAGTAAATATTTTATAATCATTCAATAAAACTTTTCTAATATCTTCTAGTCCTGCTTCCATTTCAAATCCAATCATTAATCCTTTGCCTCTTACTGCCTTCACTCCTTTGCTGTATTTCAAAGCCTCCATTAAAGCTTTTCCTTTTTCAGCAGCTGCTTCCATTAAATTTTCTTTCTCCATTACTTCCAATACCGCCAAGGCAGCAGCACAGGCTAATGGGTTGCCTCCAAAAGTAGTACCCAATAAACCAAACTTTGCTTTAATATAGGGCGCTATTAAAATGCCTCCAATAGGAAAGCCATTGCCCATTCCTTTTGCCATTGAATAAATATCGGCGTTCACGCCTGCATAGTCATGTGCAAAGAATTTACCAGAACGGCCATATCCACATTGAACACTATCGGCTATATATACTGCACCATGTTTATCACATAATGCACGAATAGTTTGTAAAAAAATATTTGTTGCCTCATAAATTCCAGCTACTCCTTGTATACCTTCAATAATAACACCCGCAATTTCATCTCCTTGTTTTGCAAAACAGGCTGTTAAGGCTTCTACATCATTGAAGGGTAAGAAAATAATATTATCTGTTTCATTTACAGGCGCTATAATACTTGGATTATCGGTAGCAGCTACTGCTAAAGAAGTTCTTCCATGAAAAGATTTTGAAAAGGCAATTATTTTTTTTCTGCCTGTATGAAAAGAAGCTAATTTCAAAGCATTCTCATTCGCCTCTGCTCCACTATTGCATAAAAATAATTGATAGTCTTTCTTAGCACTTATTTTATTTAAGGCAGCAGCTAATTCTTCTTGAATAGGCATGATTACTGAATTAGAATAAAAAGCCATGGCATGTAACTGCGTTTCAATTCTTTTTACCCAATGCGGATGCGTATGGCCAATACTAATGACCGCATGGCCACCATACATGTCTAAGTATTCGGTACCCTTATCATCCCAAACATGAGATCCCAAGGCCTTGGTAATGGCAATAGGTTGTAATGGATATACTTGAAATAAAGACATTTTGTTTATTTTAAAAATTACTTGCTTTTAATTGAATGCCTGCTGTTTCTTCTAAGCCCATCATCAAATTCATATTTTGCACTGCCTGACCCACTGCGCCTTTTAATAAATTATCAATGGCCGAGTGCACCACTATTTTATTTTCTTTTTGTTCAATATGAATTAAACATTTATTGGTATTTACTACTTGTTTTAAATCAATGGGGCTTAATGATACATGCGTAAAAGGATGACCAGTATAATAGTCGGCATATATTTTATGTAGCTCCGCTAAACTTAATGTAGTTTCCAAAATACTACTTACAAAAATACCTCTTGTGAAATCGCCTCTCCAAGGTACAAAGTGAACCGATGTATTGCTATTGCCTTGTAATTGATGCAAGCTTTCTTGTATTTCATTTAAATGCTGATGCTCCAAAGTTTTATAAGGCTGAATATTATTCGCTCTCCAACTAAAATGACTAGTGTTAGATAAACCTTGACCCGCACCCGTGGAGCCTGTAATACCAGTAGTATATACCTCTTTCAATAACCCTTTTGCAGCTAAGGGCAATAGGCCTAATTGAATAGCTGTTGCAAAGCAACCTGGGTTGGCAATGTTTTGAGCTTTTTGAATAGCTACTTTATCTAATTCTGGTAAGCCATATACAAAATTTCTTTCTCCTTGTTTAGAACTAGCCGCTAATCTAAAATCTTGAGACAAATCAATGATTTTTATTTTGGGCGAAATAGCATTCGATGCTAAAAACTTCACTGCTTCTCCATGTCCTACACATAAAAATAAAATATCAATATTGTCTTGAAGCTTATTAGTAAAAACTAAATCGGTATCGCCTAGTAAATCGGTATGTACCGAGCTCACTAATTGACCGGCACTACTAGTGCTATGCACAAAATTAATTTGCACTTGCGCATGGCGAACTAATACACGTAGTAATTCACCACCTGTATACCCTGCTCCACCCACAATTCCAATATTTAGTTTTTGCATCTTAGTTATTTTATATTTAATCGATAATGCGCTAGGTTTAGTTTATCGTTCACTTTACCATTTAGTTAATCGTTTACTTTTTATTCGATTCTTTTATTTGATGAAAAATACTTACTTGGTTACCAAATATTTTGGTGAACCCTCTTACATCATTACCTGTCCAGCCTGTATTCATTTCTCCGTACTTTCCAAACTTCGCACTCATTAAATCGTTGGCCGATTCAATACCTATAATTTGAAAACGATAAGGATGAAGTTGTATAGACACTGCCCCTGTTACTTGTTCTTGTGCACTCGTAAAATAAGCTTCTATATCACGCATTACCGGGTCTAGTATTTGACCCTCATGCAACCAGTTGCCATAAAACTGCGCCAGTTGGTCTTTCCATGATAATTGCCATTTTGTTAAAACATGTTTTTCTAAAGCATGGTGTGCTTTTAAAATAACCATGGGCCCTGCTGCCTCAAAACCTACACGGCCTTTAATACCAATAATAGTATCACCCACATGAATATCTCTACCAATACCATAGGCTGATGCTATAGATTGTATATACTGAATGGCTTCAGTAGGATGACTAAAGGTTTTATTATTCACCGATTTAATTTCTCCTTTTTCAAAACCAATCACCATTTCTTCTTCTTGCCCTTCCTTGGTCATAGGGGTGGGCCAAGCCAATTCAGGCAAGACACCTTTCGACTGTAAGGTTTCTTTACCACCCACACTAGTACCCCATAAACCTTTATTAATAGAGTAGGCTGCTTTTTCAAAATTCATTTGCACGCCTTTCTCTTTTAAATAAGTAATCTCTGCTTCTCTACTTAATTGTAAATCACGAATAGGTGTTAAAATTTCAACCCCTGGTATCATGATTTGAAAAATCATATCAAAACGCACTTGATCATTTCCAGCGCCAGTACTTCCGTGGGCAACTTTATTTGCCCCTAATTTTTTTACATGCGCAGCAATATGTAATGCCTGACTTAAACGCTCTGCACTCACACTTAATGGATAGGTATTATTTTTTAAAACATTACCATAAATTAAGTATTTAATAATACTATCATAATAACCTTTCACCGCATCCACGGTGGTATGCGTTTTCACACCTAAGGCATAAGCATGTGCTTCAATCTTTTTTAATTCTTCTTCGTTAAAGCCGCCGGTGTTCACTACTACGCTATGCACTTCTAAACCCTTGTCTTCGGTTAAATATTTAACACAGTAAGTGGTGTCTAATCCGCCACTAAAACCTAAAACTACTTTTTCCATTTTCTTAATTATTTTCTAAACCAGTTTAATAATTTGCTTTGCTTTATTTTCATAAAGCGTTCATACAATTTTGAATTGTTAGAGAAGTCTGTCGCCACTTCTTTTATTTCCTCTTCTTGCTTAGGCTCATATAACATGGCTGTACACATACAATTTTTTCGTTCCTTACTCATTAGAATATCATAATTCACACAGCTCTTGCAACCTGCCCAAAATTCTTCATCATCGGTGAGTTCACTATATGTGACTGGCTCATAGCCTAATTCACTATTAATTTTCATCACCGCCAAACCAGTGGTCAATCCAAATATTTTAGCAGTAGGATATTTCTCTCTAGACAATTGAAAAATAGTTTGCTTAATTTTTTTAGCAATCCCTGTTTTACGAAAAGCAGGTGCTACAATTAAACCACTATTGGCAACAAACTGTCCATGCTGCCATGCTTCGATATAACAAAAGCCTACCCAAGTACCGTCTTCGGTATAGGCAATCACCGATTTGCCTTCGTTAATTTTTTTAGCAACATAGTCAGGACTACGCTTAGCGATACCTGTTCCACGCGCTTTAGCCGAAGATGCCATTTCATAGGTAATGGTATTTGCAAAAGAGGCGTCGCCACTATGGGCAACACGTACTATTATTTTCTGTTCCAATTAGCTTTTAAATTTAAGAAAGTAGAATGCTGGCGGAAGATGAATTCTTTGTTGGGGTTTTTCCACTGATAGGGGCAACTGCCAATTGCTCGTCCTATCAGAATCCACGTCGCGGACTCGGTCCATTCAATACAGGAACTGGTGCATTTAAAGCACTAGTCAATAAAATATGTATTTGTTCCTGTTTCATTATAAGCTTCCTTTTGTATAGGAATGAGAGCGTAAAAATAGATAATTATATAGACAATATGCCCTCATTAGGCCTATAATTTGCCTTTGAAGCGTTTGAAGGGCCAATTAAGGCCTCAAAATGAATGAGTGTTAGTTTTTTATAGGCTGGTAGAGTCGTATTTTTGTTGCTCAATTAAGTAAAACAAAATAATATGAAAATACAAATCACCACTAGCCTAATAATGGCCTCTTTAGTTCTTTTATCATGTGGTCAAACAAATGATAAAGCCAATGCAAGTAATGCAGCTACCAGTCAAGTAGCAAAAATGGATACTACTTTAGAAAAAACTTATGCAGTCGAATTAGTGAATAATAAAAAAGACCCTAGTTGTGGCATGCCAGTAACTGCAGGTATTGGTGATACAGCACATTACGAAAAACTGGTTTTAGGGTTTTGTTCTACAGAATGTAAGAATGAATTTTTGAAAAATCCTAAAGCAAATTTAGCAGCAGCAGAAGTTAAATAATTTTTGACTAAGAAAATAGCTAAGTTCTTTCTATAATTACTAGCTGAATAAATAAGCTATATCATCTTTGGTTAAAGATTTTACAAATCCCACTTCATCGGAAATTAATTCTTTAGCCAAAGATCTTTTTCTCTCTTGTAATTTTAATATTTTATCCTCTACTGTATCGTTACAAATCATACGATACGCGAATATATTTTTTGTTTGCCCAATACGATGTGTTCTATCTATGGCTTGTTGCTCTACCGCAGGGTTCCACCAAGGATCTACTATATACACATAATCGGCAGCCGTTAAGTTTAAACCTACTCCACCCGCTTTTAAAGAAATTAAGAACACTCTACAATTATCATCGTTTTGGAAACGTTCAATAGCGCGCTCTCTTTCTTGAATAGTACTACTACCATCAAAATATTCATGGTCAATACCTAATTTTTTCAACTGCTCTTTAATTAAAGCAAGCATGCCTAAAAATTGCGAGAACACCAAGGCCTTGTGACCTCCAATGTTTTCAGCTATTTCACGGGTTAACTCTTCTAATTTTACCGACTCATTTGGATAGGCTTCATCTTTTAATATAGCAGGGCTATCGCAAATTTGTCTCAGCTTCATTAAGCCTTGTAAAATAGAAAGCTGTGATTTCTGAATACCTTTTTCTTCTACCATACCAATGAGTTTATCACGGTAGTCGTTTCTATAGGCTTCGTAAATTTTTCTTTGTGCATCCCCCATTTCACAATACAATACCATTTCTTGTTTTTCTGGCAAGTCCTTGGCTACTTGTTCCTTGGTTCTTCTTAATATAAAAGGGAATACAAATTTTCTTAAATGTTCTTTTTGCTCCTGCTCATCAAATTTATCAATAGGCATAGAAAAATTATGCTTGAAGTATTCCACTGTGCCCAACATGCCTGGGTTCAAGAAATTCATCTGTGCATAAATATCGAAAGTATTGTTTTGAAGTGGCGTACCACTTAAACATAATTTATTAGTGGCTTTTAATAAACAAGCTGCCTTGGTCACTTTAGAAGCAGGGTTTTTAATGGCTTGGCTTTCATCCAAGATCACATAATCAAAATTCACGTCCACAAACATTTTAATATCACTTCTTAAAGTACCATAAGTGGTAATGATGACTTCAATTTTATCATCATGAAATAAGGCTTTCTTTCTGGTGCCTCCATGATGTATATGATAAGTTAAACTAGGGGTGAATTTTTTTAATTCATTCTGCCAGTTAAACAGCAGCGTAGTTGGACAAACTACCAAGGCTACTAATTTGCCATTTTTTTCTTTTAAATGCTGTAAGAAAGATAAGGTTTGAATGGTTTTACCTAGTCCCATATCATCGGCTAAGATGCCACCCCACTGTACATCATGTAAATAATTCAACCACTGGAAACCACTAATTTGATAAGGCCTTAAAATAGGCATTAAATGGGAAGGCGGCGTGACATCTGCTATAGCATAGCGTTCTCTAATTTTTTCATACTTACCTTCTAATTGAAAAATAAGTTCTTCTTCATCTCTTTGTTGATAGAGCTCATCTAAAATAGAAAAATGATACTTACTTAATTTAAGTGTATCGGCCTTACCTTCTCCTACTTTAAATAATAAAGAATATTTATTTAACCATTTTTCTGGAAGCACGCCTAAACTTCCATCTTTCAAAGGCACAAATTGTTGTTTATTAGACAACATGGTTTTAATATCTTGAATAGATACTTTTTGTTCGCCGAAAGAAATTTCCACTTTTGCATCAAACCAATCGGTATTGCTACTAATGTATAAACGAGTAGAAGGCTTGGCCGTATTAAACTTAAATTGTTTTAAGTATTCTGTTCCAAATAATGGAATTTGTTTTTCTTTCAGTGTATCAATAAATAAGAAAAACCAATTATTCTTTAATACTTCAGCCCCTTTTAATGCAAGTACATTGCCTTCATTCGGACGAATAAAGCCAGAATGTAGTTGCTCAATGATATTCATTAATTGTCTCTCTGCAGCAAGGTCTCTTTCTAGTATGACAATTTTATCGCCTACTTGTTGAATCACAGAAGGACCCTCTTCTTTATTGACAATAATATCTTTATAAGCAAATAAGGGTTCAAAGAATAAATAGTCTCCGCTTTCTTTTAATAAAATTTGTAGTTGAGGCTTTACTCCTTTTAGTTTCTCCTGTATAACATTGTCTAAAGAAACCTGATACTGTTTAGACAAGGGCAGCAAAGTACTTTGTAAGTATTCGGGCCAATTATCTAAATTAATTTCATGAAAGCCCGCTGGCATAAACTTTTCTACCCATAATAAATCGGCTCTTTGCTTCCACACAAAAAACTGATGATGGTATTGGAATATATAATTAGACTTCGCGTGATTGTCTTCTAATGGAATTTTACCTTCAGGTAAAACTACTTGGGCATATACAATATACCTGTCTTCTTCTTTTTCTACTCTAAAACTAGGCTGAATGGTATTAAATACAAGTTCTGCCTTCTGCATATTGGCCGTGGTAAAGGGTTTATTATGCGGCAAATAAAAACTAAAAGGATGTTCCGATAAATCTCTCCAAACTTTTTCCATTTTAGGATGTAAATATTCTTGCATTAATTCCTTGGTCTCATCGGGTAAACTATCTTCATCGGTATGCACAATATTATCCCACAAACCTTGGAAGGGAGAATTTTTATTCAAAAACTTGGAGAGTTCTGTAGGTTGTAATTTTTTAACTAACTGTAATAATATTTTATCTTCTTCCTTAATTAAATTAGGTGTGATGAATTTAACAAGATCTATTTTTTCTACTTTGCCTAAAAAAGAAGTGCCTTCTTCATTCACTTCTCCTTTGACAACATTAAAAGAAATATAAGGATATATAGTTGGCTGGTGTTGCATCACAATACCAAAACGCTCTTTAATAACTACCTCTTCAGTAGAAGCGGGTTCCTGCTCTTCAATATCCCAGTCGTTGGAGCTAGGCCTTTTGAGGGTAATGGTTTTGGTGCCGTTCACCTTTTGAATTTTTTCGTCTAATACTTTTAGAAAGGGCTTGCCATCATGATAAATGAATTCAAACTTATCGTCTATATAGTCATCTAAAGTAAAGCCGTATAAAGCGAGTAATTTATTTTTCTCTCTGTCCCAGTTACGTATGGTTTCAAAATAATCAGCACCCTTTAATAGAAATAATTGAAGCAATAACATGGTTTTATGCACGCAAAGTGGGTATTCCGTCTCAGACAAACAATCGCAAGAGGTATCAAAAAAACGTTCTTCATTTTTTTGAATAATGAGATGATAAATTTTCCCTTTTTCGTCAATTTCTGCAACTACTTTTTCATTTTCGCTTTCGATAATATGCGGTCTAACCGATTTCAATGTTTGTTCTGCTTTTTCGAAAATAGCTTTTGAACAAAGCATTCTAATCATTTTTAAATCTAAAGTCTTTGTTCTTAATTGAGTATGGGTGGTCTTATAGGAAGCTGGCTTATAGTCCAATAAATTTTTATCCAATAAGTCTTGAATATAAAAAAGAGCTGCTGCTTTATGCCTACATACTTCTGATAAATTATAAGGACAACCGCAACGCAATGACAAAGTAGCGGCGTTTTTAAAATTCTCAATAGTGACTTTATAATAAGTACTATAGCCATCATCTTTGACGCGGCAATGTATACTTCCTATTAAAGGATCAAATTTTGCTAATTCAATATTTTTGAGCGCAAAAATTTTCTTGCCTCTACGTATCACTTCTTCAGTGCCGTAGCTATAAATGTGTTTTACTAAATAGGGTAATGCCATAATGGTACAAAAAGCCCTTAAAAAAGGGCAATTTGCAAATGTAAGGCTTTGCTAGCTAATATGGAAGTCTTAATTATAATGAATGGGAAAATAGGGTAATTAGGCCTTATTTATAAGGGCTCCGTCCTTGAAAATAGGCAAGGAAGGGGCTGTATCTTTAGAAATACAATATAACATGTCCTCTTCTAAACCATAAGCAGCTAAGCGGTGCCAATGGGTGACCGTTTTAATATAAGTAGACAAATCATTTTTTTGTTGATTGTATAACTGATTCGCCATAAAGCTACTATCGCAATGAATCTCAAAAGCATCCTTAATTTCTTCAATAACAGCACCTGCAAATAAGACATCTTCAATATTAAATCGATTTTTCCAGCCAGAACAACCCAATATTACTGGCGCATTTTGATCTTTTAAGTATTCCACCACCTTGCTTAAATTAGGAAAGGATCCTGTAATAATATCTTTGGCTCCTTGCTTTAAGGCAAGATGCAATAGTTTAGTGCCATTGGTAGTGGTGATGACTAAAATTTTATTTTCAATAAAATCTCTAGGATATTCAGAAGGAGAATTACCATAAGATAATCCT
>Ga0114958_10001170_pt1 | contig 21050 bp, 23 predicted proteins | sample C_130208_EF_Meta_FD_89577 | JGI IMG/M metagenome (GOLD analysis project Ga0114958, IMG submission 89577) | Freshwater microbial communities from Lake Croche, Canada to study carbon cycling - C_130208_EF_MetaG | ecosystem: Environmental > Aquatic > Freshwater > Lake | place: Lake Croche, Canada...
CCCGGCCACCGTGGCCGTGCTCCGCGCCACCGAGGTTTACGCCGGAGCCATCAAGCTGGCCTGATACAAAGGAAAATGACAAACGACCGAGCAGCTCTTTTGACCACGGATGACACGGATTTTAACAACCGGAGCGTAGCGGAGATAGCCGAAGGCAAATTTCACGGAGGAGATTACAGTGTTCTATCAGACTTCAAGCTCCCCCAGCGGGTTAGCACTTCGATTTTCATAACTCTCGAATCATCCGTTAAATCCGTGTGATTTGCCTGAGATGAATTGGATTAAAGTCAGTCAGGCCATCTCGCTGCGCTCGGTGGTGGCTGCCATTTCCCCTTGTGTGATAACAGTTAGATCGCCGCCAGCTCCACGATCCGGCAGGTGCCGTGGTGCACGGTGAAGCGGACATTGCGCCCGCAGAGGCTCGCGCCGAAGACGCGCGCCGGGTCTTCGGATTGCACCGCCGGGCGCGGGTCGAGCGCGAGGGCTTCGCGGATCACGGCCTGGGCGCGGGCCGGCAAGCGGGCGAATTGAGCCGCCGCAGGCTCGGCGATTTCGACGCGCAGGCGCGGGATGTCCGGGGTGGCGAAGCCGGAGGCCGCGTCGGGGATGGCCTCGGCATACGGCAGATAGGGTTTGATGTCGTAAACCGGCGTGCCGTCGAGCAGGTCCACCCCGCCTAACAGCAACACCGGCGCGTCGCGCGCCGCGGTATCGACACCCTCGAGGCGCACCAGCGAGAGGCCCAGGCCGTTAGGGCGGAAGGGCGAGCGGCTGGCGAACACCCCGACGCGCTGGTTGCCCCCGAGGCGCGGCGGGCGGACGGTGGGCTTCCAGCCCTGGGCGAGGGCGGCGTGAAAGCCGAAGATGAGCCACAGGTGGGAGAATCCCTCGATGCCGCGGATGGCTTGCGGGCTGCGGTAGGCGTCGTGGAAAACCAGCTCGCCCCAGGCGCTCGGGCAGAGTCCCGGTTGGCGCGGGACGGCGAATTTGCCCCCAAAACAGGTGCGCACCGTGGCGATGGGATCGAGCGTCATGGGGTGAATCAATCAGGCAACCGCGAATGGACACGAATGAACGCGAATAAATATCTGATATTCAGTGATTTTCAGATCGAATCATATCCATTCTTCATTCGCGTCAATTGGCGTTCATTCGCGGTTCAGAGCATCTTCTGAGAGGCGGGTTCAGCGCGTCTTGAAGTGGACGCTGCAGCGCAGCACGCCGCCCTCGCGGCGGGCGTTGACGGTGAGCCGGTCGAGTTCATCCATGGCCCCGGCGATCTTGCGGAGCGTGGCGAGTTGCTCGGTGGGCACCGGGCGGTCGTGGAAGATCGCGGCGGAGTGGGTCTCGACGACTTGCAGGGTTTCGCGCGCGAAGGTTTGCAGGGCCTGGAAGTTCAGGGCAAATGCCAAGCCCGCGCGGGTCGGTTGGCCCTTGGCCGCTTGGGTGACGAGGTCGAGCGCCTGGTTCTTCGAGGTGGAGGCGGCGAACCACTGGTCGCCCACGGTGATCGACGGCATGAAGTCGTCGTTGAAAAATGGCAGCGGAAAAAACCAGGTGGCATAGCCATTTTTTTCCGAGCTGATGGGTTTTTGCATCGGCAGCGGCGTGCCGCTGATTTCGCCAACCTTGGTGAGAAGGTGGGCCACGCTGGCATTCATTTTCTGCCATGAGGCGGCGAGTTTGGCGCGGTCGGTCACCGGCGCGACCAGCGAGATGCGGGGGAATTTCGCTTGGTCGACGACCGCTTGGGGGATGCCCGGAAGGGTCGGCACGCTTCCCTTGAGGTCCACGATCCACGCGCGTTCACGCCCGAGGCTGTCGCCGACGTCGCCGCTGAAGGTTTCCCACAGCGCCACCGCGTCGGGGCGGAGCTTGGTGTCAAACATCTTGGCCATGGCCGCGAATTGGGTCAGCTTGGGGTCCTCCACCTGGATCTCGGAGATCTTCATCGCCATGGCGTAGGACGTTTCCATCAGGGCTTCCAGATAGGCGCGGGCTTTGGCATCATAGGCGGCTTCGGTGGTCAGGTTGGCAAACATCACCACGTCTGGCGCATCACCCAGCGCGGCGAGTTGGTTCGGAGATTTCCAATCAAGCGCGCCATTGTCGCTGCCGCCAAACGACTCGATCTTGAGCCCGTCTTCGAAATAAGCCACCGCGCCGAGGGCCTCGTTGCCCGCGAGTTTGCGCATCGCGCTTTCGCGTTCGCCGATCATGCGCAGCAGCGCCTCGAGGTCGCGGGTGTCACCCAATCCGTCCGAGCCGGCCAGTCCGTCGCGCAGGCCGCCGGCCATGTCGGCGAGGCCGCCGGTCGCCGCGGTCAGAGAGTCCATCGCGGTCTTCTGGCCGCAGATCACGGCAGCGAGATCCTTGGCGGCGTAGGCATCGCAGAACGCCATGGCCTCGCCGGCCGCCAACGATTGGGCGGGAGTGGCGGCAAACTTCAGGTCGGCCACCGAGGAGCCGATAAACAGGATGGCATAGTCACCGAGAATCCCGCTGACCACCACCAGGTCCTTTTGGGCGATGGCGGCAAACAGCTTGTCCACATCCGCCGGATCTAACATGCCTTCCATCTCCTTGCGGCCTTGCTCCATCTGCTCGGCGATTTTCGCCCCGGATATCTTGTGCCCGGCGAATTTTTGGCCGGCGGCTTCGATTTCGACCGGCACGGCTATCGGTCCGAGCATGCCGAGGTTGGCCACCATGGCGGCGAGCTGTTGGGCCGCAGCCGGGCGATCTGCGTCACCGGCGCGAAACGCCAGGTACACCGGCGGCATGCTGAGGCGCTCGATCAGGCCCACGCCCGACTCGGGATCCGCGAGCAAATCCTTGATCATCTCCTGACCGTATTGGCTGGCGAGCGCTGGTTGCATCGCGGCAAAATCGCCGGTTTTGGCCGCCGCGCTGAATGCTTTGGCCAGCATGCGCATTTGGAAATACCCCTGCCGACGATTCAACGTGAGCAGATTGCCGGTTTGTTGGCCGGTGGACTTGCCCAGCGCGATGGTGAACTCCTTTCCAAACAAGGACGGCGGATCACCGGCTGCAGCGGCCTCCGCGCTTGGGTTGACGCCCAGCTGCGCTTGCGCGAGTTTCCAGAGCTTGCTCGAAGTGATCCGCTTGGCAGATTTCGCCTCGTCCGGGAAGGCCATCACCACTTCCGTGTCCTGCGGCAAATACTTCACAAATCCGAGCTTGGCCGCGCGCTGCTCGACACTCAGCACCGCGGGCTTGGCCACGGGAGCGGGCGGTGGCGCTTGGGCCACTGGCTGCACGGCCACCGGCGCATTCGGTGGTGCGACTGCCGCATCCTTGTGCTTGCACGCCCCACATCCCAAGGCCACGGCGGAAACCACTACCCAACTCGCTCGGATTTTCATAGAGGCGCAAGGGTAGAGCCGCATCCGCCACGCAGGCAAGCAGATTGGCGGGTGAAAATATCCGGGTGAAAATATCCGGGTTGCGGGATCCTCCAGATTGTGAATGCTTTCCACCGCTCCATTTCCCATGGCCATTTTCACCACCCTCACCCGCGGCGACCTGTTTCCCTTTGAATTGGTCCGCCCCATGCTCGATCGAGTGGAAGCCTCGATCCGCGAACAAGTTCATGGCTTCGATCCCGCCATCGAACCGTATGTCTCGTATATCTGCAACGCCTCGGGCAAGCGCATCCGCCCGACCCTCGCCATCCTGGTCGGCGGGGCCTCCGGCGGCGCGGACGACGATCACGTCAAACTCGGCGTGATCCTTGAACTCATCCACATGGCCACCCTGGTCCACGATGACATCATCGACGGCGCCATCACCCGCCGCATGATCGCCACCGCCAACGCCAAATGGGGCAACGCCCTGTCGGTTCTGTTAGGCGACGCGCTGTTTTCCCACGCCCTCACCCTGGCCACCGATTTCAACAGCATCGACATCTGCCGCAAGGTCGGCCACGCCGCGCGCGAAGTCTGCCAGGGCGAAATCATCCAAAACCAGCGCCGCTTCGACCTGACGTTCACCAAGGCCGAGTATTTCCGCATGATCGGCATGAAAACCGGCGCCTTGTTCGCCGCCGCCACCGGCCTGGCCGCCAAACTCTCCGGCCTCGACGAAGCCGCCGAAGCCCGACTCGCCGCCTACGGCATGAAACTCGGCACCGCCTATCAGATCTACGACGACTGCCTGGATCTGGTGGGCTCCGAGGCAGTGGTGGGCAAGACGCTGCGCACCGACCTGCTCAAGGGCAAGCTCACCCTGCCGATCCTCAATCTGCTAGAAACCGCCTCCGAACCCCAGCGCATCAAGCTCAACAAGCGCATCCTGGACCAGGAGCCGCTCGACCTGCCGGTGCTGCTAGGCATCGCCGAATACGAGGGCGCCATCGAAAGCGCCGTGGACACCGCGCTCGGACTGCTCACCGAGTGCCGCGAGGACCTCGCGCCGCTGGGCAAGTCGGTCCACTCCGAGGCGCTGGTCCAAATCACCCGCTACCTCGCCGGGTTGCTGGAAAAATGCCGGCGCTAGCAGGTCCATGTACGAGCACCGGAAGAAGCCCCTGCTGAGCCCCGCCGAATTCCGGCGGCGGGTGTGGTGGCATGTGCTCATCGCGCTGCTGGCCATCGGCGGCGGGCTGGGCATCGGGGTGCTGGGCTATCACTCTCTGGGTGGCTTGGGCTGGGTGGACTCGCTGCTCAACGCCTCGATGATTCTGGGCGGCATGGGACCGGTGGACCCGCTGACCACCCCCACCGCGAAACTCTTCGCCGCCGGTTACGCGTTGTTTTCCGGGCTGGCCTTCATCGGCGTCGCCTCGCTGCTCGTCGCGCCGTTTGCCCACCGGTTGTTGCACCGGTTCCATTTAGAGGGCGAGTGAACGCTTGCGACGGTCACAGACCGCCGCTACAAGCTCGCACGTGAAACTGCATCTCACTGCCATCGTCGCCATGACTGCCGACCGGGTGATCGGCCGGGCCGGCACCCTGCCCTGGCATTTGCCTGAGGACCTGGCGTTTTTCAAGCGGGTGACCTCCGGGCATCCGGTGGTCATGGGCCGCAAGACCTTTGAATCGATCGGCCGGCCGTTGCCCAAGCGCCGCAACATCGTGCTCACCCGCGACCCCGCCTGGTCCGCGCCGGGCGTGGAGGTGATCCACCGGCCAGAAGATCTGGTGGCATTGCCCGGCCTGGAGGGCCAGGTGTTCGTCATTGGCGGGGCGGAAATCTACGCGGCGCTGCTGCCGGCAACGGCGGATTTGTTAGTGAGCCATGTGTTCGCGGACCACCCGGGCGACACCCGGTTCCCGGAGTTTGCAGGCACCTTTGCGCATTCGGAGGTGGTGGAAACCCACCCGGACTTCGAGGTCCGGCGCTGGAGCCGGGAGTGAGGATGCGGCGCTAGGGTTCCAACAGGCGCCGCGTGTTGCGCAATTTGGAATTTGACATTCCGGCAAATTGCCGGAATATGTCCACATGAAAACCGTCACCCGCAAGGCGCCCTCCAAACCCGTCACCGAGCGTTTGGAGGCACGGGTTCCGCTGCCAATCAAATGCCTGATTGATCGTGCGGCCGCGCTTGAAGGCAGGAGCCTCACCGATTACGTCATCGCAACTTTAGAGCGCCATGCGGTGAAGGTGGTCCATGAGCATGAGATTCTGCAGCTGAGCACGGCGGACAGCCATGCCTTTGCACGCGCGATGATCTCAGCGCCAAAACCGAACCGCAAATTGCGCGGAATTCTGGCGGCCCATGCCAAAGCCGTCACGCTGGTGCGATGAGCGCATGGCGCACAGAACCGCTGGCCGGCCGGCATGACCGGAGCGGCTTTCGATGCGGGGTTGCCGCACTCGACGACTATTTGCTCAGGCAGGCGTCCCAGGACGTCCGCCGGCGGGTGGCCGCGGTTTTCGTGATGGTTGCCCAGGATCAGCCGAAACGAATTCTTGGCTACTACACGCTTTCGTCATTCGCGGTGCGCACGACCGGTCTGCCCGACGACGAGATGCGCAAACTTCCGCGATACCCGACCACTCCCGCAACCCTGATTGGAAGACTGGCTCGGGAGGTCGGCGAACCAGGGGCGGGAGGGCTCCTGCTGGCCGATGCCTTGCAACGCATTCTAGCAAGTGCCGGCGAGGTGGCATCCGCATTGGTGGTCGTGGCAGCCAAGGATTTATCCGCAGCCGCATTCTACCAGAAATTTGGGTTTGCTCCCTTCAAGGATTGCCCCCGCAAACTCTTTCTTCCGATGCGCACCATTGCCGCAGCAGGCAAGTGATACCACTTCTCAGAAATCGTGTGACCCAATGGCAAGCGGCATCATCGGTCTAAAAGTCGAAGATCTGAATGTCCAAAGTCGAAGAAGCGCGAATTCAGAACTGACCATCGACCTTTGACTTTGAGACTCTTCCTTGCCTGGGCTGCAACGCCACGCCGTCGCCTTAATGCTTGGAGATTGCATCCCTGGCGGCCTGTGGGCGCGACGCCCTGCCTTCCCTCACAGGCAGGATGCCTGTGCTCCGATCCAGAAAGCGCACCACCACGGCCCCGCCTAGGATCCCGGTCAAATCTCCCGTGATTCACGCGATGCGCCAATCACTTGCGACCCAAGCCGGCATCGGGAAAGTGGCCCAGCAATTCGATGCCCGGGGACGTCAACAGCGGATTCAGACCGTGTTGGTCCACGGCCTCGAGCCAATGCCGCACCGCAAGCCGGATGACGGCGGAGCGCGACAGTGACGTATGCGCTGCCATCTGATCTACACGAATGACCATTTCATCAGGAAGTCGAATCGGGAGAGGTGTCATCGGGTTGGTATCGATATAGCTATCATGCTGAGCGGCTGCAGAATGTTTTTTCATTCCAAATGATTTTTGTTTCCACTTCAACTTATTTCAATGTATACTATTCGTATACTAAATGGATATGACCTCGCCCAAGTCCCTCAAACTCCCGGATGCCGTGGCAGGCTCAACGAGTCCTCCCACACAAGACACGACCGAGGAATATCTGCGGGCCATTGCTTTCGGGCTCGACCAGCTCGAGTCCATGAGCCCGGCCGAGCGTGCCGAACTGGTGGGATCGAGTCGCGAGGGTCCCCCCATCGACGATTGAACCCACCAAGGGAAACGGGGTGCAAATCCTGACACAAGCGGCGGGAGTCCGCGGCCATGGTCCTTGCTGCCGAGCTGGATGAAAAATGGCACGGCGCGTCTGGCCCAATCGTCGGGGACCGCCGCAGTCCGCGCGAAACAATGGCTGGCTACTTCTTTTGAACAAGCCCACGCTATGATGATGGATGAGACTGCGAGACGTGAATTCCTGCGCATGGTGGCAAGCTACCAAGACTGCGGCGATCCCACCGGATGGTGTGATCAAGTTTACCGCAGTGCCCAAGGCGACTTCAAGGCGGTATTCTGGGCGGACCTGGTTCCCAGCCCGCATCTGTTGTCCTGGCTTGAGGGACACCCGGTTTCTGACAATCGGCTGCGCGCCGTGACGGTGGGTTGCGGCGTGGGTGATGACGCCGAGGCAATGGCGGCCCACGGGTATCGGGTCGTGGCCTTCGATATCTCCCCGGCGGCTATCGACCTCTGTCGGAAGCGTTATCCGGACAGCCGCGTCGAATATCTGGTGATGGATCTTTTGGCCTATCCACCGGATTGGACCCGCGGCTTTGACTTGGTTTTCGAATGCAACACGATACAGGTGTTGCCCGGCGAATTCCGCCTGCGTGCATTGCATGCAATTGCGGACATGGTGGCTCCCGGCGGAACCGTTCTGGTCTCGTGTCGAAGCCGGCAGGCCGGGGAAAAGGAAAACCAATTTCCACTCCCACTCGACCGGGCGGAAATGGACGGATTCATCCGTGCCGGGCTCAGGGAGGATGCTTTTGATGCATACGACGACAACCAAAACCCAGCGGTTCCTCACTTCTTCGCGTATTACAGCAGCCCGATCGAAACCGGCGTATAGCAGCATTCTCCAGTTGAGCTCGGACCTGCCCGGCGCATCCGTTCCGGCTGTGGAGCACCCGCTGACAGCCTTGTTTGCAGATTGTGATTCCTGCTTCACGCCGCCGTCTCAGTCACCCGACCGCCAGGAAGTGGTCGTACTGATGCGGGAAGATCAGACACGCTCCGCCATCGGCTTGCTGCCAATCCTGCGCGAGGCGGATCATCTCACCTCCGCCCGTCGTACCAAATGTGGGTGGACTCACGGTTGCGCAGGGACCGGCCTCCGCTGGTCACGACCCGCACCAGGAGTCGGACGTGCTCCCAAGGGGTGTAGAGGCGAATCTTGCGTGCGGATGTCCTGATCGGATGGCGGTGCAGGATCACGACCCGGCGGCCCGTGTTGCGCGCCAGTTTCTTGAGCCGCCGGCTCAGATCCAATTCCTCCGCCGCGAACCATTCGTGGCTGAATCCACCGACGCTGCGGAATGCCGCCGCCTCGACGAAAATGAATGAGCCTGCCATGAGCGTCCGCCAGCGGCTGACAAGATTCCACAGGCCAAGGGTAAGTCTCGCGGCAAACGGTGTCTCATCCATCCGGATGGTCGCCCCGCCCGCCAGCACTCGACCGGAAAGCATCTGCTCCGCCGCGGCGCCGAACAATTCGCGGCTCGGATGCGAATCCGCATCAATAAAAACTAGCCAGTCGCCGGTGGCTGCCGCCGCGCCGGTATTGCGGGCGCGGGCAATCTGATTGAGGGGTTCATGCACCACCGTTGCTCCGGCGGCGTGGGCAATCCCGGCCGTGTGGTCCGTCGAATTGTTATCGCAGACAATGAGCTCCACTGCCCAACCAAGCAGGGAAAAGGCGGCGGATGCCTTCCTGATTTCCGCCAGCGAGTCGGCCAGAAGCAGCTCTTCATTGAAAGCAGGGACGATGACGGATACGCGCACGCTGCCATGGTAGCCAGTCCCACCGCGATATCAACCGAATGTGACAGGATGTGTCTCACTACCTGCGGCACTCTCCGTGCACGCTCCGATTGATGTCGCGGCCCGGGGTGGCACCCTTTGCGGGCTGGAGGTGAAGCTCGGCTCAACGGTGCGGACTGGCGATTTCACCGGCTTGCGCCATTGACAGGAAACGCAGTAGGCCGCCTGGAAAAGAACGATGGGGCGGATGGGGAAACGGCGCACTCTCGATGAGAGCGCACGACGAGGAAGCGCCAATGGACCCGCACGCACACCGCGCACGCACACCGCGCACGCACACCGCGCACGCACACCGCGCACGCACACCCCGCACGGACATCCCGCGCGCACACCCCGCACGGACATCCCGCGCGCACCTCATGCTGATGCGGCCTCATCGAGGCCGCGCCACCTGCCAGGATTCCCTCACCTCACGAGTTTTTGGGCAGGTGCCAGGGCGGGTTTTTGTCGAACGGCTCCTTGAGCGAGGGGAAGGTCTTGCCGGCGGCGTCGAACACGTAGGGTGCGACCACGATCATCTGGAATCGGGGGGCATTGTGCAAATCTTGACCAACAGGCCCTGCGTGGTGGCCGGGCGGTCGAGAAGATTCGCTGATTCCGAAGGCCGCGCCTCGGCATCAAGCCAGGACGACAGACGGTTTGCTGGCGAGGCGAGGCCGTGACTGCGGAACGCCCGGCTGCGCAGAGGCCGGTGTTTTTCCCGGTGCAAGTCAGAGATCTTATTCCAGGAAGGGATTGAGCACACGAACCCCGCTGTAGATTTGTCCGTGGTTGAGATCCTCGGAATAGACGGTGTGGCAGCCGAGCTCCACTGCCGCCGCCAGGATGGCGCTGTCCCAATATGAAAGCTGATAGCGCTTTTTGAGAGTGAGCGCCCCCCAAAACAAGGCCTCGGATATGGGGAGAATCGGATAATTTTCCAGGGATTCAAGCACCTGGATGACCTTGTCGTCCGGGAGTTTCAACTTGGCGGTCGCATTGACATAGAACTCCGCGAGCACCTGCACGGATAAGCCGACCTCCCCGAGGCCCAGCAACTCTCTGGCTTTGGTGCGTTTCTGCTGCTCCCCGGCGGCGCGTGATGCCGCGTAGAGCAGGATGTTGGTGTCCAGAAAAAGGTCAGCGCGCATTGGCATCCGGGCGGCTGAGACGATCCTTGGCGGCAAATGCGGGGAGGCCATCCATTGCGGCAAACAGTTTCTTGGCCCGGCTCCGGGCGGTCACCTGCTTCTCGGCCAACACATGCTCGAGTCCCTGCAAAACCAATTCGCGCAAAGTCACCCGCCTTTCGGCCGCCAGGATCTTCACCTGGCGCACAATGACATCGGGAAGCTCGATGGTGGTTTTCATGGAACCGTAAATACAGCTCTACGGTCCGATTGTCAAGCCTCCGGCGCAAGACTTGCGGTTACGGTGCCGGGGATCCTTCAAGGGACGCCTGAGTCACTCGAACGAATACGCCTCCCACCAAGCCGATGAAATCCGCTTGGAAGAATGGACCCCGGGCGGTTCTGGATGCCTGCGCCCTGATCGCGTTTTTCAATGACTAAGCCGGTGCGGATACGGTTGCGGCGGTGCTGGAGGAAGTGCCCACGGTGGAGATGGCTGCCATCCATCTGCTGGAAATTGCCTATGATGCGGTGCGCCGAACGGGTCATCGTTGCGCCGCCCGCGAGATTCTTGAAACCGTCCACCAACTGCCCATTTGGATCCGCTGAACGTGGGGGGAAGATGGGCTTCGGCGAGAGAGAACGGCCCAGCCGCTACGCACCGCACTTTCACCCTGCTCTTACCGCAGCACTGAAACACCGGGCCGCCGCAGAGTTCCGTCTGGGCGCGGGGAAGTGGGCGCTGCGGGCCGCAGCGCCCTACCGGCCTGAGCATGGCGGCGGGACGCCGCCATCACGGCCTGCCGCGGGACGCGGCAGCCACGATTCCCTCACCTCACGAGTTTTTGGGCAGGTGCCAGGGCGGGTTTTTGTCGAACTGCTCCTTGAGCAAGGGGAAGGTCTTGCCGGCGGCGTCGAACACGTAGGGTGCGACCACGATCATCTGGAGCTGGAGCGCGGTGAAAAGCAGAATCACGTAGGCCACGATGCGCAAGGGATGGAGCGGCGCGACCGTGACGCGGTGGCCGCCGGCATGGTCCCAGAGCGGGCGGCCGAGACGTTTGGCGTTGAACAAGGCCAGGATCTGGCAGACCAGCGAGAGCGGGCCCCAGCCGAAGCCCAGGCCGATGAACAGGACGCGCGCCGCGCGCCGGGACGCGTCCGTCGGATTGAGCCGCGTGCCATTGTCGTTGAGCACCGTCAGGCCTAACAGCCATTTTCCGGGGGTGGTGGCCAGGCGGTGGAGCAGGAAGGCTTCCAGCACGAACCACGGCACGTATTGGAAGAGCATCGCCCACGGATTGAGCAAGGTGGCCTCGATGTCGCGCCCGGTCGCCCACAGCACGATCCACCAGGTTCCGGAAAACAGATAGAGGTCGAACCAGCGCGCCCAGAACCGGCGCAAGAGCACCGGGGTCGCCGACAACGGGGTCGGCTCGGGGCGCTCCGGGTCCTCGACGGTCGGTGCGAAGGGCGGAGGCTGCACCTCGATGGGCCGGTCGAACTCGCGCGCAAACAGGTCGATTTCCACCAGCGGCTTCCACGCCGCAAGTCCCTCGTGCCACGCGGGAGTGGCGGCCGGCAACTCGCCGTGCTCGATTTTTTTTCGGACATCGAAGTCATGGATGGGGCCGAGCTTCTCGCCGTTTTGGATGATCCAGATGTCCATGATTCAGAGGTTGCGCAGGGATTTGGCGGCATCGCTTCGCGCGGCGAAAAACGCCGGGACCAGCGCCGCCAGCGAGCACAGGATGAAGGCCATCAAGCCGATGACGGCCTGCTCGAGCGGATTGTTATGGGCGGGCAGCACCCCGAAGCCGGTGAACGAGGCGGCAAACGGATCGAAGCCCAGCGCGCGGAACACCCCTTGGATGGGGCCGCGGAAATGAACCACCGCGCGCCCGAGGCCGACGCCCAGCGCCGCGCCCAGCAACCCAAGGATCATGCCCTGATAGAGAAACACCCGCACGATCTGTCCGGGTGCCGCGCCCAGCGCCTTCATCACGCCGATTTCGCGCCGCTTCTGGATGGTCACGGTGAACATCACGGCCATCATCGAGAACGCCGACACCAGCACGATGAACGACAGCGCGAAATACATCATCACGCGCTGCTGGTTGATCAGGGCGAAGAACGTCTGGTATTGCTCGCCCCAGGTCAGCAGCGACCACTCCGGGCCGAGCGTTTGGCGCGCTTGCGCGGCGACGGGTTCCGCGGCGTAGGCGTCGTCGAGGCGCAGGGCGATGCCCTGGACGGCCTCGCCCAAGCCGGCGAGGTTCTGGGCGAGGGGCAGCGGCACGAACAGATCCGGGGTCACGGCCATCTGCGACGCCTGATAGACGCCGATCACCCTGACCTCCTTGGGCAGCACGATGGTTTTGAGGCCCTTGAGGGTTTCGCCGTCCATTTTTTCAGGGTCGGTGGCGTTGAGACCATCCACGGCCTGCTTGATGGCGAGCTTGGCGGCGGGCGTGAACCGGAACACCTTGGCGGTCTCATCCTTGGTGCCCGCCTCCATTGCCACGAGAATGGATTCGAGCAGATCCCGCTCGGGTGCGCGCAGGTCCGCGGCACGGATTTCGTCCAGCGCCTGATAGACCCCGGTCAGCGCGTCGACGGCAATGAGGGAATTTTCGCCGTTGGGCTTCCACGCGGCGGCCAGCGCGGCGGTGGCGGATTTCCAGACTGCGGCATGGGCCACGCGCAGCGGCGGTTTCTCGGTGGCCTTGTAGGCCCGCATGACCGCCTCGAAGTTGCGCGTCGAATACAGCCGGACCATGTCGCCCACGCGGATGCCGAGTTGCTCGGCGAGGATCGAGGACACGACCGCCCGGTCGTCGATGCCGAGGTCCGCGGACGAGTCCGGGTGGTGAGTGAGATCGAGCATCTTGGCGATGCCTTGGACCTGGGCGGGATCCGAGGTGTCGATGCCACGGAACATCACCGGGCGCTGCGAGGATTGGACATCAACGATGACGTTGTCCGAGACGAAGGCGGTGGCGGCCTCGACGCGGGGCAGTTGCCTGGCCCGGGCGGCCGCCGCCTGCCAATCGTCCATCTGCGCCTCGCCCAGCCCCACAGACTGGTGGCGCAACAGAATGTGCGGGGTGAACCCGAGCAGGCGGCTCTTCACGTCGCGCTCCAGGCCGGCATACACCGCCATGACCACCACGAGCACCAGCACGCCTAACATCACCCCGACCAGCGAGATCAGGGTGAATGAGGACAGCAGGGCGCGGCGGGGATTGAGATACCGCCGGGCAAGAAGAAAACTGAAGGAGCGTCGTTGGATGCCTGTTGTTATCTGCTGATCGGCGCTTGGGCAAGTGCTAGTGACTCAAGGAAAGCAGAAAGCAGAAAGCAGAAATCGGCCGCCCTTTCTCTCGTTTCTTCATTTCAGCTTTCAGCTTTCAAAATTTGCCTTCGGCTATGCCAGTTTGGACTTCGTCAGGATTTTCCACGCTCGCTCGCGCTCACTCCGCGTTCAGCTTTTCCCCTCACTCCGCGGCGCGCAAGCCGATCAAGTCGAGCAGGCGCTGGAGGTCGTCATCGCCGTAATATTCGATTTCGATTTTGCCTTTTTTAATCGAATGATACACCGCCACATGGGTGGCAAGGTGCTCGCGGAGGCGGTTGGTGATCGCACGGATGTGGATATCCACCTCGCGCGACACATGGGTCTTTTTCGGTTCGTCGGAGTGCTCCGCCGGGTCCGCCAAAAACGTCTGCGCCAGCTTTTCCGCGGCCCTCACCGTGAGTTGACGGCGGATGACCTGGTCGGCTGCGAGCACCTGGCTGTCACGGTCCTTGATCGACAGGATGACCTTGGCGTGACCCACGGTGATTCGGCCATGGGCGACGTGCAACTGGATGTCAGGATGCAGATCGAGCAAGCGCATGGCATTGGCGATGCTGGCGCGGGATTTACCGACGCGACTGGCGATCTCATCCTGCTTGAGCGTGAACTCCTTGGCCAGGCGAACGTAGCCCGCCGCTTCTTCCATGGGGTTGAGATCCTCGCGCTGGAGGTTCTCAATGAGTGCCATCTCGAGCACGTCGCGGTCGGACGCCTCGCGCTCGATGACCGGCACGGTGGCCAGCCCGAGCTTGCTCGAGGCACGCCAACGGCGCTCGCCGGCGATCAATTCGAGTTTGCCATTCACGGCGCGCACGATCAGCGGCTGAATCACGCCGTGCTGGCGGATCGAGTCCACCAGGTCGTCCAGCGGGGATTCGCCAAACTGGGTGCGGGGTTGCAGCGGGCTGGGAACCACTTGATCAATCGGCACATCGCGCACCCGCTTGAAATCGCTACCACCGCCCGCTCCATCCGCCGACGATGCAGCGGGAACACTTTTCCGGATGAGTGCTCCGAGTCCTTTTCCGAGTGCCTGTTTCGTCATGGGAGGGGGAGCCTTACGCATGGCTGCGGGAAACTCCAAGCGGATTTAACTCCAATTACCAGGGGTGTGTCAAAACCCCGAAATCCGTCGAAAATCTATTCAAGTTTTCGGTAACATCATGCTGCGCAAAATGATTGGGTCATTCCACCCATCGGACGACCTGTCTGACCGGTCTGACCGATGGTTTCTGCACCGACGCGCGGGTTTTGACTTCGGATATCGGGTGGGTTGCGCCATACCTCTCGGCATGCCTCAACCCTACCTCTCGCTCGAAGCGCAATTGCACGACGCGTTTTGGGCAACCCAGGACGACGGGTCCGAGGTGCGGCTGATGGCGGATTTTTTAACCCAACACCCGGGGCCAGCGCTGGAGGTTGGCGCGGGTTCCGGGCGCCTGATGCTGCCACTTCTCGTCACTGGCCTGGAGGTCGAAGGGCTGGAACTCTCGCCCGACATGCGGGCGCTGGGCGAAGTGCACGCGGCCCGACTCGGGCTGCGGCCGGTGGTGCATGCCGGCGACATGACCTGCTGGCAGGCACGCCGCCGTTATGCCGCGCTGCTGGCGCCGGCCTTTACCCTGCAACTCGCCGAGGATCCGGCGGCGGTGCTGCGCCACTGGCACGGGATGCTGGAAAATCATGGCGGGCTGTATCTGACGGTGTTCATGCCCGATGCCGAGCTGCTGGGCGAACTGCCGGAAAACCAGTGGTATCCCGACCACCAGGTGGTCCTGGCCGATGGCCGCGAGGGCCGCTTGGAAACCCGCCACCGGCTCGACCGCCCCCACCAGTTGCTGCACCGCGAGCACCGCTACACGCTCAGCGGCCAGCCGCCCACCACCCACGAGTCACGCCAGACGATCCGCTGGATCGAGCACGAGGAAATGCTCGCGCTGCTGGCGCAAACCGGCTTCCGGCTCGACCGGTATCTCCTGGATTTTGCGACTCTCCCACCGGCCGCCCATCCGGATGACACGGAATTCGACGGGATTGTGACCTATCAAGCCAGCCGCAGCGGTTGAAGCCCCGCCCGGCTGGCGTGAGAATAACCCATCGCTCGTCTTGACGACATGGGCGCTTCCAGCCTATGACACTTGCTGTGCCAAGGATTTACACTCTATTTGCGACCGCCGCGCTGACTGCTTCCGTCTGGGGCCAAACCTGGGAACGCGAGGATGTCGGGTTTGACAGCATCCAGAGCCGGGCGCGCGATCTGGCCAACAAGCCCTACGTCGCGCCCAACCACGACAAGGAGCCGGCATGGCTGAGCAAGCTGAGTTACGACCAGTATCGCGACATCCGCTTCAACCCCAACCAAGCGCTGTGGGCCACCGACAATCTGCCGTTCCGGGCGATGTTTTTCCATCCCGGCTACCTGTATCGCGATCCGGTGATCCTCAACGAATTCACCAGTACCCACCAGCAGCAGATCCGGCTGGCCGAGGCCTATTTCAACTATGGAGCGTTGGTTCAAAAGCATGGCGAGTTGCCGTCCGACGGTGGTTTTGCCGGGTTCCGGCTCCACGCGGCGCTCAACACCCCGGGCACCTTCGATGAACTCGCGGCCTTCCAAGGTGCCAGCTACTGGCGCGCGTTGGGCAAAAACCAACGTTATGGCATTTCCTCGCGCGGCATCGCCGTGGACACCGGCGTGGACGCCGTCACCGAAGAGTTCCCCGGCTTCCGCGAATTCTGGCTGCGCAAACCGGAAGCCGGCCAGACCCAAGCCCGGTTCTACGCGTTGCTCGACGGCCCGTCCTACGCCGGTGCCTATGAATTCACCATTTCTCCCGGCAACGAAACCCTGGTCGATGTGCGCGCCGTGATGTTTGCCCGCCGGGCAGTGCAACGCCTCGGAATCGCCCCGATGTCCAGCATGTTCTGGTTCGGCGAAAACTCGCGCCGGCGCTTTGATGATTTCCGCCCCGAGGTCCACGACTCCGACGGGCTGGCCATCCGCATGGGCACCGGTGAACGGCTGTGGCACCCGCTCACCAATGATTCCGGCAAACTCGAACTCAGCAGTTTTGACATGGAAAAATGCGATGGTTTCGGGTTGCTGCAACGCGACCGCCACTTCAGTTCCTACGAGGACGCCGAGGCCAACTACCACCTGCGCCCGTCGCTGTGGGTCGAGCCCACCTCGGATTGGGGCCCGGGGCGCGTCGTCATGATTGAAATCCCCACCGACAATGAGCTCGCCGACAACATGGTCGCCATGTGGCAACCGACCCGCGTGCCACAACCCGGCGACCGCATCGAATTCTCCTATCGCCAACATTGGACGATGGACGAAAACCCGTCGCAAGCCGGCGGCCGAGTCGTCGCGACGCGCACCGGCCTCCACCAAGCCCAGGCGGAGCAACGCACCCTGATGGTCGAATTCACCGGCAACACGCTCAGCCAAGCCAGCGAAATCCAACTCGCCGCGGACGTCAAGGCGGTCGGCCCCGGCGCCGACAAAATCAAGATCCAGGGAGTGACGGTGCAAACCATCCCCGAGGAACGCTGGCGCGTCACCTTCCAGATCGTCCCCGCCACCGAGGGCGCGAAACTCGCCGAGATCGGTCCCGTCGAACTCCGCTGCTGCCTCAAACGCGGCGACAATTTCCTCACCGAAACATGGGCTCAACGCGTCATTCCTTAGAAAGCCTGAGCCCGCTCAGCGAGGAAGAACTCAACGAGTGGGAAGAGGCCTACGCCGCCGTCGAGGCCTATCTGAAGGCCCTGCGTCTTCGGAATCGCCTGCTCGTCGCGGAACTCGTGCGCCATATCCTGTGGCGGGCCGCCGACCGGCGAACCAACGAACCGGAGAAGGCCCCGCGCTTTCTCGCCATGGAGGAGGCTCTATCAGAAATCGCGGAGTGGACCCAGGACGTGCTCGATGTGCCCTTGGAAAACCGCCGCCTCGCCGCGCGCGGACGTCTTGCACTGCTGCTTGCGGGCATGCCGGATCGCTGGCAGGGCGTGTTCCTGACGCCCGCGCCCTGGCCGCCGGCGTTTGTCACCGCCATGAGCAACTCCTACCTTGCCGCGGGCCCGCGCTTCGCGGCCCTGACCATGGTGCCCAAACCGCTTGAGCTCAACGCCATTGGCAGCGGCGCGGCGCAATGGTGGGAAACCATGGACCGCAAGCCCATCATGCGCATCATGTTCGTCAGCGTGATCCTGGCCATCATCGCCATCGCCATCTGGTCCTCCCTGCACTGATGGAAACTCCCGACCTATCACCCCACGATTCCGGCCGGCCGTTCTTCGCGCGCTGGCGCACGATTTTCCGCCGGACTTTGTTTTTCGGCAGCGTGCTGCTGGTCAATATCGCCGCCATCTTGTGGCTCGCCGACTTGTTCTGGCGCATGGGTTTCCAAAAAGCCCACTTCCCGTTGCTGGCCATCTTCATCCTGCTCAACGGCTTGCTGGTGCTCGGGTCGTTCCACGCGATCTTCGGCGCCTTCGACGTCTTCACCGGCCGCAAGCGCGCCGTGCGCATCAGCCGCCTCGCCGAGGGCGCCACCGGTCCGCTGGCCAAACGCCACGCGGTGGTCATCCCGGTTTACAACGAGGACAGCGTGCGCGTCTGCGCCCGCCTCGAGGCGATCTATCGGTCAATTGACGCCACCGGCCACTTGACGTCCTTTGATTTTTTCATCCTCAGCGACACCCGTGACCTCGACCTGTGGGTGCTCGAGGAAACGTCGTGGACCAACCTGTGCCGCCGCCTCGGTGGTTTCGGCCGGATCTACTACCGGCGGCGTAAGACCAATGAAAACCGCAAGGCGGGCAACATCGGCGACTTTGTGCGCACCTGGGGCGGCGGCTACGAGGCGATGTTGGTGCTCGACGCGGACAGCCTGATGGACGGCGCGGATATCGTGACCATGGCGCGGGTGATGGAAGCCTACCCGCGGCTCGGGATTTTGCAGACGCCGCCGAAATTGATCCGCGGCACCTCGGTGTTTACGCGGCTCCAGCAGTTCGCGATGCGGCTCTACGGCCCGCTGTTCATCCGCGGGCTCAACTACTGGCAACTCGGCGGCGGCAGCTATTGGGGCCACAACGCCCTGATCCGCCTCAAACCCTTCTCTGAATTCTGCGAACTGCCCGCCCTGCCCGGCCGCGAACCGTTCGGCGGGCGCATCCTCAGTCACGATTTCGTCGAGGCCGCGCTGATGGTCGCCCAGGGCTGGGAAGTCTGGCTGGCCTGGGACATCGAGGGCACCTACGAGGAAGCCCCGCCCACCCTGGTCGACCACCTCATCCGCGACCGCCGCTGGTGCCAGGGCAACCTGCAGCACTTGTGGCTCATTTTCGCCCGCAAGCTCCCGTTTTCGGTGCGCATGCATTTGTTCATGGGCATCATGGCCTACCTCGGCAGCCCGCTCTGGTTTTTGTTCCTGCTCTTCGGCACCTGGATCGCCTGGGACCGCAGCGCCAGCCACCTGAGCCAGCTGCCGTTTGAAAGCTATGTGGCGCGATGGTTCCACATCAGCGGCACCGGCCAGAGCCTGATTCTCACCGGCGCAATTTTCGCGCTGCTCTTCCTGCCCAAAATCCTCGCCGTCATCGGCGCGATCTGTACCCCGCGCGTCCGCCGATCATTCGGCGGCATGCTCCCGATCCTCGCCGGTTCGATGCTCGAAACCTTCGTCTCGATGTTGCTCGCGCCCTGCATCATGGCCGCCCACACCCTGATGGTCCTGAGCATCATGGCCGGCCGCACCGTCGGCTGGGGCAACCAAAACCGCGACACCGACGGCACGGCCTGGCGCGATGCTCTCGGTTGCCATGCCTTTCCCACGTTGCTTGGCATCGCCTGGACCGCCATCGCCTGGAACATCGGCCCGATCTTCACCGCCTGGATGTCCCCAATTCTCCTCGGCCTGCTGCTCGCCACCCCGGTCTCGGTGTGGACCAGCCGGTCACGTTATGGCCGGGCGCTGGCCAAACACAAAATCCTCGCCACCCCCGAGGAGCTCGACCCGCCACCCGTCATCCTCCTGGCCAACGAGGCCAAAGCCGCCGTCGATCCCGCTCTGAACGCCGCACTCGAGGGCCGGCGCGGCATCATCGCCGCGGTGGTCGATCCCTACGTCAATGGCGTCCATGTTTCGCTGCTGGAATTTGCCGAACTCTCGGAAGCGGATGAAGCCCTGGCCGAACGCTGCCTCACGGCCGGACCCGGCGAGTTGACCAAAAACGAACTCTCCGAGCTACTCTATCTTGCCCCCGCGATGCTCATGATGCATCGTGCCGTGTGGCTGCGCTCCGCGGAGGCCATTCATTCGGTGTGGACCCAAGCCGTGGAAAGCTACCGCTGGCGCCTGGATCAACCCCTGCTCAACGAACCCGGTTAGCTCGAATCACCCCATGCTCCAGATCAACCCGAATCTCTCCGACCTCGTCTCCGATGCCGCCGCGGGACTGCTCGCCCGCCTCCAAGCCAAGGCCACCATCACCGCCGCCGCACCCGGCCGCGTCAACCTCATCGGCGAGCACATCGACTATTGCGACGGGTTTGTCATGCCCTTTGCCATCGACCGCTACATCGTCATCGCCGGCTGCACCAACGGCACGTCCCAAGCCCGCATCGCCGACAACACTCTAACCGAAGTCGCCGTTTTTGATCTCTCCGCACCGCAGCAGGAAGGCACCCCGAGGTGGTCCAACTACCTGCGCGGCGTGCTCCGCGGGTTCCAAGACCGCGGCCACCACATCCCCGGCTTCGACGCCTTCATCCTCTCGTCGGTCCCCGGCGGCGCCGGACTGTCGTCCTCCGCCGCGCTTGAGTGCGCCACGGCCACGTTTCTCGAGGGCTTGTTAGACACCCGCCTCGACACCCGCGAAAAAGCCCTGCTGTGCCAAAAAGCCGAGCACGATTTCGCCCATGTCCCGTGCGGCATCATGGACCAGTTTGCCTCCTGCTACGGCAAACCCAACCGCCTGGTGCTCATCGACTGCCAATCCGGCGAACCGGAACTCGTGCCCTTCGACAACCCGGATCTCACCGTGCTGGTCTCCAACACCCTGGTCCACCACGAACTCTCCGATGGCGGCTACGCCGCGCGCCGCAAACACACCGAAGACGGCCTCGCCCTGCTCGGCAAAGCGTCGTGGCGCGATGTCACGTCCGCCGACGTCCAGGCAAATTGGGACCGACTCGGCGACCCGGTCAACCGCCGCGCCCGCCACGTGGTCGGCGAAATCGCCCGCACCATCGCCGCCGCCGCCGCCCTGGCCCGCAACGACTTCGACACCCTCGGCCCGCTGATGGCCGCCAGCCACGATTCCCTGCGCGATGACTTCGAGGTCTCGTGCGCCGAACTCGACATCATGGTCGAGATCGCCCGCAAAATCGGCCGCAACGGCGGCGTCATCGGCACCCGCATGACCGGCGGCGGCTTCGGCGGCTCCACCGTCACCCTCTGTGAATCGCGCAAAGCCTCCGAGATCGCCGCCACCCTCGCCACCGAATACCACATGGCCACCGGCATCACCCCGCAGATCTTCGCCTCCCGCCCGTCCCAGGGAGCGCACTTGGTGGGCTGAGGCGCGGCCGGTCGGAGTCGGGGAGCGCACGCGCCTCGCGCGCGGTTTCCGGCAC
>Ga0114958_10001172_pt1 | contig 21025 bp, 18 predicted proteins | sample C_130208_EF_Meta_FD_89577 | JGI IMG/M metagenome (GOLD analysis project Ga0114958, IMG submission 89577) | Freshwater microbial communities from Lake Croche, Canada to study carbon cycling - C_130208_EF_MetaG | ecosystem: Environmental > Aquatic > Freshwater > Lake | place: Lake Croche, Canada...
AATAATCGTTGGCATCGCCTTCTAATTCTAATGTCACACCTTTAGTGTTGAAAGCACCAAAACTTTGTCCTGCAGTTCCTTTGAAGGTGAAATGAATAGTATCTTCTGGAAGTCCTGCTGCTTTATGCACTTTAGTGATTTCATTGGATACAATGGTGCCAACGGTTCTATTGGTGTTTTTGATAGGGAAGGAAGCTTTCACTTTTTCTTGTTTCAATAGGGCAGGTTGTGCTACTTTTAATAATTCCCAATCCAATACTTTAGATAATCCATGATCCTGCGTTTCGGTACAATATAATCCTACTTCAGGTCCAGCGGGTTCTTTATATAACACAGCACTTAAATCTAAATTTTTATATTTCCAATGAGTGATATGATCTCTCATTCTTAAAGCATCCACTTGTCCAATCATTTCATTCACGGTGCGGAATCCTAACTCCGCCATGATTTCACGCAATTCTTGTGTGATGAATTCAAAAAAGTTCACCACGTGATCAGGATTTCCAGTAAAACGCTTACGCAATTCAGGATCCTGTGTTGCTACACCCACAGGACAAGTATTCATATGACATTTACGCATCATAATACATCCTTCTACAATTAACGCTGCAGTGGCAACGCCCCATTCTTCGGCACCTAATAATGCGGCAATTGCAATATCACGACCGGTTTTCATTTGTCCATCGGACTGAACGGTCACACGACTACGTAATTTATTTTTTACTAAAGTTTGATGTGTTTCAGCCAAACCTAATTCCCATGGAAGTCCAGCATGCTTGATAGAACTTATAGGAGAAGCACCTGTCCCACCATCAAAACCAGCAATTAAAACGACGTCAGCTTTCGCTTTAGTCACGCCCGCAGCTATCGTTCCAACGCCTGCTTTAGAAACTAATTTCACATTAATTCTAGCAGTTCGATTGGCGTTTTTTAAATCAAAAATTAATTGAGATAAATCTTCAATCGAATAAATGTCATGATGAGGAGGAGGAGAAATTAAACCTACACCTGGTGTGGCATGTCTTGTTTTACCAATCCAATCATCTACTTTATCTCCTGGTAATTGTCCACCTTCACCTGGTTTTGCACCCTGTGCCATCTTGATTTGTAATTCGTCGGCTTCGGTTAAATAATAACTTGTCACACCAAAACGTGCACTAGCCACTTGTTTAATGGCACTGCGCATGGAATCACCGTTAGGTAATTTTTGATATCTAATTTCATCTTCGCCCCCTTCTCCAGTATTGCTTTTACCCCCTAATCGATTCATTGCAATAGCGAGTGTGGTATGCGCTTCCCAAGAAATAGAACCAAAGGACATCGCCCCCGTTGCAAAACGTTTGTAAATATTTTCCGCAGGTTCTACTTCCTCAATTGATATAGAAGGTCGAGTAGGAATAAAGTCCATTAAACTGCGTAATGTGCAAGCTTTTTCTGCTTGATCATTTACTAATTTTGAATATTTTTTAAAACTTGCGTAATCTTTTTGTTGTGTTGCTTGTTGTAATAAATGAATGGTTTGAGGATTCAATAAATGTACTTCACCTCGACGTTTCCATTGATACACGCCGCCTACCATGAGTCGATCAACAGGGGATGATTTTTTTGCAAAAGCTAAATTATGTTTTGCTAAAATTTCCTTTGCAATTTCATCTAATCCCATTCCTGCAATACGGGAAGTGGCTCCTGTAAAATGACGATTCACTACCTCCGAATTCAAACCAATGATTTCAAATATTTGGGCACCTTGATAGGATTGTAAAGTAGAAATTCCCATTTTGGAAAATACTTTATACAAACCTTCATTCACCGCTTTGATATAATTTTTCTTAAGCTTGTCAATATCATAATCTGTTTTGATATGCTCTGTCAACTTCATATCACGAATAGAGGATAAAGCCAAATAAGGATTGATGGCAGTGGCACCAAATCCAATTAAACAGGCATAATGATGGACTTCCCAAACGTCGCCTGCTTCCACAATAATTCCCACTTTACCTCTTAAACCTTTTCGAGTTAAATGATGGTGTACACTGGAGCAAGCTAATAAAGAGGGAATAGCAGCATGTTCAGAATCGATTGAACGGTCTGTTAAAACAATGACTTCAAATCCGTCTTCCACCGCATCTACGGCATATCTGCATAAACGATCCAATCCTTTTTTAAGTGATCCAGGATTTCCATCTGCTCTAAAATAACATTGTAAAGTTTTGGCTTGAAAAACGCCAGTATCTATACTTCTAATTTTTTCTAATTCATGATTCGATAAAATAGGATGCTTCAATGCCACACAATGGCTAGCCATAGGATCTTCTATTAATAAACTTCCTTGACTACCTACAAATGTGGCCAATGACATCACCATTCTTTCACGGATGGGATCGATAGGAGGGTTGGTTACCTGTGCAAATAATTGTTTAAAATAACTAGTGATATGTTGAGGTTGATCACTTAACACAGCTAAAGGAGTATCGGTACCCATAGATCCAATAGGCTCTTTCCCTTCCAAAGCCATCGGGGTTATGATGAGTTCTAAATCCTCTTTGCTATAACCAAATGCCTTTTGATATTTAAAAATTTGATCATGTTCCAAATGCGTAAATTGTATGCGAGGCTCAGGTAATTCTTCTAATCTTATTTTATATTGATTCAACCAATCACCATAAGGTTGTTGACTGCAAATATTTTGTTTTAATTCCTCATCACTAATAATACGACCTGCTTCCATATCTACTATGAACATTTTGCCAGGCTGTAATCTTCCTTTTTCAATCACAGTACTTTGATCCACTATTAAAGCGCCTGTTTCTGAAGCCATAATGACACGATCATCATTGGTGACACAATATCGTGAGGGTCTTAATCCATTACGATCTAAAGTAGCTCCAATCATTTTGCCATTGGTAAATGAAATAGATGCAGGTCCATCCCAAGGCTCCATAAAGCAAGCATGATATTCGTAAAATGATTTTTTAAGTGGATCCATTAATTCATTGCCATCCCAAGCTTCAGGGATTAACATCATCATGACATGGGGTAAACTACGTCCAGATAAAGTCAAAAGTTCAATCACATTATCTAAGCAAGCGGAATCGGACTGACCTTCACCCACTACAGGTAAAATCATTTCTATTTCTTCCTTTGTAAAATATGGAGAGAAAAAACTATGTTCATTAGAACGTAACCAGTTTAAATTTCCTTGTAAAGTGTTAATCTCGCCATTATGTGCAATGTATCTAAATGGTTGTGCTAATTTCCAAGAAGGAAAAGTGTTGGTGGCAAAACGAGAGTGCACTAATCCAAAAGCGGATACCACTCTTTTGTCACTTAGGTCGGGGAAATATTCTCTTACTTGATGAGAAGTTAATTGACCTTTATAAATAATTAATCTTTGAGAAAGAGATGCCATATAAAAACCAATGGCATCTTTTTTAATAGAATTATTGATCGTGTGAGAAGCGTAGTTTTTTAAAATAAATAACTTTCGTTCAAAATCTTCGGGGTCAGTAATATGGTCAGGTTTTTTTAGAAACACTTGCTCCATAATGGGTTCTACCGATAATGCAGTGGGGCCAATAGGGCCTCTATTCACAGGAACCGAACGATAGCCTAAAATTTCAATGTTTAGTTTTTCAGCAGCTCGAGCAAATATTTCTTTGCATTCTTCCATCACTCCTTTTTCAGTAGGAAAAAATATAAACCCAACACCATATTCATTTAAGTTAGGCAGATGAATGCCTTTGTGTAATAATTCATCAAAAAAGAATTCATGAGGAATTTGAATCATGATACCCGCGCCATCTCCTGTATTGCTTTCACTACCACTCGCTCCGCGGTGTTCCATATTTTCTAGAATGGTAAGTGCATCACTTACATGCTGATGTGACTTATGGCCTTTTATGCTAGCAACAAAGCCAATACCACAAGCGTCGTGTTCATAAGCAGGATTATACAATCCTAAGTTCTCTTTTTGCATCTTTAACAACCAATTTTTAAAGGATAATTCAGATAGGTATGCGATCTGTGGAAAATTACGAAATAAAAATAATTCTTATAGAAGGTTATTGAATAAACTTACTCACCATTAATTAATATTAAAAAAACAATTAACCTATTAGGTAAATTTAAATAACGAACGTTCGCATGGAGATCATCCTAACAATAATGATGAAAAATGTAAAGTTAAAAAAGATAGAAGATTTTGAAAAGATAGAAGATATAGATGAGAGGAAATTATAGATAGGGCAGTTGTTCTATGAAATAAAATCTACTTTCATTTGTGCGCTAAAACTAAAGAAAGGTATTGTTGTTGATTGTTCAAAAATACCAAAAAAACTACTGCCGGATCCACTCATACTCGCATACATGGCGCCCTTTTCATACAATTCTGTTTTGATAGATTGTAAAATGGGATGCGCTGCTAAAATGGGTGATTCAAAATCATTGATTAAATCTTGTTTCCAAGTACTAATAGGTTGTTGAATAATATCTAGAATATTTTTTTCTTTAAACGCAGATTGAATTTGTTGAAAAGCCCATGCTGTTGAAATTGAAATAGCAGGATGTATTAAAACGATTTGATAATCTTTTAATGATAATGATATAGGATTTAAAATTTCTCCTCTTCCAGTAGCATGACAAGGTTGTTCATGTAAAAAGAAAGGACAATCACTTCCAAGTTGAGCTGTGTATTGTAATAATGCATCTTCACTTAATTCTAAAGTAAATAATTTATTTAATATTTGAATGACGGCTGTTGCATCGCTAGAGCCTCCTCCCAGCCCGGCGCCCATTGGAATTGCTTTATGTAAATGCATTTGGATGGATGGGAGATGAGAATGATCTTTTTTTAATAACTGGTAAGCTTTTACACATAAATTATCGGCATCATTTCCGGGAACAGCTATGCCTGAACTTGAAAAGGTAACTTCTTGCGTAGGCTTTGATAGGGGAGTGATTTCAATAATATCTTTTAATCCTACTGGATAAAATACAGTTTCTAAATTATGAAATCCATCTTTTCTTTTTTCGAGGATAGATAATCCCAAATTAATTTTGCAATGCGGGAATTGAATCATGGCTTAGGAATTCTTTTGCTCACCGCGTTTGTTAATTTCATCTCGAATGTCAATGGCTTTGATATAATCCTCTTGCTCTAATAGTTCAGTTAAGAGATCGTTTAACTCTTTTAAGCTCAGCAAAGAAAGATCTGAGTTGTTTTTGTTTTCTGGAATAGGGGCAGCTACTGTGCCTGCTTTTTCACTGGCTTCATTGGCTAGCCCGGCTTGTTCTAAAATAGTATCAAACACATAAATAGGACATCCAAAACGAACGGCTAATGCTAAAGCATCACTGGTACGACTGTCAATTTCAATGGTATCGTTGGCGGTATAACAAACTAACTTAGAATAAAAAATACCTTCTTGTAAATCACATATATACACTTCCTGCAATTGAATGTCAAAAGAAGTCATTAAGTTTTTCATTAAATCATGTGTGAGAGGTCGAGCGGGATGCATGTTTTCCAATGCAACTGCAATAGCTTGTGCTTCAAATCCGCCAATGACTATTGGAAGCTTTCTAGTACCATTTACTTCCCCTAAAACAACTGCATAGGAGTTAGATTGGGTGATACTGTGCGATAAGGCTACTATTTCTAATTCAATTTTTTGCATAAGAATTTCAGCCCTAAAGTTAAATAATTAAACTATTCGGACTACTTGCTTTTTTTGAGAGCTGCCGTAAGGGTTGGAACCACTTCAAAAGCGTCCCCTACGACACCATAATCTGCTGCTTTAAAAAAGGGTGCTTCTGGATCCTTATTGATCACCACTATTGTTTTGCTTCGGTTAACACCCGCTAAATGTTGAATCGCACCAGAGATACCTATGGCAATGTATAAGTTAGGAGCAATTTGTATTCCAGTTTGACCCACATGTTCATGGTGAGGACGCCAATCGGAATCTGAAACAGGTCTGCTACAAGCAGTAGCTGCGCCTAATTCTTTGGCAAGGTCTAATAAAATGCCCCAGTTTTCGGGTCCTTTTAAACCGCGACCACCACTTACCACTAAACTAGCTTCGGTTAAAGGAAGTTCCCCTTTTACTTTCTCTACTAAAGTCATTTTTACAGAAGGGGATGGGATATTGAATGACATTGGGATTACTTCTGCAACATTATCGGTAGCATGTATTCCGTAACAATTTTGATTAATAGCAATGACTTTAATGGGAGTAGCAATTTTTACGGATGCAAATGCTTTTCCAGAAAAAACTGTTTTAGTGACGATAAATCCATTGTCTGTTTGGGGTAAACTACTTGCGCCGGTTACTAAACCTGCTTTTAATTTAACTGCAACAGCAGGGGCTAAAGCTTTTCCATTAATATTATGTGCAAAAATGACAACGGTTGCATTTAATTGAGTCGCTGCTTCTGCAATCACTGTGCTATTTACTTTAACATCTAAATAATTTAAAGTATCTACTGCAATATGATGCACTTTAGTAGCACCTTGTTTTCCTAAGTCAGATAAAGTGGCTGGGGTAGTTCCTAATACCAAAGCTTCTGCAGTCACCCCTAATTGTTTTGCAAGTGCGGCACCATAACTCATTGCTTCCAAAGAGGAAGATTTTATTTGTTGGTCTTCATGATCTATATAAACTAATACCATAAAAATATTTTTAATTAAATAACTTTTGCTTCTTCTTTTAATAATCTTACTAATTCATCCATGTTATCTGGCGCTACTAATTTCACACCTTGTTTGGCAGGAGGTAATTCATAGTGTATCACTTGTGTGGTTTCATCACATGCAATGGCTTCTTGCACATGAAGAGGTTTGGTTCTTGCTGCCATAATACCGCGCATATTAGGAATGCGTTGCTCTGCCATACCTTTTTGACAACTTACCACAACAGGTAATTTTACTTCGTTGGTTTCTTCGCCTCCTTCAATTTCTCTTTTAACAACAGCTTCATTTCCATTTAAAGTAAAGTGATTGGCTAAAGAAATATAGGGTAAATCTAAAATTGCTGCGACCATCGATCCTATGCTGGAACTATTGTAGTCAATGGTTTCTTTTCCTGTAAATATTAAATCATATGCGCCATTTTTTGCGACTGCTGCTATTTGACTCGCCACTGTAAAACTGTCATTACTTTGCAAATTTACTCTGATGGCTTCATCACCACCCAATGCTAATGCTTTACGAATAATAGGTTCCACATCGGTACCTCCCACAGTTACTAAATGTATGATGGCGGTTGGATCTTTTTCCTTAAGTTCAATGGCACGCACTAATGAATACCATTCGTCATAAGGGTTGATAATCCATTGTATTCCATTTTCATCCAACTTTGTATTACCTTCGGTGAAAGCAATTTTAGCAGTGGTGTCAGGAGTTTTACTGATACAAACTAAAATTTTCATAGTCAAAATTTAATTTTGGTTGTTTATGCAACTATTGCAAATATAATAATAGTAAATGGAACGTATTCAAAGAATTATTGATTTTTTACAACAACAACCCAAGGATAATTTTTTAAGGCATGCTTTGGCGTTGGAATACCAAAAAATAGGAGAGGATATTAAAGCCAAAGAATTGTTTGTGGCTGTATTAGCAGATTCTCCAGACTATATTGGGTCTTATTATCATTTAGCGAAGTGTCTAGAAAAACTGGAAGATAAAAAAGGAGCGATTGAGTGTTATGAAAAGGGAATGGCAGCGGCTAAATTAGCCAAGGATGATCATGCGTATAGAGAATTGCAGGCCGCTTATGAAGATTTAGTCTATTAATTTATTGGACGGGATGGACTAGATTTTAATGTAAGTACGATTTTATGTTAGTCATTCAATCTTTGATTGATTTTTTGATCAATTAATTGAAAAAAATCTTCAGGTTTATAGGTTCTCCAAGGAGCAATTTCCATGAGTTCGATGTAACGGTTTAATTTTTTTTGCAAAAAATCATATTGAGCAGCGGGGTGTAAGTTGACCATCACCGCCCATCCATTTTCATCTGCTAATTCGTCATATAATTCCTCGTAATAATCACGATCTCCATTATGAAAATTATAAACATGCTCTCCAATCAAGATGAATTTATAAATACCCTCCTGCATCATAATATCTAGCACTTCTCTTTTGAGTTCCATGATATCATTTTCAATCGCATCATTCCATTCGCCAATCATTTCAATAATGGCGTATTGCAATTCATAATCCACCATCAATATTTTGATGAATAAATTTTTGCTTCCATATTCATCCCATTGTGGGTGGATATAATAGTTGTAAACCGTTTGCGAAAATTCAAACTCGCTATAAGTTCTTCCATAAAAAAGAGAACGGGGATCTTCTGCGGCTATATATAAATGACGCCATTGGAAGTAGGGTTCAACATCGTGCATAGAACAATAAACTATTTATGGGATTGGTGATACTCAATAAGCCCTTGCATGGGTGATTTAATAATGGTGCCTAATTCCATCTCATACACTAAGGCTAATTGTTTAATGACATCTTTAAAAGCAAATGCAACACTTCCTACAAAATGAATAGGGTGTAACCAGGATTCATTTAATTTATTTAAGTGTGTATAGAAAAAATCATTAAGTCCATCTTCGATTATATTTTCAATCATATAATGCCCACGATGCTCACTTAAAAAAGAGGCAAAAGAAGCTAGATATCTATTGGGAAGGGGTTCTCTGTATATTTTATTGAGAATGTCGGATTTATCTAAGTTGTATTTTTTTTGAAAACTCAACATAAGTTCTTCGTCAAAAGTTTGGTACAAGAAATATTGCAATACTTTTTTTCCTAAATAGGCGCCACTGCCTTCATCTCCTAATACATAACCTAATCCAGGACTATTTTTAGTGATTTTTTTTCCGTTATAAAAACCAGTATTAGAGCCAGTACCTATAATACAAGCAATCCCTTTTTGTTGTTGACATGTGGCACGTGCAGCAGCCACTAGATCGGTTTGAATATCTAATTTTGCTTTAGGGAAAACGGCTTTAAGTGCTTTTTTAAGTGAAGTGACATTACTAGGATTACTTAAGCCTGTTCCATAAAAGTAAACTGCTTCAATTTGTTCGGGTTTGATTTTTTTTGCAAATGCTTTTTGTAAAATTTCAATCATACTTTCGGTGGACAAAAAGTAGGGGCTTATGCCAATAGTACGCACAGATTGACGTTTCTTGTTTTGGACGAATGTCCATTGACAATTGGTGGCTCCGCTATCTGCAATTAAATAAGTGCTCATAATTCGTGTTCTGTATGAAGTGAAATTAACTAATTTACCGGATACCCTATCACATTCTACCCATTTTTAAGGTTTTATTATTGTAAATTTGCGGTAATATTTAAACGCATGCAAGAAAATAATAAATCACATTGGAGTACTCCCTTATTATTCGCTTTTATTTTATTAGTAGGAATCGCCATTGGACTTTTTGTGAAAGGCGGATTTTCATGGACAAATATTTCATGGAAATCACAAAATCCGATGGAAGAAATGATGCAAATTGTGAAATCAAAATATGTAGACACTTTAGTGAATGATAGTGCCTCTATAAAATTGGCAGATTATTATTTAGCACAATTGGATCCTCATTCGGTTTATATTCCCCCTAGTGACTTAAATGAAGTGAATGATCAGTTGGCTGCTAATTTAACGGGGATAGGTATCGAATTTCAACAATTCAAAGACAGCTTTTATGTGACTTATGTAATTCCAGAGGGTCCGGCATTTAAGGGGGGTTTGCAAGTGGGAGATATATTATGGAAAGTAGATGATTCAGTGACTTTGTCAGGCACTCCAATAAATGCGGATGAAGTAAGAAAAAAAGTAAAAGGAATTGCAAAATCTAGTTTGCAATTAAGTATTATCCGAAATAGACAAGTGAAAAAATTAAATCTCACCAGAGCCAACGTTCCTTTGTCTCCCATTGATGCATTTTATATGTTGAATGATACCACGGGCTATATTCGTTTAAATAAATTTACAGATCGCACTTATGAAGCCTTCATGCAATCATTAGATGCTTTGATCCAAAAAGGGATGAAGTCCTTGGTCTTTGATTTAAGAAATAATGGGGGAGGTCTATTATCCGAAGCTGTGGCAATTGCGGATGATCTTTTGAGCGGGAATAAATTGATTGTATATACACAAGGAGCGCATTCGCCTCGAGTGGATTATTATAGTAAAAGAGAAGGTTTATTTGAAAAAGGTACATTAACCATATTAATGAATGAATCTTCTGCATCCGCAAGTGAAGTATTGGCTGGTGCTTTGCAGGATTGGGATAGAGCCACTATTGTAGGAACCAGGTCCTTTGGTAAGGGGTTAGTTCAACAACAATTTAATTTATCCAATGGAGGGGCTTTAAGATTAACTACCGCTAAATATTATTCTCCTTTAGGTCGCAATATTCAAAGGTCTTATGAAAAAGGGAAGACCGCTTACGAGGATGATTATGTGATAAGGGTTCATGAGGATGCGATGGGGAAGCAAGACTCCAATTTTAAAGGGGAAGCTTTTAAGACACCCAAAGGGAAAGTGGTGTATGGCGGTGGCGGAATTTATCCTGACAAATGGGTAGCAACTCCGAATGTACTTTGGGATTCCTCTTTTGCATTCATTGGAAATCAAAATTTTTTAAATGAATTTGTTTTTAAATTTTATCAGAGCCATTGGATAGAGATGCAAAAAATGAAAAATCCAAAAGAAGTGATTGATGCCTATCAAAAGGAAATTACTTGGAAAGCATTTATACAATTTATTCAAAGTCGCAGTAGTTTTAAAAAGACTTTTTCTGCAGATCAACAAAGATATTTAACACAGCAAATTTTAGCTTCTTTGGCAAGAATGAAATGGTATAAGAATGGATATTTTGAAGTGTACAATCAAATGGATCCGACTTTTGCAAAAATGATTCAATAAGGAATAGAAGTTGATAAAGTGTATGGAAGGTTGTTATTTCATTTCTGATTTCCCTTTTCATGACTTAAATCATGTTTTTTGATGACCTCACTCAGTAAAGTATTTTACAACTGAAGGCATCTTTGCTTTCATGACCAAACCACATTGTTATCATTGCGGAGCAGATTGCGATGAAGTAATTACACTTCAAGAAAAAGTATTTTGTTGCGAAGGGTGCAAAATGGTTTTCCAATTATTAGATGAGAATGGGTTATGCCAATATTATGACTTAACAAATATGCCGGGGGTGTCCGCTAAAGGCAGTTTTCTTTCTTCCAAGTACGATTATTTAGACAATCAAGCAATACAGGATCAATTAGTCCAATTTAAGAGTGAAGGACAACATCATGTTGTTTTTTATCTTCCACAAATACATTGTGTAAGCTGTGTTTGGTTATTGGAAAATTTGCATAAAATAAATCCTGGAATCATTCAATCTCAAACACAGTTCGAGAAGAAGGAAGTAAAAGTGATTTACCATCCACAAAAAATAAGCCTAAAGGAATTAGTTCAATTATTGGCTTTTGTAGGATATGAACCTATGATCCATTTAGGAGGTAATGAATGGCTACAAAAAAAGAAAGTCAATAAACAACAATTATATAAAATTGGAATTGCTGGATTTTGTTTTAGTAATATTATGATGCTTAGTTTTCCCGAATATTTTTCAAACGATATTCGAGAATTAGGTAATTTAAGGCCTTTTTTTATTTATTTAAATCTGCTATTGTCCTTGCCAGTTTTATTTTTTAGTGCCAGCGGATTTTTTATTTCAGCTTACACTGGGCTTCGACAAAAGTGGTTAAATATTGATGCCCCTATTGCATTGGCTATCATGGTTACTTTTGGACGAAGTGTATATGAAATTATCACTCAAACTGGATCAGGTTATTTAGACAGCATGAGTGGTATTGTATTTTTTATGTTAATAGGGAGATGGTTTCAAGATAAGTCTTATGATTCTTTTTCATTTGATCGTGATTACACTTCTTTCTTTCCATTAGGAGTATGTGTTTTAAAAGAGGGACAGGAAATGAATAAGCCTTTGTCTGACTTACAAAAAGGGGAAATAGTAATCATTAGAAATGGAGAGATGATTCCTGCTGATGCAATTGTGCAAACGGAAGGTGCTTTAATGGATTATAGTTTTGTGTCGGGTGAAAATGCGCCTATTGAAATTTTAAAAGGCAATGTAGTGTATGCAGGAGGGATTCAAAAGGGTAGATTGATTCAATTGGAAGTAGTCAAACCAGTAGGGCAAAGTTATATCACTGAATTATGGAACAACCCCTTATTAAATAACAAAAAGAACATTGAAAAATCCTTTGTGCATCCTTGGAGTCAATATTTCACTATCGTATTATTTACAATCGCCTTATCTTGTGGAATATATTGGTATTTTGTAAATCCACATCATATTTTACCTGCTGTAACAGCGGTTTTGATTGTGGCTTGCCCTTGTTCTTTATTGTTGACTGTTACATTTACTTATGGAAATGTTTTAAGATGGTTAGGTAAAAGTAAACTGTATTGTAAAAACGCAAGTGTGATAGAAGCCATGGATTCCATAGATACCATTGTTTTTGATAAAACTGGAACTTTAACCAATCATGACAGTGCACAATTAGAATATGTTGGAAAAGCATTATCCAATGCTGAATTGATCGCTATTAAATCTATTACAAAGGAGTCTTTGCATCCATTGAGTCAATTCATAACGCAACATTTAAATCAACAACACATAGGAGTTACAAAGGTGAAGCATATTGAAAATAAAGTGGGTTTAGGGACGTATGCAAAAGCGGGAGATTTAGAAATACTTATTGGTTCTCGAAAATTATTACAACTCTATAATATAGGGTTGGAAGAAGCAATTCAAACTTCGGGAGTATATATAGCTATCAATGGTATTTACAAGGGATTGTATAAGATGAATCATCAATACAGAAAAGGGATGGGGGAGATGATAGAGGCACTTCAAGTAATGGGCTATGAATTGCATTTGTTAAGCGGTGATCATTCTAATGAGAAAGAAAATTTACAAAGAATACTAGGTTCTGCTGTCCCTCTATTATTCGAACAAAATCCGGAAGACAAATTAAACTATATCCAATTTTTACAAAATCAAGGGAAAAAAGTAATGATGGTGGGGGATGGGTTAAATGATGCCGGAGCTTTACAAAAAAGTGATGTGGGTATTGCAGTGACCGATCAATCGCATTTATTTACACCTGCCAGTGATGGAATTTTAGAAGGGGAACAAGTGAGTCAATTGAGCCATCTACTTTTATTTGCAAAAAAAGCAAAGCGTATCATAGTTTTGATATTTATACTTTCTATCATGTATAATATGGTAGGGATGTATTTTGCGACTAGGGCTCAATTATCTCCCATGTTGGCTGCGATACTGATGCCTATCAGTTCTATCAGTATTGTTTCTTTATCCGCTTTACTCAGCTTCCTTTATGCTCGTGGCCTTCGCATAAAACATGACTAAAGTCATTCCCTCTTTTGATGACAGTCATTAAGTAAGCATCTAATTCCCAATAGATTTGTCCCAAATATGTTTCCATGAGTGTGATTCTCCTATTAATTGTAGTAAGTGTGATGGTGGCTGCTGGTTTTTTATTGGCTTTTTTATGGTCTGTAAAAACGGGTCAAATGGATGACGATTACACCCCTAGTATTCGAATGCTATTTGACGACGAATTAACGCATAAAGACAAGAAGATAAAATAGACTCAAATCAAATAATATCAAATCAAATAAACTCAAGCCAACTCAACTCGAATCAATATTCATCTTTACAATTATTCAATTATACAATTCATCATTTAAATTATTCTTATGCAAGTAGAAACTTTCCAGTATGACAATAAAACTGTAAGGAACTTTGCCATTGCAACAATTATTTGGGGCGTCGTAGGGATGACAGTAGGTTTATGGATCGCATTGCAGTTAGTATATCCTACTATTTTTAATCTACAGCCTTATTTTAATTTTGGTAGAATTAGACCCTTGCATACTAATGCAGTTATTTTTGCATTTGTGGGTAATGGAATTTTCATGGGTGTTTATTATTCATTACAGCGTTTATTAAAAGCCAGAATGTTTAGTGATGCGTTAAGTAAAATACATTTTTGGGGTTGGCAATTAATCATTGTAGCAGCAGCTATTACGCTGCCTTTAGGATTTTCTACTGCAAAAGAATATGCCGAACTAGAATGGCCAATTGATATTGCTATCACATTAATATGGGTCGTTTTTGGATTTAATATGTTCGCCACCATAATTAAACGAAGAGAAAGACATTTGTATGTTGCAGTATGGTTTTACATCGCCACATTTGTAACTGTTGCAGTGTTGCACTTGGTGAATTCTTTTGAATTGCCTGTGTCCTTATTTAAAAGTTATAGCTGGTATGCTGGTGTGCAAGATGCATTAGTGCAATGGTGGTATGGCCACAATGCAGTAGCATTTTTCTTGACGACGCCTTATTTAGGGCTCATGTATTATTTCTTGCCTAAAGCTGCAAATCGTCCGGTATTTTCTTATAAATTATCAATCATACATTTTTGGGCTTTGATATTTTTATATATCTGGGCTGGACCACATCATTTATTATATACTGCATTACCTAATTGGGCGCAAAGTTTAGGAATCGTATTTAGCTTCATGCTTATTTTCCCAAGTTGGGGCGGGATGATTAATGGATTATTAACCTTGCGTGGTGCATGGGATAAAGTACGTGAAGATATTATTTTAAAATTCATGGTGGTGGCGGTGACTGCTTATGGGATGTCTACATTTGAAGGCCCCATGCTTTCTTTGAAAAGCATTAATGCGGTAGCACACTTTACCGATTGGATTATTGCACACGTACACATAGGAGGACTAGGATGGAATGGTATGTTAACCTTTGGTATTTTATATTGGTTAATACCCAGAATTTACAGAACTGAATTGTATTCCAAAAAATTAGCCAATACTCATTTTTGGTTGGCTACACTTGGAATTTTATTTTATGCCATTCCAATGTATTGGGCAGGATGGCAACAAACATCTATGTGGAAACAATTTACCGAAAGCGGTCAATTGAAATATCAATTTCTAGAAACTGTAACATACATGGCTCCATTTTATGCTATGCGTGCGCTGGGGGGTGCATTATATCTAACTGGAGCTATTGTATGTTTAGTGAATTTATTTAAAACCATTGGGAAAGGCATTTTGCTAGCGAACGAAGATGCGGAAGCGCCAGCTTTAGAAAAAGTATATATCAAACATAAAAGTGAACATTGGCATCGGATTTTAGAACGTAAGCCAACACCATTTTTAATTTTATCCTTAGTGGTGATTTTAATTGGGGGTTTGGTGGAATTAGTGCCCACTTTTTTAGTCAAATCCAATATCCCAACCATTTCAAGTGTAAAACCTTATACTCCTTTGGAATTACAGGGAAGAGACATATATACAAGGGAAGGTTGTTATACATGTCACTCTCAAATGATACGCCCCTTTAGAAGTGAAACTGAAAGATATGGAGAGTATAGTAAAGCAGGAGAGTTTGTATACGATCATCCATTCCAATGGGGTAGTAAAAGAACGGGACCCGATTTAGCCAGAGAAGGTTCTGGGAATTTGAAAAAATCGAATGTTTGGCATTTTAATCACTTAGAAGAACCTAATTCTATTTCTTCAGGCACCGTGATGCCATCTTATTCATTTTTAATAGATCATAATTTGGATACAGCGACTACGGCACCTAAGATAAGAGCGATGCAAACATTAGGGGTGCCTTATCCAGCAGGGTTCGATATACAAGGAAATCATTCATTAATGTTGCAAGCCACTGCGATTGCTGCTGATTTAAAAAAGGATGGAGTAGAAGTAGCGCCTACCAAAGAGATAGTGGCTTTGATTGCTTATTTGCAAAGATTAGGAACCGATATCAGTAAAAAATAAAAAAGAAATATAACATGTACAGTTTTATCAAAAAGTATACCGAAACCATGCAAGATCAAAATATATACCCCATTTTTTCTTTGATGGTATTTGTGTTGTTTTTCGTGGGGGTATTATGGTATGTGACATCTATGAATAAAAAAGAAGTGGATGAGTTGAAAAACATGCCCTTCAAAAAATAATAATAAAATAAAAATGAACAATTATGTCAAATCATAAAAATACTATTCTGTTGTTATTGGCTGCATGTATTCCATGTATGAGTTGGGCTCAAGCAACATTAATACCTCAGCCACCCAAGCCCACTAATTATTTGGAACTACTCATGTTAACTGTAGCGGTATTGTTAGTACTGGTTATTCTAGTGTTGTCGTCTGTATTAATGATGATTTCAAAAAAAGTAGTAGAAATGGCTAAAAAGATGAATAAGGCTATGATTTTTATTTTCGCAATTGCAGGTTCTGTTTTTTCAAATTCACTCCATGCGCAAAATGCAATAATGACAGATTCTGTAGCTAAAGCGCCTGCTGATTTTTATGGTGGAATGTCCTATAATTCCTTTTGGACATTATCTACTGTGATGATGTTGGAGTTGTTTGTCATTTTTATTTTAGTATTATTTATTCGAAGCTTTTGGAAAGTGGTCCATCCGGTGGAATTGGTTCCTGTAAATAGTGAGTCATCATCTGTCACTCGCAAACAATCATGGTTATTACTAACTTGGCATAAATTAGATACGCAATTTTTTACAAAAGCTGCGCCCATTGAAAAAGAAGCTGATATTTTATTGAATCATAATTATGATGGCATCCGTGAATTAGACAATGCATTACCTCCTTGGTGGAAATATGGATTTTATATCACTATTGTAGTGGCTGTATTTTATTTATTAAAATTTGAAGTGTGGCATACGGGACAAAATCCGACCGAAGAATATGCTACAGAAATGACGGAGGCGAAAATTCAAACAGATGCCTATTTAGTTACCATGAAAGAAAATGTAGATGAAAATACAGTCACTGAATTAGATGCTAAAGGAGTTGCAGCCGGAAAAGTATTATTTACGAAAACATGTGTGCCTTGCCATTTAGCGGAAGGGCAAGGATTAATAGGACCTAATTTGACAGATGATTATTGGATTCATGGAGGAGGCGTTAAAGATATTTTTAAAACTATAAAATACGGTTATCCAGATAAAGCCATGCAGTCATGGCAATCAACTTATTCTCCGGTACAAATACAACAGTTGGCAAGTTTTATTAGATCCTTAAAAGGGACACATCCGCCTAATCCAAAAGCACCGCAAGGGAATTTATATGTAGAGGTCTCTAAAGTAGATTCGATAAATCTTAAAAGCGGTATAAAAGACGATGTTCTCAAAAAATAAAAATGGAAAATTTAAAAGATTCTGAAACTATTGCTCAATATAAAAAAGATTTATTAGATCAGTCTTTTAGGGATTCGGTGGCTACTATAAGTAAGGAAGGCAACAGAAATTATATCATGCCTCAAAAACCTAAAGGCAAGCTTTATAATTTAAGAACTTACTTTAGTTATTTCTATTTGATTTTATTTTTCACATTGCCATTCATTAAGGTGGAAGGAGAGCCCTTGTTTTTATTGAATGTGCTAGAGCGAAAATTTATTTTATTTGGTAAAATATTTTGGCCACAGGATTTTTTCATTTTTGCAATAGGGTTGCTCACCTTTTTAGTGTTTGTCATTTTATTTACAGTTGCATTTGGAAGATTATTTTGTGGGTGGGCTTGTCCTCAAACCATATTCATGGAAATGGTGTTTAGAAAAATTGAATATTTGATAGAAGGGAATGCGCAACAACAAAAAAGGCTCAAAGAAATGCCTTGGAATCAAGAGAAAATTATAAAAAGAGGAGGAAAGATTATTATATTCTTTTTGCTATCATTTTTAATTGCAAACTTTTTTTTAGGCTATATGATTGGGATAGATGAAGTAGGAGTTTTGATTAAGGAAGGAATCCCCGCACATTTTGGCACATTTAGTTCCTTGGTCATTTTTACTTGTGTTTTCTTTTTTGTGTATTACTGGTTTAGAGAGCAGGTTTGCATTATCGTTTGTCCTTATGGAAGATTGCAAGGGGTGTTATTAGATAAAAATTCAATTCTAGTTGCCTATGATTATGTAAGAGGGGAGCCTAGAGGTAAGGTAAGTGAAGCAATTGAAAACAAAGGAGATTGCGTGAATTGTCATGCTTGTACTAGGGTTTGTCCTACAGGAATTGACATTCGTAATGGTACGCAATTGGAATGCGTGAATTGCACAGCTTGTATTGATGCCTGTGATGAAATCATGGATCATATTGGCAAGCCACAAGGGCTCATTCGTTATGCCTCAGAGAATAATGTCGCTTTACATGAAAAAGTAATATTTACATGGAGGTTGAAGTTGTATAGTGTGGTATTGACTTTGTTAGCCTGTTTTTTAGCGTTATTATTAATAACAAGATCCGATGTTTCGGCAAGAATTTTACGGACGCCAGGGCAGATGTACCAGAAGAGAGAGTATAACCAAATTAGCAATTTGTATAATATTAAATTGGTCAATAAGACAAGGACACTCATTCATATGGATTTGAAGTTAGAAAACATAGATGGGAAAATTGAAATGATCAATCAAGTGAATGTTCCAAAAGAATCTTATTTCCAAACCAGTTTTTTTGTGGTCATAAATGAATCTCAATTACATGAGCGTAAAACAAAAATTAAAATTGGAATATATGAAGAAGGGAAAAAATTAGAAACAGTGAATGCTACATTTTTAGGTCCATCAAATGAACACAAAAGAGAAGAGCATAAGGTGAAAGACAATCACATTAAGGAGCATCAAAATAAATAATATGAAAATGAACTGGGGGCATAAAATAGTAATAGTGTACTTGTTATTTGTAGGCGGCATTGTTTTTTTAGCAATCATCTCCTCGCAGCAAAAATTTGATTTGGTTCAAAAGGATTATTATGGGGCTGAATTAAAATATCAAGAAGTTATTGACGCATCAGTGCGCGCGCAAAAACAAATAGGAGGGATCAAATTACTGGTGAATGACAAAACCTTAACCATACAATTGCCTGATACTTTTAAAGACAAAGAAGTGGTAGGGGTAGCTCATTTATACTTCGCTGCGGATGAAAATAAGGATATTATAAAAACTTTTAAATGCAGTGATGCGTTGTTGACTTTGCCCATAATGCCAACCATGAAAGGAAATTATACACTCAAATTAGATCTAGTTAAAGAGGGTGTTTCCTATTATTACGAACAAAAAATATTTTTGTAATAATGATGTTAACTGCTATTATACAAATTGGTTTTTTTATGGGTTTATTGGGAAGCATTCATTGTGTGGGAATGTGTGGCCCATTGGTCATGGCATTGCCCTTAGTGGATAAGCAAGGGTTTCAAAAGTTCCTAGCTATTGCATTGTATCATATTGGCAAAATGGGTAGTTATGCTATGTTAGGTATTATTTTTGGTTTGTTGGGTAGCCAGTTTCCAATGTATTTATTACAGCAAAACTTGTCGGTTGTTATTGGACTTATCATGTTACTTTATGTATTATATGTGTTTGTTTTAAAGCCAAAGCATATTGTCAATTTGAATTTCTTTTACCAACCCATATTGGGTTTATTATCCATCATGTTTAAGCAAAAAAGCACCATAATATTTTTGTTGATTGGTTTTTTAAATGGTTTGTTACCATGCGGTATGGTGTATTTGGCATTGACTTCTGCATTAGCTACACAAGATGTTTTGCAAGGGGGGTTATTAATGTTGTTTTTTGGTTTGGGAACAGCTCCGGCATTATTATTAGTTTCTTTTGGAGGGCAATTAATAAGTTTAAGTGCAAGGAGGAAATTTCAAAATTGGTTACCCGTTTTTATAGTTACCATGGGACTTATTTTAATTCTTAGAGGGATGAATTTAGGTATTCCCTATTTGAGCCCTCAAATTGGTTTAGGAAATCAAAGTATATCATGTCACAATTCTTAATATGAATAAAGAAATTTTAATACAAGAATTTAATTCCTTAATGAAGGCATTAGATCATATACAAGAAGAACAGTCTATAGTTAAAAGAAAATTGAACGTCTTGTTGGAAAGCGCAGTGATGCTTGATTTTTTGGTATGGGCAGAAGAATTACTGCAACAAATTTTAAATCGTGAAACTGCGGTTTTATTATTAAGAAATGACATTAGTGTATTTAAAAAATCGGTTACAACAAAAAAAACAATAGCGATTTATGTTGATTTAACACAAAACAAATTATTTAAGAAATTTAAAGAGCAGGTTTTGTATTTGGAAAATGAATTTAGTGATTGGAAGTTAGAGGTAGACGAAAAGTTAGAGGGAGCAAAATTGAATCCATCTAATGTCATTTCGTTACCAGAGTGAGGGTATTAAGGCATTGAAAAATAACAAAATGGGGGAGTCACTATAATTTTTAAAGGGTTACCTTATAATTTTTAATGGGATACCTTATAATTAAAAAGGGGGCTACTAATTAAAAAGGTTGATCAACTTCTTTTCTTCTAGAATGGTAATTTTGCCCTCTTTAATTTCAATTAATTTCTCGCTTTTAAAATCACTTAAGGTTCTAATTAAACTCTCTGTAGCAGTTCCGGCAATATTAGCTAAATCCTCTCGAGAAATAGACATAGAGAAGTTTTGATCATCTTCCTTATTGGCATATTTACGTTTTAATGTTAACAAAGCATCTGCGACTCTTTTTCTTAAACTATGATAGGCAAGGGCAACCAACTGTTGTTCTTTTTCTGCAATATTATTAGCTAATAATTTAATCACTTTTAATGCAATCTCTTGATGATGCGTTAACAAATGCTCGAATTCCTTACGTGGAATGACTCTAATGGTAGATTCTTCCATAGTTTCAGCAAATTCTTCATACACTACATTTTCTATTAATGGGATATATCCAAAAAAGTCACCTGGTGATAGTAATCCAATGATAAGTTCCTTGCCACCATCGCTCGTCTTATACACTTTTACTTTACCTGTTTGAACATAGTATAACTTA
>Ga0114958_10001173_pt1 | contig 21015 bp, 17 predicted proteins | sample C_130208_EF_Meta_FD_89577 | JGI IMG/M metagenome (GOLD analysis project Ga0114958, IMG submission 89577) | Freshwater microbial communities from Lake Croche, Canada to study carbon cycling - C_130208_EF_MetaG | ecosystem: Environmental > Aquatic > Freshwater > Lake | place: Lake Croche, Canada...
CGAAATGCTGAACTCGGCCAATCAAGCCTGGACCATGTACCCCGGGCTGTCGCACGGCGCCTACGAATGCCTGCAAGCACATGGCACGCCCGAACAAAAAGCACTGTATTTGCAAAAACTGGTGTCGGGCGAATGGCTTGGCACTATGTGCCTGACCGAACCGCAGTGCGGCACTGATCTGGGCATATTAAAAACCAAAGCCGAGCCACAAGCCGACGGAAGCTATGCCATCACAGGAACAAAAATATTTATCTCTAGTGGCGAGCATGACCTTGGCAAAAACATTATCCACTTGGTTTTGGCGCGCTTGCCTAACTCGCCCGCGGGCACAAAAGGGATATCGTTATTTGTAGTGCCAAAGTATCTACCGGGCCCAACGGGTGATATCAATGACCAAAATAAAAACACACTGAACTGCGGCTCGCTTGAACATAAAATGGGGATCCACGGCAACGCTACGTGCGTTTTGAACTTTGACGGTGCGCGTGGCACCTTAGTGGGCGAGCCACACAAAGGCTTGCGTGCGATGTTCATCATGATGAACGCTGCGCGTCTAGGCGTCGGAATGCAAAGCGTTGGCTTGACCGAAGTAGCCTATCAAAACTCAGCCGCCTATGCAAAAGACCGATTGCAAATGCGTAGCCTGAAAGGCACGCAAGCCCCCGATAAGGTAGCCGATCCTATCATCGTTCATGCTGATGTCCGTCGTATGCTCTTGACCCAACGTGCCTATGCTGAGGGCGCGCGCGCCTTCGCCTATTGGATTGCCTTGATGATTGATATCGAGCAAAACCATCCCGATCAGAAAGAGCGCGAGGCCCACGCAGATTTAGTGACCTTACTAACCCCAATCGTCAAAGCCTTTATCACAGACAACGCCTTTGAGGCAACGAACGAAGGCTTACAGGTATTTGGCGGACACGGTTACATCGCCGATTGGGGCATGGAGCAGTTTGTACGCGACTCGCGAATCAATATGATCTATGAGGGTACCAACTCCATACAGTCGCTTGACTTACTCGGTCGGAAGGTCTTGTCAGACATGGGAGCCAAGCTTAAAAAGTTTGGCAAAATCGTTGAAGCCTTTATCGAAGCCGAAGGCGTACGAAAAGAGATGGCAGAATTCATTGATCCGCTTGCAGAGTTGGCCAAGCAAGCCGAAAAATTGACAAAGGAAATCGGTCTGAAGGCGATGTTTAATCACAACGAGGTCGGGGCTGCAGCCGTACCGTATTTACGAGTGATGGGACACCTTGTGTATGCCTACCTTTTTGCACGCATGGCGAAAGTCGCGCTGGCAAACAAAAAAAGTAGTGATGCGTTTTACCAAGCTAAGCTGGCGACAGCGCGTTTTTACTTTGCGCGCCTGTTGCCAGAAGCGGCTTACCAAATGCAGTTGGCACGTGCAGGTGAGGCAAGTTTAATGAGCCTCGATGCGGCACTGTTTTAATCGATTGACCTAAAAGATGGTGCCCAAGCCGTAAAGTGACGATGGGCCCATGTACTTAATCAACGTTTGCAGCAAAGAGGATTTGATCCATGCAAAAGAATCGACCCATACGTAAAGTGGCAGTCTTGGGCGCCGGTGTGATGGGGGCGCAAATCGCCGCCCATTGCGTCAATGTAGGCGTACCCGTGATTTTGTTTGATTTGGCAGCACCGTTAACGAAAGACGGTAAGCCACAAGATCACAATACGATTGCGCTTAAAGCGATCGATAACTTAAAAAAATTAAGCCCAGCGCCCTTGGCCATTGCTGCGAGCGCTGATTTGATTCAGGCGGCTAACTACGACGATGACTTGGCACGGTTAGCCGAGTGCGACTTGGTCATTGAGGCCATTGCTGAGCGTTTAGACTGGAAGCACGCGCTTTACGAAAAAGTGGCACCACATATTGCTGCGCATACCATTTTTGCAACCAATACCTCAGGCTTGTCGATTACCGAGTTATCAGCAGGCTTCTCGGGGGATTTGAAAAAACGCTTTTGCGGAGTGCACTTTTTTAATCCGCCACGCTACATGCACTTGCTTGAGTTGATTCCTTTGCCAGCTACCGATCCTTTGATCCTGGATCAGCTCGAAACCTTTATGACGTCGACAATGGGTAAGGGGGTCGTGCGCGCGAAAGATACGCCTAATTTTGTGGGTAATCGCGTTGGTGTGTTTGCGATCTTGGCGGTATTTGCCGAGGCTGAAAAATACAAGCTGGGTTTTGATGTGGTCGATGCTCTGACGGGTAGCAAGCTTGGCCGTGCAAAGTCGGCCACGTTTAGGACCAGTGATGTGGTCGGGCTTGATACCTTGGCTAACGTCATTCGCACGATGGAAAACGGCTTGAAGCAAGACCCCTTTACTACGTTATTTAAAGTGCCCGACGTGCTGGCGTCTTTAATTTCGTTAGGGCGCTTAGGACAAAAAACCAAAGCAGGCTTCTTTAAAAAAGAAGGTAAAGCAGTTTTGGTACTGAACCCAGTCACAAAAGAGTACGAGCCCTCGACCGCAACGATCGCACCGATTGTCGATCGCATACTCAAAAAACCGGTCGCCGAGCGTTTTGCTTTATTGCGCGAAACCGACGATCCGCAGGCGCAGTTTTTATGGGCAATTTTTAGGGATATTTTTCACTACATTGCGGTGCATTTAGAATCGATTGCGGATTCGGCACGCGAAATTGATTTTGCGATGCGCTGGGGCTATGGCTGGGAGCGCGGCCCCTTTGAAGATTGGCAAGATGCTGGTTGGGAGCAAGTTGCACAGTGGGTCAAAGAGGATATTGAAGAAGGCAAGGCTTTAAGTACGGCCCCCTTGCCCCAGTGGGTCTTTGCAGGCCCCGTGGCTGAGCGTCAAGCCGTTCATACGCCAGAGGGCTCATGGTCGGCCGCGCAAAAAACTTATTTGCCACGCTCAAGTTTGCCGGTTTATCAAAAGCAAGTGTTCAGAGCTGCGTTGCTGGGCGACGGTTCGCCTGATCCTCGTAAGGCAGGTCAAACCATTTTTGAGAACACCGATTTGCGCGCATGGGTAGATGCTGGGCAACCCGAAGTATTGGTAGTTTCGTTTCGCTCGAAAATGAATACTTTCAGTGCAGATGTGTTGAACGGGATCCAGCAAGCGATTGACTTGGCTGAGCAACAGTACTCAGGTGTCGTGATCTGGCAGACCAGTTCGCTTCAGTCAGGCGTGCCAGGCGGCCCATTTTCGGCCGGTGCTAATTTAGAAGCCGCCATGCCTTTGGTGATGAAAGGTGGCCCGCAAGGTATCGAGCCCTTCGTTCAATTGTTTCAAGATACGATGATGCGCGTGAAGTATGCCCAAGTGCCGGTGGTGTGCGCGGTTTCTGGGATTGCTCTGGGGGGCGGTTGTGAGTTGGTATTGCAAGCGGCAAGGCGTGTCGCCACGCTCGAGAGCTATATCGGGCTCGTAGAAATCGGTGTTGGCTTGTTACCGGCCGGTGGCGGCCTCAAAGAAGCTGCACTCAGAGCTGCGCGGAGCGTCGAAAAAATTGGTCAAGCGCCTGCAGCAGCTAATTTTTTGAACTTCATTACAGCGTCGTTTGAAAATGCGGCGATGGCAAAAGTATCAGCCTCGGCGCATGAGGCTCTGAAGATGGATTACCTTAAGGCAGACGACATCATTGTGGCCAACGTGTACGAACTGTTGGCGCAAGCGCAGGCGCAAGTGAAAGCCATGCACTATGCAGGCTACCGCCCTCCTATCCAAGCGCCGTTTGCAGTGGCCGGTCGGTCAGTGGCTGCTACCGTGATGGGGCAACTTGTCAACATGCGCGACGGCGGGTTTATTTCAGAACACGATTGTTTCATCGCCAAAAAAATCATCGATGTCATCACCGGTGGTGATGTTGAGGCGGGTACTTTTGTGTCTGAAGAGTGGTTGCTGAAGCTTGAGCGTAAAGCGTTTATCGAGCTGATCGCGCATCCAAAGTCAATTGAGCGCGTCATGGGCCTGCTGCAAGATGGCAAACCCGTGCGTAATTAGTAAAAAATATTCGCAAAAGGAAATTTATGAAAGCTCTTCAAGATGCTTATATCGTCGCTGCAACCCGCGCCCCAGTTGGTAAGTCGGGGCGTGGGTCGTTGCGTACCACGCGTCCCGACGACCTGTTTGCACAAACACTTAAACACTTGCTCTCGCAAGCGCCAAGCTTAGATCCAACAGCCATCGAAGACGTGATTGTGGGTTGCGCCATGCCCGAGGCACAACAAGGTTTGAATGTGGCGCGTATCGCGCTACTGTTGGCTGGGCTGCCCAATACCGTGGGCGGCATCACGGTTAATCGGTTTTGTTCTTCAGGGCTCAATGCAATCGCGATGGCTGCCGACAGAATCCGTGTGGGCGAAGCTGACGTTATGATTGCCGGCGGCGTTGAGTCAATGAGTATGGTGCCCATGAGCGGCAATACGCCCTCTTTATCGCCTGATATTTTTAAAGATGAGAATATCGGTATTGCCTATGGAATGGGCTTAACCGCCGAAAAGGTTGCCCATCAATGGAAAGTCAGCCGCGAAGTGCAAGATGCGTTCGCACTGGCTTCGCATCAAAAAGCCTTGGCTGCGCAAGCGGCAGGTGAATTCAATGCTGAAACGTTTGCGGTGCAGGTCGCACAACGCAAGATGAATTTTGCGCTAGGCGAGGTCGATGTGTCTTGGCAATCGTTTGCTAAAGACGAGGGCCCGCGCTCAGATACGTCTCTTGAGGGTTTGGCAAAGTTGCGCGCAGTATTTGCTGCCAAAGGCAGCGTGACCGCGGGTAATAGCTCGCAGACGTCAGATGGCGCTGGTGCCTTGCTAATCGTCAGTGAAAAGGCTTTGAAGCAATTTAACTTAACCCCTTTGGCGCGGTTTGTGAGCTTTGCGATTAAAGGGGTTGCACCAGAAATCATGGGCATTGGCCCCAAAGAGGCAATCCCCGCTGCCTTGCGTTTAGCAGGTTTAAAGCAAGAGGATATCGGCTGGATTGAGCTGAATGAGGCCTTTGCGGCGCAAGCGGTAGCCGTGATGCAAGATTTGCATCTTGATCCCTCTAAAGTGAATCCCTTAGGTGGTGCAATTGCGCTCGGGCATCCTCTGGGTGCCACGGGTGCAATTCGTAGTGCAACCGCGATTCATGCTTTACATCGCCGTAACTTGAAATACAGCATGGTGACGATGTGCGTGGGCACAGGGATGGGCGCTGCTGGGATTTTTGAGCGCTGCTAGGAGTTCTGATAGAAAACAAAAAACTGCCGCGAGTCGAAGGATTGGCGGCAGTTTGTTTAATTGTATTTCGTGCCCAGACGCTTTTTTATCAGCTTTACAGGGCGCGCATTTAATAGTTTAGAACCGGTAACCCAAACCGACCATGACATCCATGCCCGTTGCATTGATGTTGCCGGTCAGTTGCGAGTATGGGACGGTGACGTTACTGTAGTTGGCATAATTGAACTCAGCATAGCCGTACAGGCCGCCTGAGATCACTTGTTTGTAACCAAGACCTAAGTGGTAGCCGCTGAGGGTGGCAGAGGCCTTACCAAAACTGTCTGAGTTAGTATTAGCAGTCGCGCCGGTATAACCAACTTTGGCGTAGACGAGCTTCTCTTTGTCAATCGCGTAACCCGGTTGAAGCGTGATGCTGTAGATGTTGGCTACGTTATACGTACCGGGCCCGATGGATGTGCCGCGTGGTGTGCTGATTTCAACGGCGTAATCAGCCGAGGGGCTTGTGCCTGGGGCGATCGTTGCGCCAAGACCAAGGCTCCACGGACCAGAGATTGCAAGCGTATAGCCCGCAGAGATGCTAGCAATGACCGTGTTAATGTCTTTTTTAGTTCCCGAGTAAGAGTAGGCTCCCATGTATTGGCCACCTGAAAATCCAGGGATGAAAGTCGCAGCGCCAACACCAGCGTGAACCCACGGGCCCTGCCAAGCTTCAGCTTGCGCCTGCGCGCTTTGACTCGACAGACCAAGCAAACCAGTCGTGGCGAGAGTAGCGATTATTTTTAATTTGTTCATACTGAATTCCTTGTGAGTGTAAAGGTAATTGAATTTAGTCCGTTGATCTGTATAGACTTTTAATAAACAGAGTCGCATCACACAAATACGCTCGTTTCAATGGTAGGGTAGTCACAACAGTTACACAACGGGCATTATCCCTAATGCATCCTCTGGGTGTTTGACAGTAAAACAGTAAAAAGTCATAATAGCGGGCTTGGGGCTGGTAGCTCAGTTGGTTAGAGCAGCGGACTTTTAATCCGTTGGTCGCGAGTTCGAGTCTCGCCCAGCCCACCAAGCCTGCATTTGAAATCAATGACTTACTGAAAAGTGAGTCATTTTTTTTGTCTGATGCTTTACCTACACACCACTTACACACTTTTTGCACGCCGATTGCTATTTTGGAGCTGCGGCCTAAAGGTTGGACAATCTTGACAGAGCGCCTAAAGGAACAATATATTTCGGACTCAGTTATTAGGTATGGTCTAAGCAATATATCGTCTCTGAGGTGTGTCATGTTGAAGCTATTTTTCTCTACGGTTTTTTTCTGTTTGTTCTTCTTGTCAGGGCAAGCAGCGTTCGCGCAAACTGCGAGAGCAAACTACACAGCAGAAAATGCAAATGAAGTTGTGGTGGTGTTCCAAATGGAAGGTGGTGTTAGCGTTCGTTCGACCTTCACTTACACCGGCGAGAGAAACGGGAAAGGGCTGTGGGTTGAAAGATTTACCTTTGAAGGAAAGCAGATCACAAACCGCTATATTGAAGACTCACATGATGAATGGTCGATCTACTTGGTCGGCGCAGAACGCAGTACACGAAATGACTCCGCTCAAATAGACTTTTACGAGCGAACGGTAAAAGAAAAAACATCCGACGGGTCCTATTCGGGGCGCATCGTCTCATTCAAAACTAAATAGTGGTTGGTGAAATAGAGCTTTCCACTTTTAATCCGTTGGTCGCGAGTTCGAGTCTCGCCCAGCCCACCAAGTTTGCTCAAAAAAATGACTTACTCAAAGGTAAGTCATTTTTTTTGCCTGCAATTTCACGAATGTACACTGAATCACTTTTGATTAGCGGATTGTTATTTTTTGTTCCCCGGTTCAATACTCACCAGCCGGGGATCAGTCAGGATTCAGTGGATTACTGACCGACCGCCATTCCCATTCTCGTTTCGCTAATTGCCTGATCTATTAATGAGATGGCCTTCTGGCGATGACCGCCCTTGTTTGCACTTGCCGCTACAAGTTCCGAGCGCGCATTTTCAAGAGCACGAAGTGCGTTCTCCATGCGCGGTTGTGCTGCATAGGCTCCAATTGAGCAAACTGCGGCAACAATCAACGAACCTGCGCAAACATATAATAATTTCTTTTTAAGCATGATTAGATTCCTCACTAATATTGAACCGCGGAAAAAAACAGTGGATCACTTTTTAAGGCAAAAAACGGCAACTTTTCGTGCGAAGCCCAATTCGCAACAATACCAGTCAAATTGAAAAGAAAAGATTAACTCTCGTTGACTGGTAAGACAAGCCCCAGAACCGGTTGCTAGTTTATTTAAACCTCAACGCTGTTAAAAAAATAAAAACTAGTATCTTCACCAAGCATGACCACCATTAATTCGAATCGCGGTTATACAAGTGCGTCTGCCCAAGCGGTTGAGCAGACGACTGGCAAGGCTCTGGCTCAGTCAGAGCCCACCGCAAAACCCGACAGCGTTGCTCTGAAGCCTTTTTTGAGCAAGACAGTGAGTGTGTTGACTCAAGGCCTTAAGTTGGGGTTCTCGCTCGTCATTCAGGGCTCGCTAAAAACTACCAAATTTACAGCTGTGGCATCTCTTTAGGTTGGCAAAGCGTTTGTTGCGGCTGTAAAAGCTGCGAGTGAAAATAAAAAAACGGCTGAGCGCAAGGCGTTCAGCCTAAGGCGCTTAAGCGAGATGATGTTTCTCCCGCTAAAAAGCCCAATCAGGATTACACAAATTTTGAGAAGAGTGGTTCTACTTTGAGCGCTAACGCGACCCTGAGCTCAAAAGATAAGCAAGATATTGCTGAGCTTGAAAAGCGTCTAAATGCCCTGAAAAGGCGTAAAAGATGCCCACCAATATTTTTTGGTCTAGTCTTTAAGTGCTGTTGAGATGTCTTTGAACACGTTTTGCTCGGCAATAAACGCATCAACGACGAGGGGGTCGAATTGAGTATTACGCCTCGTGATAATCTCTTTAACGGCTTCTTGATGCGACCAAGCTTTTTTGTAGGGACGCTCGCTCAACAGAGCATCGTACATGTCTGCTAAAGACATCACGCGAGCCTCTAAGGGAATGTCCTCACCCGCTAGACCTCTAGGGTAGCCAGTGCCATCCCATTTCTCATGGTGTCCACCAGCAATCTTGATCGCCCTGGCAATGACCTCAGAGCCACCTTCGTGAGTCGTATTTGCCGAGCTTAATACGGATTCTCCGATGAGAGCATGAGTTTTCATGATTGCCCACTCTTCGTCGGTGAAGGGGCCGTTCTTTAGCAAAATCCGATCTGGTATGCCGACCTTGCCAATGTCATGTAAAGGTGCTGCTTTAAACATTAAGTCAATAGCCTGATCAGACAGGCTCTCGTTGTAATGCCCATCACTTCTCAGGCGCAAAGCCAATACACGAACATAATTTTGTGTTCGAAGAATATGGTTACCTGTTTCATCGTCTCGAGCGCGTGCAAGAGCATTCAGGGATGAAAGCAACTGTGCCTCGGTTTGTTCAGCTTTTTTAGTTGCTAATTCTGCCCTCATCTGATGGTTTTCAGCGATCACCTCGCCTTTCGTGATCGACTCAACAGAGGCGAGTAAGCTAAACATCCCAACGTAGCGCACCATGACAAGTGCGGTCAAAAAGCCATAAGCCGCCAAGTTGATTAGGCCTTCTTCTTCTGGAAACTTAATAAACAAGTATCCAAGCGTACTCAAAAAGTGCGTAGCTGCAAGTGCTAAAGCAACGGGCAATTTATAACGCTTGTAAACCTTCAGGTCCCAAAATGCGAGCGTAAAATTAAACGCGATTCCAGAGGCTGCAACGAAGTAAGGGAGTGCATCGACGCCAAATAAATACCCAAGTAATTTCAGAGCGACTACATACATGAGTGCAAACAAAGCAGACTTCAGGGCGAGAGATTTAAAACTTATTTTTTCGCCCAATAAAATTTTGAAAGAATAATAAAAACATACCCATGAGGCAGACGTAAACAGCAGGCCAAGCCTGTAAGGAAAACCAGCGAGTGCGGTCGACTTAAATGAGATTGCCAGCGTCGCACATCCGGCTAAAAAACAGCCGAACGCGAAAGAGGTTGCAGAATATTTCTCGTTGTCTTTGAACGAAAACAACAGCAATGCACAAACGAAAAATGAAAATATTGAAAAAAACAACAACAGTACAAATATGACGTTGCTTATATTGAATTGCATGATTCGAGGCTACAGAGTCGTTGCGAAATTTTTTTTAGCGCAACATTTTCTCAAAAAAATAGTTACGGCGTGTAATGGCTCTGACTGCAACCGGTGTCCCTAAATTACCCGATGCCAATTCATTAGGCAAGGTCGACACTGTAGTTTTGCTTTCTAGCCTTCAGTTTTCTGGCATTCATTTCAGCCCTGATGCGGGCCATCACAAGTGTTTCTTAGCGGGCGGTTAGGGGCGAAGCCGCCAAGCCACTCATTGCGTTCGAATTTTAGATTTTGGTATCAATCTAGCTGCAAGCCGATTTTTCGAACCAGGTCACTCCATTTATTTTGCTCAGCCAGAATGCTCGCTTCGGTCTGTGCGGGTGTGGCATGAATCACGTCTAGACCAATATTTGAGAAGGCTTTTTGTGTTTCAGGATTGTCTAGGGCTTGATTGATCAGTTGGTTGAGCTTTGCCACAATCGGTGCGGGTGTTTTGGCTGGCACCAAAATAATGTACCAAGACTCGAATACAAAATCTTTGACACCTTGCTCGGCGATGGTGGCAATATTATCTAAACCCTTGATGCGCGTGGTTGAGGTCACGCCTAAGGCCTTCAACCGCCCCGCCTGTAGCAACGGCTCGGCGACCTGCGGGCTAAAGAACCCTACTTGGACGCGGCCGCTGACGATATCTTTGACAGAGTCGGCTGTACCTTTGTAGGGAATATGTAGCATGTCGGTTTGCGTGTTCGCGCGAAATAATTCAGCGGCCATGTGCGGGTTACTGGCTTGGCCACCCGAGGCAAACGATAAACCCCCAGGCTTTGACTTTGCCAGCGCAACCAGTTGCTGCACGTCGTTGACACCCAAGTCAGGGTTGACTGTCAGTACCATCGGACTCTTTGCAAACGCTGCGACGGCTTGAAAATCCTTGAGTGCATAGCCACTGGTTTTTGCAAATATTTGAGGATTTAAAGTGTGCGTTAATCCTCCGTTCACAATCATTGTGTAGCCGTCGGGCTCGGCACGTGCAACCTGTGCGCTGCCAACGTTGCCGCCCGCGCCTGGCCGATTTTCAACGACCACGGGCTGGCTAGTGAGGCGAGCAAGCTCGCGTCCCACGACACGCGCCATTGCGTCGGTAGGTCCGCCCGCAGTAAAGGGCACAATCACTTGCAGGGTGCGCGAAGGAAACTCTTGCGCGCGAGTGGTAAAAGACAACGCGGGGGCGATCAACCCGAGGGCAATTGTTAGGCGAGATACGAGCAGAGATATTTGCATGATAATTTGATTAAAAAATGAATGAGTGTCCGGCCACCGGTCGTTGCATCTTTTTTGTCGAATTCCTGTTGAAACTATCTACGGGACCAATCAAGTGCACGTTGGAAAGCGTGGCATTTGTGAAAATACGCGTTAGAGATGAGTTGCTCACTGTGCTGGTAACACTCGCCCGCCTAAGGTAGCGTTAGTTTGTCGGTATCGTACTTCATCGCCCAAGATCTGCGTGCGAATCATCACCCGGGGTTGGTCGGCGCTGTAGCCGCCAGTGGCCAGGTGAATGCTCGCACAGTTATCCCACATCAGCGTGTCGCCAACTCGCCACTCGTGGCGATATTCGAAGTGGGTTTGTTCTTGGTGCTCGAACAAAAAATCTAAGGTGGCGCGACTATCTGTGTCAGACAAGCCTAGAATTTTGGTTGTTAAGCCGCGATTCACGTAGAGGCACTTGCGACCCGTCCAAGGATGGCGCAAGATCACAGGATGAACTACGGGCGGCTTTTCTTGGCGTTGCGCGTCGGTAAAAGGCTTGCGCAGCGAACCCGGCCGCGCAAGCATGTGAGTCCAAAGATTTTCAAAATCATGCACAGCCTCAAGCGAATCAAGTTTCTCTTTCAGGTTTGGTGGCAGAGCCTCGTAGGCGGCATACATACTGCGAAAAGCGGTATCGCCTAACGCGCGCCCGTCTTTGAACGGCACCTTGTGTGCATGCAAAATCGTTGCGCGCCCCGAGATGCGGTTGTAAGACATGTCGGTATGCCATTCTTGACCCGCATCAGCCAAGCCTTGCGGTTTACCATCGACCATCACATTTGAGAGGGTCATCACTTGCGGGTATTGGGTATTTTGAAACGCTTTTGAGACGTTAATTTCGAGCGGGCCCAGTTTTGTTGCCCAGTTCACTAACTCTTCAGATCCGTAAGGTGCGCCTGACACGCACACCACCAAGTAGGTATTGAGGGCGTCACTGAGCCGTTGCGCGGTTTGGTCATCAACGCCCGCCTGAATATTAATCCCTTCAATACGACAACCGAACGGGTATTGACTAGAGGGGGTGATGCGTAAGCCCTGCATGGTTGTCTCCGATTCTATTTTCTGACAAGTTAGCACAACCGCAGGTGGTGACGAAAGGCTTGCTTGACACTTGTACTGGTCGCAAGTAAAAGGTTAGTCAGTCGGAGACAAATAAAGAGGTGCTCAGTGCCTCGCCCTGCTTATTAAAAAACTTATAAGGGAATAACCATCATGGTCGTATTCAGTTCACAGTCGTTGCGTGCGCTATCTCGTTGCTTGGGCGTCTTGGTCCTAAGCTTATTACTGACACCCGCCTTTGCGCAAAAATGGGATTTTTATACGTTTATGCCTTCGCCTGTCGCTTCAACAAAGCGTTTGGCAGTGATGCTTGAAGACATCAATAAGGCAACTGACGGGCAGTTATCCATTCGGATGCATATGGGAGGGTCGCTGCAAATTAGCACTAGCAATATCACTCAGGCGGTTTCGGATAATGTTGTGCAGATGGGTGAAGATTCTTTTTTTACTGGCAACATACCAATTAGCGGTTTGTTGCGTCTGCCGCTTTTAATTAGTACCTACGATGAATTTTTGAAGGTATCTAAATTTATAGATCCGCCGATGATTGCCGCTTATAAAAAACGTGGCATTGTCATGTTGGGTCGGTACAACTTTCCACCACAAGTGCTATACGCCAATAAAAAGCTCACCTCACTGGCTGATCTGAAAGGCATGAAGATGCGCGTGACGTCGCCCGAACAGGCAGAATTTTTAAAGCGCTTTGGTGCAACCAGTGTGACGATTGGCACCCCAGAGGTCGCCCCCGCGCTCGAGCGCGGCGTGATCGAGGGTGTATTGACCGCAAATTCTGGCGGTGGGGTAGGCTGGAAGGATCTGCTCAAGTACAACTATCGCCTTGGGGTTAATTTTGTGGATGCCGTCGTGATTGTGAACGAAGATTCGTTTGCCAAACTGTCTGCCGCAACCCAAGAAAAAGTTAGAAAAATCGTCAGTGATGCAATGCCTGAGGTAACACAGGCGTTGCGTGACACCGAAGTTGTCTTAGGTAAGCAGTTTGCCGCAGAGGGCATGATCATCACCGAACCGCCTGCTGATGAGGCGGCCAAAAACAGTGCTCAATTTACAGACTATTGGCAGAGTTGGGCAAAAGCGCGCGGGCCAGAGGCCGTCGAGGCCCTTGCAAAAATCCGCGCAGCGCTGGGGAGATAACTTATGAGTCAAGCCCCTGTTGACCTATCTGGTCAAGAGGGTGCAGACGAACGACCTGCACCCTTAAACAGCGTTGTCGCGAGCGTCAGTGAGTGGTTATGTAACCTCTCTCTGGTGGCGATGCTAGTCATTATTACCGCTGAGGCTGTCGCAAGGCTGTTCGGACACAGCCTTGAAATGGCCGATGAAGTCGGGGGCTACCTGCTTGTGGCGATTTCATTTTTAAGCTTGGCCGTATGCCAGGTGAGCGGGTCATTTCATCACCTTGAACTACTACAGCCTCGTTTAAGCCCAAGAGGTCGTGCAATGTGGTCTGTTATTTTCAATGTGTTGTCGCTTGCGTGCACGTTGGTGATCCTTTGGCAGTTGTGTCGCCTTGAAATGCAGTCGTGGTCGTACGGTGATGTGGCGCCTACTGAGTTGCAAACGCCTTTATGGTTGCCGCGTATCACCATGCCATTAGGCATGCTTGGGCTAACTTTGGTCTTGCTCAGAGCGCTATTTGAGAGCGTGGCAACGTTACGTCAAGTGTCACACGCGCCAGTCCACAAGGGTGGATCCCATGCTTGATCTCTTGATCGTATTTGCGGTTTTTTTAGGTGTATTGGCCGTTGGCCTGTCGGTGCCCTTTGCGATTGCTTTACCTGGTTTGGTGTATCTGCTGTTGCATGGTGGTTTGCCAGCACTTAAAGGGCTTGGATTAGTGAGCTGGGGCAGTATGAATAGCTTCACCCTGACTGCCATTCCGCTTTTTGTGCTGATGGCTGAGTTGATTCAGCGTAGCGGGTTAAGTCATCGTACGTACGTTGGTTTGGCAAAATTAGTTGCGCCTATCCCCGGTGGTTTATTGCAAACAAACATCGCTTCGTGTGCGATGTTTGCTGCGATTAACGGCTCAAGCGTCGCCACCGCAGCCACGATTGGTAGCGTTGCCTATCCACAACTTAAAAAACGTGGATACAGCGCAAAATTATCGGCGGGTTCTCTCGCCGCTGGCGGGACTCTAGGCATTTTGATCCCGCCAAGTTTGGCAATGATTGTGTATGGTTCTTTTACCGATACTTCAGTCGCCAAACTATTTATGGCAGGCGTCATCCCGGGCCTGATGCTGACGGGCTTTTTTATGATCTACATTGCGATTCATGCAATGCTTAAGCCGCAAGATGCACCGCGAGAAAAAGGCCCCCAGAGTATTGCAGAATTTTTTCAGGCTTTACGTGAAATTGTTCCCTTTGTGTTGTTGATCGGCGGCACAATGGGTACGCTGTACTTTGGTTTGGCTACACCTACTGAGGCTGCTGCGCTTGGTTGCGTGTTGGCGATAGTGATTGCGGGTTTTGCGGCAGACTTAAGCTGGACGGTGTGCGTTGATGCCTTAAAAGCAACGACTCGATCGGTGGGCAATCTACTCTTCATCATCTATACCGCGTATATTTTTGCCTACGCAATCAGTGTGGCCGGCGTGGGTGAAGATGTGACGAGTTGGGTGGTGGGTTTAAAACTTAGTCGGCTTGAGTTCTTTTTGGCGTTATTTGTTCTTTACACAGTCTTAGGGTGTCTTGTAGAGAGCTTTGGCATGATTGTGATTACAGTGCCGTTGCTTTATCCGGTGCTACTAAGCTACGGGATTGATCCGGTATGGTTCGGCATTATCTTGGTGGTATTTATCGAGCTTGGGCAGATCTCACCGCCGATTGGTATAAATCTTTTTGTGATTCAAAGTATCTCTCGTGGCAAGTTTAGTGACGTGGTGATGGGCACCATTCCGTTTCATATTTTGATGTTTGTCTTGTTGATCTTACTGGTAATCTTTCCCGAAATCGCGTTGTGGCTACCCGCCCATATGCTGGGTGTTAAATAGGAACCCTAAAATGTTTGCAGCCCCACCCGCCGTTGAGGCACGCGTATTCGCAAAAATTCCTGAAAAATTTTCAAAAGTTGGGCAGCGTTCGGCCTTCGCCGATGTGCAGTTTCATGGCGCTGAAACCCCTCATTTCATTGAAGGCCCTTCTTTTGATCGACAGGGTAATTTGTTCGTTACGGACATCCCCTTTGGACGTATTTTCAAAGTTACGCCTGGAGGTGATGTCAGTTTGATCACCGAGTATGACGGCGAGCCCAATGGCTTGAAATTTCATCGTGACGGACGAGCCTTTATTACTGATCATAAAAATGGTTTGATGGTACTGGATGTGAGTAACGGCAAGGTTGAGCCGTTTTTTGACCGCCCGTTACTGACACGCTTTCGCGGCGTCAACGATTTGTTTTTTGGGGCGCAGGGCGATATCTACTTCACTGATCAAGGGCAAACTGGCCTGCAAGATCCAAGTGGGCGGCTGTATCGATTGCGTACCAATGGTCAGCTTGATTGTATTTTGGCCAATATCCCCAGCCCTAACGGGCTGGTGTTAAATGGCGAAGAAAACGTCGTCATGCTTGCGGTGACGCGAGCCAACTGTGTGTGGCGTGTGCCGCTCATGAAAGACGGCACCACCAGTAAAGTGGGAATGGCGATTCAGATGACGGGCGGCTTTGGCCCTGACGGCATGGCGATTGATGCCGAAAATAATCTTGCTGTCTGTCATGTTGGCCTTGGCGTGGTGTGGCTGTTTAGTGCCTTGGGTGAACCAATGCTGCGCATTAACTCGCCGGCGGGCAAGTTAGTGACCAACTGCGCTTATGGCGGCAAGGATAATAGGCAGCTGTTTATTACTGAATCAAAAACCGGCACGATCTTAGTGGCCGATATGCCAGTTCAAGGACGAACGATGTTTTCGCACTCATAAGCCAGAGCCAAGCGAAGATGATGCTATCCACTCTGAAAGAAAAAATGACGACAAAACGCCCCTTGCTGGGCGGTTTCATTTTTTCAAGCGATTCGAATATTTCTGAGCTTTACGCTGAAGCCGGTTACGATTTTGTGATTATTGATACCGAGCATGCGCTGAATGATTTGCGCATTGTGCAGACGCACGTTCGCGCCTGCGCGGCGGCGGGCATACACGCCCTAGTTCGCCTGGGGGCGGCAAACTATGCCGATGCGTCGCGCTTATTGGATGCGGGCGTTGAAGGTTTGATGATCCCGCACCTAGGGCATGATGCGCGCGCCAACGGCATTGTTCAGGCGATGAAATATTGGCCTGAGGGTATGCGTGCAACTTGTACTGGCGTACAAATTGCAGGCTATGGCCAGCGTAATTTTGCACAAGCAGCTGCGCAGTCTAATCAAAATGTTGTGGCGGTTGGGTTGATTGAAGATCGAACCTGCGTCGAGCAAATTGAACAAGTGCTTGAAGACAGCAAGGTGGATTGGATTATGCCGGGCCCAGCAGACTTAGCTTCATCCTATGGCTTGCATGGGCAACTGACGCACCCAATCGTGCAGGACGCGGTTGCACGCATTATTGTTGCGGCACAAGCTAGGCAGATCAAAGTTGGCGTCTACGTTAACGATATCAACGAAATCGCTCACTGGAAAGATCAGCAAATCGATTTTTTTGTGCATGCAATCGATTACAAAATTCTAGGCAAGGCCCTGCGTACCTCTGTTGGTGATTTTCAACAGCGGGTGTTGAGCAAATAAAAAATCTACGTCAATTTAGCTAACGATGTTCACGAAGCGAGCGAAGCCGACGAAGCTTATGAAGCTAACAAAGCTAACGAAGCTAACACAGCTAACACAGCTAACACAGCTAACGAATTGCAGCCGCTGACAGGTTGCAGATTTGGCACCATTTTTATAGAGAGTACTGCTATGCAATTTAATGAAGGTTTTATTGACTCGTTGTATTACAACGTCCTGGATATGACCCCTGAGTGGGTCGAGCAACCTGAAACTATTCTGTTTCATCACGGGGTGGGTGCTAACACTGAAATTTGGGCTGAATGGTTGCCTGTGTTGGGTCTGAACTATCGCATTGCGCGTTTCGATATGAGAGGTTTCGGTCAATCAACGGCCAAGCCCGCTGGCGATCTTAGTTTTGATATCCTGAAAAAAGATATCTCGCTGATCGCTGATACCCTGGGCGTGAAGCGTTTTCATTTGGTCGGTGAATCCATTGGCGGTACCGCGGCACTGGCGTATGCCCTACAGCACCCAGAGCGTCTGCATTCGTTAACGCTGACCAACACCGCGTTTCGCGGGGGCGTGATCCAAAATGTTGTTGAGTGGGATACTTTGCTCAAAGAGCAGGGGGGTGCAGCGTGGTCAAAACGCTTGATGCCTCGGCGGTTTCATGACGATGCCAAAATGTCACCGGCTAAGCGCGCCTGGTACGAAAAGCAGCAGGGCAATCATCCGATTGAGTCAATCATTGTGGCGCGCGACATTTTGGTGGGTGCCGATCTTGGCCCCAGATTGGGCGAAGTGAAGATGCCTGTGTTGCTGCTGCACGCCGACGGTAGCCCGTTTATTGCGGTTGATCAAATGGCTGAAATGCACAGCAAGTTACCGAACTCTGAGTTTCACGTGTTCAACCATGCCCGCCATGGGTTACCGTTTTCGCACGCTAAAGAATGTGCGCAGGTGATGTTTGATTTTCTTGAGCGTCGTGCGTCAATGTCTTAGAGTGTCTACCGCTCTCGTCATTTAGACGAGGGCGGGGCGAGCTGTTGTGATAGGACGGTCATGCACACTAGGCGAGAGTTGGGTGAGTTGTGATCGTCAGGGCGCTCACAGCCAACTGGCCTTCCAGTTGGTCGATAGGCTAATGAACGGTGCATCAATAAAGTCTGTCGTGCTGTACTCTGGGTCGGTTTCCCAGTTGTGTAGTCTGAATAATGCTTTATCAACCGTAGCTTGAGGCGTTAAGGGTTCGCTTACCCCTTGTGTGAGCGCCGAGCCAAACGCGCTTCTGGGCATCACGCTCAAGCTGACAGGTAGCGCAAACGACATTGCACCAAGGGCGCTGCTCGCTAAAAAACTTCGTCGGTTCATCGTCAGACCTCTGCTCGGATCGTAGAAACAGAAAGTGTAGAGTGTTGCGAGGTGGGCGTCAGGGCTGCACCTGGCGCTGAGTTCAGAGGCGGCTTCGCTGCCGAGCTTAAACTCGAGTGCGCGAACGCAGGCAGGTGTCCCCACTGCGCGATGGCACGGTCAGCCAACGATTGAGCGAACGCCCGTTGCTCACATGCCAACGCCGCTTCATGGCTGAGCTCGAAGGCCCTAAGTGTTGCGCGGTTATCTAAATTCAGCATGGCAAGTTGCAGGGCTTTTTCTGGATTGTCACCTTCTTCGAGATAAAAATCGACAGCGTGATCGGCAAACGCAAGCTCGTGGCGACCTAGTACGCGCTCAAAACTACGCAGCGCTCGCGCAAGATGATGATTTGCCTCGTGTGCCTCACCTTTTTGCTCGTAAAGTTGCGCCATACGCCAAGATACCTCTGGATCCTCGCTGTCTTGAATCGGCAGTAATAACTTAAGTGCGGTGTCGAGTCGCCTCGCGTCGAGATGCAGTTCAGCCAAATGAACACGTGCGTGCGTATAGGGCGGCATGTACGACAGCGCTTGTTCATACCAATACTGTGCCGTTGCCGGTTGTGTTGGCTCAAGCGTTTCGCCGAACAAAACGCCCAATTGAAAACAAGCCCAGGCCAGACTGAAGGGCGAATGTTCACGATCTTCTGTAATCGCACGCAGGTATGAATGTTCGGCCTCTTGATACAGACCCATCTCGGCATACAGGGCACCCAGCGCAACAAGGTTTTGCAGAGTCGGGCTTTGCATGCTTAGACGCTGCCTCGTCTCGAAGACAGCTTTCCAGTTGTGACCAATGGCATGATCAATGGAAAGTTGCTGGCGCAAAAGGCTGTGAGCCGAGGCGCCAAGATTTTTTGCCTGAACTAAATATTGCGTTGCCTGATCGAACTTGTGGACCAACGAAGCAATTTGTGCAGCCAGCACATAAGCCTCGCCAGATTTTGCAGAGTGTTGTAGAAGGGTTTCAGAGAGCGCCAGTAAGCGGTCCAGGGCGCTCGCATCTCCTAAAAAATGCGAGCGTCGATACTCTTCGTCAATCAGTTGCGCAACAATCCCCAAGCGGTCTGGGTGAAGGTCGATCGTTTGCCAGCAGCGATCCAAAATACTCTCGTGATTGATAAGCGCCAACGCGCCATCGGTGGCGGCGGGTAAGGTAATTGAAAAATGAGGCGTGTTCACGGCGCTGCACCAAAACGCCTCTTGAGTTCTACCATCCCTGCGTTCAGAAGGCTTGAGATAATCAAGCGCACGATTAAATCGCCCTGGCCTTCAGGGCGATACGATACTGACCACGTCACACTCGAGCCAGTTGCGGTGGCTTGTACTGAAAGTGTTCCGTTATAGGGGTTTGCTGGGATTCCGTTGACCATGGCATAGCGGTAGGTTTTTGAAGCCTCATCGCGTTCGCTCAGGCGCTCAAGAATGATTTTGCCGTCAACGGTTTCAATACGACGCAGTTGGCCCGAGCCTTCGCCCGTTAGTGTGAGTTGTGCGATCAGCGGATGCCACAGATTACCAAAGCCTCCAATGACCTGCCAGACCTCTTGTGGCGAGGCCTTGAGCGCGGTGCTTTGCGTCACGCTCAGCATGTTTTTGTTACCGGGCCGCACGTACGGAAACGTTGTACTACCGGGTTGTGTGGCTTGCAGGGCACCGCCTTGTAAAAACGCACCGCGATCTCGGTTGATCAGCCAGGTGACCAAGATGTCGATCACGTTGGCATTGACAGTGCGCCCGCCACCCGTCGTGTAGGGTCGCCCTTCAAGCGTACTTTTTTCAATCTCAAGATGACTCTTGTCGCTTATTGGCTTGGCGACGTCAATTGTTAGAAAGTCATTGAGCCGCACATTGACATGGGCTTTAAGCGAGGCAGCATCCCACTCAATGTTTTGATCTTTTTTATCCCAAAGCTGAAGGCTTTCGATCAGCCTTTGGCGATACAGCGGCAGTCGTTCCGCGCTCAGTGCAAAGGGTGTTTCTTGGTTCCATAAATCTCGAACATCCAGACCGCCTGGCACCTGGTTCATAATAAAGTTAGTTTGCTCAGGTCGGCCGACCCAGTCAAAACGAGGAATAACATTGCTTGTTGGATTGGGGTAGCGCGGGGTCGTTTCAGCAATCACCCCAAAGAGGCTACCGCGCTGAGGTGCAAGGGTTGAGTCGGTGTCAAACTCAACAACAACGCTCAAGACATTATCATTTTCAAGATAATTAGGCACCGATTTCATTGATCCCGGTAACCATCCCGGAAAAAACGGATCTGAGCGCAGGCCGGCGAATACGCGGATGCGCCCGTCGCTTGTTGTGAAGCCATTTTCTTCACCCGCTATCAGGGCGAGCGTGGCACCACCCGGCAGCACACAATGCCCAGTCTGCTTGGCACGGCCCGTAACGGTTTCAGGCCCTAGCACTTCAAACTGAAAGGTAAAGCGCCATTCATCTGTTAATGGTTCAAAACCGGCTTGCAGACCTAATCCCGTCTGCTTCAAGCGGCGCACCACAAACGTGTAGTTGATGGTGTTTGAAAATAACGCCGACTCGCCCGCAAAAGGCAGTACGCAGGCGATGAGCACTGTGCGCGATGGATCGGTCGGGCTGGTAAACGCAAACAAATCGGTGAGGTCACTGACGGGATCGGCTGTTTGACGAGGCCCGTCAATATGATCTGACATTATTTAGCGCTCACAGGGCTAGGTGCAGGAGAAGAATACGGATGCTTTTTGTTAAACCAAAGCGGGTCTTCATTGGCAACAAGGGGGTCTTTTGGACCGCCATAGGGTGTGACACGCGCAGCTTGATTGGGAATCGACTTGAGGTATTCAATCAAAGCGAAACGTTCGCTTTCGCTGAACGCTGGGCCAACGACACCGGGGCCCTTTGTTGCCTCAAACGAGTGCCCGGCATTTGAATTACCAATGCGCGTCGTGTCAAAGAAATAACCTTCTTTGTTGCCGGCAATATCAAGCCCAAGTTTGATGGGGTCAAAGTCACGACCAACATAAAATGTTTTTGAGCGTTCAGCGGCTGGCGACAAGAGCTCATAAATACTCGGCACTGAGCCGTTGTGCAAGAAGGGCCCGGTTGCCCAAACGCCATCTCTTGGA
>Ga0114958_10001174_pt1 | contig 20990 bp, 14 predicted proteins | sample C_130208_EF_Meta_FD_89577 | JGI IMG/M metagenome (GOLD analysis project Ga0114958, IMG submission 89577) | Freshwater microbial communities from Lake Croche, Canada to study carbon cycling - C_130208_EF_MetaG | ecosystem: Environmental > Aquatic > Freshwater > Lake | place: Lake Croche, Canada...
AACAGCGCGCCCGTGCACAATCTCTCTACAACGGTTCTTTCCTGCTCGGTGGTATCGCAGGCCCTGCAATCGGCGGACTGCTCTCGCTTATTTCACTTCGTGCACCATTCTTTGCTTATGCCGTCTCGCTCTTTATTGCTGGAGTTATCGCACACGTCTTTCTGAAAAATAGTGAAGTGCTCAATAAGACTAAGAATTCACATGAGAAGGATGAAACATTTACAGTAAAGATGGCTTGGAAATTTCCCGCCTACCGCATGGCCCTTGCAATGGCATTTATCTTCGCTTGGGTTTTATTTGGCCTGCGCGCATCGATCTTGCCGATCTTTGTGGTTGAAAACCTCCACTCAACAACGGCCATGGTTGGCTATGGATTAACTCTCTCCGCGCTTATGCAAGGAAGTATTTTGCTGCGCGCCGGTCGTCTCTCCGATGTACGCGGACGTCGTTACGTTTCGCGTATTGGCAGCTCCATTGTTTTGATTGGCGTACTTCTCCTTGCAGTCACCAACCATCCATGGATCTACCTTCTTGCGATGGCTGTACTTGGTTTAGGCGGCGCCTTTCTCTCTACCGTTCCAGCCAGCGTTGTTGGTGACATCATGACTGGCAAAGGCGGACAGGTCATTGGTTTATTCCAGATGGCATCTGATGCCGGAATGATCGTGGGGCCGCTCGTTGTGGGTTACATCTCCGACATCATCAGTATCCGTGCTGCATTCTTGGCTACTGCAGTGGTCTTCTTAATCGCACTCGTAATTTCATTTCGCCTACCAGAGACTCGCAATATGGAAGAAGGGCCGACGCAGAGCGCCGACCCTTCTGGAGTAAGTAGTTAGTTAGTTGTTATAGAGATCCATTACAACGCCAGCAGATAGAGCAGCCAGGTGGTCTCTGGCAGGTCGTATTCACACTCCAAGCCATAGGCTTCCTCCCAGAATGCGTGCTCTGTCAGACCCGTATACACACCGCCAGGAATTTGCGGAACAGGCGGAAAAAACTCGCCAAAGACGCCTCGATGAGGGTTGTTGTATCCGAGTCCCTCAACCGAACTCGAATCAAATGGGTTTGCTCCAAGTAACCAATCTATTTGGCTCTGCGCTACATCTGCATAATCTTGATTTGCAAATAATTTTCCCGCTTTTTTCAAAATAACGCTTGCCACCGACAAATCCAAATTATAGCAAAAGCTAAAATACCGATAAGAAAATGTAATTCCATTGAAAGTTCCAGCTGGAAATTTTTCCTTTGGTTCGACTGCTAGTTCTTCACTAAAACTAAAGTTTGCACCTTCTTCAAAGATGTCACTTGTGAATAGGTTTCCTTGAATTCGATTAAAAACATTCTTTTTGGAAACAGCAACATACTGATCACAAATAAGTTTTAAGCTATTTCGCCAAGTAGTAACATCTTGACGTATTTCGAGGAGCTCTATTCCCAAACAAATAGCGTAAGGAACAGTAGTGGTAAAAAAATAATGATAGTTATTCGCCAATCTTTCACTTGTTCCCTCCCAAAAAGAGCCATTCAAAATATCATCCGAACCTGATATCTGGAGCTTGCATAATTCATTTAAGCACTCACTAATTACTGAATCGAATGAAGTCGATTTTGACGCTAATGCCAGTTCTATTGCAGCGCTAGCTTTACCAGCTAGCTCCATGGCTGAGTTTTCGTAAAAGGGTGTCCACCACTTATTTAAGGGTTCATGGCCAAGTGGCGGCAAAGTCGCAACTTTGTATGGATAAAGTGCTTTCGCATTCTTATCCATATAGTCCCAGATTCTCTTAGCCCCACTTAAACAACGTTCCGAAAAATCGTAATCAATACCGTCAAAATATCGCGCAGCCAGGGAAAGAAATCGAATTGTGAACCATTGGCCAGGTGGCGCCGTTGGTCGTTCATAGAATTCGCGTGAATTCCACATGATCGAATAATCGTCATAGCCCTTGCCGTGGATCGTTAAATGTTGGGCATCTCGGCGCTCTAAAGGTTGGTTCTCATCATCCAGAGGTACGAAAGTACTGTCTAGAACAGAGCCATCGTCTAAAATCAGCCGTAGGTAGAAATCTGCGCCATGCTTAATTTCTCGAGCTAATTCTCCTTGATCCCAAGCAGGTTTGCTTTTTAGTGCATATTCAATGAGACCTATCATGCCAAGTGAAATTCCCCAGCTCCACTTTCGCAGATCACTTGACTGATGAAAACCTCCGGCCAAACTCCTCTGTTCCCCAGTACCTAAAGTGATTGATTCATCTAAATGGCATGGGCCATTCCAACCCAGAGGACTTCCGCAGCTTTGCCAGGTAACAAAATTAAACAGTAAACGCTGAATCGGGTCATTCATTGCATTTTGAATTACAAATATTCTGCTATTTCTGCTCCCCACTTTGATTCTATAAATACCCTCTTCTGTAACACTTGTAAAATCCCCGACTCTCGTATCTGCATCCGGGCTCTCTTTCAGAGTTGATCGAAATACGGGAGTAAATTCACAGTCTTGCATTTTTTCAATTTGAAATTGATTTTCAAAACTCTTTGGCGCATAAAATAACTTTCGGGTATTTACTTGAAATCCTACTTGATTCAGTATTATAGAATCTTTAGTACTCTTCATATTTTTTGGCTCCTCATACTATTTATTTTATGTGTCCCTGGCTGTAAAGTGAATTCACTCTCTTCTACTGCTAAGTTATCTATTTTGATATGGCTTTGGAATAGAGCAGGAATTTTTACAAATCCTTGAGCACCAACTGGTACTTCAATTATCATTTCGAAGCTATCGTCCAGTAGTTTCCATGAATTTCTTGCAGTTCCTAGAGGAGTCTCCAGTGAAGTAGTACACCAAGTTATTTCTTTTGTAAGCATCGGTGAAAAAGAAATTTTTCGATAACCTGGAGAGCGCTCTAAAAGGCCAATCCCGCCAATATTTTGTACAATCCAGTCACCAATTGATCCTAAGTGATAATGGTTGAATGAATTCATGCCTACATCTTTGCCCTGCCAGTAATGTGGCTCCTCGTCGATACTGCCATCTGCGTGCTTGCTATCCCATCTTTCCCAAATGGTTGTTGCTCCCTGCAAAACTTGATGCATCCAACCGGGACACTCTTTATTGAATAATAAATTAAATGCAGTATCAATTTTCCCGGAGTTTGCGAGAGCAGGAAGAATTCTCGAAGTGCCAATTAGACCAGTGGACATTCTTGAATTTTTCTTTTCGATGAGATTGACTAACTTTTCGGAAATTAAATTCTTTTCTGTCTCTGGCGATATATTAAACTCTATTGCCAATGCACAGCCAGTCATAGATTTTGGTATTTCCGACTTCCATTTTTCCCAAGTCAAGCTCGCTATTTTTTGGGACTTCCTCAGGTATTCTTCCGCTAACTTTCCTTGACCAAGTGCCTCATGGGCCTTGCTGAGAAGTAGTGAACTATGGGAATAGAAAGCATTCATAATAAAAAGTGTGGGCACTTGAGCGTTCTGAGGCTCGCCTTCAGGGGCATCTGGATCCAGCCAGTCACCAATTTGATTGCTCTCATCAACTAGGAGTCCCGTATCATTTTGTTGTGATTCAAGGTATTTCACCCACTTCGTCATCGAACTCAATTGATCATCAAGCACTTCAAGGTCTCCATAAGACAAATAGATGTTCCAAGGCACAATTGTCGATGCATCACCCCAAGCCATCAGGCCTCCAACATCGTAAGAGTTTGTTACATATCGGTTTAATACATTCGGAACTACGCTAGTGACTGACCCGTTGTCCAATTGGGAGTGACCGAGCTGCCGTAGCCAACTCTTAAGAAAATACTGAACGTCATAAAGGACCACAGCGGTCTTTGCGAAAGTCGCAATGTCTCCCGTCCAACCTAACCGCTCGTCTCGCTGAGGACAGTCAGTCGGTACTGAAATGAAATTCGATACCTGTGAATTTTTAATGTTAGTAAATAAAGTATTTAACAGCTCATGTGATGAATTTAGAGTAGCTCTTTCTTGGATATCCGAATGGATAACTTTAACCCTACATTCAAGTATAGGCACATTTGATGTCACTTCGAAATATTGAAAGCCATGAAAAGTGAAGATTGGTTCTAATGTAATCTCTGCATCGGTATCCAAAAGGTAGGTATCAGTCGCTTTCGCAAGCCTGAGATTTCGGACATACAAAGAATTATCTTCATTGAGTACTTCACTGTGCCGAACGGAAATCCTCTCCCCTTTTTTACCTTGGACTTTGAGTTGCACCCATCCGGTAACATTTCGACTGACGTCATAAATGTGGATATTGCCACCGTTACGATGAAGAAGGCTGGGAGTGATTGATTCGGCTACGCGTACCGGAGGAACTGTAGTCGCGACAAATTGCACTTTTGGTTTCAAGTCAATTTTTGCTGAATTCCATCCTGTGTCATCAAAACCTATCAGTGGCCAATTCTTTAACTCCTTTGAATAATCCATCTGTGTTCCATCATAAATATCGGCAGACATCACGTGTCCTGTGTTGGTACGCCACGAGCTGTCAGTACTTAACACGGATTCTTGACCGTTATTCTCAATATGCACTGTAGAACTGAAGGCGATGTTCTCTCCATAGATGCACCTCAACGCTTCCCAACCTAACTTCCCTCTAAACCAACCATCGCCCAGTACAACTGCAATTACGTTATCTCCCTGTTGAAATAGATCTGTTACGTCAAAAGCCTTGACCGGGAATTCCTTTGTGTAGTCAGTCCAGCCAGGTTCGAAAAAAGTATCAGAGGCAGGTTGACCATTAATAAAAAGTGAGAAAATACCTTTTGCAGTAGCGTATATGCGCACTTTTGATGGTGCGTTAGTTAAAAATAATTCCTTTCGAAACAACATAGGTGGTCCTGAAACTAGAGCACCTAAATCATGTTGCGAAGTTATGAACTCTGCTGGCCAGTCTATATCTCCTAATAGCGATGTCTCACATTTAAGAACGTCACTCCAACCGCTCCAGACGGTGCCTAAGCGCGACCGAACTCGGACGTAAATTTCTTGAAAACTTAAGAGGGGCTCTGTTGGCCAAGGAATGTTGACTGATTCCTCAGAAGACATAACTCCTGTTGAAAAGAAATTTTCTGTAAAAAGTATATTTCTCGCAATGTGGATTTCATACGCATCAGAATTAGCATTTGAAATGTCAGATTTAATCTTCCAAGAAATTTTCGGACGAGCCTGCGCCAAGAAACTTTGTTCTCGAGAATTCCCAATTCTAAGGTCGTAACACCGAACCTTCAACTCATTCATTTGATTCTTTTTATAGAGATTATTAATGCTTGCTCAGGATTCAAAATTGGCATGTAAATTCCTATCTTTCGCAGCATCTCGCCTGAAATAACCTGACCAGCATCCTTGATCCAAGAAGGATTCTTTAAACCACCTAACCGTTGGATTTCAGATAATTTTGGCTCAAAAACGCCACCTATTGCTTTGACCATATAGTTAACTCCACTTTCCAACTGGGGAAACGCTAATTTAGGAGACTTTTCACTCGGATAGTTACTCTCTTTTACGTAACAAATTATTGCTTCTGAATTATCTTTTGCCAGAACACCATGAGCATACTGACCAGGAATATTTACATCTAGATTGAAATGGTTACCTTGGTGAATTAAATCCCGATTTTCTTTATAGAAATCTATAAGAGCTTTTAAATCGAAAATCTCATCATCAGATAATTTATTTAGGTCAAGTTGTATACCTAAGTTACCAAAAATTGCTATCGATGCCCGATAACCAAATTCGTGAGTCCTACCAGTCGTATGCGATTCGCTAGTACTAATATCATTGCCAATCATTTTGAGTGGGATCAATAGACTTGTCCAGCGTTGAATTGCGAATCTTTCTAGTGGATCGTTGGTGTCACTTGCCCAAAAACGATCGGTTCTTTGCGCAATTCCAAGATCAATTCTTGCGCCTCCAGAAGAACAACTTTCGATCTCTAATTTTGGGTGAGCCGTACGCAAATCATCCATCAACTTATATAACGCGAGTGTTTGAGTATGGATTCCTGGGAGTGAATTCGTCCCAGCGTCAATCACATCTCTATTCATGTCCCATTTGAGGAAATTTATGTTGTATTTTGAAAGCAGATCGTTGAGCATCTTAAAAATTGCATTAAACGCAAACTTATTTGAAAGGTCAACAGTCTGCTGTCCTCCTCGACCTCCTAGTGGCAAGCGATTTTTATTTGCTCTAAGAATCCAATCCGGGTGAGATCGGAATAAATCCGAGTCTGTGTTGATCATCTCTGGTTCAACCCAGAGCCCAAACTCCATACCTGCTTGATTTACAAAATCAATAACAGGACTGAGGCCATTAGGAAAAATCTTAGGATCTTCGATCCAGTCCCCCAGGCCGGCGTTAGCATCACGCCTACCCTTAAACCAGCCGTCGTCAATTACGAATCTTTCAACACCGATGTCTTGAGCTTTAAGCGCGAGCTCTTTCAAATGTTTCTCTGAAATATCAAAATAGACTGATTCCCAGGAGTTATAAATAACGGGAGTAAAGGCCTTCTTGTCTACCAGAAAAAGCCCTTGAAATGACTGGGCAATAGTATTTAAGCCCGTGTCAGACCAAGCAAAATAGACATCTGGCGTGGAATAGCTTTGACCTTTTCCTAACTGAATTTCTCCCGATTCAAGTAATTCTGAAGCACCGATGACTGTGTGCCCATCCGCCATCTTTTCCACAAATAATTCGTGATCCCCGCTCCATGCAATGTGTGCACCCCATACACTTCCTGATTCATTACGGAAGCCATTGGTACCTACCAGCATAAGTAGACTGGCGTCATGACCAGTACGACCTCTGCGTTGTTCCCGAACAAATCGCCCTTGAACGCCATTGTGACGCTGAGGGGTTCGCTCCTTACACCAAGTACCAGAAAAATCCATTATCTCAAAATCTTGAATTTCTAATGGGAGCTGGACTTTTAATGAATCCAATTGATATGTCTCTTGAGCATTATTTGTTACGGACGAATTCACTTTTAATAAATTTTCACCAACTAAATTAAATGTGATAGCACTGCGAAGTTGGGATGAGGCATCAAAAAAATTGAAAATAATAGAATCTGATGTGCTTGAAAATTCGTAACTTTCCAATGTCAATTGGGGAGAAAAGTTCTTACCTTGATGAGAGCCAATCAATCCTGGCGAGCCTCTATAGCCAAGTGACCTCAATGGAATTATCCAATTCTTTATTGGTCGATCCAAAAGTGCGATGGCCTGAGGGAAATCGAAGTAATCGATATCCGGTATTTTTTGGAAGTCAAGTTCAGAGATATCCAATTTTTTGTCCCAATATATAATTTCAGGAATTTCGAGATTCTGAAATCGAAATAAGATCGATATTTTGGATGAGAAAAAGTGGATTAAACCCAATTTTTCATTTAGCTGGATCATAACCTGCTACTTCGCAAGCTCTTTCTTCCATGCAAAATGAAACGATCTTGGCCATACCCAAGGTGCTTGATCTGGCAACAAGAATGGGAAAATAGTTGAAAGCCAATATGCATAAGCTGGCTCTAACTCTTCAAATTGCTTACGACATAAGAGCAATTCATCACAAATTTCTTGAACCGGAATTTGCTCTGAGATTATGTTCATAGCTTCTGAAAGAGCTCGATAATGCAGCAACCAATAGCGGTAGTTTTCATTCAGTTCAGGGAATTCCTTTCGGGCATCGATGAGGAGTTGAACTCGATCATCAGCACCTGGATTTGGAATACAGAAATTGGGATCTACGTAAGTAGTGCGATCTGCCCAAACTCCACCACCCAAGCCTAAGATCAAGTCGCCAAGTGAATCAATCCACTTGCCTGAAACATTGAGCCAATCTTTTGCATATTCGCGTGCAACGGACTCAGCGGTGGCGCTCTTGTCTGAAGCTATTCTAATAATCGCAAAACGATTTACATCGTCGTGAATTCCTTCAACATATTGAATGTGTCCAACGACATTCTTAGTATCACTCCGTAATGATTTTTCGATATTTTTTAGAATCGGGCAAGGTCCCCATTTACCCCAACCACCTAGCATCGTGATCTCCGGATTCATGTAGTACTTGATAATTGGCTTACCTGCCCCTCTAGGAATGTCAGCTACATAGTCAACCCAGTCCGATTTCTCCAGGATCCGCTCAACTTTTTCATTGCGTTCGAGAGATAAGGCATGGCTTGCTGCTACAACCTTTAAACCTGGATGATATTTGCGACAGAGAGCAGCTTCTTTTTCGTATGCACTTAAGTAAACAACAGGCCAATCCTCGCAACGTTTGCAACAACATCCACCGTTGTCCGTTGCCGGAGTCATTAAGTAATCGATTCGAGGCAGTTCTGAAAAAACTTTATCCCTAAGTCGCATAATTTCATTCCAAGAATCTGGAAGCGAAGGACAAGCGCAACCTTCTTCCAGGAATAGGACCCCATTTTCTGCCTTCCACTCTGGATGCTCTGCAATTGTTTCCTCAAACATGTCATTCAGGGTGCTATAGATTCCAACCTTCATTCCATTATCGATAATTTCTTGACAGATAGATTTCTGCAAAGTCCAGTGTTTGCTATCAGAAGCAAAGTCTTCGGGCTTACGTTGACCAAATTGAAAAGGAATAAACCAAATTGTGTTGGCACCCATCTTTTTCAGCCCAGCAATTTCTCGCTTCCAACGGGGAAAATCCCAATACCGCATTCCGGTGTCACCATTGTGGTTAGCAATAAAGACGCCAACGGGAGCCACTTCATTCATATTTTTTTCTACCATAATTTATCCTTTGGTTGCCCCTGCGGTGAGACCACTAATGAATTGTTTCTGCAGGAATAGAAACAAAACTAGAATTGGAGCACTTGCCAAGAGCATGTAGGCAAAAATGCTCCCATAATCAGAAACCTGTCTTGAACTCACTTGATAATACAAACCGGTAATAACGGTGTTGCCTCCAAGCGGGCCAAGAATAATCAAGGGACTAAGGAAATCGTTCCAAATCCATACCGTGAGAAAAATTAGCACGCTGGCAGTGGCAGGTTTAAGCAAGGGGAAAATAACAACCCAAAAAGTTCTTGACTTGGAAGCTCCATCAATTGCTGCAGCCTCATCAATCTCGCTGGAAATGCCTCTAATAAATCTCATGAATACAAAGACCGCAAAGGGAAGAAAAAAGCCCACATTTGCTAAGACCAAACCAAGATAGGTACCAAGAATATGAACTCTCCTCAAAACGTCCACTATCGGCACTAGTAAAACCTGCCCGGGAACCATGAATCCAGCTAGCAGAACGCCCCGAAACAATTTAACGTTGCGGCTTTTGCTCCTTGCAAGAACGTACGCTAACTGGGCTGATAGCGCGCATGTCACGAGAGCGCTAATTGCCGTAATAAAGAAACTTCGTTCAAGACCTGGAAGTAAGTCGCCTTGATGTAAAACATGCGAAAAATTTCCGAGTGTCATGTGGCTTGGCAAACTGGCCGGATGTTTTAAGATTTCTTCTGAAGTTTTGAATGAGCTCACAATTATGATGAATATCGGAAGTGAGAATAGAAAAGCTACTAAAACTGTAGTGGCTGTCCGAAAAAAGGATTTATCACTCTTCTTCACAGCCGTTCCACCTCTCTCTTATTGAGTAAATAGACCATCAGGCTTGTGATAATTGCAACAATCAAAGTGAGAATAATTGCCATAGCAGAGGCATAAGCAACTCGTGATGATTGAAATGCCGTACGAATCATTATTAAAGCAATTGTTTCGGTGGAACCTACTGGCCCACCCGCAGTGACCACGACAATCTGGTCATAAAGGCGAAGGCCGACCAAGGCAAGTACTGTCGTGTTAATAGTCAATGAACCAGCAAGTAGAGGCCACGATACTTTTGTGAAAATCTTAGTATCCGAACATCCATCTAATTTTGCTGCCTCAACTAACTCACTTGGGATTGATTGCAGGTCTGCCAGATAAATCACCATACAAAACCCAACCATTTGCCATGCGACGATAAAAGCCACCGAGGGTAATGCCAAAGTTTGTGAACCGATCCAGCTTTGTACAAGGAAATTAAGATGCAAATTTTTCATAATCGCATTTAAAATTCCATTATCCGTCAAAATTGAGGTCCAAACAACACTGACAACTACCGAGCTCAGTGTCATAGGTAAGAAAATCATGACTCGGACAGCTCTAAATAATTTCCCTTTGTTGTTTAGCAGGACAGCGATTGCTAATCCAGCAACGTTCGGTGCTATGACAATTAAAATTGCAAATTTTATTGTTGTATATATTGATTTTATGAATTGGGTATCAGAAATAAGTTTTATGTAATTTGAAAAACCAATAAAACTTGTATCAGGGTAAGTCCAATTGTAATTTGTGAAACTAGTGATTATTAATACGGTAAAAGGAAATAAAATTAGTAATGCATAAATAGTTGAACTTGGGAGATAGAGAAAAATATCACTTATTTTGGAAATTGATTTAGAAAAAGGACCCCTACGTGGTTTGCGTGCACTCTTTACCACGATAGGGGTCCTTTCACTATTTCCGATTATTTACCTTTCGTCTTACTTTTTATCGGGCAGTGTTCTTGACCATGGATGCGTCGAGGGTTGCAACTGCAGCTTCCGCAGTTACGGTTCCCTTCATCATTCCCTGGACCGCTGTTGCTACGTCACTCATGAATGCCGTAGGCAATGTGTCCATGCCTGCGTTCCAGCCAAAGGTAGGAACCTTTGTGGATTTTGCATAAAGTGAATAACTATCTTTAAACAGAACCGACAACGAGGCTGGTGCTGTGTAACCCTTCATGTTAGGGAACAATGCATCAGTTTTAGCACCAGCATCTCCGCCAGCAACGCTTGCAGCGATCATGATTCCAGCTTTGATCGCCTGTGCTGCGTACTTGGTTTTTGCAGAAATGAATGGCACCTGTGAAACAACAGCGCCAATACTTGGAACGCTTGTTGCGCCAGTTGAGCTAGGAAGAGCGAAGACACCTATGTCAAAGCCAGTTCCTGTGCCCGCGGCCTCCCATGAACCCATTGGGTACATAGCACCGCCACCGCTTTCAAACTTACTCTTTACGTCAGCATAAGAAATGCTCGACCAGTCTGTGTTGAAGTATCCACCGCTAACAAGGCTCGCATAATTCTTAAATGTAGCTAGACCGCTCTTTGTAAGAGAATCTTTTCCAGCTACATAATCTTGATCGAATTTTGGATTTTTAGCATTGACGTCAGCGGTCACCATGCCTTGCAGCATGATTCCAGTAACCCAACCAGCATCTCCAGCGCCACCAGCCAAAATTGGAGTAAAGCCAGCAGTTTTTAACGCTGCACAATCTGCGGTGAACTCTGCCCATGTTTTAGGAGTGCTAGTTATTCCAGCTTTGGTGAACATTGTTTTGTTGTAATAGACCAAAGGAATAGCTTGTGCTCCAGAAGGCAACCCGTAAACCTTGCCACTGTAACGAGTCTCTCCGCCTTGAAAACTTGAGAGTGCTGATTCAGGATAAGCGAGCAATGCGCCAGCCTTAACGAAATCACTTGCTGGAACGTCCCAAATTAAATCGGGTAGTTGGTTAGTGGTTAGTAATTGGCTCGCATACGCCTTGCGATCAAGTCCTGGTGTGTATAAGTACTTGATCTTTAGATTTGGCATAGCTTTACGTGCATCAGCAGTAAGCGCTACCCAATATGATTCGTCAATGTTTGGAGTTTTAAACACCAATAACGAAAGAGTTGCTGGTTGCTTCCATTGCTCAATCAGAACTTTTTTGCTACCGGACTGAGTACAGACAAGATTATCTACTGGACTCGCTCCCTTGATTATTTGATTTACCTTTGTACAAGAAGCCCCAGCCTTGGATGCAGCTGCATTAGCCTGAGAATAGTTCGCGCCGCCAAAAACCAATGCGAGGGCAAAAACGCCAGTCATCGTTTTTGAAAGTTTTGTGATTTTCATCATTTTTTCTCTCTTCTAGGTGATTTGGTGTGTGAAGTAATTCACTTGAGGGTGTGAAGTAACTCACTTGAGGTGGAAACATAACATCGCATAGGAAGTGAGGGCAATGGCGCAGGGGCCAAATTCGACCCAATTTATCGAATTCAGGCTGCGTAAGGCTGGAAAATCTTAGGATATGAGATTGAACTAAATATTGACTTCAATGATCACGGGCGACATGGAGGGAACTAAAACTTCCATAATTAAGAACTCTCCCTCAATGGTCCCGACTGCTCCCTGGATCGAATCAAGACTCGACATATTCAATTTTTCGAGAGGGATCACAATCTTTTTTTCAACATCTTTCGAAGTCAAATTGAATAAATTAAATACCCCAGAATTTTTCTCAGAGGTATGAAAATGTGTTAACTGATCAATCCCAATAAAATCACCTGAGGTTAAGTGGTTGCGTATTCTTTTGTATTGGCTGATGGCATCCGTTAGCAAGGGCCACAAATCATCGCCCGGCTTTACACCTCCGACGCCAATATGCCTACAAGTAGATGCATACCACCAGAATGACAGCATCGAAGGTAAATCATGAGCGCTGTTTATGTGTAAATAAAGTGGAATAATGTAAGCCAAATTATATTCGTATAGAGATAGGGCTTTCCCGGAAATTAGATCGTGAAGTGGATCCCACATGTACTCAAATCCCCAAATTTCATCATAACTATCATCTCCCCCATGTTGAAAATATAAAGGTAGGAAATCTTGCAGCCCTCCGGCAATCCGATCATGAGACTCGATTATTACATGAGGGTATTTCTTTTTTACTGCTGCTATTACATTCATGACTCCCTTGGTATGTTCAAGTCTCGAAAGTGGCACCTCGTGTCCATGTTCAGTAGACCAACAGGATTCAATTGGGTACGTGGAAGAGTCTGGGTAACGTCCATAATCCATAAAGTCAAACATCAAAAAGGTAACCCCGTCTTCTGCCAATTTGCAAAGACGATCAATTTTTTGAGCTTGCCAAGTTTTTGATGAAGTGCAAATATTTCCTCCAGCATATAACTCTCCGGGGGTTTGCCAAATGTTGATTTCTCCAGCTTTATTTCTCCGGTAAATAGTCGGATCCTCATTGGTAGATTTTGTGTGAACAAACTGATGCAAAGCCAGTTCAAGGCCTAAATTCTGCTTAAGAGCCTTCACAAATCCTTTCAGCTCCCCAAGCCTTGATTCATCCCACTGCGTACTGCCTTCGAAATAATCCCACCCTGGATCAAAATAAAAAGATTCCGCGCCAGCTTCTTTGGCGATCCGCGCCTCATCCCAAATTTGTTCTAAGTTTTGAAGGGGCGAATTTGAACCACCACGCCAACCTAAGTTGTAAAGCTCATTCCAATGTATGCGAGGAGAGTACTTCGGGGGAAGTCCATGTCCTTTGAGCCTTAATTGTTCCCGATACTTTGCATAGCCCGATTCCCAACTACCTAAATAAAATTCAATTGTGCTTACCCCAAAATCTATACGACCATAAGGCTCTAAAACCTTACTTAGTTCGGGCTCTCCATATTGAAGTCCCACGCCTCCGAAGATTAGGCAGAGATTATTTCCCGTAGGTTGTTGATTTGAAATGAGCTCATCATCAGAATCCTGAGGTGTGAGTTTTCCGGAAGCTGTTGAATATTCAATATGGTTTTGCGAATACTTGGAGATCAGTAATCCAGAATTGTTATCTCCCCAAAGCCATGCTTCCGAACCCCTTTGGGGAAGGTCTTCACTAGCTGGCAACAACCAATTAGGAAATAGGTCCGCAGAACTATAAGAAGACATTTTATAGTCAACCTGCCCTACGTGGCGCCGAAATGGTACAGGCGTAAGCTTTTTCTGATCTGAATAATCGATCCAAGTTCCTTGTTGCCTATTGAAAATAATTTTTTGGAAGCCAAACCTCAGAGTTGGAAGCGAGTGGGAGTCATAGCCATTTGGATGAACAATAGAAATCCACTCTTCAATTTTAGTTTGATCTGAATATAATCTGAAATTGTGTTCAATTAAGATATCTGTGGGGCCTTTATTTCCAAAATCAAATGTTCCAGTAAATGTTAAATTTGTATAATTGGATTCAACCTTACCGTTCCAATTTTGAAAAATTACCTTAGTTGATTTCTTGTCATCACCTTGATAGCCGTCAAATCCAAATTTTTTAACTTCGAGTTGGTACAAATAATTTTCATCAGCGATTAGCTCGCCAGTGTCTAAATTTTGCAAGAAGTTTGGATTTAGATACCTATCAATCTCCACTTTCAAGAGCCAATTGTTATTCCTGAATTCGACAATTTTGCCTGGAATAATTTCGTTAAGGTCGATAGTCATACAATTCCAATCCAAGAATATGCAATATATGTGGGCCTGGAAGAACAGTGAAATTCAACGTAACATATGAATGATATTTTGGAAATACTCTTTTTTTTGTGCGACACTTGATTTATGCCTTTAAGTGCCAATGCCTTTACGCTACCTCACACCTTTCTGCGACAAAATCCAAAGAAAGTCTTTCAAGATCTAGCAAAAGCGCACTTTTCCGGGATACACCTTGCTCTTAATTATCATGGGAGTAGAGATTTCTTGTTGCGCCAAGGGCCGCAACTTGAGTACTTGCAAGATGGTTTTCATTATTACTTACCAAACCTAGAAGCCTATGCAGGGAATGCGCTCCGGCCCAATTCCATGGATCATCTCTCAGACAACTTCATGTTAGATCAAGTTCTTTTAGCTGCTGATTCGTTTGAAATGAACGTGAATGCTTGGCTAGTTTTCTCACATAATTCTTCTATCGGAAGAAAAAATCCTGAATGCACGATAACTAATGTATTTGGAAATCATTTTCTATCGGACCTATGTCCTTCAAATCCAAAGGTAAAGCAATATTTCCTTGGAATGGTTCGAGACTTAGTTTCACGTGGCGTGCAAGGTATTACTGCTGAATCACTCCACTTTCATGGAAGTAGACACGGCGACCACCACGAACGATTCTTTATAGAAATGTCGCCGACAACTGAATTCTTATTTTCACTTTGCTTTTGTCCATCATGTATCGCAAATTTTGATGAACAAGGAGGAGAAGGTGAAAAGCTAAAGCGGAAAGTTGCTTCGGTGCTCCTGCCTTTTTTGGAAGAAGCAGATGAGTGGCTCTCTAATTCAACCTTACAGATAAATTTGCTTGAGGTAATTGGGCCAGAAATCCTTCAGTACTTGGCTTGTCGCGAGAAAACGGTAGAGCTAATTTATGCGGAAATCGCCAAGCTGACGAGTCCAAAAAGCGTCAAAATTTCATACGTCGATCAATCACCTCTCATCGATACATCAAGTATTCAACCAGCGGCTTTAAGCTGGCTTTTTGGAGTAGATACTGGGGCTTTACGCAAACATGTAGACACTTTTCTCCCACTTATGTACCGAGCTTTGACCGCTGATATCCGAGCACTAGCAATGAATTACAAGGAGAAAGTCGGCGGAGAAATTGGCTCAATTTTACGTCCTACTTATCCCGATAGCGTTACCAGTTCCAATTTGATTGATAAAGTTCAGACTCTTCAATCAATTGGTATTTCGAATATTGATTTTTATCTTTTAGATACATGGCGGTCGCGAGACCTTCAGCGTGTTGCAGAAGCTTTAGAACGAATAGCCTGACCCGGCAAATTGTTGGTTCGCTTCCCATCACTTAATGTTTCTATCCCAGAAATCCACACTGATTCAAACCCTTCCGCAAAGAGTTTGGGCTCTTCGTAGGTCGCCCGGTCTTTAACTGTATTTGCATCGAAAAGGGTCATGTCAGCAATAAATCCCTCTCGAATCGAACCACGATTAGTTAATCCCAGTCTCCGTGCTGGTCTACTACTCATACGGGCAATAGCTCCTTCCATTGTTAGAACACCAAGCTCTCGTGCGTATAGACCAAGGTACTTAGCAAATGTTCCATAAGCTCGGGGATGCGGCCTGTCTCCAATCAAGATCCCGTCCGTACCAACCATATGTGAAGAATGTTTCATGATCGCACGTACATTGGGTTCATAGCCGCCAAAGAGAATACAGTTCACACGGAAATCCTCGTCCACAATCAAATCTAAATAGAATTCTACTGGCGCTTTGCCTTCACTTTCTGCAATGTCGACCAATTTTTTTCCTATGTACTTACGATTAGATTCTTTAAAAACTCCAGCTATAACAATACTTGGCCAATTCACGACGCTACCGTGATTACCGTCCGAGCCAAGGACATTCAGTTCGTGAATAATTCTTAATCTTTCAACCGGATTTGTTATTCGATTTATCAAATTCTGCTTTGAATCAGCCTGCGTCCACGAAGGAAGTAGGGCATGCAAATAGGTCATTCCAGCCAAATATGGGTATGAATCTAGTGTTATTTCAATGCCCTTTGTTTTCGCACGATCAAGTCTTTCGAATAGATCTTCAACTCTGTCATGAAATTTCTGGTTACTCATGTGGCAATGAGTAAGGTGAAGAGCACACGTAGATTGCTGTGAAATATCTATACAGGCGTCAATTGCGTCAAGGAAATCTATCCCATAGTTTCGATGGTGAGGAGCGTAGTAACCACCGTATTTTCCAACAACTTCGCATAACTTCGCAATTTCTAGATCACTTGCGTACATTCCTGGAGTGTAAGTAAGTCCCGCAGATAATCCGACTGCGCCTTCTTTCATGCCTTGATCAACTAATGAGAGTTGGTGCTTCAATTGTTCTGGTGAAGCCTCGCCAGGTTGATTTCCACAGGCAAGCATCCGAACGTTTCCATGAGGTATCAAGAAAGCAACATTCACGGCCGCACCCTGATCGACAATTGCTAAATAATCAGAAATGGACCGAAATTTCCAATCGATATTTGTGGGATTTCCATTCCACCCAAAGAGTTGATCCCGAAGAGCGGAAAGGGTCTCGTCGTTGGATGGCACATAGCTCAGACCATCTTGCCCAACAACTTCCAAAGTGACGCCTTGAGTGACTTTAGCCAAGTGCTCAGGATCTGAAAGAACTGCAAGATCAGAATGCGCATGCATATCGATAAACCCAGGTGCAAGAGTTAGCCCAGTAGCATCAATGATACGACCGCGTTCATTGCCCTTAATTAATTTTCCAACCTCAGATATATAGCCATCCTCAACTGTTACATCCGCTCTATAGGCGGGAGTATCACTGCCATCGATAATTGAAGCTCCACGTATAGTGAAGGTTCTTGCAGACTGCTGTGTCATTCCCAACCTTCAACAATTTGAAACATCGGCGTCATTCCTGACAAAAGTCCACCATCTACTACAAATTCACTTCCAGTTGTCCAGCTGGATTGATCTGACGCAAGAAAGAGAACTGCTGCCGCGATATCTGATGGTTTCCCAACGCGGCGCAGTGGATACCAGGTTTTTAAGTCCTCGAATATATCTGGGTTGCGTATAACTCGCTCTTTCCAAGCATCTGTCGCGACTGTGCCAGGCATAATTGTGTTACATCGAATGCCACTTCCTCCGTAACGAACAGCAACTGTGCGCGTTAAAACACTCAGGCCACCTTTTGATGCAGAATATGAGTCACTTCCAATCATGACACGCGCATTGACCGTACCAATGTTAATAATACTTCCAAAGTGATTTTTTATCATACCTGGTAATACTTGACGAATACACAGAAAAGGTGCGGTCAAATTAACTGCCAAAGTCTTGTTCCAAATTTCAAGAGATGTACCAAGAAGGTCATTTGAATCATGATACATAGCATTATTGACTAGAACTTCTATCTTTCCAAATTCTTTTTCAATCTGGCCTAATGTTTTGACAATATCTTCTTCAACTGTGAGATCTAGAAGATAACCAGTGACATCGCCACCAGCAGCGGACAACTCCTCGACTGCATCGTTTAGGGAATCTTTACGAACATCTATCAATGCAACTTTCATCTTTGCACTAATGGCTGCCCGACCTATTTCACGTCCAATGCTGCCAGCGCCACCAGTCACTACGATCGAACGACCGGCTAACTCTGGCGCGTTAAAATAACTCATACTATTTCAACGCCACTATTAAATCGATTTCAACTAAAATATTGATAAGAACTGAGCCCACCGTCGTCCTGACAGGAAAATTTGGAGCACTAAAAAACTCTCTATAAACCTTGTCATAGTCCTTGAAATCACGATTAATTTCTTGTAGGTGGGCAGTTGTTTTAATAACATCACTAAAATCACAACCAACTTCAGAGAGAATTGCTTCCAAATTTCTTAGTGTTTGGCGAGTTTGCTCTGCAACTCCTCCAGATACGATTTTTCCTGTTGCAGGGTCAATTGGACCCATTCCGCACGTATAAAGGAAGCCATTTGCAACTACCCCATGTGAGTAAGAGCCTCCTGGATTTGGGGCACCTTTGGCTGTTATATGACGAACTGACATGCTTTTCTCCTCTTTTCTTTCAGAATTGGGTAAAAATACAATCTTTTACGTCATAGTTGTCATCTACTAAAGGAATTAAACGCCATTTATCGAAGTTTGTGCAAGGGTGTGAGATTCCCAGGCCCACTTTCTGACCAATTTCGAGCGTTCTTTCAGAAATGGACATAAAAGCATGCTGGTCGTTTAATTTATTAATGACACCTTTGAATTCACTCACTAACGCTTGGTTCATCGAAAATTTCTTGATAGGCACGGGGTTATCTAGGTCATTACCGGCATCTCTCTTTCCGAAATTTAGTATTGCCAACTTTGGATCCGGAATGCTTAGAACTTGAGACCAAAGCTCGAGGGCCGGAATGAACTGATCCAAACTCTGCATATTCATAAACGGATTTAAATTCTCATAGTGAATATGGTCGTGGCTCACATAGCCTCCACTTCGCAAAATAATTTCTGATTCTCCGTCAAATTCCGCGAATTCTTCTTCTACATAATCAAAAAATGAACTTCCACCCGCGGTGATGATAATCTTGTTCTTCACAAATGGTTGTACGATTTTTGCAGCCGCAACGACCTCCTTTAGGAATTTACGTACTTGCATCGCTCCGGCTTCGCGATCGCTATCGGGGACAATTCCTTCGAAACCTGAAACTCCGTGGACCGTAATCCTCGGTTCCTTGCTAATTTCAACCATCAAAGAAGTCAGTAAGTCGAGATTTCTGACTCCTGCACGCCCAGATTCTGTACCTATCTCAACCAAAATATTTAACTTCACACTCGCCACATCATCGATTGCTTCCTGAATAATCCTTAGTCCTGGCAATGAATCAATATAGAAATATATTTTAGTATTTTCTTCGCTATTAAGCCGAGCAATTTCGCGAATTACTGTTGGTTCAAGAATTTCATTAGCAATAATAATTTTGTTAAATCCATACTCTAGAAATATATTCGCCTGGTAGAAATTCGCCACAGTTATCCCCCAAGCCCCCGCTTCTATCTGGCGCTTTGCAATCTGTGGTGACATTGAAGTCTTGGAGTGAGGGGCTAGAAGGATTTTTTTATCTTTGCAATATTGTGCCATTCGATTTATGTTATGAGTTAAGGCACTTTCTCGTATCGCTAAAATAGGTAACTGAAAATCGGAAGTAAGTAAGTTCGGGTTTGAAGCTATAAAATTTGCCACACTCTGACCGTATGCTGCCAAAGGAAATCCTTTGTATTCTGAGCTTATAGTCCGATTCTGAAGTGAATTTAGGTTAATCAATCTAATCGTGCATTTCTAAAAATCGTACTTCGGACTTGGCTTTTTCTTCAAAAATGTGGGTTGATAAAAGTTGAATCGAGACATTCAAGGTTTGCGGCACGTGGTTAGGATAGGTGTGGCAACGACTTTTCACTAGCCCTAAAGGTCGATTTTTACAAGTTTCTCACGAGTTAGCAATGATCAATTTGGCTTGGATGAAACACGCAATATAGAAGAAGGGCCGACGCAGAGCGCCGACCCTTCTGGAGTAAGTAGTTAGTTAGTTGTTATTGCTACGCAAGATAGATAGCAGGCGCAGGATCTCTAAGTACATCCATACAACTGTCACCATCAAGCCAAACGCTGCACGCCATGATTCTTGTTCTGGAACGCCAGCCTTAACACCTTGCGCGATTTGATCGAAATCAAGAATCAGGAAGAAACTTGCGAGTGCAACACCAGCAGCTGCAATCAGAAGTCCGCTACCACCACTGCGAAGTCCGGGTACAAATATTGCAACAACTGCAAGTAGTAAGTACCCAAGCATCGCACCAAGCAGAATGCGTTGGAAGCGAGGTGTTACTTGAATCCTGCCACTGCGATAAGCAATGAGTACACCGGTAAATGCGCAGATGGTTCCGAGAATTGCTTGGCCAACTATTCCAGAATAAATGGTTTCGTAGGCACGACTAATTCCGCCGAGCGCTAATCCCTGAAATCCTGCATAAGCGATAATCGCTCCTGGACGCACCTTGCTACTAAAGGTATTGACCATGGCCAGAATAAATCCGCCGATTACTCCCAGCAGAATCGCGCCACCACCGAGTTTCAAGGTCCACGTTGCGGCGCCGACAACTACGAGAACAGTAAAGAGAATTCCAGTGCGTGTGACAACGTCATCCATCGTCATGCGACCTGTGCGCGCCGATGATGCAGCTGGTGCTTGATAGAGCGCATCGAGCTGCTCTGATGATGCTGCTACTGGTGTTGAAGTTTCAAAGGCGGCATAACCTCGTTTTGACTGACTACCGAAAGCCTTACTGAGGACCGGATTCGAACTTTCCATTAATTTAGCTCCTTCGTGACGTGCCAATTTGGCGCATCAGTGATGTAAACGCTACTGGCAGGTGCTTTCTTCCCGCCACTTAGACGCTCCTAACGCGTCGGTACGCCTACCCGACTGGCTGCAAACCCTTGGCAAAGGCAATCAGCTGCGCTTGCGTGAAGCCACCTTGACTCCCGACTCGAATAAAGGTCGCCTTCAACTTCTTACTCGCCGGAGCAACAAAAGTGATCTCGCCACCAACGCTGGCA
>Ga0114958_10001175_pt1 | contig 20975 bp, 13 predicted proteins | sample C_130208_EF_Meta_FD_89577 | JGI IMG/M metagenome (GOLD analysis project Ga0114958, IMG submission 89577) | Freshwater microbial communities from Lake Croche, Canada to study carbon cycling - C_130208_EF_MetaG | ecosystem: Environmental > Aquatic > Freshwater > Lake | place: Lake Croche, Canada...
ATTCTAATATTGCAGTTTTAGACATGATATAATATGGAAATTAGGTCTGATAAATTAATAATTTAACAAAACTAAGGAATTGCTAATGAAATAAAAAAAAATCTAGAAAAGTTTTCATTAAATTTAAATTAATTTTTGCTAAATCAATTTTATATCAAAAACTCTCTTTTCTATACATAAATTAGTTGCCTGAAAAATTAAAAATTAAAAAAAAATTAATTGGTTTTGCTTTAAAAAGAAAATTAAGTTCCGCCAACATCATTATTGATGAATTCAATATAATTGCTAGGTTAATTCTTTGGGTTAAAAAGTAATTGTATTCCTTTAAAGAATAAATAGTCTAAGAAATAAAGTGGAAAAAAAGTAAAAATCCCAAGCTCAGAACTTGGGATTTACTTTATATTTAATTTGGCACAGTATATTTTGTAATTACGAAAGCGCTGCTTTAACTTGGTCAGCAGCTTCTTGGAATTGTACTGCTGATAAAATTGGCATTCCTGAATTATCAATTAATTCTTTAGCAATCTCTGCATTTGTTCCTTGTAAACGAACAATGATTGGTACTTTAATAGCATCGCCCATGTTCTTATATGCATCAACAACTCCTTGTGCCACACGGTCACAACGAACAATACCTCCAAAAATATTAATTAAAATAGCTTTTACGTTTGGATCTTTTAAGATAATACGAAATGCTGTTTCTACTCGTTTAGCATCAGCAGTTCCTCCTACATCTAAGAAGTTTGCCGGTTCAAAACCTGCATATTTAATTAAATCCATAGTTGCCATAGCAAGTCCAGCTCCGTTTACCATACAGCCCACTGTTCCGTCAAGATCAACATAATTTAATCCTACTTCTTTTGCTTCTACTTCGATTGGATTTTCCTCATGAATATCACGCATATCAGCATATTTGGGCTGACGATATAAAGCATTATCATCAATATTTACTTTGGCATCTACAGCCAATATTTTGTTATCCGATGTTTTTAATACTGGATTAATTTCAAACATAGAAGCATCAGAACCTATGTAAGCATTATATAATGAGTCTATAAACTTAACCATTTCTTTGAACGCATTTCCAGAAAGTCCAAGATTGAAAGCTATCCTTCTAGCTTGGAAACCTTGTAATCCCACTGATGGATCAATTTCTTCAGTAAAAATCAAATGCGGCGTGTGTTCTGCCACTTCTTCTATATCCATTCCTCCTTCAGTTGAATACATAATCATGTTTCTTCCAGTTGCTCTGTTAAGTAAAACAGAAACATAGAATTCAGAGGTTTCACTCTCTCCTGGATAATATACATCTTCAGCAATTAGCACTTTGTGTACTTTTTTACCTTCTGGTGGGGTTTGAGGAGTTTTCAGCATCATCCCAATGATTTGCTCTGAAATCGTTTCTAATTGCTCCAAGTTTTTGGCCAATTTTACTCCGCCACCTTTTCCTCTTCCTCCTGCGTGAATTTGAGCTTTAACAACATACCAACTTGTTCCTGTTTCGGTAGTAAGTTGTTTTGCGGCTGCTACTGCTTCTAATGGACTATTGGCTACAATACCTCTTTGTACTCTAACACCATAACTAGCTAAGATTTCTTTTCCTTGATATTCGTGAATGTTCATATTGAAGTTTTATTACTTTTTTAAGAGTTGCAAAAGTAATTAATTACAATCAAACGAAAAAGAAATGTATACCAATTTAGAATATTTTTTAATTTGACACCATAATACAAATAAACATAACTATTTTTTTAAGTTTTATATTTTATGAAAAGTAGTAAACCGATCTTTTTTTGTTGAATTTACAATCCTGAAAAACACTCTTTTTTTTATTAAATATTCATTAAAAATAGTGTAAAAACTATACAGAAAAATCATATTGTAAAAAAAACATGTTATTAATCTAATAATTTACAAGGGGTGAAAATACAAATTATTAATTTATTGATTGTTTAATTAATAATTCAATAATTAATTAATATTTTACATATTATACAATGTTTTTTTTTGCAAAATTAATATTTTAGTGAAAATTTATCAATAATGAAAGTCGAAGCACAAGGGCTATACTTGCCTGAATTTGAACATGACAATTGTGGAGCAGGTTTTATATGTAATTTGAATGGAATAAAGTCTAATGATATCATTCACAAAGCTTTAGATATTTTAATAAAATTAGAACATCGCGGTGCTGTTAGTTCTGATGGAAGAACTGGTGATGGTGCCGGAATTCTATTTGAAATTCCACATGATTTCTTCAAAAAAGAGTGTCCTTTCGAGATACCAAAACCTAAAGAATATGCCGTAGGGATGGTTTTTTTACCTAAAAGTGTTAATCAAATTTCTTTTTGTAAAGCTACTTTTGAAACTGCTATAAAAGATCAAAATTTGAAAATTTTAGGTTGGCGAGATGTGCCAGTTGATGTTTCAAATCTTGGAGAAATTGCTGCTGCTAAAGAACCTACTATTAAGCAAGTTTTTGTGAGTAAAAATGGCTTACAACTAACCGAACAACAATTTAAGGCTAAATTATTTGCTGCCAGAAAAATAGCTGAACATGCTATTATTAATTCTAAAATTTCGGAAAGTCATCGCTTTTATTTTTCAAGTTTTTCAACAACTACTATAATATACAAAGGACTCTTAATGCCCGAAGACATTAGTCGTTATTACACCGATTTACAAGATGATGATTTAGTTACTCGATTGGCTTTAGTGCATCAAAGATTTTCAACGAATACTTTTCCTTCATGGGAATTAGCACAACCTTTCCGTTACATGTGTCACAATGGAGAGATCAATACGCTTCGTGGAAACATCAGTAGAATGGGTGCTAGAGAAGCCTTAATGAAAAGTGATGTTTTTGGTGATGATATTAAAAAATTGTTCCCTATCATATTAAAAGGAAAATCAGATTCTGCATCAATGGATATGGTCATTGAGTTACTCTTAATGACTGGTCGCTCACTACCAGAAGTTATGATGATGGTAGTACCGGAGGCCTGGGAAAAACATCAAACCATGTCAGAAGATAAAAAAGCATTCTACGAATATAACGCTTGCATCATGGAACCTTGGGATGGTCCAGCATCTATTCCTTTTACAGATGGAAATGTTATTGGTGCTTTATTAGACCGAAATGGTTTGCGCCCATCACGATATACTGTAACCAAAAGCGGTTTTGTAATTATGTCCTCAGAAATTGGCGTTCTTGATATTAAACCAGAAGATGTTTTACATTATGGTCGATTAGAACCAGGAAAAATGTTTTTAGTTGACATGAACAAAGGAAGAATTATTGAAGATGATGAAATAAAAAATGCTATTGTTAGTAAACATCCTTACAAAAAATGGTTAGATGAAAATCTGCTACACTTGGCAAATATACCTTATACTAACAATCCAATTCCTGAGGAAAATATTGATTTTGAAACCCGTCAACGTTTGTTTGGATATACTATCGAAGATCTTCAGACCATCATAAATCCTATGGGGATTAACGCAGCAGAAGCTATTAGCTCAATGGGTAATGATACACCATTAGCTGTTTTATCTGATCAACCGCAACTCTTATATAATTATTTCAAACAAATGTTTGCTCAAGTAACCAATCCCCCTTTGGATGGTATTCGGGAGGAAATCATTACTGATATTAGTTTGGCCATTGGTGGAGATTTTAATATTTTTGATATTGAACCCAAACATTGCAAAAAACTTAAAATTCAAAACCCAGTTATATCTAACGAAGATTTAGATAAAATTAGAAACATCCATCATCCAGATTTTAAATCCGTAACTATTTCAACATTATATGAAATTAAAAAAGGGGTTAATGGTTTAGAAAGAGCTCTAGAAAAATGTGTTCAAGCTACATTCAAAGCCGTAGAAGAAGGATGTAATATCGTAATTCTTTCTGACAGAGGTGTAAGTGAAAAAATGATGCCAATACCTATGCTACTGGCTTGTTCTTATATACATCATACACTAAATATTTTAAAAGTTCGCTCAAAATTTGGAATAATTATAGAATCTGCAGAACCTCGGGAGCCCCATCATTTTGCACTATTATTTGGTTATGGTGCTAGTGCTATAAATCCCTACATGGTCAACGAAATTATTCATAATCAAGTAACTCTTGGACTTATACCTAGCATTAAAGCTGACTATGCTATTAAAAATTTCAACAAAGCTATCGCAAAAGGAATTTTGAAAATCATGAATAAAATTGGGATTTCCACTCTTCACTCTTATCGTGCTGCCCAAATTTTTGAAATTTTAGGATTGAATAAAACATTTACTTCAAAATATTTTCCAAACACACCTTCACGAATTGAAGGGATTGGTTTAATGGAAATAGAAAAAGAAATCAAAAAAAGATATCAAAAAGCATTTCCAAATTCACAAATTGCTAATCTATTACCACTAGAAATAGGCGGAATTTATCGTTGGCGAAGAAATGGCGAAAAACACATGTTTAACCCAACTACTATTGCAAAACTCCAACAAGCCGTTCGTCTCAATAGCCCAGAAAGCTACAAAGAATATTCTCAAATGGTCAATGAGCAAAGTGAAAATTTAATGACTATTAGAGGATTATTTGAATTTAATAATCTTGACCCAATTCCAATTGAAGAAGTAGAGTCTTGGACTGAAATTGTAAAAAAATTCAAAACAGGCGCCATGTCTTATGGCTCCATCAGTCAAGAAGCTCATGAAAATTTAGCAATTGCTATGAACCGAATTGGTGGAAAAAGTAATTCTGGAGAAGGCGGTGAAGACTCTAAACGTTTTCAAAAAGAACTCAATGGCGATTCAAAAAATAGTGCCATCAAACAAGTAGCTTCTGGAAGATTTGGTGTGTCAATCAATTATTTGACTAATGCTAAAGAAATTCAAATCAAAATGGCTCAAGGTGCAAAACCGGGAGAAGGTGGTCAATTACCAGGAGAAAAAGTAGTGCCATGGATAGCAGAAACAAGAAATTCAACTCCTTATGTTGGATTAATTTCGCCACCACCCCATCATGATATTTATTCTATTGAAGATTTATCACAACTCATTTTTGATTTAAAAAATGCCAATCGTGAAGCGCGTATCAATGTAAAATTAGTTTCTGAAGTAGGCGTTGGAACAATAGCAGCTGGTGTTGCAAAAGCAAAAGCTGATGTAATTTTAATTTCTGGATATGATGGTGGCACTGGAGCTGCGCCTTTAACTTCTTTACAACATACTGGTATTCCGTGGGAACTTGGTTTAGCTGAAGCACAACAAACTTTAATACTAAATGATTTAAGAAGTCGTGTAGTATTGGAATGTGACGGACAACTTAAAACAGGTCGCGATGTGGCCATTGCTGCCTTACTTGGTGCCGAAGAATTTGGTTTTGCTACAGCGCCTTTAGTAGCTTCGGGCTGTATTATGATGCGTGCCTGTCATTTGAATACTTGTCCTGTAGGAATTGCTACTCAAGACCCAGAACTTAGAAAAAATTTCAAAGGGACGCCAGAACATGTCATTAATTTTATGTATTTCATAGCTGAAGAATTACGTGAAATTATGGCGCAACTTGGTTTTAGAACCCTAAAAGAAATGATAGGACAATCTCAAAAACTGAATGTCAATAAAGCCATCAGTCATTACAAAGCGAATGGATTGGATTTAACCCCTATTTTATTCAAACCTGAAAAGGCCAATGAAGTCCCAAATTTCAATACCACTACTCAAGATCACAATTTAGACCATGTGCTGGATTTTGAGATTATAAAAGCTACCATTCCTTCTATCTATAGAAAAGAGAAAACCAGAATTAATTTTACTATTAAAAATACCGATCGATCTGTTGGAGCTATTTTAAGCAACGAAATTTCTAAAATTTATGGAGCTCAAGGTTTGCCTGAAGATACTATACTAATTGACTTTGAAGGTTCGGCTGGGCAAAGTTTTGGAGCTTTTGCAACCAATGGATTGTCCTTAAAAATTCATGGAAATTGTAATGATTACTTAGGTAAAGGACTCTCTGGAGGGAAATTAATCATTAAAGTTCCTCAAACTGCCACCTTCAAACCAGAAGAAAATATAATCATTGGCAACGTAGCACTTTATGGCGCCATTACTGGTGAAGCTTATATTAATGGAATAGCAGGCGAACGTTTTTGCGTGAGAAATTCGGGAGCAAATGCTGTAGTTGAAGGTATTGGAGACCACGGTTGTGAATATATGACAGGTGGAACAGTAGTTGTTCTTGGAAAAACAGGGAGAAATTTTGCCGCAGGAATGAGTGGCGGAGTTGCCTATGTTTATGACCCAAACAAACTTTTTGAAAACGGTTTGTGTAATATGGAAATGGTAGAATTGGAAACACTGGAAGAAGGTGATGTAACAAAATTGAGAAGATTAATAAAAAATCATTCTATGTACACGAATAGTCCTTTAGCAAAAAGAATACTAAATGATTGGGAAAACCAACAAAACCATTTTATAAAAGTTATGCCAAAAGATTACAAAAAAGCCTTACTTAGATTATCAGAAGAAAAACAAATAGCCACATTAATAGCCTAATAGTCATGGGAAAGATTGGAGGATTTAAAGAATATAGTAGAACAGACGAGAATAATCTCCCGGTACTAGAAAGAGTTTCAAATTACAAGGAATTTACCATTCCATTAGATAAAAATAAAATCAAAGAACAAGGTTCTAGATGCATGGATTGTGGCATACCGTTTTGTCACAGCTCTTGTCCTTTGGGCAATTTAATACCTGATTTTAATGACAAAGTGCATCAAGAAGAATGGCAAAGTGCACTAACTATTTTACAAGCTACCAATAATTTTCCTGAATTTACAGGAAGATTATGTCCTGCACCTTGTGAAAAATCTTGTGTATTAGGGATTATTAGTGAACCCATAGCTATTGAAAACATTGAAAAAAACATTGTGGAAAGAGGTTTTGCCGAAGGCTGGATAAAACCACAAACCCCTGAAACAAGAACTGGAAAAAAAGTAGCCGTCATCGGTTCTGGACCCGCTGGTTTAGCAGCAGCACAACAATTAAACCTAGCCGGACATTGGGTAACAGTTTTCGAAAGAGACAATGCTATTGGTGGACTTTTACGCTATGGTATTCCTAATTTTAAATTAGAAAAAGAAATCATTGACCGAAGAATAGCTATACTAGAAGCCGAAGGCATTGTCTTTAAAACTAATGTTGAAGTTGGTGTAAATTATAGCGTTGCTCAATTAGAAGAATTTGATTCGATAGTACTGTGTGGTGGAGCTACAGAAAAAAGAAGCCTTCCTACAAAAGGCATTGAAAGCAAAGGTGTAGTACAAGCCATGACTTTTTTAACACAACAAACAAAAGTATTATATGGCGAAAAGATACCTAACCAAATCACAGCAACTGGTAAAAATGTAATTGTAATTGGCGGTGGAGATACCGGTTCTGATTGCGTGGGAACATCTAACAGACAAGGAGCCAATTCAGTTACAAATTTTGAAATATTACCTAAACCCACTGAATATAGAAGCGAAACAACTCCATGGCCTTTTTGGCCGTTACAATTAAAAACTTCTTCCTCTCATGAGGAAGGATGCAATAGAAACTGGTTGATTAACACGAAAGAATTTATTGCCAATGAAAAAGGAGAACTGATAGGCTTAAAGACTGTAGAAGTAGCTTGGAAAATGATCCCAGGACAAAGACCCGAATTGATTGAAAAAGAAGATTCAGAAAAAATTTGGCCTTGTGATTTAGCGCTACTGGCATTAGGATTCACAGGTCCAGAAAAAACACTAAGCAAACAATTGGGCATTGAAATTGATAATCGAAACAACTTTAAAGCGACAAAATACCAAACTAATATTCCTCATATTTTTACCGCTGGCGATATGAGACGTGGACAATCACTGATTGTTTGGGCAATATCCGAAGGTAGAGAGGCAGCTCGAGAAGTAGATTTATATTTGATGGGCTACACTAACTTGCCAACCAAAGGAAAAGGTGATTTGCCAAGTATCTGATGCAAAATCACTTTAACACTATAAATTAAATTGTAGTAAAAATTTTCAAATAAACTTATTCAACGACTATATTTGCATTTTATTAATCAAGTCTATGCTACCTTCAGAATTACTTCAATTGGCTCATGAATTCGGTAATCCATTATATGTTTATGATGCCAAAAAAATTGAATTTCAATACAACCGACTAACTAATGCTTTTTCAAAAGTTGAAAACCTTCGTATTAACTATGCGATGAAAGCCTTGTCAAATATTTCAATATTGAAGTTATTGCAAAAAATGGGCTCTGGTTTAGACACAGTTTCTATTCAAGAAGTACAACTAGGATTACATGCAGGCTTTACGCCCGATAAAATCATCTTTACCCCCAATGGGGTTTCTTTTGAAGAAATTGAGGAAGTGACCCAACTTGGCGCGCAAATCAATATTGATAATCTTTCCATCTTGGAGCAATTTGGTACTAAACATCCTAAAGTTCCTGTTTGTATTCGTATCAATCCTCATGTGATGGCGGGTGGCAATGAGAACATTTCCGTAGGTCATATTGATAGTAAATTTGGTATTTCTATTTACCAAATTCCACATGTGTTGCGCATTGTTGAAAATACCAAAATGACTATTAATGGTATTCACATGCATACGGGTTCGGATATTTTAGATATTGAAGTATTCCTTTATGCGTCCGAAATACTGTTTGATATAGCCAAACAATTTAAAGAATTGACCTTCCTTGATTTTGGTTCTGGATTTAAAGTGCCTTATAAAAAAGGCGATATCGAAACCAATATTGAAGAACTAGGACGTAAACTTACCAAACGCTTCTTGGCGTTTGAAAAAGAATATGGAAAACCATTAACCTTGGCTTTTGAACCTGGTAAATTTTTGGTCAGTGAGGCAGGCTATTTTTTGGCCAAAGTGAATGTCATAAAACAAACAACCTCAACCGTTTTTGCCGGAATTGATAGCGGCTTTAATCATTTGATTCGTCCTATGTTTTATGGTTCACAACATAATATTGAAAATATTTCTAACCCAAAAGGTAAAGAGCGTTTCTACACAGTGGTAGGTTATATTTGTGAAACCGACACTTTTGCTAACAACCGAAGAATTCCCGAAATACACGAAGGTGATGTTTTGTGTTTCCGCAATGCTGGTGCTTATTGTTTCTCAATGGCATCTAATTATAACTCAAGATATAAACCTGCCGAAGTACTATGGAAAAATGGCAAAGGCCATCTAATTCGAGAGCATGAAACCTTTGATAATTTGTTGCAAAATCAAATCTTGATAGAAGTATAATTCTATATTCCAACAGCTCGGTATTTTACCTTTTTATAATTTCTAGAACCAAAAAAATAATAGGAAGTTTAAATGTAGTCTAGTTAAAAATTTTTACCAGCATTTCTTTGTATAAATCTGAATTGTGCAAGTTAGCAGCTCCGACTCCTTTGCTTTTTACATCTATGTCGCGCAGGGTAGCCACTATAGCGCTTACTTTTCGCATTGGGTAATTCTTAGCGGCACTAATATAGTCATTCACAAAAAAAGGATTTACTCTTAAGACTTTTGCCACATTGGCTGGTGATTTGTCTTTCAGTCCATGATAGAGTAACAAGCTCGAGAAAAATGAAAACACTTGTCCATTAACCAACACCATTGGGTTTTCTTTTTGATTTTGAGAAAAATATTCTGCTATTTGATAAGCTCGAAACTGGTTGGCATCGCCAATGGCTTTTCGGAATTCAAAGACATTAAAATCTTTACTAAAACCAATGTTTTCTTCTATGTGACTTGGCGTAATAGTACTGCCTTTTGGCAAGATGATTTCGAGTTTGGTTAATTCGTTGGCTATTCGGCTTAGGTCATTACCTAGAAAAGCTACAAGCATCGCATTGGCTTTGGGTTCTATTTTATAACCTCTGCCTTGCAGAACACGATTAATCCACTGCCCTACTTGATTTTCATACATTTTTTTGCTTTCATACACCAACCCATGTTTGTGAATGGTTTTGGCTATCTTCTTGCGTTTGTCAATGGTTTTATATTTATAGGCCATGACCAAAACTGTGGTTAGTTGAGGGTTTTCGGCATAAGGTTCTAACTTATCTATTTCTTTAGCTAAATGTTGTGCTTCTTTTATAATAACTACTTGACGCTCTGCCATCATTGGGTAACGCTTGGCATTCGCTACTATATCATCAATAGTAGTATCGCGACCATATAACACCATTTGGTTGAAGCCTTTTTCGTCTTCTGTTAGCAGATTGTTTTCGAGATATTCTGTAATTCGGTCTATATAATAAGGTTCTTCGCCCATCAAGAAATAGATAGGTTTTATGTTCCCAGCTTTTATATCATTGATTATTTTTACTACCTCATCCATTTTATGGAATTTTGAATATTAAATTTTGAATTTTGAATTACATTTGCTTATGAAAAAACTCAATTTTCCTTCTTATTCGTTTCGCTTCAAAAATAGTGAAAATAAAGTATCTATTTTTGATGAGATCAGGAAAAAGTTTATCATTCTTACTCCAGAGGAATGGGTTCGCCAGCACACGGTTCAATACTTGTTACAAGAGAAAAATTATCCAAAGTCCTACCTCAACGTGGAGAAGTTGATTAGCATAAATGACATTCATAAACGTTATGACATTGTTGTTTACAAACCTAATGGAGACTTATTTCTATTAATAGAATGCAAAGCACCAGAAGTAAAAATATCCCAGGCTACCTTTGACCAAATAGCCCGTTATAACATGAAACTTAATTCGCAATACTTGATGGTTACTAATGGTGTAAATCATTACTTTTGTCAAATGGATTTTGAAAAAGAACAATATGTTTTTTTAGAAAAGTTGCCTAATTTCTCAAACGATTAACTTTTGAAAAAAATTGCTGTTGTCATACTAAATTGGAATGGAGCAAAACTGTTAGAGCAGTTTTTGCCGGCAGTTATTCAGTATTCTGAAGAGGCAACGATTTATGTAGTTGATAATGCTTCAACAGACACTTCTATTGAGGTCATTAAAACTCAATTTCCGAATGTGCATATTATACAGAATGAAGGAAATTATGGTTTTGCAACAGGTTATAATGTGGCATTGCAACAGGTAGAAGAAGACTATTATGCCTTAGTAAATTCTGATATTGAAGTGACTGAAGGATGGCTCGCCCCTATCCTATCTATTTTTAACAAAGAGCGTGAAATAGGTATTATCCAACCAAAAATACTAGATTATAAACGTAAAGATTATTTTGAATATGCTGGCGCTGCTGGTGGTTTTATAGACCAGTTTGGGTATCCTTTTTGCAGAGGAAGAATTTTTGACACTATTGAAAAAGACAACGGGCAATATGATGATGAAACGGAAATATTTTGGGCAAGTGGTGCTTGTTTTTTCATTAGAAAAGAAGTCTATCGAAAACTAAATGGTTTTGATGATGATTTCTTTGCACATCAGGAAGAAATTGACTTGTGTTGGCGGGCTTTTAATATAGGGTACTTAGCAAAGTATACTTCAAAATCGGTTGTGTACCATGTTGGCGGTGCTACACTAAACGAAAATAATCCTAAAAAGACATTTTTAAACTTTAGAAATTCTTTGTTAATGCTTACTAAGAATTTGCCCGAAAACAAATTGGTCCCTATTCTATTTGCAAGACTTTGTTTAGACGGTTTGGCAGGAATTCAATTTATTTTTAAGGGAAAATTTAAACATTGCTTTGCTATTTTGAAAGCTCATTTTCATTTTTATCATCTGATTAATAGTAATTTAAAGAAACGACAAGGTATACAATCTAAAAATTACTATCATAAGAAAAGTATCATTTATGATTATTTTATTAAGAACGGCACCATTTTTGAAAAGTGATTTTAACAAGAGTTTATCATTTGAATTGAAACTCTAAAACTAAAATAATTCGTACTTTTGTATAAATTTTAATTAAACTATCTATGAAAAAAGTATTTTTTGCACTTTCTTTAGTTGCCCTAACCTTTACATCGTGTGGTACTAAGAAAAAAATTGCTGCTCTAGAAGCGCAAAACAAGGAATGTCAAGACTTATTGAATTCAACTACTGTTAAATTGAACTTGTGTTTATCTGAAAAAGATGCCCTCTCAAAACAGGCAGACTATTTAAAACAAAATAATACTGATTTGATAAACAACTCCAAAGAATTAACTGTCCTAACTACAAAAGGGGCTCAAAATCTTGAAAAATCATTGGAAAGTTTAAAAGAAAAAGACCTCAAAATATCTCGACTGCAAGATGCTTTGACAAAGAAAGACAGTGTTACTTTAGCTTTAGTAACAAGTTTAAAAAGCTCTGTAGGAATTTCTGATCCTGATATTGAAGTGAATGTAGAAAAAGGCGTGGTTTTTATTTCTATAGCTGATAAATTATTATTCAAAAGCGGTAGTTTCACGGTAAGTGACAAAGCAAAAGAAGTGTTGGCTAAAGTAGCTAAAGTGATTAACAGCAGACCGACTTTTGAGTGTATGGTAGAAGGCCATACTGATAATGTTCCGTTTACAGGTAATGCTATTTTACTTGATAACTGGGACTTAAGTGTAAAACGTTCTACGGCTATTGTAAGAGTATTAACTAAAGACTTAGGAGTAAAACCGTCTCAATTGATAGCAGCCGGAAGAAGTGAATTTATACCATTAGTAGATAATACAACTGCTGACAATAGAGCTAAAAACAGAAGAACACGTGTCGTAATTTTACCAAAGATTGATGAATTCTACGATATGATTGAAAAAGAAATGAAGAATCAAAAACAATAGTTTTTTTTTTTAGAAAAAAGATAAAAGAAGCAAGAGCAAAGACTCTTATCTAAAAAACGTCTCGAGAAATCGGGACTTTTTTTTTATGTATTAATTACTAAAATATATCTGAATTGCCTTTTCCTTCTCTAACAACTATTGGTTCATAACCCGATAAATCGATAATAGTGGAACCAACATTATCACCATAACCCCCATCGATAACTAATTCAACTCTTTTTTGCCATTTTTCAAAAATGAGTTCGGGGTCCGTGGAATATTCTAATACTTCATCATCATCATGGATGGAAGTAGAAACTATGGGATTTCCAAGCATTTTTACAATCTGCAAAGCAATGTTATTATCAGGAATCCGAATACCGACGGTTTTCTTTTTTCTAAATTCCTTTGGTAAATCATTATTACCGGGTAGAATAAAAGTGTATGGCCCAGGTAAAGCTCGTTTTAAAATCTTAAAAGTAGCAGTATCAATTTGTTTAACGTAATCAGACAAGTTGCTTAAATCATAACAGATAAAAGAAAAATTAGATTTTTCAAGTTTGATATTTTTTATTTTAGCAATTCTTTCTAAAGCCCTCGTATTCGTAATATCACAACCCAAACCATAAACAGTATCAGTAGGATAAATTATCAAACCATCATTTCGCAGCACATCAACTACTTTTTTGATAGCAGCTTCGTTGGGTTTATCTTCGTATATTTTTATAAATTCGGCCATAATTAGAAAAAAGATGAAAGAGAAAAGATGAAAGACTTATTGTCTTCTGTATTGATTACTATAATTATCCATTAGCAAAAATCTTATTTCTTGCATCTTGTGTCTTGTCTCTTGCTTCTTATTTCTCTCTTCTATCCAATCACATCCAACTTAGCAAATCGCAACAAGAGTTTCTTTATACCGCCTACTTCAAATTTGATTTCTGCTTTTTTATCGGCTCCAATACCTTCAAGGTTTATAATTTCACCTTTCCCAAAGCGATCGTGCATTACAACATTTCCAATAGTTAGTTTGCTATCAAATAAATTGATATTACTTGGAGCTTTACCAACAGGTTTCAATTTACGAATATTTAGTGAAGAAACAGGTTCATCTCCATATTTTTTTGGAGGTATACCGTCAACTGGTTTTGCTAATCGCAATTTGGATTTATCAATGTCGCCAAAAATATCCAAATCCATCGTCGGTTTATAACGATAACCACCTGAATCCATCGGATTGATATATTCTAAATACTCGTCTTTGATTTCTTCAATAAAACGTGATGGTTCGCTATCAACTAACTTACCCCAACGGTAACGTGATTGCGCATAGGTTAAATAAGCTTGATGCTCGGCACGAGTGAGCGCCACATAAAATAAACGGCGTTCTTCTTCCAATTCGCTTCGAGTGTTCAAACTCATCGCACTTGGAAATAAATCTTCTTCCAATCCAACAATAAAAACATAAGGAAACTCCAAACCTTTTGCTAAGTGAATCGTCATCAATGCTACTCTATCATCATCGCCAGTGTCTTTGTCTAAATCGGTGGCTAGTGCAACATCTTCTAGAAATTCAGATAATGCCCCACGAGCACCATCTATTTCTCTTTGTCCTTCAATAAAGTCTTTGATACCGCCCATAAGGGTTTCAATATTCTCAATACGAGCTATACCTTCAGGTGTGGCATCTTTTTTAAGTTCTTGAACTAATCCTGTTTTCTTGGCTACATGCTCGGTTAACACAAAAGCATCTTGTTGTTCGTTAATAACCTGAAAACTCTTAATCATCGTTACAAAATCTTCCAATTTTTGTTTGGTTCCCGTATTAAGTTTTAAATCAATTTTATCGATGTTTTCCATTACTTCAAAAATGGAACGTTTGTAGTGATTTGCAGCAACTGTTAGTTTTTCTATAGTAGTATCGCCAATTCCTCGCGCGGGATAATTGATAACTCGAACCAAAGCTTCTTCATCTTTCGGATTAATGACCAAACGCAAATAGCACAACACATCTTTGATTTCTTTGCGTTGATAAAAAGACAAGCCACCATAAATTCGATACGGAATATCACGCTTTCTCAAGGCATCTTCCATGGCTCGTGATTGGGCATTGGTTCTGTACAAAATAGCAAATTGTCCGTTGAGCATTTGGTTGCGCATCTTTTGTTCAAAAATTTCCGCAGCCACAAAACGTCCTTCTTCGCCATCAGTAACACTGCGGTGGACTTTTATTTTGGAACCATAATCGTTGACAGTCCAAACAACTTTATCCAACTTGGTTTTATTTTTATCTATAATCGAATTGGCAGCTTCGACAATATTCTTGGTGGAACGATAGTTTTGCTCTAATCGATACGTTTTTACATTTTCATAATCTTTTTGGAAGTTGAGAATGTTATTGATATTGGCCCCACGGAAGGCATAGATACTTTGGGCATCATCGCCAACGACACAAATATTTTGAAATCTATCACTCAAAGCGCGAACAATCAAGTACTGAGAATGATTTGTATCTTGGTACTCATCGACTAAAATATATCGGAAACGGTCTTGGTATTTGGCCAAAACATCGGGAAAACGGTTAAGTAATTCATTTGTCTTGAGCAATAAATCATCAAAATCCATCGCGCCACTTTTGAAACATCGTTCTACATAGTTTTGATAAATTTCTCCCAAACGTGGCTTCTTGCTCATAGCATCAGCTTCTTGCAATTCAGGATTATTGAAGTAGGCTTTTACGGTAATTAAAGAGTTTTTATAGGATGATATTCTGCCTAAAATTTGTTTTGGCTTGTAAATATCTCTATCCAATTGCATTTCTTTGATAATGGCTGAAATTAACCGCAGACTATCTTGTGTGTCATAAATGGTAAAATTGGAAGGATAACCTAATTTGTCAGACTCGCTTCTAAGAATTCTAGCAAACACCGAGTGAAATGTTCCCATCCAAAGATTTTTGGCTTCGGCAGCTCCCACAATATCTCCGATTCGCTTTTTCATTTCACGAGCTGCTTTGTTGGTAAAAGTCAAAGCCAAAATGTTAAACGCATCCACACCTAAACTCATCAAATAGGCAATGCGCACAGTTAGCACTCTTGTTTTTCCTGAACCCGCACCTGCAATGATAATCATTGGTCCGTCTTTTTGATAAACAGGTTCTTGTTGGGCTTCGTTAAGTTGGGAAATATATTGTTGCATTTTTATTAAAGTGGCTGAATGGCTGAGTTTAAAATCTTAATTGACAAATTTAAGGTTACTTAAGATGAATTGCAATAGTGGTTTAAGGGTATTTCTATTATATTTGTCAACAATTTTAGTCATTACTTATTATGCATTCCAATAAACTTATTGAATTAGCTTTTTATACTTTACCTGCCTTGATTACTGGTGGTGTGGCATATTATTTATTCCAATCGTATTTCAATGACCAACAAAATACACGTCGTTGGTTGGTGCAAAAAGAAAACCAAAAACAATCGTTGCCACTGCGTTTACAAGCGTATGAGCGATTGGCGTTGTTCTTAGAACGAATAAATGCGGCTAAATTATTGATTAGAGTGGCGCCTTTGAGCGACGACAAAAATGATTATGAGCGCTTGTTGATACACCATATCGAACAGGAATATGAGCATAATTTGGCGCAACAAATTTATGTTTCTGAGGAATGTTGGACCATTATTACCACAGCCAAAAACACTACTATTCAAAACATTATGAAAACTAATATGAGTGAAAAAGTGGATAGCGCTCATAAACTCCGTGAAACTATTTTAAATGATTTGTTGGATAGTCAATCATCGAGTAAGATAGCGTTGAGTTTCTTAAAACAGGAAGTTAAAAATATACTATAACAAAAATTTCAACCAAAGTTGATTTTTTATTTTTTGAACTTACTTATTCCATCATTTAGCCAAGCTACATATTCTTTAACATCTGGTGTATAGCTAATAGGTTCGTTAAGTTTCTGCTCGTTCAAATCGGTTAAAACATAATACGGTTGTGTATTGGTTTTGTATCTAGTGATAACGAAATCGGTCCATTTATCGCCAATGGTTACTATTTCTGAACCTGAAGATTTAGAAATAAACTGTTCGTTTTTTGGCAATTCTCGTTTATCATCTACATATAATGATATTAAAACCACATCATTTTTAAGATGGTTTAGCACTTTTTCATCAGACCACACATTGATTTCCATTTTGCGACAATTGACACAAGCAAAACCAGTAAAATCTAACATAATAGGTTTGTTCACATTTTTGGCATAAGCAAAACCCTTTTCATAGTCAGTGAACGTGATAATTCCATGTTCGCCAATTTTTGCACCATCGGGTAAATCTTGTTTACTTTTTGATACACTTCCAAAAAATCCCATAGGACTTTCGCTATAGGTTTGTGGTGGTGGAAACGCACTGATTAATTTTAACGGAGCACCAAATAAACCAGGTATCATATAAATGGTAAAAGCTAAAACCAATAATCCCAATGATAATCTTCCCACAGAAATATGGGTTAGTGGGCTATCATGTGGCATTGTTATTTTGCCCAATAAATACAAAGCCCAAGTTCCAAAAATGGCTATCCAAATGGCTAAGAACGATTCTCTTTCTAATAAGTGTAATTGTAAAACCAAATCGGCATTGGATAAAAATTTAAAGGCTAGTGCTAATTCCAAAAATCCAAGAGAAACTTTAACCGTGTTTAACCATCCACCAGATTTTGGTAGGGAATTCATCCAACTTGGAAACATGGCAAACAACATAAATGGCAACGCTAGAGCGGATGAAAAGCCAAGCATTCCCACAATTGGCGCAATACCACCTTTTGAAGCTGACTCGACTAAAAGTGTTCCTACTATTGGTCCGGTACAAGAAAATGAAACGATTGCTAATGCTAATGCCATAAAAAGTATGCCAACAATTCCGCCTCTATCAGCTTGTTTGTCAACCTTGTTTGCCCAAGAATTCGGTAACATAATTTCAAATGCCCCTAAGAAGGAAACGGCAAAAACTACTAATAATAAGAAGAAAAATAAGTTAAACCAAGCATTGGTTGACAATGCATTCAAAGCATCTGCACCAAAAATTCCTGTGATTACTAATCCTAAAACCACATAAATGGCAACGATCGAAATTCCGTAAAGAATCGCATTTCGTTTTCCTTGAGCGGGATTTTTACTTTGTTTAGTAAAAAAGCTTACTGTCATTGGGATCATTGGAAAAACACATGGTGTTAATAATGCCGCAAATCCACCAAGAAAAGCCAAAAAGAAAATGGCCCACAATCCTTTATCATCTGCTTGTTTTGGTTCAGAGGATTTGGCAACTACAGTTGTTTTTACTATTGCAGGAGTAATTTTTGTAGTATCAACCTCAGCTGAATCAGTACTTGAAACTGGTAAATCAAGAGTTGATAACTCTATTTTTGGCAACTGAAAAGTGAAGGTGTTAAACTCGTTAATACAAACATCTTTACAGACTTGAAAATCGATTTTGGCTTTTATTAATGTTGTTTTTAGATTGATAATCTTTACTTTTTGGATAAAAGTGGCTTTCTTTTCAAAATAGTATTCATCTACTTCAAAAACATCGTTGTATTGTTTTTTATAGGGACTTTCCTTTACTTTCCCAACCAATTCATAGTTTCCTTTCGCATTTTCAAATATAAATTCGGCTGGTAATGGCCCATTTTCTGGCGTGAATTGCGAATAAACGTGCCAATCTCTCTCAATAGTAGCTTCCATGATCAGGTTGAACTCTAAATCATTGATTTTCTCAACTTTGCTAGTCCATTTTACCGGTTTTACAATTTGTGCTGTTACATTAGCAAAAGTCATAAAACTCAAAAAAATAAAAAGTATTTTTTTCATTACTCTGTTTTTATTTGCAATATTTTTTTTGTGTCGTTGTCCTTCAAAAAACGACTGTCTTGCCTTTTATTAATTACCCAAACAATTTTATTGTCAGAACATAAAAGCCATGCATTTGATTTATCTAATAAAGAATATTTTTCGTCTTTGAAAAACTTACTCAACTTCTTTTTACCATTCATGCCATAAGGATAAAAAACTTCACCTTGTTGCCAACGACGAATGGTTAAGGGAAATTGTAGCTTATCTTCATCTACAAATATAGTATTAGTTGACACAACTGAAATATCATCTACGTTACAAAACGAAATTTTTAAGGGAATTTTAACGTCTTTATCCTCTTTATTTATCCAAAAAGTGGCATCTTCGTTTTCCTTTTGTTTTGGAAATACAATCAAATGATTTCTATCTTTCAAGACAATATACTTATCTGAAAATACTTGTTTCCCCGATTGTGCTTTTAATAAATCGTAAATATCAATCCATGACGTAAAACCATAAGATTGTAGCCATTGGTATAAATAGGCTTTATAATTGGGATAGTTCAATAATTTCGCAATATCAATTTTGATGGTATCTTCTTCCGAAACTACTTCTTTATATACCATTTGCGAAGCGTCATTCACGAGCGATTGTGATTGTTGCAAACTGGAAATAGTATTTTGGAAAGTAGCTAACAAACTCGGATTGAGATCTTTTAAAATAGGAACTAACTCGTGGCGTAATTTATTTCTTAGGTATTTATCAGAGGCATTACTACTATCTTCTCGCCATTGGATATTAATTTGTTTGGCAAAAGTTTCGATTTCGCTTCTAGAAAAAGGCAATAATGGTCGGATGATTTTATCATTTCGTTCTGGAATTCCTGTCAAACCATCTATGCCAGAACCACGAGTAAAATTAATTAAAAAAGTTTCTAAACTATCATCAAGATGATGCGCTGTGAGTATATAATCAAAGTTATGATTTGACAAAAGTGAATAAAACCACTCATAGCGAAGGTTTCTTGCTGTCACTTGAATGGACAACTTTTGCTGTTTTGATAAAGCCTCAGTATTAAATTTCTGAGTATATATTGGAATTTGTAATTTTTCAGTATAGGATTTAACATAGTTTTCATCGTCATCACTTTCAGTGCCACGCAACTGAAAATTACAATGAGCAACAGCAAAATCTAACTGTAATTGATGGCATAAATTTATTAAAACCATGCTGTCAATACCGCCGCTAACGGCTAACAAGAATTTCTCTTTTTTAAGAAAAGGAAAATTAGTGTTGATATGATTTTGGAATTGTTCAAACATAGCCAAAAGTAGTAATTATTTTTATTGCAGTACTTCAAACATTGCTTTTGCTTTGAGCAAGCATTCTTCGTATTCTTGTTCTGCATTAGCTTGAGAAGTGATAGCACTTCCGACAGAAAAAGATAAATACTGATTTTCTGCATTATACAAAATACTTCGAATAACGACATTGAAATCAAAATCATTGTTAGGCGTAAAATATCCCACTGCGCCACTATACAAACTGCGTTTTGTTTCCTCTAATTCTTCTATAATTTTCATAGCAGCTATTTTTGGTGCGCCTGTCATGCTTCCCATGGGAAAAGTTGTTCTTAGAATTTCTATGGGTGCTGTTGTGTTTTCTACATTAGAAACAACGGTAGAAATCATTTGATGCACTTGCTCAAAGGAATAAATTCCACACAATTCTTCAACAATAACAGAACCTTTTGTCGCGGTATGCGATAAATCATTGCGTACTAAATCTACAATCATGATATTTTCGGTACGCTCTTTTTCATTAGTAACTAAATCATTTTTCGATTTTTCGTCTAAAACAACATCTGAAAAACGTTTGGCTGTGCCTTTTATAGGTTGAGAAATGACTTTGTTTCCTTCTTTTCTTAAATAGCGTTCAGGCGATGCACAAAGCAAATAATGATGGTTGTTTTTAAAAAAAGCTGCGAATGGCGGTTTTGAAATGTTATTCAATTTTTGGTACACCTCTAATGGAGAAACAGAAGCATTTTCAGCATAAAATTCCATGCAAAAATTAGCTTCATAGATATCACCACGATGAATGTGTTCCAACATTGTGTTTACTTTTTTAATATAGCTTTCTTTTGAAATACGTTGTTTTATCTCTAATTGGTAATTGATAATTGATGATTGATAATTAGTATTTATTGCTAAAAAATCGCTTTCAAGTTCATCATCGCATAAATACAAGTAATGCATTTCGAGTTCGTTACCTTTAAAAAAAAACAACTTCTTGGGTTGAAAGAAAAATAAATCTGGGAAATTTAAACCA
>Ga0114958_10001177_pt1 | contig 20933 bp, 21 predicted proteins | sample C_130208_EF_Meta_FD_89577 | JGI IMG/M metagenome (GOLD analysis project Ga0114958, IMG submission 89577) | Freshwater microbial communities from Lake Croche, Canada to study carbon cycling - C_130208_EF_MetaG | ecosystem: Environmental > Aquatic > Freshwater > Lake | place: Lake Croche, Canada...
CAGCACTTTTTTTCTATAAAGATTGTTGAATTAATAATTTTTACAGTTGTAAACTAACCTTAACGATTATTGTTTTGGTTTTATAATTACAAACTTAATTAAAACGAAAATGTGATACTCTTAAAATTTTATTAAATTTTGGTTAAATAATTTTATTCGTTTCAAGGCTATAAAATCCTTAAGTCTTTTATTTAGTAACAAAATATAATGACAATTTGACATTTTCAAAGAAATGGCAGTACTTTTGCTATCCAATAAAAGAAAAAATGAAAATAAAGAATATTTTTAAAAATAAATCAGAAATGAGCACTGAAAATACAGACAAAGAAGCAATTGAAAGCGAAATTGAAAACGCAGTAAATGAGATAGAAACAGCAGAAGAATTGACTGTTGAAGGAAAGTTAGAAGAAGATTTGGCAAAAGAAAAAGATAAATTCCTTCGTTTGTTTGCAGAGTTTGAGAATTTCAAAAAACGAACTACTAAAGAACGAATGGATTTGTTTAGAACTGCCAACCAGGAGGTTTTGCAAGCTATGTTGCCAGTTATGGATGATTTTGATAGAGCTATGATACAAATTTCAAAATCTGAGGATGATGTATTGTTAAAAGGTGTAGAATTGATTTATGAAAAATTAAAAAGTACTCTCGTTGCTAAAGGTTTAGAAGAAGTCGATATTAAATCGGGTGACGTTTTTGATGCTGATTTTGCCGAAGCGATAACTCAAATTCCAGCATCAAGTGATGATTTGAAAGGTAAAATTGTAGATGTAATTGAAAAAGGATATAAATTGGGTGATAAAATCATTCGTTTCCCAAAAGTTGTAATTGGACAATAAAAAGGTATTATGAGCAAAAAAGTTGATTTTTATGAAATATTAGGCGTTTCTAAAAGCGCTTCTCCTGAAGAAATAAAAAAAGCATACAGAAAAAAAGCAATTGAATTTCACCCTGATAAAAACCCTGGTAACAAAGAAGCTGAAGAAAATTTCAAAACAGCAGCCGAAGCTTATGAAGTATTAAGCGATGCTGATAAAAAAGCAAAATATGATCAATATGGTCATGCTGCTTTTGACGGTGCTGGTGGCTATGGCGGAGGTCATCACATGAATATGGATGATATTTTCAGTCAGTTTGGAGATATTTTTGGAGGTGCTTTTGGTGGAGGTTTTGGCGGAGGTTTTGGTGGCGGACAGCGCAGAGTAAAAGGAAGTAATCTTCGTATTAAAGTAAAATTGAGTTTAGAAGAAATTGCCAACGGAGTTGAGAAGAAAGTAAAAGTAAAACGTAAAACTCAAGCGGCAGGGGTAAAATATAAAACTTGCTCCACTTGTAATGGTCAAGGACAAGTATTGCGAGTAACTAACACTATTTTAGGTAGAATGCAATCGGCTTCAGCTTGCCATGTTTGTGGTGGTTCTGGACAAACCATTGAGAGCAAACCAAACAATGCCGATTCGCAGGGAATGATTTTGGAAGACGAAACAGTTTCTATCAAAATTCCCGCTGGTGTAGTTGATGGTATGCAATTAAAAGTTTCTGGAAAAGGAAATGACGCTCCAGGAAACGGTATTGCTGGTGACTTAATAGTAGCCATTGAAGAACTAGATCATGAATTCCTAAAACGCGAAGGAGAAAATCTTCATTATGACTTGTATATAAGTATTGCCGAAGCGGTTCTGGGTGTTTCTAAAGAAATAGAAGCAGTGAACGGAAAGGTTAGAATAAAACTTGAAGAAGGTATTCAGTCTGGTAAAATTTTACGTCTCAAAGGCAAAGGGATTCCGAGTTTAAATAGCTATGGCAGCGGAGATTTATTAGTACATATAAATGTATGGACTCCAAAAGCTTTAACTAAAGAACAACGACAATTTTTTGAGAACTCTTTGACAGATGAAAATTTTATTCCTCATCCAGAAAAAGGTGATAAATCTTTTTTTGAAAAAGTAAAAGATATGTTTTCATAATTTTTTACATTTAATTATTGTTTGGTAACAAGTAATTTATTTTCATAGCAATTTTCCCCATCCTTTTACGAATAATCAGGGTGGGTTTTTTTGTTTTATTTAACATTCAAATACTGTCAAATAGTTATTTTTACACAAATTAATAAAGTATGAGTAATATACTTGAAGTAAACAAAGTCGTTAAGCAATATGGTAATTACACCGCGCTAAATGAAGTTTCTTTAACCGTTCCAAAAGGCAGTATTTATGGACTTCTTGGTCCAAATGGTGCTGGTAAAACTTCTTTAATTCGTATTATTAATCAAATTACAATGCCCGATAGTGGTGAGATAATTCTTGATGGCGAAAAACTAAATCCTTCTCATGTTCAATCCATTGGTTATATGCCAGAAGAACGTGGTTTGTACAAAACCATGAAAGTAGGTGAGCAGTGCTTATATCTAGCTCAGTTAAAAGGGTTGACTAAAGCCGAGGCAAAACACGAACTTGATTATTGGTTCACACGTCTTGAAATTCAGGGTTGGTGGAACAAGAAAATTAATGAGTTATCTAAGGGAATGGCGCAAAAAGTTCAATTTATTGTTACTGTTTTACACAAACCAAAGTTGCTAATTCTTGACGAGCCTTTCTCCGGTTTTGACCCAGTAAATGCCAATTTAATTAAAGACGAAATCATCGAATTGAACAAGAATGGAACCTCTGTTATTTTTTCAACGCACCGTATGGAAAGTGTTGAAGAAATGTGTGATCATATCGCATTAATTCACAAATCCAATAAACTTATCGAAGGCAAGTTGTCTGATGTAAAGAAACATTTTAGAACCAATGATTATGAAGTGGGAATTTTAACGGATAATATGGAAGGCTTGATGTTTGACTTATCTCAAAAATTTACTTTGTCTCAAACCGATTTTAAATCATTACATGATGAATTAAAACTCAAAATAAATATAGGAAATTCTACTCCAAATGAATTATTAAATACCTTATTGCAGTTCGGTCAAGTAACTCATTTTGTTGAAAAAATTCCGAGTGTGAATGATATTTTTATACAAACTGTAACTGAGAAATAATTAAGAAATAGGATTTTGAGATTAAAGATTTTTAATTCCTAATTCCTTAATCGTAAATAAAAAGTATGAGTAAAATAGGTCTAATCATCAAAAGAGAATTTGTGGCCAAAGTGCGCAACAAATCATTTATTGTAATGACTTTTTTAAGTCCATTATTATTTGTAGGTATTGCCGTTTTTGTTGGTTATTTAAGCAGTATGAAAGCCGATAAAAAAACTATTGCTATACATGACGAATCAGGAATGTTTACAAAAGAATTCAATAGCGATGCTGAATATAATTACCTCGATTTGTCAAATGTTGCTATTACAATTTTAAAAGATAGTATAGTTAGCGAAAATTACGAAGGGCTTTTAATAATCCCCAAGGAAAACAATAATAAAGTACTCGAAAATCAAATTCAATATATTTCAAATGATAGCCCAAGCGTTTCTTTTATTGAAGATGTTCAAGATATTATTAGTCATAAATTAACTCAAGAAAATTATATTAAATCTGGTTTAGATACTTTGGCTATTAAAAACGCTAATGCTGTGGTTGATATTAAACTTTCCAAAGCTTCAGGCGAAGCAGCGCTGAAAGGTTTAAATGAAATCAAAATCGCTATTGGTGGTGCTTTTGGGTATTTAATAATGATGTTTATAGTAATTTATGGTAATATGGTGATGCGAAGCGTTATCGAAGAAAAAGTATCTCGTATTATTGAAGTTATCATTTCTTCGGTGAAACCTTTCCAGTTGATGATGGGTAAAATCATCGGGACTTCGTTAGCAGGAATTCTTCAGTTCATGATATGGGCAATATTAGGTTTATCGGCTATGTTGGTGCTATCATCCATATTTGGTGTTCATATGGGCGCCTCAACTGGCATTGAAAGACAAGCCATTCAAACGGCTCAAAGCCAAATGGGTGATACGATGCAGCTTTATATTGCTGAATTGTGGAACTTGCCTATTGCCACAATTCTCATTTCTTTCATTATTTATTTCGTTGGTGGTTACTTTTTATATAGTTCATTCTACGCTTCTATTGGAGCAGCAGTTGATAATGAAACTGATTCACAACAATTCTTGTTGCCTATTATCATGCCTTTGATATTAGGAGTTTATATTGGTTTCTTTACCGTGATGAATGATCCACACGGGACAATTGCTACTGTATTTTCTATGATACCATTAACATCGCCAATTGTAATGATGATGCGAATTCCTTTTGGAGTACCCTTATGGCAAATTATTGTTTCAATAATATTACTTTTCATTACGTTCTTTGGGGTTGTTTGGTTTGCCGCTAAGATTTACCGCGTTGGTATTCTAATGTATGGCAAAAAACCAACTTGGAAAGAACTCTACAAATGGTCTAAATACTAAGCGATAGAAAAAAAGGCTAGTTTATTTTTTGAATTCTAACAATCTGCCATGTTTACTGCTACAGCAAGACCTCCTTCTGAAGTTTCTTTGTATTTAGAGTTCATGTCTTTCGCAGTTTGCCACATCGTATCAATAACTTTATCCAAAGGCACTTTGGCATTTTTAGCATCCGTTTCCATAGCGAGTTCTGCAGCGTTTATTGCTTTGATAGCACCCATTGTATTGCGTTCTATACACGGTATTTGTACCAAACCACCAATAGGGTCACAAGTCAGTCCTAAATGATGTTCCATAGCTATTTCGGCAGCCATTAAAACCTGGTCTGGTGTGCCGCCCATTACTTCACACAAAGCTCCTGCCGCCATAGCTGAAGAAACTCCTATCTCTGCTTGACAACCACCCATAGCTGCTGATATAGTAGAACCTTGCTTGAAAATACTGCCTATTTGGCCAGCTACCATCAAGAATTGTTTGATGTGTTTTTCGTTGGCATCATGATTTTCAATTACTAAATAGTACATCAATACGGCTGGTATTACGCCAGCACTTCCATTAGTGGGTGCAGTAACTACTCTTCCTAGAGCCGCATTAACCTCATTAGTAGACAAAGCAAAACAAGAAACCCATTTCAGGATTTGTCTAAACTTTACTTCGGTTTTTCGGATGCTTTCCAACCATTCTTGCGGCGTGTTATAATTAGCCAATCCTATTAATCCTTGATGCATGTCAAAAGCACGACGTCTCACATTTAAACCACCCGGTAAAATCCCTTCAGAGTGGCAACCAATATACATACACTCTAGCATGGTATGCCAAATGCGCATCAATTCACTATGGACTTCCGCTACTGAACGAATTGATATTTCATTGGCATAAACAATCTCTGAGATTGCTTTATTTTCAACAATTGCAAATTGAAGCAATTCTTCTGCGTTTTGAATAGGGAAGGGGAATGCACACTTTATTTGGTATTTCTTTTTGGCATTGGTACGTTCTTCTTTTACCACAAATCCTCCTCCTATAGAATAAAAAGTGCTAGTATAATTTTTGCCATTATTCAGGTGTGCGGTGAAAGTCATTCCATTGGCATGAAACGGAAGGAAATTTTTATTAAAAACAATAGCTTTCGCTGCATCAAAAGGAATACTATACTGATTGGCTAGTTTTATTTCGTTGTTTCTTTTAATCGATTGTACTATACTGTCAATGTCTTGAACAGGAATATATTCTGGGTCTTGTCCGCTTAAGCCAAGCATAATGGCATAGTCTGTAGCATGCCCTTTTCCAGTTAAAGATAACGAACCATATAAATCTATGTTGAGGTTTTTTACATGTTGTAAAAGGTCTTCATCTTTCAGTTCGTTCAGGAAACGTTCTGCGGCGCGCCATGGACCGAGAGTATGAGAGCTTGAGGGACCAACACCAATCTTGAGCATATCAAAAACAGAGATGCATTCTTCCATTTACTATATCGATTTAGTTCCAACAAATGTAGACAAGAATTGTGAATTATATAGTGCCAATTTTTTTTAAAATAAACTTTGCTTAACGTTCTGGCGCTTCTCGTTAGTTGCGAACTTCGGAATGAATTATTTTATTTCATCCGTTCGGCCTATGGCCTTGGGTCTGTTAAAGATAAAAATTCTTGCGAAACGTGAACGTGAACTTACCACAAAATTCGCGCACGAGCGCAGCGACTGCCGAAGGAATTGCGAGATACGGCTGTTAGCGGTGGTTTTGTTTATTTTGAATTTAAAACTTCTTCAATGCTATTGTATGCAGTGAGAACATACTCAATATTTGGGTTGTCATTATGGTATAATAAAGAAGTATAAAGTAAGTACACTTCTCCATTAGCTTCACAATTAATAACGTTATCAATTTTCGTTACAAATTCGTTGAAAGTGCTATTTAAATACCATCTATCAAATACATTAAATCTAATTTCTGCCTTTTCTTCATTTTCAGAGCAGATATAAATTAAAGAATTTTGAGCATTTTCAAAGAAAGATTTTATTATGTCATCAATCGTTCTCCCAACCGCACTATCAAGAGGTTCAATAGCGTCGCTAACTTTTTCTATAATTACCTGATATACATTTTCAATAGGATTTTCAGATACAGAATCAAGAGTTTCATCAATTATAAATACAACTTTATATTCGATGTCATTTTTAGTAGTAAAATTATAAGTGCCTGTAACTTCGTTAAAAGTGTAATTATAAAGGTTTGGCAAACTTAATACCTTTTTGAGTTACTGTTTCAATAGAAGTGTTTCCTTTCAAAAAAGAACGAACAGTAGCTTTATCTGCAACCATTTTGGTTATAGATTTCATTATTGATTCTTTTGTGATTATTCTTTTCATACTGCAAATATATTACTTTCTCTATATTAATCAATATGTTAGTCAATTATTTTAACATTAGTAGATTCTCTATGAAGATGATTGTTTTTATGTTTATCACTATCTTCATAAAAATCAATTGTTCTAATTAAATCAGATGTTCCTGAAAAATCACCGCTAACGTTCCGCCGCTTCTCGTCAGTTGCGAACTTCGGAACGAATTATTTTCTATCAAAGATAAAAATTCTTGCGAAACGCAAACTTACTACAAAATTCGCACACGAGTGCGGCGACAGCCGAAGGAATTGCGCTTACAGGTTCCAAATTATTTAGTACGCTTTATCTTTGCTGGATTTTGTCTAGAATCAAATACATCAGCAATCTTGATAAACTTTGCTTTTGTGTCTATTGAATAAATTATTTTATAACTTTTACAAACTAAATATCGATATTCATTTTCTCGATCTAACAATAACTCTTCACGTTGACTGATTTCTGGATTTGAAAGTAGTTTATTTGGCTCTTCGATAATTTTTTGAATGAGATTTTTAGCTACTCGAATGCTTACAAATTCTGTATAATATTCAAATATTTTATCTAATTCGTTTTCTGCATGATCTGACCAAATAATTTCAAAATGGTTCATTTGTATTTAGCCGAAAGTTGAGAACTTGTTTTGAATTTACCGTTTTTGAAATCCGCTTCAGATTTATCTATTCTTGAGTTCAATTCTTTAATTGACATTGGCTTATTAACAGCTTCTTCTTTGATTGATTTTTTCTTCAATAAATTCTCAAATTGAGAAATTACTTCCTCGCTTTGAAGCTTCAAAAACTTTTGAATAAATTCTATTTTTCTAGTTTGTAAATCCATCATAAAATTATTTGAGTCAAATATACAAAATATACAATCCTTCAAAAGTTAATTTTCTATTCATCAATTTTTTGTGGCTTACTGACAACGTTCCGCCGCTTGGCGAGGTTGCGAACTTCGTAACCGTTAATTTTCCAATAAGATACTATTTCTTACGGAACGCAAACCTGAATTTACCACAAAATTCGCAATCTTGCCAAACGGCTGTTATGGGCTGGCCTACAAATCAAATTCATTATAATGGCTGTTGTTTATAAACTGATTTACCTTCTTTAATAGTTTCAAACACTTTAATATTCTTAATTTCATTAGCTTGTACCTTTAAGGGATTTTTATCGAGAATTACAAGATCGGCAAGTTTACCCTTCTTCAAACTACCCTTTGTTTTTTCTTCAAAATATTGAAAGGCACCATTTATAGTCAGTGCTTTTAGTCCTTCATAAGGGGTAATACGTTCCGCTTCACCTACCACCACACCATTTCTAGAAATGCGGTTCACTGAAGTCCAAAGTAAAAAGAGTTGGTCCATTGGCGTAACACTACCATCTGTATGATTTGTGCACGTAATTCCTTTATCCATTGCCGATTTCATAGGACTAATAAAGTCGGCTCTTTCTTTACCCAAATTGGCAATGTGTATATCACCCCAATAATAAGTATGGTTTGTAAAAAAAGAAGGAATCATTTTATATTTTTTATACAGTAACAATTGATCAGGTCTCACAATTTGTGAATGAATGATTATTGTTCTGCGCTCAGCGGTACTGTCTCCTGTTTGCTTAATAGCATTCTCATGTCCTTTTATCATCATATCAATTGAGGCGTCTCCATTGCAATGAGAATATACCTGTACATTATTTTTATAACACGCTAACATCAATCCATTAACCTGTTCTTGTGTTAAGTTTGGAAATCCTTTACAATCATGAGAACAACCCGGCACGGGCGTTGAATAAGCTTTTGTAAGAAAGGCAGTTTTACCTTGTGGTGAACCATCTACTGCCATTTTTAATCCGCAATATTTCAGGTGATTATTTAAAACGCCCCATTTTATTTTACCAGTTCCTAAAACTTCTTTAGCCATTAAAAATGCTGGTGCCGCTTCTATATCTATAAACAATTGATTAGCTGCCGCTGCCCGCTGAAGCAATGGCAATTTTTCCTGCATAAGCAAATGTTCTGCTGCAGTGGTAATTCCGCAACTAGCATAATAATTTTGTGCGGCTTTTAACTTTTTAAACTCTTGTTCATCAGATAATGATTTTTTAGTTAATGGCGTAAATACAGCCATTGCCATTTCTTGCACCAAGCCTTCAAGTTCATTGCTTCCTTTTTTACGAATAAACGTTCCTCCTTCAGGGTCTTTAGTAGCAGCAGAGACCCCAACCAATTTAAATGCAATAGTATTTGCTACTAACATGTGACTTGAAGTATGCATAAGAATAACTGGATTCGTTGGAAACGCTATATCAAGTTCTGCCGCAGTCGGGTGCCTTTTTTCTTTTAGAAAATCTTGGTCGTATCCCCAGCCGATTAACAAATCGGTATCACTAAAATTTTGTTGTTTTTTCAATTCTTTTAGTGAAGAGATAATATCAGCAATAGTTGCAACTTTTCCAACTGGTGATGGGCTGAGGTTTGCTTGGACTGTTCCATCGGCAACAGTAAGTATATGGCTATGTGCATCTATAAAACCTGGCAATAAGGTTTTTCCTTTCAAATCATTCATTTTGGTGTTTTCGTCTTGCAATTGTTCAGCTTCTTCTTTTGTTCCAACCAAAATAATTTTTCCGTTTTTTATAGCAATCGCTTCTATATATTGGGCTTTGTTCCCTTCCATAGTTATGATTTCTCCGCCAAAATAAATGGCATCAGCAAATTCTGAGGAGGTGTTCTTTTTTGAGTTTTGATTACAGCTGGTTAATCCCAAAATGGAAATAAAAAGTACAATTAATTTTATTTTTTTCATGACATTTTTTTATTAATAATTCATTCTTTTATTTATTCTTTTTTTCATATACATTGTCAAACGCTTACCCATAACGTTTTGCGGCTTTGCGTAGTGGCGGATTAAGGAAGCCTAAACTTTCGGTTAAACACTGACTTTGCAAGTACAAAACAACTTTAAATTAAGCCCAAAACCCGCCATTTTTGCAAACTGCTGTTAGCCGTTCGGTTTTATTTTTTTAATTAATTCGAGTTAATACTTCAACGTCAGTAATACCTGAATTAAAAAACTTCTCTTTTAGTGTCGTATTTGTAAGTTCCATTATTTCACCATTAAGAGTTGGCTGATTTGGATAAGATACTGTTACAGAATTATTGTTTTTAGTCCAAGTTCCTGTACTAATTGTTTCTTGACAATTAGGATTGTTAAATTCGTGACTTTTAAGAATTCCACCAGCAAGTATTTCGATGTAATCTTTAGTACAACCTGCTGTATGCTGGTAATCTGTAAGTATTTCTTGATTATTTGTTATTGTTCCAACTTTTGTGTATTGCCATTTTCCTTCTATTGAAACAGTTACAGTTTCTGGAGTTGGATCACTTTTACTACAAGAATATAAGCCGAAAAAGATAACGGGAAGTACAAGAATAATTTTTTTGAATTTTGTCATATTTTAAATTTTAAGTTTTTTTTGAATTTAAGTTAGTAAAATTAATATATTTAGTTGTAATCATTTATTTTATTCAATGTTTTTTTGAGCGCTCTGCCAAACTGACGGCTAACTTGTAGCTATGCCTAATCAAGTCTTTTTTTTACCTACTCTTAGTTACAGTTTTCGGTTGCCCTGTTATGGTATCCCGTTACTACACGAAATATTTGCGCGGCAGCGAGGGGGATGGCCAGTTTTTTATGTTCCAATTGTTTTTATATTAATTTCTGAAGTTTCTTCTAACTCTTTTTCCAGTTCCTTTTGTTTCATTTTTATATCTTCTTGCTTGCATCTATTTTGCCAAGTCATGTAAAGAAAAGAAATATTTTTATAGTATCCTTTTTTAAATTCAGGAATAATAATTGGCATTAATTTTTGAACAATTTCACAATATCCTCGACCAGCAGTAATATAACCAACATTTTCTGATGCCACACCAGAAGCAAAAAATAATGAAAAACCCTCTAAAGAATTTAACACATCTTGCATATAAATTGATTTCTTTAATCCTTCAAAATCAATATCAGTTAACTTTTCTGTTCTCTTAATCCCAATTTTCTCTTTTGAATTTTCAACTTCAAATTTTTCAAAAAATTTACAATTATTATCTTTTAATTCATCCATTAATTTGCTGTATAAAGGAATTATTTTTTCACCAAAATATAAACATTGTTCTCCAGCTAACTTAAAAGCTTCCCTTTTTGATTGAGTTTTCGAATTTATTTGGGTTATTGCTGTGCTTTCTTTAACTGCTTTTATTTGCTCTAATCCACGATAAGCAAAATAGATAAAAATTGGTCCAGCACAGATTAAATAAATTGTATTTAAAATTTCATTTATATTTTTTAAACATTCCATATTTTTTTATATTAATTTTTTAAAATTGGTACCAACTTAAATATATCCCGATAGCAAGGATTTAATATCCGTGCCTAATCAAGCAAGCCATCAGCTTTTTTATTACACCTACTCTTTCCAGTTTTCGGTTGCCCTGTATGTTTATTCGTTTTTCTTTACAATAACCCCTTTTAAGTGGTCTTGAAGTACTTTTACTACGTTACTTAACCCCTTTTAAGTAGTTCCAAACTACTTTTACTACGTTACTTAACCCCTTTTAAGTGGTCTTGAAGTACTTTTAATACGTTACCTAACCCCTTTTAAGTGGTCTTGAAGTACTTTTAATACGTTATGCAACTACTTTTAAGTGGTCTTGAAGTACTATTAATACGTTACCTAACCCCTTTTAAGTGGTTCTTAATTACTTTTACTACGTTATACAACCCTTTTTAAGTAGTTGCGAACCACTTTTATGTGGTTATTTGCGTTTACGATTCGGTTTTATTAGTACTGCCAGAAGGACGCCCGCTAAAAAACTGGCCCAACTCCGCCACTTTCGTCTGAAACCCTACCGCATTGGTGGAAGCTTTGTATTTTGCAAAGTCATAATCGGTTAATGCCGCTTGGTAGTTGTCATAATCGTGTAAAATCTTGGCATTACCCAGTCCGTCAATCAAACTTTGCAGGCGTTGGATAGCCGTTTGTAGATACTCCCGCGTGTCAAAATCGTTGTTGAATTCCGCCCAATCAATGTCGGGACTGCTCAATGTGGGTTGTGCATCATGAAAATTTTTCACCTTGTTGATGATGAGTTTGTTTTGCTCATTCACACTTCCATATTGCTGGCGTTCTGCCGCAGAAAGATTGGCTAATTTGTCGGCTAAAGCCAGTTCTAAATTTGCCAATACAGTGTTGATGGCTGTTTTTTCAGTAGCACTGAAATGTCGGTTGTCTAAATTGTTAAATGACATAATTAAAAGGTTTTAAAAATTTATATTAAGGTTTAACGGTCTGACAAAATCAGACTTATCTGCTACGCAAAGTCTCTCGAGTTTGCGAAATAGTGTAAACTTTTTATTTGTATTTATTTGCATTATAACTTTTTCTTATTTTTTATTTACCTCAAAGTTTGGAGACTTTCCATATAGGGTTACCCTCAACTAATACGGTATATAGTACATCCTAAATCATCTTTTTATATTTTTCAAAAAAAGTAAATAAAAAGTAAAATCTATTTCATCTATATTAAAAAATGCACGGCAGTTTGCATTTTTTGAAAAATAATTTGTTGGCTAATTAAATTATTGATTTTTAGTACCATTAAGTAGTGTGTCTAAAAATAAATCGCCAGAGGAATTGCTTCAAAGTCTAAGCTGTTTTCAACAGATAAAGTAGGTTTTGTCGCCACAGAGAGGGGAGTCTTTGCGCAGCGAGGGCAAAAAAAATGTGTAAAAGCCAAGTAATGTTGAATTGGCCACGGTACATCATTAAAGTTACCGCATACCATAAACAACGCATCAGCACTAGTTTAAATATAGTAGTAATGCCCTTAGAGGATAATGTGAGGATACTAGGAAGATAGTAGCAATAGCTTGCTTAATTACTCCACAAAATCCATGGGTTTATGATGCGTTTCGCTAATCGTTACAACAGAGTAAATCCCAATTGCAAAAACTACCCCTCCCACAACAGCTGCTGCCGTGATGACACCTGTGGTTACTTTTAAATGGTCAAACCCAATGAGTAGCAAAGGAACGCTACCTCTCACCATGTTAGGAATACTTGTAGTTGCGGTACTGCGTAGGTTGGTGCCAAATTGTTCCGCAGCCAACGTAACAAACATTGCCCAAAAACCAGTAGTCAATCCCATCCAGGCACAAAAGAAATAATAGGTAGTGGCACTCTTAGTGCCGCCAAAAAGGAGCAAGGCAACCCCAAGTGCCGTAGCAAGCATCATATAAAGAATGGTCTTTTTCCGTGAGCGCAACCCATGCGAAACAAAACCACTGGCAAAATCACCAATGGCAGTAAAAGCATAAGCCCACAAAATAGCTTTAGCAGGATCAATCTTGGCAATACCCATTTCAGGCGCAAACTGATTGGCCATAAAAACCAAAATCCCAATGCAATACCAAATAGGAACCCCAATAAAGATACATTTCATATATTTTACAAATAATACTCTATTGGTAAAAAAAGAAAGGAAATCACCCCGTTTGATGGCAACATTTTCTTTAACTGTTTTAAACATGCCGCTTTCAGCCACACTAATACGAAGTACCAACAGGATTAATCCCAAACCACCCCCAATAAGATAGGCCACAGACCAACTGCCAGCCAATTCCACTGTAAACTCAGCTACCACAGCACCAAGAACTCCAAAACCTGCTACGATAGAAGTGCCTATAGCACGCAACTCTTTGGGTAAGGTTTCACTCACTAAGGTAATCCCAGCGCCCAATTCTCCTGCAAGCCCAACCCCAGCAATAAATCGCAACCAAGCATACAGCATCGCTTTATCACCAAAAGCTAGCTCTGGCAACAAACCACAAGCAATATTTGCCAACGAGTAAACCAATATAGAACCAAACAACACCGATAGGCGCCCTTTTTTATCACCCAAAATCCCCCACAAGATGCCACCAACAATCATTCCTACCATTTGGAAGTTAATAATCATGGTACCTACTTTATCGGCATCTAATCCCAAATCATTTAAACTAGGAATACGCACAATACCAAACAACAATAAATCATAGATATCTACAAAATAGCCCAAAGCGGCAATAATCACAGGAAAACTAAAAAGGATTTTGATTTTTTCTTGACGGGTAAATGTGGTCATGGTTTTGGTTTTAGTTGGATAAATATAATAATTAAAACAAAAAACCTGCAAGAAAAATAATTCTTGCAGGTTTCTCATAAACAATTTGCATCCAGTTGTATTATAAACCTAAAGCTATTTTAGTTTTTTTAGTCAAACCATCTTTATGCACCATCACAGATATGGCTTTCAAACGAACATACGCCACGCTGATATACATGAAACCATCTTTCCCTGATTGTGTGCCCCAAGAGTTTTTTACTTTGTAAAAGGCATTGCCTTTTTGGTCCACTACTTTTCCTGTGATATGCATTAAGTGGTCGTCTTGCGTGTCATAATTTTCAAATTCCGCCTGACGGTAGCTAGCAGAAATCTTTTTCTCTGGTCTGATTTCTGTTAAAATAGCTGTAGCATCATTATCATTTTCAGGCACCGCGGCAATACCATATTTGCCAGAAAAAGTACCCTCACTAACATCAGTATCAAGCGCTAGTGTAAAACCTTTATCTATTGCATTATCAATATTTTGTATAAATTCATCTAAAGGCAAATTATACATACTTCCATTAGCAAAATTATCTGGAATACTCAAAATAAATGGAGTATAAAAAGGATGATTAGTAAACGAAGTGAGTGTTACATAGTCATCCAAATTGAGTTTAGTTGTGCCTAAAAACTGCACAGGGGTAAGTCTTTTATCTGCAGCAACGTTTTTAGAGTCAATAGTAGTATTGGGTGATAGTACTAAAGAGTTTTCGTCAAACTTACCCATATAAGTATCTAGTATAGCGGCATAATCTTTTTTCCAATTAGGATACTTTTTAGGGGTTTCAGCCACTGCTTTTTTAACTACTACTTCTAATTCTTCCACCATTTTAGTGTGATTAAAATTCATATCGGGATTAGTTTTGCCAATAAAATTGCTTTCAGGAACAATGCCATACTTGCGAGCACTATTAATCACATCGTGACTCAAACCACCTTCGCCAAACTGCGCTTTTCCTTGACGCATCACATAATTTTCTGCTTTGTCAAGATAAGTATTACGCACATTATACATTTCCGAAAGGTCGATTTTCTTGCCTGTCATACGAGTAATTTCCGCTTCTAAGAACGAAGTAGTAGAAAAGCTCCAGCACGTGCCTGTTTGCCCTTGAGAGATAATAGGGGTAGCTTGAATATCCTTTATCGTTTGAAATTCATAAGGTTGTGAAAACCCTAGCAGGCCAACTAGCAACATTAAAAAGGTGAAATAAGATTTATTCATAAGTATTGTGTTGAGTTTTAGAATTTGAGTTAAAAATGATTTATTTTTACGCTAAAATAATGCAATTCTTTTGTTGCACTGTATTTTTAACGAAAAAATAAGAAATCGCACTAAAACCATTGTTTATGAGTAAGATAGAATGGCAAACCGCCAGAGTGTTTGAAGATATCACCTATAAAAAATGCAACGGCGTAGCCCGAATAGCTTTCAACAGGCCTGATGTTCGCAACGCTTTCCGTCCAAAAACCACTGCCGAATTATTACAAGCTTTTCACGATGCCCAAGAAGATACTTCCATAGGTGTGGTATTACTTTCAGCAGAAGGGCCAAGTGCTAAGGATGGCGTGTATTCTTTTTGCAGTGGCGGCGATCAAAAAGCACGAGGACAACAAGGCTACGTGGGTGAAGATGGTTATCACAGATTAAATATTCTGGATGTGCAACGTTTAATTCGTTTCATGCCAAAAGCCGTTATTGCTGTAGTGCCTGGTTGGGCAGTTGGCGGAGGTCACAGTTTGCATGTCGTTTGCGATTTAACTTTAGCTAGTAAAGAACACGCAATATTTAAACAAACCGATGCTGATGTAACGAGTTTTGATGGGGGTTATGGTTCTGCCTATTTAGCCAAAATGGTAGGGCAGAAGAAAGCCCGGGAGATTTTCTTTTTAGGTAGAAACTACAATGCACAACAAGCTTTTGATATGGGAATGGTTAATGCGGTAATTCCACATGAGGAGCTGGAAGATACCGCCTATGAGTGGGCTCAAGAAATTTTAGCCAAATCGCCAACATCCATCAAGATGCTGAAATTCGCTATGAATTTAACCGATGATGGTATGGTAGGACAACAAGTATTTGCAGGTGAAGCGACACGATTGGCCTATATGACCGAAGAAGCCAAAGAAGGAAGAGATGCTTTCCTAGAGAAACGAAAACCTAATTTTGAAAAGAAATGGTTGCCGTAAAACAAGTGTTCAGTAATCAGTTTTGAGTTTACAGTAATTACTGAACAACTTTATACCCTTAAATTTTTTAACAAATTTCAAAAATGAAACACTGGATTGAAGCCGCAAGATTGAGAACGTTACCACTTTCCGTTTCGGGAATTATAGTGGGAAGTTTTTATGCTATGTCACAAGCTATATTTAACTGGAAGATAGTGGTTTTTGCTTTATTAACTACATTAGGACTTCAAATACTTTCTAACTTTGCTAATGATTATGGTGATGGGGTAAAAGGAACCGATAATGAAGATAGAGTGGGACCAAAACGTGCTATTCAAAGCGGAATTATTACGCCTCAATCTATGAAAAAGGCAATAGTATTTACGGCAATGGTAACATTATTTTTCGCCATTTTGTTAATCTATTTTGCTTTTAAGGAAAGCTATCTGCTGTACTCTTTCCTGTTTTTGATTTTAGGAATTTTGGCCATTGCATCTGCAATCAGGTATACGGTTGGTAAAGGCGCCTATGGGTATAGAGGTTTTGGCGATGTTTTTGTATTTATCTTTTTTGGGTTGGTAAGTACCTTTGGTGTCTATTTCATGTTTTCTAAAACTTTTGATGGGTTGTTATTGTTACCAGCTATAGCTATAGGATTTTTGAGCGTAGGCGTATTGAACTTAAACAACATGCGTGATGAAGAAAGCGATAGAAAGTCTGGCAAAAATACTGTAGTAGTTAAAAATGGTGGCGCTTGGGCAAAGAAATACCATTTCTTTTTAGTTATTTCGGCCATGGTATTGATGTTGGTTTTTGCTTATCTAAATGAATTTCATTTTGATCAATATATTTTTGTTGTGGCCTATTTTCCATTGGCTAGTCATTTGATGACCGTATACAGAAACAAAAACCCAAAGCTATTAGACCCAGAATTGAAGAAATTGGCCATAAGTACTTTTTTGTTATCAATACTTATGGCGTTATGTTTGATTTTTTTCATTTCAGACATCATTGTAAATTATATTTAATTAAATATCCATGAAAATCACATTCTACGGACACGCAAGTTTAGGCATTGAAGTAAGCGGTAAACACATCATTATCGACCCATTCATTACTGGAAATCCCAAAGCTTCTCAAATTGATATTAATAGCTTAAAAGCAGATTATATTCTTTTAACTCATGCTCATCAAGATCATATACTGGATGTGGAAACTATTACCAAGAATACTAATGCTGTAATTGTTTCTAATTATGAAATCGCATCCTACTATGGAAATAAAGGATTTCAATACCATCCTATGAACCACGGCGGAAGCTGGCAATTTGATTTTGGAAAGGTGAAATATGTTGCTGCCGTTCACTCAAGTTCTTTTCCTGATGGAACGTATGGAGGAAATCCAGGCGGCTTTGTAATAGAAAGCGAACATAAAAACATCTATATCTCTGGCGATACGGCACTAACAATGGATATGAAGCTCATTCCGATGCGAACTAAGTTAGACTTAGCGGTATTTCCAATCGGAAACAACTTTACCATGGATGTAGATGATGCTATTATAGCCGCTGATTTTGTTGATTGCGATAAGATACTGGGATGTCATTATGATACCTTCGGATTTATTGTAATTAATCATGAGGAAGCCAAAAAGAAGTTTTTTGATGCAGGAAAAGATTTAATGCTCTTGGAAATAGGCGAAAGCATCAAGCTTTAAAATGACCGCTAGTTACTTTCAATACCTACTTTACTTTAAACAACCTTCAGGGACTTCTAGAGGCGTGCTTACTGATAAAGAAACTTGGTTTATTCTACTGGAAGAAAACGGCAAAAAAGGAATAGGAGAGTGTGGTATTCTTCGTGGACTTTCTGCAGACGACAGACCCGATTATGAAGAAAAGCTGAAATGGGCTTGTGATAATATCCACCTTGGCGAACAAAAACTTTGGGAACAATTAATCGAATTTCCTTCCATTCAATTCGGAATTGAAATAGCTTTTCGGTCTTTGAAAAGCGAAAATCCGTTTGTTTTATTTCCTTCAAAATTTACTACGGGCGAAAAATCTATTCTGATAAATGGTTTGGTTTGGATGGGTGATGAGGTGTTTATGAAACAGCAAATTGAGGAGAAAATTGCTCAGGGTTTTACTTGTATAAAATTGAAGATAGGCGCTATCGATTTTGAAAAAGAATTGGAATTATTGCGCTTTATTCGTCAAAATTTTGATGAGAAAACTATTGAAATTAGAGTCGATGCTAATGGCGCTTTTAATGAAAATGAAGCTTTATATAAAATTAATCAAATAACTGGTTTTAAATTACATAGTATAGAGCAACCAATACAAAAAAATAATACTGACATGATGTCAGTTTTGTGTAAAAGCACCAATTTGCCTATTGCTTTAGACGAAGAACTAATTGGTGTGTTTTCGTTGGCAGAAAAAGAACAATTGTTGGAAAAAATAAGACCACAATACATCATTTTAAAACCAAGTTTTATAGGAGGATTTCGTGGTACATTGGAATGGATTTCCTTAGCCGAAAAATGGAATATAGGTTGGTGGATTACTTCTGCATTAGAAAGCAATGTAGGTTTGAATGCCATTGCTCAATTTACTTATTTACAAAATAATCCGATGCCTCAAGGATTAGGAACAGGAAGCTTGTACACCAATAATTTTGATTGCCCATTAGAAGTGTCACAGGGACAACTTTGGTATCGAAATGAATTGGATTGGAAATTTATTGTTTAAAGTAACATAAAATCATGCCACTTCACCTAATACATTAATAATTGTAAATTATTTAGTATAATTATACCGTGATGAATTATAGTTTAAATATTCCTCCAAAAGCAATTATTCTTTGTAGAAATAAAAAATGTTGAGAAGCCTTGTCTGATGGGCTGTTAGTTGTTCTAATATCATTCATATTGATATAGCCACCTTTTAATTCTGTTTCAACAAAAAAGTATTTGAAAAAAGTAAAATTCAATCCTACTTTGGCAGAAATACCAAAACCTGAAACATGAAAATCATCGTGTCTTTCTTTGCCTAATAAAGTTGCATTGGTTTTTGGATATAAAATTCCAGCTCCAACTCCTTCTAAAAGATTTACTTGAAATTTGTCTGTATTTCTAATTCCAAAGAGTTTTGATACATCATCAACACGACACAATTCTGTATTGATATAATTCAATCCATCAGTATGTTCAAATTTAAGAAAGTTACCATCTGTCATGTTTATAGTATGATTTCCCGTAGGCAAATAAACTCCAGCATAATCAGGATAAGAATTCCCTATAACTCCTGCAATTTCAATATTTTGATTTTGAATCATTACATATTTCATATGATCGACTCCTATGGAAATGTTATAATGGTCATTGATAAAATAACCTATTCTAAAGTTTGTTTGCGGAATAGTCATTCTTCCCGGATTAATATAATCAATACTCCACCCTTTAGGCTTATCATTTGCCATTACATCATATAAAGTGAAATCATAATCAGGACCTCTGAAATGAATATCTGATTTAGAATAACTTTCGCGATTTCCTCCCCAAAATATATACATTTTCCCTTTATTGTGAGCTGTATATTTGTCTGGAGAAGCTATTTCTTGGGCCACTATTGTTTGGGCTAGTGCACAAAAAGTTATAATTGTATAAAGAGTTATTTTTTTCAAAATGATAAAATTAAAATTGATTAATAGTTTTTCTAATAGCAACTAAACGAGTCATTAACCCTTCGAAATAGTCTAAATGTAGCATATTTGCACCATCACTTTTGGCATTAGCCGGGTCAAAGTGCGTTTCAATAAAGATGCCATCAACACCAACAGCAATTCCTGCTTTAGCAATGGTTTCAATCATGTCTGGTCTTCCTCCAGTTACTCCAGTAGTTTGATTTGGTTGCTGTAAAGAATGTGTTACATCAAGTACTGTTGTAGCAAATTGTTGCATGGTTGGAATACCACGAAAATCCACAATCATGTCCTGATAACCAAACATAGTTCCTCTGTCGGTAACCATTACATTTTCGTTTTGACAGTCTAAAACTTTTTGAACAGCATGTTTCATGCTTTCTGGACTCATAAATTGTCCTTTTTTAAGATTTACTACTTTTCCGGTAGTAGCTGCTGCCACAACCAAATCAGTTTGTCTTACCAAAAAAGCAGGAATTTGCAATACATCTACATATTGAGCTGCCATGGCAGCATCTTCATTAGTATGTATATCGGTTACTGTAGGAATATGAAAAGTTTCTGAAACTTTTCTAAGAATTTTTAAAGCTTTTTCATCGCCAATCCCTGAAAAACTATCAATTCTTGAGCGATTAGCTTTTTTAAAAGAACCTTTGAAAACGTAGGGTATTTCTAATTTATTTGTAATTGAAACTAATTTTTCCGCAATTCTCATTGCCATTTCTTCACTTTCAATAGCACATGGACCAGCAAATACAAAGAAATTTCCACTTTCAGTGTTTTTGATTTGTGGTACGGATTTTATATTCATAAATTTTCGATTTAAAGACTGCTAAGTTATGAATTATTTGAATAACGAATAAAGATATTTTTTTAGTTATTTTTTTAAAGAAAGCCCAATTGGTACTAATAAATATCCTTTTTCATAAATATTTAAATAAAGTTTTATCGGGTTGATTTGTCCTTCCCATTTCAATTCATAAATATCCAAAAATCCACCACCCATTTCACTTCTTTTGGTTGGAAAAGGACAACAGCTTTCTAGTTTGGCAAATGTTAATTTTTCTCCATTTGG
>Ga0114958_10001178_pt1 | contig 20930 bp, 23 predicted proteins | sample C_130208_EF_Meta_FD_89577 | JGI IMG/M metagenome (GOLD analysis project Ga0114958, IMG submission 89577) | Freshwater microbial communities from Lake Croche, Canada to study carbon cycling - C_130208_EF_MetaG | ecosystem: Environmental > Aquatic > Freshwater > Lake | place: Lake Croche, Canada...
TGCATCCAATCCAGTTGCACCCAATCCAGTTGCACCCAATCCAGTTGCACCCAATCCAGTTGCACCCAATCCAGTTGCACCCAATCCTGCTCAAACCTGGTGGGAAACATTAGGGTTTACAAGCAGCAATAAAAAAGAAAAAGTTCCCAAACAAAATAATGATATATTTGGAACTAAAGGCGGCAAAAGCCGTTCCAAAAAATCCAAAAAGTGCAAATCTAAAAAATAATCAAAAAAATACATTCATTTCAAAAAATCAATATGTGTATAAAATGATATATTGATATGATTATAAACATTCTATTTCAAATATTCATTTCTATTATTATCATATTTAGTATCCATTATCTATACAATTATTTCAAAAATACATATAGCACCAAGAAAACCAAAGATATTATCGGTATCCAAGTGCAAAAATACCAAGATATTTTGAATGAACTTCAACAAAATCAATCAACTAATAATACGTTTTTATCGGATGAAGAGAAGACCAAGATGAATGATGAACTTAGCCAACTAATAATATAAAACCATATAGAACTAACTCACGTAAATAGACTATATTCAGTTTATTTATAACATCTCAATGGAACTCTTATCCAATCAATCCGCCCAACTTATGAAGCGATTTCCCCAATTTGAACTTTCCTATGAAACAATTTCACATAAGAAAGTTGCCGCACCCTATGATGTTTGTTTAGCAATACCACAATCCAAGAAATATTATGCATGGTTCTCATTTCATCGCAATACTGATGTCTGCTATTTGATGGAACTCACCCGGGAAAAAAAAATCGGCCGCATTACTACTATACAAACCATCTTCCATCCATCTCTTTCTTTAGGGACTTTAGTATATGGGTCTCTCATAGAATATAATGGCCCGACAAAACAATATCATTTTTTGGTAGAGGATATGCTCTGGTATAAGGGAATCTCACTAAAAAACACGACATTCGGGCATAAACTCGGATTCATTCACGAATTCATGAGCAAATCCATCGTCCAGAAATTCGCAGATACTGAAGCAAAAACTATATACAATGTTGCGTTTGTTCTACCGGTGATGCGGGGTATATCGGACCACGATGCGATTGAACCCGAATTCGTTAGTCGGGTTTCCTATCATATTCATCATATTCAATATCGGTGTTTGACCAAGATTGTGCCTTTTCTAAATGTATTCCCCAATAAAATGCCGAATTTGACCAAGAATAATGGATTAGTTAAAGAACCGACGTCTATATTGAACCAATCCTTGATTGATACCACGAAACATTATATCCCCGATTTTTTCAAACCCCAATATGCATATAAAACGATTTTCAGGGTTTGTGCTGATTTACAATACGACATTTATCATTTATATGCATATGGAAAAAACACGACATTAGTTTATTACGACATCGCCTATATACCGAATTATAAGACGAGTGTATTCATGAATGGACTATTTCGCAATATTAAAGAAAACCGGAATTTAGATTATATAGAAGAAAGTGATGATGACGATGATTTCCAAGATATGCGAACCGATAAATACGTGGATTTAGCCAAGATTTTGTTTGTAGAATGTGTATTTAATAAAAAATTTCGGCGATGGACCCCCGTCCGTTTAATTGAGAACCAAGCCACGGCGATTGTGATTCATATCGGGAAATTAGCTAGATGATAAGTCATATTGTAAATGTATATAAAGATTTTGCACCATATATACATATCATAATACATGGACTCTATTGACGATATTGAAATCTCGGACCAGATAATACCAGATTTTATCCATAATACAATTGGTTATTTGATATGTGGTCCCAAGTTTATGGAAGATAATGATGACCAAATATTATCATTATCTTCTATCGCATTTATTATACCCGCTGGTTATGCATTTTTGTATGATTACCCATTTCTAGGCATACTCAATACCATATTTACTTTAACTTACGTTAATTATTGGAACCGACCCTGGTGTTGTATTACCGAAACCTTTTATTATAGTATAACCGTAGTTTCTTTGGCGATTTACTTGTCTATCTTTTTGATGATGCCTATAACTGTGATTGAAATCGCACCGGTCGCCTTATTATCGGGATTTTGTTTGTATAGAAAAACTATATCTGCCGAGCGAAATAACGTAGATGATTGGATAGTATACACACAAGGTTTATACGCATTATATATCACGTTCCAAATATTGTGTATGTACAATGTAATTTTAGCAGATACATCACATATTGAATAAATTTATGTCTAGATATAGTATATCATGTCTCGTAAAACATATAAAAGAAAAGGCGGTGCGGCCGCCTTTTTACAAAATGCATTTACACCCATTTTAGGAGCAAATCCATCTACGGGAACTGGTGGAACGACTCGTCCATATGAAACCGTTGGAGGCAAGAAAAATAAACGACGCACTCAGAATAAGCGAACAAAAAAGTCATGCGGTTGCACCAAATGGCGTCTGTTCTAAGTGGGCATTATTCAAATACTTTTATTTTGTGACTATAACTTATCACAAAATAATATAGAAAACTTAGGAAAAACTTGAAAACTTAGGAAAAACTTGAAAACTTAGGAAAAACTTGAAAACTTAGCGGTCCATTTCATCAATCCATTCATTATTCGCCCATTCATCAGTCCATTCAACCAACACAATACTTTCATCATCATCTTTTACATTATTTTCGGGCATTATTCGGCATGAAATGTATACAAATACTGAATGAACCAGCTTATACATTCTATACAATGGACTACTAAATGTATGGATAAATGGATTGCGGAAAAGGTGTAAAAACATTATATTTATTACGATATTTTGTTTTATTTGACTAAACGTATTCATTATCTAGTTCTAATTCCCCAGAATCAAATTGAAATAAACATTTCCCATTATTAATCGTTTTTATTGGCGAATTATCTTCATCGTCATCTTCATCTTCATCTTTATTTTTACCGGTAACACATAAATTCGCCAACTTGGGCGGTTTAGGTTCAAATACTTTTGTCCATGTTATATCCGTCGTCCAATCAATCGTCATTCCTTTATATTGACTACTCGGTATCATCCGTATTCGGTAATTGCATTTTTTATAAAAAGCCCGTCGCTGTTTCCATTGATTTTGAAAAGCTTCATGTTTATCCACTATATCTACTATAATTGGGTTCTCATGCCGAACTCGCAAAATACGCCCAACTGATTGCACAATATCTGTTTTAGGCGTTATCATCATTAAAGTAGACAGGGTTTTGATATCCAATGCTTCGGCCGCCATCGCATATGTAGCCAAAACGATTTGTTTTGTTTCCGTTTCTTGGAGATTCTTCTGTTTCATACCACCAACATAAAACCCGACCAGGGCAATCGCATGATGATTTATCGCTTCAAACAAATAGGTTAATAATGACCGATTATGAGCCAATATCATAATTTGACTTTCCGGCGATTCTTTCACTAAATCGCCGATTATACGAACAATGAAATCGCATCTCGGCCCGAATGCACAGATTTTACTAATCATTGAACTATATTGAGTATTCCCACGATAATCCCGAATAATTTCATTGAATTCTTCGTCTGGCGATATATATTCTATGGCTCTCACACATACGGGGTCATCGGCTTTGCGATTAGATGAATAGATTTTCGGTCCGATGAACATATACAGAATTTTAGACAATTTGTCTTTTCGCTCAACCGTCGCCGATATTCCTAACATATATGGCGTTATTATTCGCAAAAGGGCCTTGGAGAATTGTTCACTGCCTATACGATGCACCTCGTCTATGATTGTTAGACCAAACGTACTAAATGCATCGGCGGGGAATTCGCGGTCATACAAAGTTTGCAACATTCCTATCACAATATCGCGACCTTCTACTTCAAATGTCGGGCCTTGAATTTTTCCGACTTTAGCCGAAGGCAAGAATTCGGCAATTCGGTCTATCCATTGATTCATCAAGAATTCTTTATGCACAATTATTAAAGTTTTCTTTTGAACTAATGATGTGATTTTGAGAGCCATGACGGTTTTTCCACGACCACATTCTACCTCTAATATGCCTCCGCCGCCACTAGCTAACCCGCCACTAGCTAACCCGCCACTAGCTAACCCGCCACTAGCTAACCCGCCACTAGCTAACCCGCCACTAGCTAACCCGCCTATACCGCTAGTACTAATATGCTTCATATATACATCTATTATCTCATTTTGATAATCGCGTAATTCTTTCACAAACGGCACTGAAATGGCTGACCCGGGTTCAATCTCGCTATTAGGTGGTTGGCCGTATCGCGCTATACCATAGAATCGGGGAATATATAATTTCTTGGTGTTTTCGCGATATACTGGGAATGCGACTTCTTCAGTCGCCGGACCAAACCCCGGACCAAATGTCGCCGGTTTACAAAACAAATCTTGGTATAAGAATTCTAAATCGGCTTTTAATAAAACCTCTTTGGGAATTGTATACCCCTTTTTCCCAAGATAGGAATTAATACGGATTTTTTCTTGATATTCTAGGGTCATATAATCGGCTATTTCGGTTTTTTTTGCAGATTTTGGTAATGGCTTAGCAGGTCCAGTCATATAATTGATGCGGTTTTGACTAGCATTTCCTTTGATTTTTTTTGAGAAAAAGGGGGGCTTAGAAGACATTATTCGGTGTAATTATTATTCAATATATTTAGACTATACCATTCAATTTTACCAAGATTGAATCTAACCGTTAAGCTACCAGAAAGGACACATGTGTAAATGGTCGCTCTTTGAGCGACCATCCACTGGTTAGCCCCCAAAGGGGGCTATTAGTCCTTTCTTGTAGCTTTAGGCATGCCTTCATTTATGTGAGAGACCATGTATGGTCTCTCACATAAACAAGTAATACCATTGCGATTCCTTGCGGAATCGCTGGTATTATGAAGGTTAACCGTTAGAAAATCTGTAATTTTTTTGGGTTATGCCGAATGGACATTTATGACCATGAAATATTATATTATATAATGTATATAGTATAATAATGAACCGAATGGACTTGATCAAATTACTTAAAACAACATCGCCCGTAGAACTTTCCCTTTTCATCGTCTTTATTATATATTTAATATTTCCGGTGGAAACCCCCCAGTTCTTAGGACCTACCGTCGATTCCCCCATCGGTATGATTGTGATGTTTTGCGTAACTTTATACTTGTTTTTATACGCGAATCCCATTTTAGGCGTATTGTATATTTTCGTTGCATATGAATTACTCCGCCGAAGTGCAAAAGTGGTAGGCACGAGTGCATATGTCCAATATACGCCGAGCCAAGAACGTCGCAATACCGAAATGAAAGCCATGAACCCGGTTAAAACGACATCATTAGAAGAATCGGTGGTTAGCCAAATGGCCCCCGTAGGACGCAGCGACCCGACGACATATGTGAACTCGTCATATAAACCCGTGGCTGATAATAATCATAATGCATTTTCGGTTTAGGGCTTAGGCCACCCTCTGATTGCTGATGCAGTAATTGCGATTAAACCTATCATAAATACAAATATGCACATCATTTTAATATTAAACCATAGTGAAAACACCGGTTTTTTCTTAAAATTATTGTAAATAGCCATTGTAGAAACTAAAAATGTTAAAAATACTAACATACCGCCAGCAATTAATGGATAATTCGTATCCTCATGTCCAAACCCATAACCGAATAATAATATTATAGGCACCCAAAATGAGACAAACCATGCAATATTATACCACCATGCAGTATTAAACCAAACATAGTTTTCAATCGCGGAATAATCTTGATTAGTCATATATACATATAGGTTTTCGTGTATGTAAGGCACTGCCCATAATGTAGCTATAAATACTATAAAAAACATCATATAAGTCACTACAATCGCACTTGTGGTTTGCGTTTTAACATCACTTAAAACGGGTACTTGGTAAGTCTGTATCCTATCTGCGCCGACATCGGCTAATTCACATTCCAGTAAATCGCCATTTTTTGTGTCGTCTGCAACAACTTTGCCTTTATCAACACTGAATCCTTCTCTCCCTACAAATCCTTCCGCTTCTGGTATTATAACTGTAGTTTCAACTATTTTATAGGCCGAATTAAATGCTTCAAATAAAGTAGTGGTTGATGTATAAGTATCTAAACTTTCTTTTATTTTAATTGGACAAGTATAAATAATCACCCGTTTTGGGCTCTTATTATCTTTAGACCCGTATATAATACTTTTGAAGTCACATTCACCTACAAAATATTTGTTTATGTCTAAAGATTCCGTTTGTTCTCCCGAATGTTTGATTATATCATCAATTTCGGTCGCTTTTTTAATAGTTTTATCCGTTTTCAACAAAAAACACACAAATAAGTTAGTATCTGATGATAATGAAATGTGTTCTACAATTAATTCTCCATCATAATCGGCCTTGTCTATTGTATGTATTTTCCCACAAATGTATAATTTTCGGGCTTGGAACTTTTCGGGGGTATTTGACGGTTCGGTATAAATCACATTGGGTTCATTTGCTTTACCGAAAAAATTGGCCGTTATCATTTTTGATGATTCTTGGATAGAATCGGTATTAAGTTCGGGATAATTTAATTTGATTTTGATAGATGTATCTGGTAATGGATTTACTAATGAAAACGACATAATATACTATATATCTTATGGATATAGTATATTTTTATTGACGTCTTGATTTACGACGATTGCGTTTATTTTGTTTAGAACGAGTTTTGCGAAATCGGGTTCCTCCTACTGGTTTTGCTTGTTTTACTTGTTTTACTTGTTTTACTAGTTTTTGTTTTTCTAGTTTTGCTGCTGCTGCTTCTTCTGCTGCTTCTGCTTCTGCTGCTTTTGCTGCTGCTTCTGCTGCTGCTACTTCTGCTTCTGCTTCTGCTATACATGCATTAAACTCTGTTGTTGATTTATATATTGAATTATTAACGCTCTGAGCCCGATCAATTTTATATATATTGTTAGATAATGTTACTTTTGCTGCACACAACATCATATACTCACCTACGGCATCTAAATAACTATTAACTGCGTCTCTATACGGGATTTCGATAGAGTTAAAAGAGCCGTCGGGAAGCTCGGCGTTCCCTCTAATAATACCGGTTGCTACTGGTTGTTTGTTGTCGGTCTGTTTAACATGAACATAATAATACTTTGTGGATGAGGGTGGAGAGGATGAATGAGAAGATGATGAAGAGGATGAAGGAGAAGATGATGCAGAGGATGATGCAGAGGATGAAGAGGATGCTATTGATGTTTTGAATGCTGAATTTGCTGCTGGGCCAAACACCATTAATAAATTACTATATATTTAGCACATATTATTATTTCGCAAAGTCAAAACAAAACGGCATTTTATCTATAGCTACAGATACCAAAGCCGGGTCTCTATCAAACCGCGATATCCAAAATTGATAGACCCCTAAAAACGGGTCTATACGCAGGCCTATGCAAAACTCTATACTCAACTTCTCAAAATGGAATATTTGCGTATATTTCAATGGTCTAAATGTTTCCTTTTCTAACATGACCAAAACATGGTAATAATGGCGGGGACAATAATCTTCACTAAAATGCACTAGACCGACTAAAGTATTATCATCATATTCAGTAAAAATAGTGGACCCACGAACCCGATTAAAAAACGGTGCATTTATTGGATATGTATTCACAATTTCCAGTTTATTATCTACTATTTTCCCGATTTCCATAGGTGACCATTTATATATAAACAATTCACTATCCGTCGCATTTGATACCGGTATCCAATTCTTTTCGCACCAGGTATCTTGGGGCGGTTCAATGACCCGACAATCCGTGCACATTTTATTCACAATATCGTATTTACCAATCACCATCCGGTTCCCATCCTTTGACGAATAACCAATACTGGTTGCGATGAAACGGATATCTTGATTCCCTAAATATAATCGTATATCTTCTAGGCCCAAGAATCGCCCCGATTTTTGCGGCAAATCGGCCGGGTCCTGCATCTCATCATATGATATCGGTTGCAGATTATCATTTAATATAGAAACAATATTCTTACTAATAATCGTATGTTCGGGATGGTTCACCTGATAGTGACCGGAAGGTAAACATAAATAATTTATAAACCGCGTATTCAAAATATGTTTGCCTTGGTAATATAAATACGCCGCCGAACACGGTTCATATGTCTCAATCTTGGGATAATCGTATAATTGTTCGGCTAAAGATACCTGAGATAAATTCATAGAACACACATCCGCGGATATATTGAGTATAGTATCATTATGGTCCCCGCAATACCATTTTGGACGCCAATCCGCGACGGCTTCTAAATACGCCCAGAAATTGACTTCCCACACCATTTTGCGGAATTTATCAAGAAACTTGGGAAAATGTTCCAAATATTTTGCATGAAAATCTAAAATAGTATTGCGGTCTCCCAAGAAAAATCCCCCGCAAAATCGCCAGTGGATTTGATGTAATATATAATTTTCGGCTCCATCGGTCGGTATTCGGTTCCAACATCCAGGAAGTGTGATGAAAGATGGTGCGAATATGCGACGAGATAATATGCGTAGGTTCTCTTGAACTGACTGAATATCTTGGAAAATATATGAAATACTGAAATCTATCCAGGCGAAATGCATCGTATTCCACGGATTTTGCTTAATTGTATCCGATATTAATTCTATCTTGGAATGCATTAAACACATATAGGGGAATGTATCCTTTTCTATATTGCGAGAATCGGGTAACACTATATCGGAATATTCTGCCGTCGTTTTGTATATCCATGTATCTTGGATAGTCATGACTTTCATGATTTTGATATTGGGATATTCTTGGGAAAATGCGGTTAATAAATCTAAACAGTCGGGACTTACATAAATACATAATTGTATTCCCGTTTCGGCAATGATGCGGAACCGGTCAAATCGCCATGTGAAATCTTTAGAATCAAATGGTTTGTCTCCATAGATGTTTATAAATGCCGATACGAAAGTTAAGTTGGAAGTCATTTGCTATAATATATTGCCGACCATTTATATTTATTTTGAGTAAATATAAATTTTACATTTTTTTGCGTTTATGTTGGGTTTTTCTGTTAGATGTTTTCTTGCGAGATTTTGTTTTACCGCCTTTTCGGTTTCCAACATTTTTTCGGCGTAGTGGGTATGCGGTTACCAGTGCATTAGCTGGTGGGTTTGCGGTTACCAGTGTATTAGTTTGTGTATTAGCTGGTGTAATGTTTCGGGTTCTAACAATGTTTTGGTGTTGTGAGCTTACGGTTACCAGTGCATTAGTGTTTTGGTTTCTAACACTGTTTCGGTTTCTAACAAATTTTTGGCGTCGTGGGTTAGGGTTAAATTGTCCGTTAAGTGTTTGTGCAAGAGCAAAATCCGCATCTTCCTGGGCTTTTCTCGCAGCAGCTTCTTTTTTAGCAGCAGGCGGTGTTTGTTTTTTTGCTAAATTTGCCGCATATATAGCATCAGCATCTTCTTGGGCTTTTCTCGCAGCAATTGCCGCATTATTTTCTTCTCCTTGCATTTTTCTAGCAATTTCTTCATCTGTTGTTATGGGTAGCCGTTCAGGTAATGCAGGCACTTGGTCAACCCTCTCAAATAAAAATATATATCTTGTATTATTTCCATGTTCGTTGGATACATGGTCTACCGACGGGTCAAATCCAACTGAATCAATATTAAGTGGATTGGTTACATATGAATCGCGACTATAAACACGATGGTCATCATATAATATTCCCATATCATTTACAAACTTATAACAATGATAATGTCCGCTAGTTGGTGTAGTTCCAATATGTTTTATAGTCGCATTTACTTTATATGTTTGACCATTTACAACAATTCTATCATTTGCAATAGATACATTTGACGAATTTTTATCAGTTACATTCGTTCTATAATTAGGTGTAAACCGGACTAATTGTATCAATAAATATTTTTTTAAATCATTCACATGTATACTTTTGAAATATGGCGGTCGTTGGCCAGAACAACCAACCGGTGCGTATTGGTCCACTGGGCTTTCTGCTTGTGAATATCTATCTACCAGTTCTTGAAAAGTTGATGCCCTAGGCAACATTTGAAGCGACCATATATTTTGAAAACCGGGTTCAACCATTTCATGTTTATTACGTTCAGTCGCTGCACACCAGGTTTTGGAAATTTCTGTATATTTAAATAAATTGGTTGTTCCTGGATATATAGTATCAATATAATCTAGTAATTGAGATAAAAACTCATGCGGGTCTTGCTCGCCAATATTTCCGCCAAAAAATTGTCTACATAATATGCGATATTTATCATCTATTGATATTGATTCTTCATTATTTTTGTTATCTCGTAAATCTATAAAAATATTTTTTATAGTATTTATAATTTCATCATCTCCTCCGTATCCTATTATTAAATCTCGATATTCCACTATTGAAAATAACATTTGTAATGATGATATCATATAACACATTGTGCCTGGATTTATGATACCACTATGTGATGATGTATCGTCATAGCGCTTGATTGAATCATCATAATAATCCATGGAATCAGCATCAGGTATTTTTTTACGAGTAGCCCTGACTTTTACTGCTTGTTTGAGTGTTTTTGCTTTGGGCATATATATTATAGGCATATATATTATATCTTGAGAAAATTGATTCCTTTTTTATCAAGATATTTTTATGATATTTACTTACCAAATTATATCGTAAAATGTCGTCTCTTAACCTTCATTTGGCTCAAATTGCGGAACAGCTCAATAAAGACCCTAATAAGGCCTCTAACCGTACTCTTCGCAAACGCGTTCTCATATTTGACGTTGAAACTACCGGTCTAATTCCCAAGAAAGACCCTGTAACAAAAGCCCCGCCTCCCATTGAGACCTGTCCCTATATTATACAATTTGGTTTTGCAGTCTATGATATTTCACTAAAAATCGTCGTTCGTCAGTTTACCTCATGTATAAATATTCCACAAACTGTGGTTATTGAACCTTTCATTACTGAATTAACCCGGGTTACTCGCGAAAGATGTGATGCAGGTATGTATATTGAAGACGCATTGACTGAATTCTACAATGAATATCGCCGGTGTGACTGCATAGTCGCCCACAACATGGATTTTGATAGCGAAATGATTTCTTTGGAATTTCACCGTTTAAATCAACATATTTTGATTAAATGTCCTTTATACTTGTGTCTTTTCAATGAAAGTTATAATCGTCATAATAATATTGAGATGGTTTGCACTATGCGTTCAGGTAAAAATCTGTGCAATATTATGGTGCAACCTCCAGCCAAACTAGACAGTCTGGGCCAAGAAATCTTGCCGAAACCCTATAAAAAGTTTCCTAAATTGGAAGAGCTCTACTTTGCTTTGTATCAAGAAATGCCCGGCGATTTACACGACGCTTTAGTTGATACTTTGGTATGTTTACGTTGTTTTGTTAAAATGTATTTGCGAACCGATGTTAGCTCGGCGATTTTTCAGAGATGGCTCAGATTTTAGGTTATACAAATTATTAGCTAGAACACATTTCACATATATTATCTTGATTATTGTTCATATTGTTTTTTTTCTCGGGTTCAATCGTAAATTGTTGTGCCCGTGCTTTCCCTCGTCTTCGCAAATAATATATCCCCGTCTTTAGTCCTTTGGACCACGCATAAAAATGCATAGACGTCAAAGAGTTGTAATTAGGGTCTTCTAACCATAAATTCAAACTCTGACTCTGGCATATAAACGCACCCCTATCCGCGGCCATATCAATCAACCCTTTCATAGGCAATTCCCATACCGTCTTATACTTTTCCCTGATTTCCACCGGTATTATCTCTATATGTTGAATAGACCCATTATTCGCCACTATATTATTCTTCATTTTTTCGGACCACAAGTCTAATGCGATTAACTCCTTCATCAAATATTTATTCGCCACAATGAATTCACCGGCCAATGTCCGGCGTGAATAGATATTGCTCGTAATCGGCTCAATACATTCATTATAACCCAATATTTGCGACGTAGATGCAGTGGGCATCGGGGCCAATAATAGCGAATTTCGTAAGCCATTGTGCATAATATCTTCTTTCAATACCGGCCATTTATAACGAGTTGACTTATTTAACCCATCAGTCCACATATCAAATTGCAAGATTCCTTTACTCGCTGGTGACCCCGAAAACGTTTCATATGGACAATCTTTCTTCGCCAAGTCACATGACTCAGTCAAAGCCCCATGATAAATCGTCTCGAAAATATCGCGGTTCAATTGTCTTGCTTCCTTGGATGTAAACGGCATATTCATCATGATAAATACGTCGGCCAGACCTTGAATCCCAATACCTATCGGTCGGTGTCGCATATTACTTAATCGTGTCTTTTCCGTAGGATAATAATTGATATCAATTATTCGGTTCAAATTATACGTCACTATCCGCGCCATTTTGTGCAACTTTTCAAAATTGAATGTGGGGGTCGTCGTTGTCGTCGCCTCATCTATAAAAGCAGGTAAAGCAATGCTAGCCAAGTTACATACAGCGGTCTCGTTTTTATCCGAATATTGGATAATTTCACTACATAAATTCGACGATTTTATCGTCCCCACATTTTGCTGGTTTGATTTGCGATTTGCCGCATCTTTATACAATAAATACGGGGTTCCTGTCTCCATTTGTGCATCCAATACTTTAAACCACAAGTCCCGGGCATTTATCGTTAGACGACCTTTCCCCGCATCCTCATATTTTTGATATAGAATATTGAATTCTTCGCCCCACACATCCGCTAAGCCGGGACACTCATCGGGACACATTAACGTCCATTTGCCGCCCGTTTTGATGCGTTCCATGAATAAATCGGGAATCCATAGTGCATAGAATAGGTCGCGGGCCTTCAACTCTTCGTCGCCGTGATTTTTACGCATTTGCAAGAACATTTCTATATCGGCATGCCACGGCTCCAAATAAATGGCGAAAGACCCATTTCGTTTAGACCCCTGGTCAATATATTTCGCCGTATTGTTGAATACTCGCAACATGGGCACAATACCAGTTGATGTCCCATTCGTTCCGCGTATTTGACTCCCCGTTGCCCGAATATTATGTATATGTAGCCCGATTCCGCCCGACCATTTGGAAATCCGTGCACAATCTTTTAGCGTATCATAAATTCCCTCTAAACTATCAGATTCCATCGCCAAAAGAAAACACGACGAACATTGCGGTCTCGGGGTTCCACAATTGAATAGTGTTGGCGTCGCATGCGTGAAATATTTATTTGATAAATAATAGTATGTTTCTTTCACACGTTCCATATCTAAACCGTGAATACCAACGGCGACCCGCATCCACATATGCTGTGGACGTTCTACAGTGATTTTATTTATTTTCATTAGGTAGGACCGCTCCAACGTTTTGAACCCGAAATAATCTATTAAATAATCCCGCGAATAATCGCACAATTGGTCCAATTCTTCGGCATTTTTCTGCACATTTTGGTAAAACTCGGCGGAAACAATGGGGGCCAATTTACCCCCATTATCCTTATAATTATATAATCGCGAAACGACTTCGGAAAAATAGGCCGACGTATTTTTGTGTTGATTTGATACGACGATTCGCCCGGCCAATGTATTATAATCGGGATGTATAGAAGCCATTGATGCACATTGTTCGGCAGATAATTCGTCGAGTTTGGTCGTAGAAATACCGTCATATAATTGGTCAATTACCTTTATTACGAGTGCAGTATAATTCAACTTTATATCGGCTTCTTTACCCAATTTCTTGATTCGCTGCAGGATTTTATCAAACGAAATGAATTCTTTATTACCACCACGTTTAACTACATACATATCATCATTCTCCGAGTATGCCGACATTAAGGTGTATGATTATCTAAATATATACAAATATTTCTATATTATTTTTATGTGTAAGTATCTATGAAAAATCTATTTCTGAATTGTGTAAAAAAGTTACACCATTCAGAAAATTGAAATACTCAGAAAATTGAAATACTTTATTTTGTAATAATAGTATAGTATTCAAATACCAACTACTATCATAAGAGACAGCGACAACAATGGCTACACATTTAAATGAGCAGATTAACCTGCATAATACCAACGCACCGGCTGTTTATTCTAAACCTAAGCCTTTGGTGGGTTCCACCGAGGGGCATAATTCCGGGCAAGTCCCAGTCACAATCACTTTCCCAATGGCTGTCTTAAACCCAGTCCCAGTGACCCCCGATGACGACGACGATGAGCCTTATACAGAAGAATACACGTATAGTGACTTTCAAGACGAGTGGAACGCGTATTTGCATGCAGAAGCAATCAGGGAAAAAGAGAAAGAAGATGCAGAGAAAAAGAAAGCCGGTTTCATAAAGAAGACGCACCTCGTTTGGTGCTCCTTGGGGGGTGCATTTAAGCATGAGGAATACTACGAGAAAAAAAAATAACAATACATAAAAAATCAGTAGTAGTAGCAGTAGTAGTAGTAATGGTGGTGGTAGTAGTGGTGCAGGAGGGGGGCTTGCTTTGAATGCCGCGGATTCGCTGCTCTTCTTGACTGCCCAGACACTAGGCATGGACAAGGCTGCCTTTCTAGGTAGGTAGTTAGGTAGGTAGGTGGATAGGTAGGTAGGTTGGTAGTACACCGAGCGGTCCCTGGTTCGAGAGCTCGCCAAAGGAAAAGAGTGTACCGCACGTACACAAAGCAAATGATGCAGTCATCGACATCAAAGCCCTTTAAACTTCGTACTCCCTCATCCCACTTCTATTTTATCCTTCGGCACTACAGTCCCCACTCCAAACCAGCGACCCTCCCCCCAGTTGGTAGGTAGGTAGGTAGTTAGGTAGATAAAAAATGTTTTGTTGTTTTGTTGTTTTGTTGTTTTTTGTTTTGGTAAAGATAAACTTAACCGTTAAGCTACCGGAAAGGACACATGTGTAAATGGTCGCTCAAAGAGCGACCATCCACTGGTTAGCCCCCAAAGGGGGCTATTAGTCTTTTTTTGTAGCTTTAGGCATGCCTTCATTTATGTTGGAGACCATGCATGGTCTCCAACATAAACAAGTAATACCATCGCGATTCCTTACGGAATCGCTGGTATTATGAAGGTTAACACGGTGAAAAATTGAAATACTTTATTTTGTAATAATAGTATTGTATTCAAATACCAACTAATCATTTTCCTACTAACTTAACTCTAACTACTATCATAATATCCATCATAGAATAATAATAATGAAACCATCTTCCATCATGACTCAACTATCGTTTATCAACTATTTAGGGAACTCGGATAAAATCAAAGCCGGCGATTTTATTTTATCGGAAACAGTTTGTTTGCCGAAAGTGACTGGACGAGTAGTAAAAATCACCGATTATCATATCACGATTCACTGGACAAACAATGAAGATATTGATTCATTTAGTTTACAATCATTCTTCTCTGAACAAAATGTGGATGTTAATCGCATTCGGAAAACGAAGTTTGTGATTCCGCGATTAGATGGAACCGACACGACGGCCGAACTTAGCAAATTACTATGTGCATAAATATTATTCAACTGTTAACTTTCATAACCCCAGAAAATCTGTAAGATTTTCTCGGGGTTACTACGAATATTTCATGACCATAAATGGTCATGAAATATTTGAAGGCATGCCTAAAGCTACAAGAAAGGACTAATAGCCCCCAAAGGGGGCTAACCAGTGGATGGTCGCTCAAAGAGCGACCATTTACACATGTGTCCTTCCCGGTAGCTTAACGGTTAAATCCTTCATCCAATTTTACCAAACATACACTATTACTTATATGTAAATTTTTTATTTGTTTATTATCACGATTCAACATTGTTATCACAATCGGTTGATTCTGTTTTTTTTTCGGCATTCGGTGGTCATATCCCGAAATTCGCTCTTTTTCAATTATAGTCCACGTTTCGCGAATTTTAGGCAATGATTGGGAAAACCATTGGCGATTTCTTTGCACTAATATACACGAAAAGTCGTCCAAATACCAGTATAGAGTTGCATATAAAATATATTCATCACTTAATTCGCGTTTTTTCGCATATATCCATTCATTTATCGCATGTTTTTCAATAGAGATATTTAGAGGCATATACTCATAATGGGGTGAATTGTCTATCTGACCAAAATCGTTATTTTTTTTTGAAAAATGTAATATAACGCCGCGGTCATTCATCGTGAAATCCGCATAAAACGCGGTTTCGTCGGCATATTCCTTGAATTGGGTTTCAATGAAATCGCATTCGTCTAAATCACATGTCTCCATCTGCAATTGCATTTGAATCCAATACTCATCTAGTGGCGTGCCTGTAATTTCGCGACTCGTCGTGTTTTTGACTTCTATCATACGGCCATATCGGCTAGAATCGGCGTCTATATTTATTCCGTCGGGTGATGCCCCAATAAAATCGTATTTATTATGACGAATACAACCGAAATCGGCGACTTGAGTATTATATTTTTTCTCATACCACATGATAGTCAATGGCTCGTATTTATTACCCCAATGCATAGGAGTCATTATATTTACATAATTTGATATATTCCCTATTGAGCAATCTAATGGTTTACATTTAGAATATATAAGACTGTTTATTTTTGATGTAGTGCCGAATATGTTGCCTATACTGCTGGCGGTTATTAAATTATACCGGAATTCATACCACTCTTGTGTGCGTTGTTTTGGTTGAGGAATACTTTGCAGATATGCGATTTTATTACGCATATATTCACGATTAGGTTTGCGAAGAATGCGAGTTGTTGTTAATGACCTCGCCGGAATTGATGAAATCGTCTCGAAAAATACCCCGATTCGCTCTTTCACGAATTTGTAGATTTCGTTATAATCGTCTTCTTCAACCAATTCGGCGTCTATACATGTATTAAATATTTGGACCGCGATTTCATCAGTTAATTCGGTATGATAATTACTTGTATGCATTTTACCAACTGTTTCACCGACGATTTCATACGCCATTTCATACACTTGTATTTCTAAATCAATCACGTCGTCTTCATCCAAATAATCGGCCCATGATTCATTGTCTACTATAACAGATATTATAGATGAATTGTCTGTTTCTACATCTGTCTCTGTCTCTGTCTCTGTCTCTATTTCTGTTTCTATTTCTGTTTCTGTTTCTGTCTCACTCGGTGTATACGTAGAATCGGTTAACATTGTTATATAGTATATGGTTTTGTGTCTATATTATTTGAACCAAATCAACTCAATTTTCTACTGATAGATAAATTGATAGATAAATGAACCAATATATTACATCGTTTGTATTTACCAACTTTTTTGTCGCATTCTTTTCCGATATAGCATTGAATTTGTTTGGATTTATTCCATCACTTCGGTCTTATTTCCAAGATAAAACGGTTATTGAATCCGCCATATATGCCGGGCTAACGGTATTTTTTGCATTACTAATAACAATGACTTTGGCCAAGATATTTTTCGGGTTTACAGTTCCAACTACTAATTCAACCCTTGTGAATTATTGTATTCTCGCATTTGCTTTAGGATATTTGATTGATATTTTCATTAACCGGTTTCATGTTTTTGGCCATAGTCTGGACTTGTATTATACAACTCTTGGTGAAGGTTTTTGGGGTGCCGTTGCTTTTGTGTTTTCTATTTTAGTTAGTTATTTTTTCATGAAAATTGTAGATGTATAATGAAATGGATTCTATTACTAATACTACTGATTCAATTACCAATATATCTAAGAAAATTGAGTGCATTGAAACGGATATACGCGAAATAAATGCTAAATTGGACTTGATATTATCACTACTAACCGTTAAGCTACCAGAAAGGACACATGTGTAAATGGTCGCTCTTTGAGCGACCATCCACTGGTTAGCCCCCTTTGGGGGCTATTAGTCCTTTCTTGTAGCTTTAGGCATGTCTTCAAATATTTCATGACCATTTATGGTCATGAAATATTCGTAGTAACCCCAAGAAAATCTTACAGATTTTCTGGGGTTATGAAGGCTAAATACTGATTGTAAGAAAATGAGCGACCATATTGATTTTGTTGAACAAGTATATGAAAATGTGAAACATCCATTGAATTATGTGATGAATCGTGTATCAAATCTTACTGCATATACTTATGTGACTAATCCGTCGTCTAAAGAAGAAGGTGCCGCCGCTATCGCCTGGCCGTGATAGAATCCTAACCGTTATGAACGGTTGAAGCTCATATAGAATGCCGTGAGCCTCCAATTCAGTCGCCAAAGTCGGCAACAATATTTCAAACTGTTCGTCAGATAAATCCTTCAAAGCGTTTTTCTTATTAATAATTCCTTGCATCATTGTTATAATAATAGCATATTGTTTTTACACCTTTTCTCATTTCAAATGCCCATTTTGAAATGAGATTTATAAATAATTCTTCTTAATTTTCCGTGTTTTATTCTTTGGTATATATTTTTCTGGTCTTTCATAAGCACCTTTAAAAATATTTCTATATTTTTCTTTCGGTATTTTGCTTATTACATTTTCAATATTCTCCTTTAATTTTACACCTTTTCTCATTTCAAACGCCCATTTTTATTATGATATAATTATAATAAAAATATTTAAAAATTGCTTAATATATTATAATAATTAATGGATAAAGAAGATAAAATTAAATCATTAGAAGAAGAATTAGAAAAAACAAAACAAGAATTAATTGAAACCAAAGAGCATCTCAAAAAATATACTGCTCCAACAAGAAGTAAAACATATTATGAAAATCATAAAGAAGAGATTTTAGAAAGAGTAAAAAAATATCCTTTAACTAAAGAACAAATAAAAGAAAAAAATAAAAAAGCATTGTTGAAAAGAAAACTGAAAGAAGAAAATGAAAAAATAATAAAAAGTGATATTATTTAGGAATATTATACTAATTGCGTAAAAAGGATATAAATATAATCTTTAGTAATAATATAGAATGAAAGGAAAGAAGAAAAAGTTGAAGGACGAATTCAAAGAGTTTAGGAATAATGATAAATCCGCTTACAAAACATTCAAAATACCACTCAAAACTATTTTATTGAATTGTAATGAAGTTCAACCTGTTGTAAATAATCTGGTTTTTGAAATGAATGATTTAGTTATTCATACTTATCAATTTATTCGGTTATATGTTTTGAATTGCTATACAAATAATCAACCCTTACCTGAATTAGATGAAATTTTTATTTCCTATTGTATAAAATCACTTGGAACAAGGGATAATAGAGGAAAGAAATGTAAGGATACTGAACTTTTAGAAATATTAGAAAAGTTTTATCAAGAAGAATACCAACCATTACTTAACCATACAAAAACCAATTTGAAAAATACAACATTTTTATTACCTTATTTAGCAACACAAATTCATACTTCTTTACATAATAATCTACAAGAACACTTTATCCAACATTTTTTACGATTTATAAATAAAACCACAAATGAAATTACTGAAGATAAAACAATTTTGTTTCAATTTAAGAAACAATTATTTGATTTAACGGAAACTGATAAAATGTTTAATGAATGGAAAATTACTCATTTATCCAACATTTTACCTAGTGAAATAAAGAAATCAATTCATTATGATGTGAAAGTTAGACCTTTTGAATATCTAAAAGGAATGTTGTATATGAATTCCATATTAGAAAAAATGGAAAGTAAGTTATTTCAACCATTACCATTACGAAACAATATTATTCCAAAGCATATTATCATAGATACTGCGAGTTTAATAAATTTGTTTTGTCCTAACAAAGATAAATATGGAAACAAAGTAAAAAAGGGTGAATTGTTAAGTAATGTAAAAGAAAACCAAAATGAAGTATGGTCTAATTTCCTAAATTTGAAAAATACAATATTCAAAAATAAACATTATCAATTCCATAACCAAATACAAACAGATGGTATTTCTTGTTGTTTATTGTTTATTAGAAAAGATTTGAAAGATAAGAAATGGGGTTCAAGAGTTCCTGTTTTACAAGAACAAGATTTTTACAACATTGAAGATTTATCTAAAGAGCAATTAGACACTTTGAAAGAAAGGAATATTGTTGGATGCGACCCTGGTAAGCGTTCGTTGGTTTATATGATGGATAAAAATGGGAAGAAACTACAATATACAGCACCGCAAAGAAAAAAGGAAAGCAAGGCAAAATGTAATGAACGAATATTATTATTGGAAAGAAAACGGAATGGTATTATAGAAAAGGAAACTCATTTATCATTACAAAATAGCAAATCAGTTGATTATATCAAGTTCAAAACATATTTAGTTGGTAAGGATAAATTAAATAAAGAAACAACCGAATTTTACAAACGAGATGTTTGGAGAAAAATGAAATTTAGGCAATATAGTTATGGTAAGAAATCCGTAGATACATTTTTGAATAATATTAAAGAAACTTTTGGAGAAAACATACTTATTGGTTATGGTAATTGGAGTAGAAGCAGTCAAATGAAACATTTTATGCCTACGATGAATAAAGGATTAAGGAAATTGATACACAAAAAATATGATACAATTACCATTAACGAATGTAATACAAGTAAAAAGTGTTGTGATTGTAATAAGGATTTAGAATATTACAAAGATAAAGAAGGGAAGAAAGTATTTAGGTTATTGGTCTGTTCTAACTGCGTGAGTTGCGAAAACAAAAAAATCGTATTTAGAACCAGAGATGCTAATTCTTCCATAAACATAATGAATTTAACGAGTTGTTGGATAGATAACCAAACTCGTCCAACGGCATTTCATTCTCATATTTCGTCTTTCACCTGTTCCACTATAAAAGAAGAACAGGAAAAAGTAAGACCATCGTAGGTGAAA
>Ga0114958_10001179_pt1 | contig 20920 bp, 20 predicted proteins | sample C_130208_EF_Meta_FD_89577 | JGI IMG/M metagenome (GOLD analysis project Ga0114958, IMG submission 89577) | Freshwater microbial communities from Lake Croche, Canada to study carbon cycling - C_130208_EF_MetaG | ecosystem: Environmental > Aquatic > Freshwater > Lake | place: Lake Croche, Canada...
CAGACTTAACGAGAGTTATCCCGGTAAGCGAAGAAAATCCCTTCCCGACCCCCCCGAGATTGCCCTCTGGTCAATCTCGGGGAGGAGGGGTTTCCGCAAATCGGGGTTTTCTGTCGGGCACTAAGTAACTTCAGCGCAGCGGGATCTTAAAGCCATCAAAAATGCTGAGGACCCTCTTAAGCCTCTCAATTTGACCAGGAGGCAGGGAGGGACTCACCGCCCTAGGGGCCTGCGTGGGTCTATGCCATAGTTTGACGCAAAAGCAGCCACGTCCATGATTGTGGCCTTTTGAAGACCTTCAACCATGTCGTGACCCAACGCCTCCTCGAGGGGATATTCCCCTCGAGGACAGTCTAGAAAAGCAAACCCTTTAAGGGGCGTGCTTGTACGCTGAATTGCTTGAATCCTCAGCGATCGCCTTCGCGGCGGTCGCATATTTGCCATGCTCAGAGCCCTTGACGATGAACAATGTCACGACCACAGCAAGAACCAAGCCGCCGATATATACCCAAAAGAGATCTTTTTCTTCAGTCATTAGATGTTCCTCCAAAATCATGTGCTTTTCTTTCAACCCCGTTCTGCTAACGCTGAACGTGGGATAAGACTAGTGGAGGTTAAGAATGAAGACTTTGACCAAGATCAAAAAAGAAGACGAGATTTAACGGGTAGACGAAAAAAAAGACGTCTATTGGGCCATGAGGATCAGTTCGCTCGCGGCATCATCAAGAGTCACCTTAAAATGGCGAAGAAAGCTCATCCCTAAAAGCTGCTGTCCCTTGAGCTTGTCATCCGCCATGAAGGCCACCTCCACATCGGCGACTTCGGCATGCCCCAGGCTGACCCGACTCAACCGTCCAATCTGAACCGGCTCGGTGCCGCTGGCGGTTTGGCTGGTCCCCGACCGAAGGGTCTCCGGAGTGAATCCAAGAGCACCCTCTAAGGAGGCCGGCAATACCAACAAAGAGGCTCCGGTATCGATCAGCAGGGTCAAGGTCTTCGTCCCTGAAGGCCCCGTCAAACGCACCTCGACCTCATGATGAGAACCCTGACGATGCGTGGACACTTGGGTCACCCCGGATGACTGGCGGGATAAAGGAGCACCCCTTGCACCGAGAATACGAATCGATTTGATGACCCCGGGCTTTGCGAGCGTCATGGTGTAGTTGTAGCCCTCTAACCACCGGCGGACCTGCCTTAAGGGGTCCCCCGTGGGCGGCTGGACCATCAAAGGCTCCAGTCGATCAGCCCCTTCGATACGGAACCCTGTTTGGTGGGCTAGGGCCTCAAGGGCCTCATTTAGAGGCTGTTGGCCTTCTAAAGCCTCAAGGCGACTGATCGTGAGGGAGGCGATCAGGACCCCGCCCAACGCCAGCACCCTTCGCGCTGATAACCCCCATTTCACACTAATCGCCGCGCTTCTTCAAAGGCCCGACGAAAATCAATATACAACGGCGTTTCGCTGCTCAACAAAGAGGCCAGCAGGGCGTTCTGCAACTTGTATTTGATATCCCCGACCGCGAGGGCGCCAATCCCTAAGGCGCCTGCTGCGTTCACCGCGTGAAGCAGCGGTTCGCCATCATGACTGCGCTTAATCCCCTCGATGCCAAGCGGCGGGACCGCATTCACATCCCCAGCGACCTTCAGCTGGGTCGCATCGGATAAGACGCTGGCATTAAGGACCTGAACACCCGCCTTAGCCGTACAGAAAATAACATCGGCCTGGGCGAGGAGACGCGCCTTATCGGCATCAGAACTGGCATAGGTACCCACCATCGTTGAACCGCAACGCTCGTTATATTCCCGCGCCTTGTCGAGGGCATGATCGACATTGAATGGATCAACAATGGTGACATTAGCCCCGGCTAAGGAGGCAATGACCGCCGTTGCAATCCCGACAGGGCCGGTGCCACCGAAGACCACGGCCTGGGCCCCTTTGAGTTCATCGCCATGACGGGATTTGAGTTGCCGCTCGACACAGGCCACCAAGGCGGCGGCGGTCGTAAAGGCACCGCTCGGGTCCGCTAACACGGAGACCACAAACGGGGGAACCATGGCCTTCCGCGCCGCCTCGAGCATATTGAGCGCCACGCCGATATCCCGGCCACCAATAAAAATACCCGTCCGTTTGACGCCAGAGGGGCCTCTCGAAAAGATCGCATCTTGAACTAAGCCATTGACCTGATCCAGCTGAACGTTGTCAGTGGGAAAAACGTGGTCAAAGCCGGCATCGACCGCCATGTTGATGTCAAAGGGGCTGACATGGGGCATCGGGTCCAGCATGTGAAGGACGCTGCGTTTTTCAGCTTTTTGCATCAAAAGACCTCCAAGGCGTGATGATTCATTGGGGGATGACCTCAAAATCTAGTTCGCGCGCGCCAATTCACGGGCGAGCTCGAACGCATCATCAAAGCTGAGATAAATCGGGTGCGTCGTTTCCCGCATGCGCTTTAACAAAGCACTCTGGGTTTTATACTTGATATGGCCAATCGCGAGGGCACCCACCCCTAAAGCGCCACTTTCAGAGTCTGCGATCGGGTGAGCCCGGTGATGCGCATCAAGACCTGCGATCCCCGAGGGTGGCACCGCATTGACATCGGCAGCAATTTTGAGGGATGAAGCGAGCGCGATGAGTTCGCTGCTGAGGACTTCAATGCCGGCCGCAGCCGTTGCAAAAACAATGTCGGCATCGGTGATCAGATCCCCTTTGTGGGCATCAGCATCGCCAATGATCTGAGTCTGACCATCACCGAATTCGCTATCGCAAAGATGCGCCATGGCCTGAGCTTTCTCCAGCTGGCGACCGATGATCGTGACCTCAGCGCCGGCTTTGGCGGCCAGTGTTGCTGCAATCTGCCCGACCGGGCCGGTGCCTCCAAGGGCTAGAACCTTCTTGCCTTCGAGGGTCGTATGGAAATGGTTTTCAAGCGCCTGTTCCACTACAGCGACCATGGCAGCGGCCGTGGTAAACGCACCACTTGGATCCGCAAACACCGACACCTCAAAGGGAGGGACCATCGACTTCATGGCGCTCCTGACCATGTCGACGGCCATCTTGGCATCGCGACCACCGATAAAGATGCCGGTCCGCTTGAGGCCGCCTGGGCTTCTTGAAAAGATGGCGTCCTGAACGAGAGCTTGGATGTCTTGAGGCTCCACATGGAGGTAAGGAATCGCCGAGGTCCACCCTGCATCGAGGGCCATGTTGACATCAAACGGGCTGAGATTCTTCTCAGGCGTGAACATATGAAGAATATAGGGCTTTTCCAGCTTTTCCATGGGACGGCTCTCTAGAAGATCGGGGGATAAAATGAACTTGAAAGGTCGTCGCCTTCATCGCGGATGACCCTCCTCAAAGCGCGCGAGGATAGCATATTCACAACCGCCGAAGGGATGCGGAGTGATCCTCAGGATGACAAGGAGGCCACAGCACGATGACACACACCTGTCAATTGCGCGGACCTTAAAACCCCGTATAATCATCGGTTAATTGTTTTTTTACTTCACCTGAGGATCAGCAGCACCGTGAGCAGCAGCTACTTCTTTACCTCTGAATCTGTTTCAGAAGGCCATCCCGACAAGGTTTCCGATCAGATCTCCGATGCCATTCTGGATGCCCTCCTCGCTCAGGATAAGCACTCCAGAGTCGCGGCTGAGACCCTCTGTAATACCGGTCTCGTCGTGCTGGCTGGGGAGATCACCACCCACGCAAGCGTCGATTACATCAAGGTGGCGCGAGATGTACTGCAGCAAATCGGCTATACCAACACCGAATACGGCATCGACTACAAGGGCTGCGCCGTTCTGGTGGCCTACGACAAGCAGTCGCCGGATATTGCCCAAGGCGTCGACAAGGCCTTTGACGATGATTTTGGCCAGGGAGCTGGTGATCAGGGCTTGATGTTCGGTTATGCCTGCGATGAAACGCCGACCCTGATGCCGATGCCGATTTATCTCGCCCATCGTCTCGTAGAACGTCAGGCGCGTCTTCGTCACGACGGCCAGCTGACTTGGTTGCGCCCCGACGCCAAGAGTCAGGTCACCATTCGCTATGTCAACGGGCGTCCTGACTCCATCCATACCGTGGTGGTGTCGACCCAACATGCGCCCGATGTCAGCGAATCGACCCTCCGCGAGGCGGTGATTGAGGACATCATCAAACCGATCATCCCAAAGGAGCTCCTCAAGGGCGACGTCAACTTCCTCGTGAATCCGACCGGTCGTTTTGTGGTCGGCGGCCCTCAGGGCGATTGCGGCCTCACCGGCCGCAAGATCATCGTGGATACCTATGGCGGTTCGGCACCCCATGGCGGCGGCGCATTTTCTGGCAAGGATCCATCTAAAGTTGACCGCTCGGCCGCTTATGCCAGCCGCTATGTTGCGAAAAACATCGTCGCTGCGGGTCTTGCTTCACGCTGCATGCTGCAGATCTCTTACGCCATCGGCGTGGCCAAGCCCACCAGCGTCATGGTCGAAACCTACGGGACCGGCAAGATTTCAGATGAAAAGATCACCGATCTGGTCCTTGAACATTTTGACCTTCGCCCCCGCGGTATCGTCAACATGCTGGATCTCCTTCGGCCGATTTATCAGAAGACCGCCTCCTACGGCCATTTTGGCCGCGAGGAGCCGGAATTCACCTGGGAAAAGACGGACAAGGCCGCACTCCTTCGGGACGCGGCAGGTCTTCCTCCCCAGTAATTTCGACTTTAAGGTCATGACTCTTTGAGGCATGGCCTTTAAGCGGCGACGAGGAGCGCTGCGACGGGACATTCCCGCCAGGCTCGTCACCGTGGTTTTTTAGGAAACGGCGCTCGATTCACCCACAGGCACGTGGTGATTCGAGCAACGCCTAAATCCTGCCTGTGGCTTGCCATCCTCATTTCAGGAGCATGACACATGAACGCTGTTTCTAAGACCAACCCATTCAATGACTTTAAAGTCCACGATCTAAGCCTCGCATCTTGGGGCCACAAAGAAATCCGCATCGCCGAAACCGAAATGCCAGGCCTCATGGCCATCCGCGAAGAATACGCAAAGACCCAGCCGCTCTCAGGCGCCAGGATCACCGGATCTCTTCACATGACCATCCAGACAGCCGTCCTGATTGAGACGCTGATCGCCCTCGGGGCTGAAGTCCGCTGGGCGTCCTGTAATATTTTCTCAACCCAAGATCATGCCGCCGCAGCGATCGCCGATCAGGGGATCCCCGTTTTTGCGGTCAAGGGTGAAACCCTCGAGGAATACTGGGACTACACCCATAGGATCTTTGAGTGGGCGGATGGCGGCTACTCCAACATGATCCTTGATGATGGCGGTGACGCTACCCTCCTCTTACACCTCGGCGCGCGGGCTGAACAAGATCTCTCGGTGCTGGGATCCCCAGCCTCTGAAGAGGAACGCGTCCTTTTTGCCGCAATCAAGACGACGCTTCAGGAAGACGCCCACTGGTACTCTGACCGCCTTTCCAAGATCAAGGGCGTCACCGAAGAGACCACCACGGGGGTTCACCGCCTTTATCAGATGCATCAGCGCGGTGAACTCAAGTTCCCCGGCATCAATGTCAATGATTCTGTGACCAAGTCAAAGTTCGATAACCTCTACGGCTGCCGGGAGTCTCTGGTCGATGGCATCAAGCGCGCTACCGATGTCATGATCGCCGGCAAAATCGCCGTGGTCGCTGGCTACGGTGATGTCGGCAAGGGGTCCGCCCAAGCCCTTCGGGCACTTTCAGCACAGGTTTGGGTGACCGAAGTTGACCCGATCTGCGCCCTTCAGGCCGCCATGGAAGGTTATCGTGTGGTCACGATGGATGAAGCCTGCTCTCAGGCCGACATTTTCGTCACCGCGACCGGCAACTACCACGTCATCACCCATGACCACATGGTGAAGATGAAAAATCAGGCCATCGTCTGCAACATTGGCCATTTTGATAATGAAATCGAAGTCGCCGCTATCGAAAAATACCAGTGGGAAGAAATCAAGCCCCAGGTCGATCATGTGATCTTTCCCGACGGGAAGCGCATTATCCTTCTCGCCAAGGGCCGTCTGGTCAATCTCGGCTGCGGCACCGGACATCCCTCCTATGTCATGTCTTCAAGCTTTGCTAACCAGACGATCGCTCAAATCGAATTGTGGATTGAACGGGATTCGGGAAAGTATCCGGTGGGCGTCTATACCCTTCCAAAGCATCTCGATGAGAAGGTCGCGCGCCTGCAACTTAAAACACTCAACGCGGTGCTGACGACCCTCACCTCGGAGCAGGCGGCCTATATCGGGGTGACCCAAGAGGGCCCCTTTAAGCCAGATCACTATCGGTACTAAGATAGGCTCCCCCACCCCATGGCTGACACCGCCACCATGAGGCGGTGTCCCCTCTATGAAGGAATGCTCCGATGACAGCAGTCAGCACCAACCCCATTTTTAGCATGGAATTTTTTCCGCCGCGAACGCCGGAGGCGGAAGCGTCCCTCGCCCGCGTTATCGAACAGCTGGCCCCCCTGAAGCCGCGATTCTGTTCCGTGACCTTTGGAGCCGCCGGCTCCACCCGCGAAAAAACCTTCGAGACCGTCCTCAGCCTTCAGCCTCTGGGGCTTGAAGGCGCGCCCCACCTCTCCTGTATCGCCTCCACGAAGGACAATATCCGGGAAGTCCTGACGGCCTATCAGGCGGCTGACATCCGCCACATCGTCGCCCTTCGAGGCGACATGCCCTCCGGGATGCTGTCAGCCGGTGAATTTCGCTATGCCAATGAATTAGTCGCCTTCATCCGTGAGGAAACCCAAGATCACTTCCACATTGAAGTCGCCGCCTACCCGGAGATGCACCCTCAGGCGCCGAACTTTCGGACGGACATCCAAAACTTCAAGCGCAAAGTAGACGCCGGCGCTAACAGCGCCATCACGCAGTACTTCTTTAACCCGGAGGCCTACTTCCGATTTCTTGATGATTGCGAACGGGCAGGCATCGATCTCCCCATCGTCCCAGGCATCATGCCCATCACCAACCATACGCAGATCGCCCGCTTCTCCGAAATGTGCGGGGCCGATATCCCCCGATGGATCCGAAAGCGCTTAGAGCAGCTCGGGGATGACCGCGAGGGTATTAGAGCCTTTGGCCTTGAAGTCATTTCGGACCTTTGCCGGCGACTCCTGGAGGAAGGGGCCCCCGGGCTCCATTTCTATACTCTGAACCAATCAGAAGCCGTAATCGGCATCTACCGAAACCTTGGGATGACCATCACCTCATCAGGGTGTGATACTTTATGAGGACCCTATTGCGGACCCTAAAAGGGTCACCCCATTGACGTCCAACACCGAGGTTTTCATGAGCCTTCTCGATTTTGTGTCCGATATTGGTCACTCACTTTTTAATGCTGAAGAACACGCTGCTGAAAAAATTCAGCAGCACATCCTCAATGATAATCCTGGGATCGAGAACCTCGGCGTGCTCTTCCAGAAAGGCTTCGTCACCCTAACGGGCGCCAGTAAGAGCTGGGAAGCGGTTGAAAAGGCGATCCTCATGGCGGGCAACGTCAAGGGCGTCGGTAAGGTCATCAGCGATATCGAGGTCACTGATAGCCAGGATCTCGCACCGAGTGAACTCGGAGGCTCCAGCAACGGCCAGTATTACGTCATCAAATCAGGGGATACGCTCTCAGCCATCGCTCAACAGTTCCTCGGTGACGCCTCGAAATATCCGGCTCTCTTTGATGCCAACCGTGAGGTCATCAAACACCCCGACAAGATATTTCCTGGGCAAAAAATCAGAATCCCTGCCTGATCTTGGGCTCAGGGGGGCTTAAAAGCCCTCCATTTGCTCCGATGTCAAATAATCAAGACCTCGCTGCCCGCGACCTCAAGGTTCTCTGGCACCCCTGTACCCAGATGAAGGACCACGAACAGTGGCCCCCCATCCCCATAAAACGGGCCTTCGGGGTCTGGCTCGAGGACTTTGAGGGCAACCGTTATCTCGATGCCATCAGCTCCTGGTGGGTCAACCTCTTTGGTCATGCCCATCCTGCCATTAACGCGGCGCTTAAAGACCAGCTGGAAACCCTCGAACATGTTCTCCTTGCAGGTTTTACCCATGAACCCGCTATCGCCTTGGCAGAGCGTCTGACCCAGATCGCCCCAAAAGGGCTCACCCGGTGTTTCTATGCCGACAATGGCTCCTCAGCTGTTGAAGTGGCCTTAAAGATGAGCGTCCATTACTGGCGCAATGAGGGCCAACCTCAAAAGACCCGCTTTATGACGCTTCAAAACAGCTACCACGGAGAGACCCTAGGTGCTTTAGGGGTGGGCGATGTCGGTCTCTACCGGGAAACCTATGCCGCCCTTCTGTTGACCCCGATCAGGGTCATGAGCCCCGATGCCTATCAGCGAGCGGACGATGAAACGGCCCAAGACGTGGCGCTTCGTGCGATAGCTGATCTTAAAAGGGCCCTCGACAGCCAGGGCCATGAGGTCGCTGCCTTGATCATCGAACCCTTGGTCCAGTGTGCCGGTGGCATGCGGATGTATGACGCCTCTTATCTCACGCTTGTGAGAGAGGCGTGCGATCACTATGGGGTCCATTTAATTGCCGATGAGATTGCCGTTGGCTTTGGCCGAACAGGCACTCTTTTTGCCTCGAATCAAGGCCCTATCACCCCCGATTTCCTCTGTCTTTCAAAGGGGCTTACCGGAGGCTACCTCCCCCTCTCCGCCGTCCTGACCCTAGAATCTATCTATGAAGCCTTTTACGCAGAGCATTTAGCCCAAAAAGCCTTTCTTCATTCCCACAGCTATACCGGGAATGCGCTCGCCTGTCGGGCCGCTCTTGCCACCCTTGATCTCCTCAATGAGACCACCCTCGCCCGCAACCATCGATTGGCTCAACACATGTTGGCCTCGGTCGAGACCCTTCATGATCATCCGAACGTGGCCGAAATTCGCCAGACCGGGATGATTCTCGCCATCGAACTGGTGCAGGACAAAAAGGCAAGGAAGCCTTTCGACAAGGGGGAACGCCTGGGCCATCGGGTTTATCGCCATGGTCTCAGCGCCGGCGTTCTGCTCCGCCCCTTGGGGGATGTGATCTATTTCATGCCGCCTTATGTGATCAGCCCTGATGAGATCGAGCTCATGGGCAAAACAGCGGTTGAAGGGGTCCATCAAGCCCTGAAGAATCACTAGATGCGCAGTTCAAGACTTTATCTTTCGGCGACACTCTCAAATGGCGCACTGGTGCCCCTCGATGAAGCTGCGGCCCATTACCTTAAGACGGTGTTGCGCCTCAAAAAAGGCCACCGACTTACCGTCTTCCATGGGGATGGCCGAGAATGGCCTGCAACCGTTGCGGCCCTTGGGCGGGATGGTGTTTTGCTGCAACTGGGCGACAGCCTTTTGCCGTTAAGGGAATCCCCCCTCAAGACCCATCTAGCCCTCGGGATTTCGAGGAGTGAAAAGATGGATTTTGCTCTCCAAAAGGCGGTAGAACTTGGGGTGACGATGATCACGCCCCTTGAAACGGATCACTGCGTGGTCCGTCTCGATGACGATAAAAGAATCTCCCGCCACCAGCACTGGGTCCGCGTCGCCATCAGCGCCTGTGAGCAATCAGGCCGCAACGTGGTTCCAAGGATTGAAAAACCAAGGCCCTTTTATGAGTGGCTTGAACAGAGTGAAGGGACCCGTCTGGTTCTGGACCCAAGGGGCGCCAAGAGCCTCGATCAGCTTGCACCGCCAACAGAAGGCATCACCTTTGTCTCAGGCCCCGAAGGCGGCTTTTCAGAGGAGGAACGGGCCACAGCGATCCAAAAGGGCTGTCTCCCCATTCGGCTTGGGCCTAGAATCTTGAGAACCGAAACCGCGGTTTTGGCCATTCTTTCCTCCGCACAAATCCTCTGGGGCGACTGGCAACAGTGACGGCTCAAAGGAATGCTTGGTGCCCCATGGATCCTTTCACTTTCGCCTCAATCTAATACATGCAAAAGCGGCTCTAAGAGTTCTGGATAATTTTTATAGCGACCCAAGCCTGAACGATTGAGCCCCTGGCGAACCTGGAAGTTACTTGCAGTCCCCACCCGGCGTTTGGTCTCACTAAAATGAAGACACGCAGGATCCCAAGGGAGATCAATAAAGTCTAAGACACCCCGAAGCGTTGCCTCTGGGGCGTCGATAAGATCTTCATACGACACCTCCAAAAGAACATGGGGTGGCAAAGAACGTCGCCAAAAATCCATCAAGCGCTGATACTGCCCAAAGGCATGTGCCAGGTCCTCTAGATCCATCGAATAATCAAATTGAGGCAGATTAAGACAAAAGATAGAGAGGCAGGTATCGATGGGATGTCGCTTCAGATGAATGATCTTAGCTTCAGGAAAGATCTGGTGAATCAATCCAGCGAACATAAAGTTCATCAGCGTCTTATCCACCACGCGAAGCGCTTGACCCGCCTCTTGGCCTAAGCGCTCTAGGTAGGTGGCGGCTAAGGCCTCACGGTCGCTGTCTTTGAGATTAAAGATTCGATCTCCAAAACGGTTTAAATAGGATGCATGAAAGAATCCAATCTCCCCGACGCCCGCTGCATCCGGATGGGATGACAGCATTTGCTCGAGGAGTGACGATCCACAGCGCGGCATCCCAATAATGGCGACCGGCTTTTGAGAAAGCTGTTGATAACGTCCTAAGGGCCCACGGCTGGCTTCATCAAACCTTGTAATGAGACCATCGATGTGCGCCGATAACAGGACGCCATCATAACGAGGATAGAGTGACCGACTCAGCTGATTGGCCTTTATAAAATAGTCCTGTGCTTCCTTGTAATCAGACACATCATCAAAATACTTTCCCATCGAATAAAGCAGTGTCGCACGCTCTTTGGGCGATGTTTGAGGAGCCTCGAGCAGGCGAATCACTGCCCCCTCAAAGGTCGCATCCTCTTGGTCCCATCCTGAAAGACGGGACATCAGTGCTACCGCTTCAACCTTCAAATCATCCTGTTCGGAAGCCCTATGAGCAAGAGATCTTGCCGTGTCAAAGTCACCCCAAGTCTCCATCGCATCCGCAAGGCCAATGAGCGCAGGACCGTAGTTCGGATCACATTGCAATGCTTTATTAAAAGCGGCTTCTGATTCCTCCAATCTCACCAACCCTTTGAGACATTCTCCGAGCTGAGCCCAAACAAGCGCCGAGTCCCCATGTTGGGAGAGCGTCTCTAGAATGTAAGCCTCAGCCTCAAAAAACCTTCTTTTGTTCATGAGAAGGGCTCCAACAGCACTCCTCATATCTAACCGATGGGGAGTCAGCATGAGGGCTTGATCGAGAGCGCGCTCTGCCTCATCGATCAAGCCTTCATCCATCAGGAGGACCCCAAGACCCAGCCAAGCATCCTCGAGGGCCAGATCCAGTGAAGTGGCCTTTCGGTAGTGATGGATAGCCTCATGACGTTGCCCGAAGACCGTCAGAAGAAGAGCAAAATTACTATGGGCTAGGGCGAAGGTCGGATGCCGATCAAGGGCCTCAAGGTAAACTTCTTTGGCCTCCTCTAAACGGCCGAGATCGACCAGAAGATTCGCGAGATTATTCGCTGCATCGGGGTAATCAGGATTGATTTCGAGGGCGCTCCGATAAGCCTCCTCGGCCTCTTTAACATGCCCAAGATCAGCAAGTGCCCGCCCAAGATTGTTATAGGCTTCTGAACAAGTGGGATTGAAATAGAGCGCGTTCTCAAATTCTCGGACGGCCTCATCGACCCGACCACTCCTTCTCAGGATGACCCCGAGGTTCACCCGGCACTCAAAAGAATCTTTCTTAATTTTGAGCGCTCTTCGGTAAAGCTTTTCAGCGCTTTTGGGATCATTCAATTGCTGAAAGATCATCGCCAAATGGCTGGCCACATCAAAGCTTTCGGGCCTCAGTTGGAGGGCTTTTGTGAGGGGATCAATAGCCTTTGAAAATTCGCCAGTACCTTCCAATAGGAGGCCAAGCACTTCCCAGCCCTCAAAATTTCGAGGATATCGCTTGGTGAACTTTTGGGCTTGCTTCACTTGAACCCAAAAATCTGCGTGATTTAAACCTTCTCTAAGGCCACTCAATTCCTGAACGCTTGGACTTTTTTCAATCAACGGGCTTCACCTCCTCCTGATGCGTTCTAAAAAGAACCCGCGCCCTCAAGCAAATCGAATAGGTTCGGACGCCCTAAAATATTGGCACAATTTCGTAATAAATACACCCATAAAATTCGCAAAAGGTTATTAATAGGCCGTTAACAGTCACTCCCGAACCCTTTCTCACAGCACCTCTTGACGGCGGGGCGCATCATCTCGGGTTACCGGGTGTCAATGGCCTTTGAAGTGAAAGGTCAAACGCCTTGAAACCCCTACAGCCAAATTTCGGCTTCAAAGACCTCCTAGAAACTAGCCGGTATTATCAGGGCAGATAAAGAATGAGACTCGGGGAGCAATCCCTTTCATCCTCATCGAAAGACGCAGCCTCACACCCTCCAAGACAGAAACCTAAGGGGCAGGGGGGAAAGCTTTAATTTAGAGGACTTTAGCTCGCAAACATCCGCCCCATCGAGCGATGGATTCATCGCAAAAAACTTTCAGCGGGAAGGGAGGGCCGTGATGACCCCCATATCGATCTTTTGGCAACGAAGAGAGTCCAAAAGCCCCCCTTCTCGCGATCAAGGTTCAAAGGGACATCACTGCCGACTAATCCCTAAAGTTAGTGAACTGCAGCGGCAAATCAAGCTCTGCCTTTTTGAGAAGGGCCATGGCCTCTTGCAGATCATCCCGCTGTTTTCCGGTCACCCGAACCTGCTCCCCTTGAATGGCGGCCTGGACCTTCATCTTGCTGTCTTTTATGAGCCGCACGATCTTCTTTGCAAGGAGGGCATCCACGCCCTGCCTGAGTGTAGCTTTCTGATGCGCCTTACTGAGGCTGACTTCCGGCGGACTCACCTCGAGGCAAAGAAGATCGATACCGCGCTTCGCCAATCTCGGCCTCAGGAGATCAAGCATCTGCTGCAACTGAAATTTATTTTGCCCGGAGAGGATGATGACCCCATCCTTGAGCTCATACTGGGCGCCTGATCCCTTGAAATCAAACCGGGTGCCCACTTCGCGGTTGGATTGATCGACCGCATTGAGGGCTTCATGGAGATCTACTTCTGAAACGACATCAAAGGAAGGCATGAAACAAGATCCTCAACAAGAACTGAATGAAAATGAATGGGGGGGATCACATCAGGTTAGATCTCAAAAATGCCGGGCTTTCTGGATAGCCTCATACGCTTTTTGTATCTTCTGGGTTTCCTCGGTCGCCTTCTGCATCTCTTTAAGGCTCGCGCCCGTCGCCTCAAGCTTATCGGGATGATGCTGACTGATCCTTCGACGATAGGCCCTTTTAATCTCTTCCACACTCGCTGAGGAGGCTAATCCAAGGGCTTTAAAGGCCTCATCCAAATGATTTCGCCCGACCCTCGGATCATGGCGTTGCCATTGACGCTCCTGATATTGATGGCGCGAACGGGTCTCATCGTTCCGGGATTCTTGATACCTCGGCCGGGTGCCAAAGGCTTGAAATTTCCGCTCAGCCTCCATCCGAACTCTAATCCCATAAAATTCGTACCTTGAAAAATGAAGCCGTTCACAAAGCCTCAGGAGCAAGCGCTCCTGGTCAGGGACTAGAGCACCATCGGCTAGCGCTGCTTCCATCTGCAGCGCGACAAATAACCTCAGCAGATGAATCCGCTCCTTTGAGGCCACTCTGAACTGTTCAACTGTGGAATCAAACAGGAACTGCTCACTTTTCCCTTCGTTATAAAGACGCATCGCGGTCACCCGCCAATCGTCAGGAAGCATCATCCGGTCCATGATGCCCCGGGCTGCCTCGATTTCAGCTGGCGTGACACGGCCATCCGCCTTGGCAATATGGCCCATAAGCTGAAAAGTCGCGGTAAAAAAGGCCATCTTGAGGACCAGCGTCTCCTCAGGATCCCCTCCTTCGAGCCTTAATTCAAAGCCGCCCTGATCGATTTGGTGGCCTAAGGCAGCGCCTAGAGCCGCCCCCAAAGGCCCCCCCATGAGAAATCCGAATGCACCACCAAGGACCTTGCCAAACCAGCTCATCGGGTAATCAGTGCTTTAAAAGTTGCCAACATGGAGAGAAACTAACATGATTGACCGTTTAGCATAAAGCCCACGCCCATGACCGCCCCGAAGAGCCTCTACCAAACCGACCTTCATTCCCTGAAGCTTCTTGCTCGCGGCAAGGTTCGGGATATCTATGAGATCGATCAGGACCTCCTGCTGATCGTCACTTCGGATCGTCTCTCGGCCTTTGATTGTGTCCTCGAGGACCCCATCCCCGGCAAGGGCCTCATTTTGACTGCTGTTTCGGCCTTCTGGTTTGAACGATTAGCTCATGTAATCCCCAACCAAATGACCGACATTCCCCTTCAGGCGGTGATCAAAGACAAAGACGAATGCGCCCTCCTTCAAGGCCGCGCCATCGTCGTCAAGAAGCTCAAGGCACTCCCCATCGAAGCGGTGGTTCGTGGCTACCTGATTGGGTCTGGCTGGAAAGAATACCAGCAACATCAATCGATCTGTGGCCTCCCTCTTCCAGAAGGCCTTCGGCAGGCAGAGAAACTCCAAGAGCCGCTCTTTACCCCCTCCACCAAGGCGGACCTTGGCGGTCATGATGAAAACATCCCTTTTGAAAAAATGGAAACCATCCTCGGCGCTCGCCTGGCTTCAGAGGTTCGGGAGGTGAGCCTTCGGCTTTATCGGGAAGCGAGCGCCTATGCGCTCGAGCGCGGCATCATCATTGCCGACACCAAATTCGAATTTGGCCTCAATGATGAGGGAACCCTCCATCTCATCGATGAGGCTCTAACCCCTGATTCCTCGAGATTCTGGCCCGTCGATCAGTATCAGGTGGGCATCAGCCCACCCAGCTTCGACAAGCAATTCGTCAGGGATTATCTTGAAGGCCTTGATTGGAACAAGGCGCCACCCGCCCCGCATCTCCCCGAGGAGATTCTTCAAAAGACATCAGCAAAATATCGGGAGGCCTTGGAGCGGCTGACCAAACAAAAATCTTAAAGGCCCCCTTCATTCGGGCCCAAGGGCAGCCATCAAAAGGGCTTGTGCCTTAAACCAAAGCCCTCGCGGCCCGGATGGCTTCGATGCGATGCCCCCTCAAAGCCTCGCCTAAAACTGGGCCGCGAAGACCTGCTTCAAGCAGTGGCGCCACCTCGACCGACAAGGCCGCGGCATGGGCTTTCAAGAGCCAGTCTGCTTGAGGATAAGGCGTTGTTTCAAAACCAGGTCGGCCGCGCGCATCGGCAAGGCAAGCCAAAAGAAAAGGTTCCAGACCTTCCCGCTGGCGAAAGGCATCAAGACGCTCCAAAAGATCCACCACAGCGTCTGGCCGAAGCGCAAGAGCGCGATGACAAAGGCCATGTTCGCGCATCACCTTAGCGGCCAGTTTCTGATAGCTTTTAGGGACCCGAAGGCGCTGACAAAAGGTGTCAAGGGCCGGAAGCCCAAGGACTTCGTGGCCATGATGGCTCGGCCACTTTAAAGGGTCGGTGAGGGCTTTACCGAGGTCATGGGTTAAGGCAGCAAAACGCACCACGGGATCTTGAGAAAGGCGTGCAGCCTGATCAAGAACCAGCAAGGTATGTAGGCCGGTGTCGATTTCAGGGTGAAACTCTGGGGGCTGCGGCACGCCAAAAAGGGCATCTATCTCCGGAAAAAGACGCTCTAGGGCACCACAACATCGAAGGATGCCAAAGAAAATACTCGGCGTCTCCTCCAACAACACCTTGGCGACTTCTGTAAAAATCCGCTCAGGAACCAAGGCATCGACTTCACCTGCCTTGACCATCTCCCGCATGAGGCCCATCGTCTCCTCCGTCACCTCAAAGCCCAGAGGATGAAAACGGGCCGCAAAGCGGGCGACTCGAAGCACGCGAACGGGGTCTTCGCTAAAGGCGGGAGAGAGATGCCTTAGGCGTCGTGTCTCAAGATCCTTGAGTCCACCATAGGGGTCTATGAGGGTGCCGTCTTCCGCTTTCGCGATGGCATTGATGGTGAGATCCCGCCGAATCAGGTCTTCTTCGAGGGTCACCTCCGGCGCGGCGTGCACCAAAAAGCCATGATAGCCCGGCGCTGTTTTTCGTTCAGTCCGTGCAAGGGCATATTCTTCATGGGTGTCTGGGTGGAGAAACACCGGAAAATCCTTGCCGACCGACCGAAATCCTCGCGCCAGCATGGCCTCTTTCGTTTCACCAACGACCACCCAATCACGTTCCTTGACCTCCCGCCCGAGGAGCTCATCACGAACCGCACCGCCGACCAGATAGACCTTCATCCCGTTTAATATCCCCACGTCATTCCATCAAGGCGGTCATTTTATCCCCATCGCGCCCATCAAAAAGACGTCTCGCCGATCATGGCTGACGACATCTAGGCTTTTAGCGGGTTGCGCTAAAATGACCGCCTTGAAAGCGCTCTCTTTTTGCAACATGATGTCGACATGTCTTCAAAGCCCCGGATCGAACTTTTTTATTGCACCCAATGCCGCTGGCTGTTGCGGGCCGCATGGCTGGCCCAAGAGCTCCTTACCACCTTCGAGGAGGAGCTCGGCGGGGTCACCCTGATCCCCTCAACAGGAGGGCGCTTTGAGGTGAGGCTCGAACAAGAGCTGATCTGGTCGAGAGCCTTAGAAGGCCGCTTTCCAGAGGCCAAGGAACTGAAACAGCGGGTTCGGGACCTTATTGCGCCGGATCGACATCTCGGCCACTCAGAACCAGGATAAAGTCCAAATCAGAAGCTGTCCTTCCCCTTTTTTCGAACCTGCTCGTAAAAAGCGTCCATCACATCGACAAACGACTCTTCCTTGTCCCAGAACGAGGGATAGTTGCCCCCTTTGCGGATCAGAATGCCGGAAACGCCGACCGGCGGCGGCGGTTCGACCCCCGCGGGGAGTTTCCGCTGACCGCGCCAGAAATCCCTCGGTGAAACCGTCTTAGGCTGATCAAGCAGTAACGGCCGCGTAAAAAAAGAGGCTTTTGGCACCGGCGGCTCAGGGGCTTCATCCAAGGCCGATGCCAAGGCGGTTCCAAGGGGTGTCGCCTTGAGCCGCCCAATCAACTGCGCCCTTGAAAGCCCCCGAAGCTCAAAGAGCATGAAAGGATCTTGATCCAGACGGCTAGCGAGAAGATAAAAGAGAGCGGCAGTATGCTTACAGGGGGCTTCAAGATCGGGGCAGTCACAGCCACTTTGAATTTCGCCTGGGCCTTGTGGGAGCAACCTGACGCCTAAGGCCGACAGGGGACGCTCCATCTCATCTGGCATTTCATTGACCAAAAGCCGCGAGATATAACCGGCGCGACTGCCAATCAGATCGAGCGCTTCATCCCAAGCGGCTGCAGGAATCGGCTCGAAGGCCAACCAGGTCGAATAGATCGGCACTTCGTGGATGCCATAATAGGGATTGACCTTGCCGCGGATGCGCGCCTCAACCCGCCCCCCCCTGACTTCCCACTGCCGGATCTGCTGGGTGTTGAGGTAATGACGGCCACGGGCAAGCCGTCCTGGATCAGACTGACGCTCCAACACATCGATGAATCGCTGACCCCACCAGGTCTTGCTAGTCTTGCTCATCCTCAGGGGCTTAACACACGATCAAGGTATCGGGAGGGTTACAAGGACCCATCTCCCGTGGGAGAATCGCCTTGAAGCGCCTGTCATTAAGGAGTGTTTGGAACATGAAGAGCGAACAGCCCGCCTGGGTAATGGAGATATCAGGACAGGATAGCACGCGTCTTATTCGCCTGATTGGACGCCTCGACAGCATCCACCTTAAGGAAGTAGAAGCCGCGCTAGAAGCAGAGCTTGAGGGCGATCTGAAGGCACTGACCTTCGACCTTGAAGCCGTGACCTTTCTGGGTTCGAGCTTCATCCGTCTCGTCATTGATGCCACCAAGGCGATGGGGACTGAGGCCATCCACATCATCAACGCCCATCCTCACCTTTGTGAAGCGCTCGTCATCGGGGGGCTTGAGAAGGTCATCCAAAGTGATCTCACTGACCCCCCGCAAGGCGCCTCACTATCAGGCCGTTACCCGGTCGATCCAGCCCTTAAGGAACGAGCCTTCATCGGTAAAGCGGACTATGACGCGCTTTATCAGCAGTCGATTAAGGATCCAGATAGGTTTTGGCGCGAACAAGCCTTAAGCCTTCTCGATTGGGATCAGACATTCAAAACCGTCTCCTCCGCAGATTTTAGAACCGGCGAGATTCAATGGTTTAAGGAAGGTCGCCTCAATGCCAGCGTCAACTGCCTGGATCGCCACCTTGAAACACGGGGGGATCAAGTCGCTCTTCTGTTCGAAGGCGATGAGCCTCATATGATTCGGCGTATCACCTACCGAGAACTCCACGGGGAGGTCTGCCGTTTGGCTAATGTCCTCAAAGCGAAAGGGGTTACGGCCGGCGATCGGGTCTGCCTTTATGTCCCGATGATCCCTGAGGGGGCGATCGCCATGCTCGCCTGTGCCCGCATTGGGGCGGTCCACTCGGTGGTCTTTGGGGGATTTTCAGCGGAGGCCTTAAAGGACCGGATTCTGGATGCCGGCTGCCGCCATGTGATCTGCGCCGATGAAGGACGTCGTGGCGGTAAGCCCGTCCCTTTGAAACGGCAGGTCGATGAGGCGCTGCTATCGTGCCCCGAGGTGACTTCTGTGATCGTCATTCGCCATACCGGCGGTCCGATTGAGTGGACGAGAGATCGTGACCTTTGGTATCACGAGGCCATGGCCGAGGCTGAACCCATCTCAGAACCGGTGTCGATGAACGCTGAAGACCCTCTTTTTATCCTTTATACCTCCGGTTCAACCGGCAAACCCAAGGGCGTCCTTCACACAACAGGCGGCTATTTGGTTCATGCGAGCCTTTCGCACCGAGCCGTTTTCGATCTTCGGGAGGGGGACATCTACTGGTGTACAGCGGACCTTGGCTGGGTCACCGGCCACAGTTATGGGGTGTATGGCCCCCTCTTAAATGGCGCGACCACCCTCCTGTTTGAGGGGACGCCGACCTACCCCGATCCCGGTCGCTTCTGGGACGTGATTGAGCGCCACCGGGTCAATATTTTTTATACCGCCCCCACCGCGATACGAGCGCTGATGGGGCAAGGCAATCAGTGGGTTCATGCCCATCGGTTAGAGAGCTTGAGGATCCTCGGTTCGGTGGGTGAGCCGATTAACCCTGAGGCCTGGAGCTGGTACTACCATGTCGTCGGTGACTCCCGCTGCCCCATCGTCGATACCTGGTGGCAAACTGAAACCGGCGGCATCATGATCACACCACTGATCGGAGTCACCGATCTTAAACCCGGCTCTGCCGGCTTGCCCTTTTTTGGCGTAGAACCCGCGATATTGAATGAAGCCGCCCAGCCGATCGAGGGGCCTGGTGAAGGCGTCTTGGTCATTAAAAACAGCTGGCCCGGCCAAGCAAGAACCCTTTACAAGGACCCTGATCGCTTCTTCGAGACATATCTTGCCCCTTACCCCGGGGTTTACTTCACCGGCGATGGCGCCCGCCGGGATGAGGATGGGTTCTACTGGATTACCGGCCGCGTGGATGATGTCATCAACATTTCAGGGCATCGCTTAGGCACGGCTGAAATCGAAAGCGCTCTGGTGCTGCATCCCAAAGTCGTCGAGGCCGCTGTGGTTGGCTATCCTCACCCCATCAAGGGTCAAGGCCTCTATGCCTTCGTCACGCTCGTCCTTGATGTCGTCCCTGATGACGCGCTTAAAAATGAATTAATGGCCCTGGTTCGGCATGAGATTGGAGCGATTGCAAAGCCCGAAGTGATTCAGTGGGCGCCGCAGCTTCCCAAAACCCGCTCTGGAAAGATCATGCGGAGGGTCCTTCGAAAAATTGCCGCGCGCGAGGTTGATCAGCTCGGCGATCTATCGACACTGGCTGACGCCAGCGTGATCGCCGATATTCTCGAAGCTCGAAGCCTCCTTTAAAGGATGGACAAAAGACCTCATCCATAGCTCATCGAATCAGGGCCTCTCATGAAACCTTACCGCCGAATCCTCATTGAGGAATGTGGGGACCCCCTCATACCGATTCCTCAAGACTTTTTCTGCTTTACCGAACCCCACCCCTACGAGGCCTTTGGGGCCCCTTATGACAGTGATCACCCCTGGCAACTTCGAGCCGGCGTTATCGAGAAACTGCTGATCGCGGCAACAGTCCTCCATCGCCAAAAGAAGGGTTTTAAACTGAAACTCTTCGATGCCTATCGGACTAACCGGGTCCAATCCTTCATGGTGCACCATGAGTTCAAAACCCTTTCAGGCGGGCTTTCGCCATCCATGGTCCCGCCTGATCAGCGCGAAGTCCTCTGGCAAAAGACTTTGAGAATCTGGGCCGAGCCCAGTGACGACCCCCTCACCCCACCACCGCACAGTACCGGGGCCGCTATGGATCTCACGCTCATCGATGGAGATGGGCAGGAGATCGACATGGGATCCCCTATTGATGAAAATTCAGACCGCTCAAGCCCCGATTATTTTGAGGCGCGCGATGGGGTCGTCCATCAGAACCGCGGCCTTTTATTCTCTGTGATGAAAGAGGCAGGATTTACCCGACACCCTGAGGAATGGTGGCATTTTAGTTTTGGCGATCAGATGTGGGCCTTCCTCAATCAACCCAGAGAAGACGACAAGGACCCTATCGCCCGCTATGGTCGAGCGGATCTTCTGGCTAAAGGGCCTAGAACATAGGCCTAAAAGCGCTTGGCCAGGCTCTCAGCAAGCCAGCCAGCCAAGGCTAAACATCCGGCACCTAAAAGGCCCTGGATGACCATAAAGAGAACCAAACCTGAAAGCTCCGGCGGCCTTTCAA
>Ga0114958_10001180_pt1 | contig 20914 bp, 27 predicted proteins | sample C_130208_EF_Meta_FD_89577 | JGI IMG/M metagenome (GOLD analysis project Ga0114958, IMG submission 89577) | Freshwater microbial communities from Lake Croche, Canada to study carbon cycling - C_130208_EF_MetaG | ecosystem: Environmental > Aquatic > Freshwater > Lake | place: Lake Croche, Canada...
CCCCCGGTTTTCCCAAAACCACCAACAGATCCCCCCCCCGTCCGCTGGGCCCGCGCCCAACCTTTTGGCCCCAGCTTTTCCCCACCCCCCCCCCCCCCCTATTTTACCATCGGGGTAAAGTTGGTCGGCAACGCTTAAAAGCCCATCTACAGTCTCTTTAGAGTATCTGCGCGTCATTCTCGGATCGGTGTGCCGCAGCACCTTTTGAGCCGCTTCGATATTTAACTTTTCGTTGATCTCTGTCGCTAGATTGTGACGTAATTGATGCGGGCACCAATGTGGTACACCTGCGGACAGGCACGCACGCGAGACACTCTTTTGTTGATGCCCAACGCTCCACGGAAACCATCTATCCGAAACTGTCTTCGGCATGTTGTCTAAAAGCAACACGACCGCCGGTGCCGGGATCAGCACGAATGCAACGCCGATATACTTTTCCGTCTTGTGCTTTTCAAGCCGGTAGATCCAGTGATCGCGTGACATGTCGCAATCCTGCGGAGTCATGGTCAGCAGTTCCTTGGACCGCATGCCCGTCAGCCGTTGCACCTGTATCGCGATCTTGAGACGGGCGGGAAGGTAGGGCAGGGCTAGTTCATACTGACTATCCGTGACCGGTTCCACGGGCGGATTGTCCACAGCACCCTCCCGCCCAGGTGCGATCGGCTTGACGGCTGACAGCCGCTGCCATACATCCGGTTCGACCAATCCCTCCTCAACCGCCCACTTAAAGCACGCGATGATCTGGGTGGCTCGCTTATTGACTGACCGCCTGACATGTCCCTTTTTTATGAGACTCTTACGAACCGCCTTAAGTTGTACCGGCCCAAACTCGCCAGCGAGCTTGCTTCCATATAGATCAGTGAGGGAGTCGACCGCATAACGCAAGTTGACCGCCTCGGTTCTGCCTTTGGAGTTTTGGCCGTAATAGCCGACGCAGAACGCGAGATACCTGATGCCCAGCTCCATGACGGTCAGTGGCTTTTCAGGCACGACCTCGACTGGCCAATCACCGGTCGCGTGGATGATCTCGCAGAACTCGTAAAACGCCTGGCGAGACTCGGGCGAGTTGTAGTCGCCTGGAAGATACTTGAACACGCTGTTGAAATAGATTCTGGCGCGACCAGAACTATGTAACGTGTACTTGGGTATAGGGTTAGGTGGGCGAGACATGTCGCCACCGTTGAAAATTCTCAACATTGTTGTCTAAGAAGTCCGGATAAGTTGAACACTTAACGTCTTGTCTTAAAAGCCTTAATCCTAAAGACTTACCGCAATACACCCGGCACGATTTGAACGTGCGACCTTTTGCTCCGGAGATTTGCAAGGTCGATTTTTCAGATCTTCTCGGGGTGTAATCCATTAAATACCAACGGGTTGCGAGTTAGAGGGACGGGGACGGGTTAGTTATCGGGCGATTGTAGAGTGCATCACTATCGTGGGCGACGACTCGCCTGACAGTTCAGCGAACCAGTTTGAATAAGCCTGGTCGCGTTTTGATTCAGACAAGACCAAGAATTCCTTGATCGCGGCCATCACGATTGCGGCGTGGCGTGGTCGTCGATTTCCAAACATCTGGTCAGTCATGCGTAATCTGGATATTTCCATATCAAGATCAGCTAGGATTTGAGGGGCAACCCGCAAATCCATCCGAGCGGATAGAACATCTGCTTTCGACATCGGTACCTCCTTTCTTGCGAGTTAGAGGGACGGGGACGGGTTAGTTAGACGATGACGTTTTTCGCGAAATCGACTTAAACGAGTCCGATGCGTTCTTTAGCATTTCGGGCCAGTTGGATTCGCCGGAGGCATACAGAGATGCCGCCATCCAAGCCCAGATGTCTTTTTCTAGCGGCACCTTGCCGTTGATCCGGAAGTCAGCCATCTCGGCCCATGCCGAAATCTTTCTGACTGCTCCCCGAAGTTCCTGCGGTGCCCTGAACATGACGCCGACCTCGGCTGTTTTAGCCTCAATCGGTTTATTTTTCGTGATCACTGATCTTACTCCTATACATGTGGAAAGATATCTATCCACATGTTCATAGTATGACATCTCGCAAGAAAAGTCAATTCTCAAAAATTATCTTGATTACAGAAAGATATATTGCTATATTACTTTCGTTGGTTGGTTACTAGACTACAAAGGGGACAAAAGTGGCAACAAAGCATCGGATGATGATTAATGTGGACAAGTCGGTTTATGAGTGGATACGGGATCACTCCCACACAAGCCGAACGAGCATGTCAGGCATCCTAAACGAGCTGGTCAAAAACGAGATGGTGAAAAGTAATGAGGAAACCGAGATTGCGGCGAACCGTGTTGTGGTAGGGGCTGTGAGTTGAAACGGGGGCTAGTCTGGGAACAACCAATCGGGGTTGTTCAAGGTGTCTTGGAGGAGCCTGAAGCGGGTTACGTTGACCCGCACGATGCGGAGGAACGGGAAGCAATTCAGTGGTTGGAGAATCAGGAGAAGAAGAAATGGGAAGCGAAATCGCCAGACGAGAAGTAACCGAAGTTAGTTCGACGAGAATTAACAACGATAAGCCCATGCGTGAAGGCGCAATTCAGGGGCGAAGGTACGCCAATATCCGAGACATCTGCACGATATGCGGACTCAGCTTTGTGACGGAAAGGGATAAGATTCGACAATCTTCATTCGCATCTGGAAAGTTTAGCGAAGTCACTGCTCCCTACGAGATGTGGGTTGACTTTGATGTTATTGGTCACTGGCTCGAAATGGCACCCGTGGAGCCGGGATCACGGGAATCTGACGCGGCAGCCTTAATCAAAGAACACTGCAAGCCAATTCAGCCAAAACCACTCAGTTACGACCTGACAGACTTCTCGGATGTAAGGAGAAGTCTAGCCCTCGCTAATCGTGCTATGGAAGAAGTTGATAGGCAGGCAGGGGAAATTGTAAGCAAAGACTTGATTATTGCGTGCCTTTCGCCGAAAGCCGACTCGTTCGATCGGATCGCCGACTTGGACGGACAATTCCTTGTATCTGATGTGGCTAAAAAACTCGGGATCAAACACGCTTACTTGAAACTCATAATTACAAAGGAATTAAATTGGGCTTACACTCTGCGTGGCGACACGCGTTTACGCGCCACCGTGCGTGCGAAAGAAATGGGATTTGTGGATTATCATATGCACGAACAAACACCAGAAGGATATGTCATACCAGCTCAATTAAGGGTGACATCTAAGGGGCTGACGAAGATTTCAGATTTCATTTCTCAATCATCTAATCAGAGTCCGAAGGTTCGGCAGATCGGAGGATGAAATGTCAAACTTGCAAGATCTGGTATTCACTAAAACACCGTTAGATGCGGCACTCGCCGCTATTGATTGCGGCATGTGGCCAGTACCCATCAGGGCTGACGACGGCAAGAAGCCGCTAGGCGAAGACTGGAAACGGCAGTGGCCCGCCTCCGAGATTAAATCTGCGTTTACAAGCAGAGTGGCGAACGGGATCGGCTTAATCCTTGGGCCGGGTCCTGATTATCCAATCTTCGATATCGACCTTGATTCCGATCAAGCAATTGACGCGATGGCGGACCTGTTTGGAGCATCACCAGACTATACGCTTGGCTTCCGAGCGTCCCGTGGGAACCACTGGTTATACCAATGGGATGATCGACTCCAGAAAATTGACGCTGCCGTTAAACATTGGCCGATTGGGAAGGGGGTGACTGAACAAATCGAAATCCGTCTCGGTTGTGGCAAGTCAGCTCAAACCGTGATTCCTCCAACCTGGCATAAGACCGCGGGCGTGTCTAGGTCATGGTTGCTGCCTGGCGATGGTAACATCAGGATATCCAAGGCACCGGACAGCGTCATTGAACGGCTTGTCAGGGACTTTGAACGGAAGGTCAATTTTAATGCCATTGAAAGTGCAGTTGAAAACCATCGTATAATTTCAGCTAGCTTTACAGGTGATCACCCATACAACCGAAAAGCCGTTGAAAGCATCCTTTTAGAGGTTAGCACTACACAGGAAGGCGGGCGGAACGATGCGGTATATGACGCGGCGTGGCACATCGCAAGCCTGATGAAATCCCAGAACCTAGACCCAAACCCGGATCTCGCCATGCTAGGCGTGGTGTCAGCTCAGATAGGTTTGTGCGAGATAGAGTATTCGCAAGCGATTAGGAATGGGTGGAGATGGGGTACAGAGAATCCAAGAAAGCCTCCAGTCTTAACGCCAGTTAGAGAATCTGAAACCGTTGCGGTTAAGACAAAAAAGAAGGGGAAAACAAAGGTTATTGACGCCTTCTCCGATTCAGCCTTACCAAAGGAAGGCTATACCGACTTGAAATTCGCCGAAATGGTTATCGCTGCGTTTGGCGAAAGATTCCGCTATATTGAATCATGGAAAACATGGGCGTCATGGGACGGCGACAAAGGTGTCTGGGTGCAATCGCAGTGCCTGCACCATGAACTGTTCAAGGAATTTGCGAGCGGTGATGATTCTTATCTAGGCTCGATGGCAAAAATCAAATCAGCCGCTTCAATCGCGATGTCTGATAAACGGGTCATGGCTTATCCTGATCGGTTTGACGCCCAGGTCGATTATCTGAACCTCAAGAACGGTGTTTTGGACCTCGTCGGCGGGCAGCTGCTCGACCACGACCCCGCGTTCATGTCCACCAAACAGGCTGACGTGATTTTCGACCCGTCTGCCAAGTGTCCGAAATTCATCGCGACACTGGAACAGGTTCAACCGGATCCTGAGATTCGGCTATTCCTTCAACGCTGGCTCGGTACGGTTTTGAGTGGTCGCACATTGGCCGAATCGGTGGTCAATTATGGTGACGGTGCGAACGGTAAATCGACCATCCTCGAATCCGTTGGCCTGATGATGGGCACTTACTTCGCGAAAATGCCACGGGGTTTTATCGCCAAAACCAAGGGCGATAGACACCCAGCGGAACTGGTCACTCTTTACGGTGCCCGTTTCGCCCTGGCATCTGAGACTGATATATCTGATGCCCTGGACGAATCCAAAATCAAAATGATCCTGGGCGATGGCTCCATCACAGCCAGGCGAATGAACGAAAACTTTTGGTCGTTCAACCCGACGCACAAATTCGCGATCGCTGCCAACCACATGCCGTCAATCGTCGGGCAGGATTCGGGCATCTGGCGCAGGCTGGCGTTTGTGCCGTGGACCGTCACCATCCCTGAGGAACAGCGACAGCCGGAATACGAAAAGGTACTGCATCAAGAGGAATCAAGCGGCATCCTGAACTGGTTACTAGAGGGCTACAGGCAGCACCAAGCGATCGGGCTGGCTATTCCTGATAAGATCAAGGCCGCCGGGAAGGACGTCCAAGAGTCGAGCGATTGGCTTGGGGAGTTCTTCTCCGAGAACCTGACCACACAGCCGAAGCCGGGCTATGCTGACGCCGACCGTATCCGAGCCAGTCAGGTCTATGAGCTGTACAAGAAATGGGCGATGGCGAACGGTGCGGTGGTGCTGGCATCGAACAAGGCGATACCGCTATTCACAAAGCGTGTTGAGCAATTACGGGCGGCATCGCGCAGGCTCCAGAACGTCACTTGGTACATTGGCCTTCGGATTAAAGACGAATCCGACCACCAGTATGAGGCCGATGGGATCGTGATCCCTGCCGGGTCGCCTTTCTGAGTCCACCAAAACCGTTGATCGGGTCATCAAAACACGGTAAAACCCGTGTTTTTTCGTTGACGGTTGTCATACTAATTAGTACGACACCTGTAAAAAGTTAGCGACTAACTTCGCGATTCAGGTAGGGGTCGTGGTAGGGGTGTAGGTAGGGGTAAAGGTAGGGGTTTTGTACTTATTTACTAGGGGTTTTATAAAAAGGTAGGGGTGTATAGTCATCTACACGTGCGCACGCACAGGCATGCGCACACACGCACACATCCGTGAGTGAACTTTTTCCGTGCCCCTACCTACCCCTACCTTGATTTTTAATTCCTTTACCACATAGGAAGTTACACGATAATCGGACGGATCGAACCCCTACCTTGCACCCCTACCTTGTATGGTATCGCATGTAGCTATCAAAAAATATTTCAAGAAATCTTGGAATAGATGTTGACTATAGATAGATAGATTGATATATTGATTACATCAGGGGAAGAAGCCTGAAGCCAGTAAGTAAAACAGCCCAGTAAGTAACACTCTTCGCGGAGCACACAATGAACAGCATCTTAGACCAAGACCCAGACCACCAAGCCCGCCTGACCGCTGGCCTGCGTGATTACGATGACCAATGGATCGAGGGACAACGCATGGCACGTGAACTTCAGACACGTTTCGAATGCAGCCGCCAGCGTGAGGAAGAGCAAGACGCTCGCCTTCTGGACACAGCTTTTCAGTCTGAGCAACGGTTACTGGCCACCATCGAATCAGCCTTATTGGGTGATGACCACACGGCCAATCTGTCGCACGCCGCCGTGACCATCGCTCGGCTGCGAAGTCGGTTGACGGAGGTGACGAGATGAGTACCGCAATCGACCACCCTGCCGACCGGATGAATCGTCTAGTGATCCGCCAGGCAGAAACAATCATCCGCCTCAAGAACCAGCTCACCACGCTGACTTGGGCGGCACATATCCCATTGTCGCTAGCCGATGGCGAGGCGATGACCGCCTGTGATATCGGCGTGCTCCGATCCGAAGTGGACTCCGCAGAAGAGTTGCTGGGGGGTGCCAAGTGAGCATTGAACTAATCGACGATACTGACACCGTCTTGGCCGAACTCAGCAGCAAGATTGTTCGAATCCGAACCCTTGAGCACACGGTTGAAAAGCGTGCGAAATCGCGAACCGAGTCACTCAGTGAGGCTCGCGACAATTGCACTTGGATCCGCAAGATCATCGCGACTGCCCAGGCTGGTCGCGATGCCGGATGGCTCGAAAGCATGGTCGAAGAGATCGAATCTGAAGGCTTTATCCAAGACCAATTGGTCGGCGTGCCCGAGCACATTATCAATCACGCAATCGCCCTGTGCAAACAGGCGATCGCAACCCAGACACCGTCATTGGTGTGACTCCGCGAGCCACGGCCAACGTTCGCTTTTTGGCCGTGGCGAGTTTTCCAGCACGTTCAAACTTTTCAGACACTAGACAGAGGTTCCCATGTCAGATCTCGTATTCGGCCCGAATCGTTCACCCGTTGGTCGCATCAGTTACCCGTTCGTCTGGACTCCACGCGAGTCCCAAGATGGCAAGGGTAAACCCCGTTACTCCGCCAGTCTGATCCTTGATCGGCAAGACCCAATCGTCCAGGTGATTTACGACGACTGCATGGCGGTCGCCAGAGAGTTTTTCGGCGCACGCTGGGGCGGCAATCCAGCAGGTTTTAAGGAGCACTGGCCGATTAAAAACAGGGATGTCGAAACCAAGGTGCAAGGCGATCCAGCCTTCGGCAATGTAGTATTGAATGCATCCTGCTCCGATAAACGGGCACCACGGATCATGGACCGCAATAACAAGCCGCTTCAAAACCAGACTGAGATCTATGGTGGCATGATCGGTGCGATCCATGTCCAGGCGATGGCTTACGACCAAAACGGTTTCAAGGGCGTCAAGCTGTGGCTTAACGGGCTCACCAAGGTGGCTGACGCCGAAAAGTTTGGTAATGGCGATTTCGAACCACCGGTGGGCGAATATGCCGTGCCTGATTATCTCAAGGCTAAAGTGATCCAGCCTGCCTACACGCAACACCAGACCGCACCGGCTTATAACCAGACTGACGCAGACTCGATGATGATGCGGGCGGTTAGCGGTTCGCACGATACCGACTCAATCCCATTCTAACCCATCTACGGATGGACGCCTGGGCCGGTCACGGCTGACCGGCTTAGGACTTTGTTTCACACACCACCACGACATTTGAAAGGTAAGTAACTTGAACACTGATTTAGAGCTACTCAAAACCGAGATCGACCGCTTGTCACAGCGTGTCCAGATGGCAATCGAAGACCCCAAGACCGATCCTGAATTAGTATCGCGAGCCATGACCGATGTCCGGTGGCAATGGCGGTGGATGGAGTCCAAGACACCGGACCGCATCCCGTTTCAATCGTATGTAAATGGCTCAGACGAGGTGCAATCATGACCACCGCAACAATGGCAGCACCGTTGTTTACAGCCGCCGAAACATTTCTGGCCGCCCGTGCCAAGAGATTAAACATGGCCGAAATCACCCTGGTCAGCATGATGCCGGAACGGGCGGGCAAGTACAAACGAGCCATTGACTATGCCCGTAAAGACTTCGATCACGCTCTGGCTCGCAACCTGGCTGCCGATCCTGACACGGATCCAGCCGAAATCGTGCGGTTGATGAATCATCAGCCTTACGACCGAATCGTCTCGCTTGGATCTGATAAGGATGGAAACGAGTTTTTGGTGGAGGAGTCCCAGGCAGGTCGTCACTGGACAGCCCACCCCGAACAGTTGCAATAAGATCAGTCCCGTAAGCCGCTATGCTCCATAGTCCTCAGGCGGTGGTAATTGTGGCTCGGTGGAATCCTTACCACCCGCTCTCGCACGCACGAGAGCAAGAGCGATCGGGCCGGGAACCGAGCGATTACCAAGCGGGCTGCATCCGCCGTCAGTGGCTCAAGGGGGACGATGCCCTGCGTTGGTTCGATTCCAACGGGCGGCTTGTCAGGGGGTAAATCCACCCTGCTGACAAACTCCTGATTAGTTGATTCCGATCCTGTTTCTCCGGCTCCACAGCCGGGCAAGATCACTTGGGCTAAAGGGGAGTTGACCGATCATACTCGCGCCGGGGGCGTCAAACCCCCCGGCACTCACTCGCAACATGGAGGTTACAGCAGATGCTAGTCCTGAAATGCAAAATCGGCGAAGAAATCGTGATTTCGGTCAACGGAATCGAAACCGTTCTGACGGTGACGGAATCACATCACGGTGCGGTCAAGCTGGGTTTCTCGGCTCCACCGGAGGTTGTGATTGATCGGCGGGTCGTGTGGGCGAAGAAGATGATGAATGCAGTAACTAAGGTAAGTTCAAATACAGGGGAAATATCATGAGTAAATACAAGTATTCTCAGTCTGTCGTCGATAACCTGCTTCGCAAATCCGGGGTCACACCCCGCGAAGTGAAAACAGATTTAGTCACAAGAGTCCTGCTGATCGGCCCTGAAGAGGCGGAGGCGTTACTAAGGGCGAATACTAGCAACAGGCCAATCCAGCCAGCACGAGTTAAATACTACACAGATCTTATCAAGGCCGACGAATTTCGTTTAACTCACCAAGGTATTGCATTCTCTAGTTCTGGCCGGGGCCTAGATCTCCAGCACCGTCTTTTGGCGATCATTGCAAGCCAGAAGACCGTGCCGCTACTTGTGACGGAAGGAATGAATGAAGAAGACTTTTTTGCGATTGATCAGCACGCAAAAAGATCAATGGCTGACTCGATCGAGAAACCAAAAAAGTTGGTCGAGGAAGCAAAGTTTCTTGCCGATTTCTGTTGGGGGGCAGAAAGTAGCACGCAGCAGTTAAGTTCAACAATATTAAGCATGGTTGAACTTATTGAAAAAACATCCCAAAGAATGACACTCCCCCACTTAAAAGGCTCAGTGTCTCGCATGAATACCGCGTTACGATCAGCAGCAGTAGTCTCGTTGATGCTAAGGCCCGAGTCAGAAGAGCACGTTGTATTGTCGTTTTGCTGGTGGGCAAAAAATCGTGCCGAGCATTACTCGACATCAATGCACGCACTTGCAAGAGCCTTGCAGACATCAAAAAAAACAAACAGTATCGCAAAAAAGACCGAAGACTTTATGCGATATTTGATCATTTTTAACCCAGACACGAGTCACATACAACGGCCAAATCTTACCCCCGCGGCGATCACCGCAATGAAGAAGCAGTGCGCAAGCATTTTACCAAAGCCAGAAGAAGCGATCACGCGATCCCGTTACACTCTTTTGGCGAAACCAAGATGACCCTCACCACCCTGACCAGCAAACGCATCGCGATCGTGCGACAGTTTAAAAGTGAAAACCCCGATTGCAACTTCCCAGACGATCGCGACCTTGATAAAGAGGTGCCAGGCAGCGGCGAACTGATCAGACAGTTGGGGACGATCGTTGAACACCACCAACAGTACAAAATCAAGAGCGGCGGCACGATCGGCATCAGCTATTGCAAGACGCACCGGTCGTTCGGCGTACATGTTGGCAGCGGGAACCATCGCTTCGGTTATTACACAGCCAAGGAAGCCGCCGCGGCATATGACGCAGCTGCACTGGCGAGATACGGTGATGACGCGGTGCTGAACGACCCAGACGCGGTGGACACTTTACAACTAGACGTGAGGGACAAAATACTATCGACAATCCCCTGATTAGCCTATTCGCGTTGGAAAATGACCGGCACTTTCGCGGTGAGACGCTTGTTTCACTGCGGGAAGCGTTGCAAACGGTCCTCGATAAAAGGATCGGCTACGAGCGGTTTTCGGCCTACTCCGACCCACGCTCGCAACGGACCGAAATACTATTCATCCGCCGCGGGCAACTGGCTTGGTTCGTTTTAGATAAGCCGAACGATTCCGACCTGTTGCAATTCGCACGCGACCTCAAGTGGATGTGCCATCTTGATCCGCAACTGGCAGATTTTTCACCACTTCAGGAGGCTTCAATAAGATGCACAGCATGACAGACGAGCAGATACTACGGGATAACGCTAAGACTCGAATCAAGAAGGACTTGGTGCAATCATGACAACCCATATTGACGACCTTTATTACGAGCGATTACCTCGTGATGAGTACATCCGCATGTTCAACTCGATTTACGAGTTCCAAAACGAAATCATCGACCATGCAAACAGAACCAGCTTACTGTGGACAATCGGCATCGACAGAGACGGCGACGAGGTGGATTGTTTAAACCTTCAATTCGAATTCCCCGACAGAAATCCTAGTCGCGTAGACTTCCCGATTTTTAGCATTCGTGGCATCACGGGTGCATCATTGTACGCTCGATATATCAGGGCTATGGAATGCACAAGTCCAGTCGAGGAAGGGGTAGCACATTGATGACACCGCCTGATCTGTTCGAGACGCTCTTACTCCCGTTCACAGCCCTGATGCTGCTGGTGGTGGCAAGATGCTGCTATTCTGAGGCGATGGATTCGTGGAAAGAGTGGAGGAAATGAGCATAAAGATGACACCGCTTGAACAAGTCGCGATACAGATTACTGAGCTTGAGTCCAGGATTGCCGAGCTTGAGGCGAAACTGGCAGACAGGCCAATCGTTTGGATGCTCAGGGACAAATCCAGCGGGTTGTTGATTAAGACCGGACACCATCCAGATATTTACGTTTTAGAGCACGCAACCCAGTTCAATCCAGCAATCTATACCATAGAGCCTTACAATTGAGGAACCAACAAATGAAAACGCTTGATTTTATTGCCAGCCTGACTGGCGAGGCCAAAGCTGCGGCACTGACCGTGTTCAACTTGATGTTACCGGCTTGGAAGCCGATATGGATCACCCTGGACGGCTCGCCCGACAAACTGCCGCCGCCTTTCCTGTTGATCGCGGTTCGGACCACCGAGGGATTCGAGTTTTTGGCCACCCGTGATGCGGATCCTGAAAAATATAGCGATTGGTGCTGGTCGAAAGTTATCGACCCGTATTGGCACTCTGACAAGCAATCCATAGTCTTCGACGTCGAAGACTTGGAGCCGCAGGACTGGATTGTTACGCACTGGAGGCCGATCGCATGAGTTCGCACCTAGATTCTTTAGCGTCCGCATTCGGGGCCGAAATCACCGACCATCTTGAACGGATGCAAGCGGTGAAATCGCAACACGACCCGATCAAACATCCGAAGCACTACACAAGCCATCCGAGCGGGATCGAACCGATCGAGATTTGTGCCTACGAGACGTTTTATCGTGGCAACATCCTTAAATATGTCATTCGAGCACCGTACAAAGGATGCGAGCTGCAGGACCTTAAAAAAGCACGACAATATCTCGATTGGGAGATCAGTCGAGTGGAGGACGTAGGATCATGACCATCATCGGCATCGACCCCGGCAGCACGCACAGCGGCGTTTGCATCATCGGACCGGGCAAGATTAAACATCCTAACATCCTGTCAGCCAACAAGATCGCTAACGCTGACTTGATGCACATGCTGCGTGCAATCTGGGTGGACACCTCCGAAATTGCAATCGAGGGCTTCGCGTGCCAAGGCCGTCCGGTGGGAGATTCGTCGATCCAGACGATGTACTTTATCGGTCGGCTTTTGCAAAAGGCTGAAGACCGTGACATTTCGATCACCGTCTATAAGAGGCGGGAATATGGCCAGTGGATCACCGCCGGCGGCAAACTTAATGACGCGACTCTGCGGGCTGGACTAGAGTCGATCTATGGACCATCGGCTAAGAAGACCGATCCGCTTTACCCGCTCAGGGGAGCGACTGACAAACGATCGGCGTTTGCGGTGGCGAAGTATCACGAATTCATGGCATCGCGGGTGGCCCTGGCAGGTGGTGTGTGATTTCGGCTGGATCGGTGGTAAGATAGTTACGTTGGTTACTTACGGAGACACGCATGAAGATCAAGACAGTTGCCATCGGTTCGATATCTCAAGACCCCGCGAACCTGCGAAAGCACGGGGAGCGGAACATTGATGCGATCGTTGCCAGCCTACGCAAGTTTGGGCAGCAACACCCGATCGTGATCGACTCCAAGGGGATAATCCTATCGGGCAACGGTCGCTACATGGCCGCCGTTAAGCTCGGTTGGACTGATATCAAGGTGGTCGAGTCGTCACTCACGGGATCGGCTGCCACGGCTTACGCTATCGCCGACAACCGGACGGCGGAACTTGCCGAGTGGGATACCACGGCACTGGCTGAGACCTTGCGAGCGTTGCAATCCGAGGAGTTCGATACCAACGCGGCGGGGTACAGTGATGGCGAGATTGATGCGTTGGTGGAGGGGTTGGGGAGTGAGTTGCTGAAGGGCGTCGCAGTTGACGACCCAGAGGGGGAATGGCAGGGAATGCCGGATTTTGAACAGGAGAAGGTAAGCGAAGTTCAGCTAATCGTCTATTTCCCTTCAGTTCAGGCTAAAATCGACTTTTTCGATAAGGTCAACCAGCCGATTACTGGGGAGACTAAGTTCATATGGTTTCCAAAAAGTGCTAAACCGCAACGCCAATCGGTAGAGACAATGTTGGTTGTCAATGAAGAATAAATATCCGATCTACGTCATTAGCAAGGGGCGATGGGAGACTCCATTGACGGCCAACGCACTGGCAAAGATCGGGGCAAATTACAAGGTGGTTGTTGAGCCTCAAGAGTATGATTCCTACGCTAAAGTTATCCGCCCCGAGTTGATATTGACTCTACCTTTCTCTAACCTTGGTCAAGGTTCAATACCGGCTAGGAATTGGGTCTGGGAACACGCAACCAAACAAGGCTGCGACAGGCACTGGATACTTGATGACAACATCTATCGTTTTCATCGTCTACACCAAAACAAAAAATGGGTCTTCCAGGACGCGACACCCTTTGCAGTGATCGAGGATTTTGTAGACCGATACGTCAACATCCCGATGGCTGGAATGAATTACGAGCTTTTAGCACTGGCCAAGAACAAAGCCAAACCGATCACATGGAACACGAGAATTTACTCTTGCATCCTTCTTTCAACCAAGACAAATCAGCGATGGCGTGGACGATATAACGAGGATACTGACCTTTCTTTGCGATTCCTGAAAACCGGCAACTGTACCGCTTTGTTTAACGCATTTTTATGCAAAAAAGTTGCAACGATGACGATGAAGGGCGGGAACACTGACCAACTATACAAGCAAGATGCTGCATTCGATGGCCGGCTTGAAATGGCTCGATCCCTCCAGAGACAACACCCAGATGTCGTCAAAGTCGCCCGAAAGTTTAACCGGTGGCAACACCACGTTGACTACAGGTCTTTCAAGGGTAACAAGCTGATTCGGAAGGCTGGAATCGAGGTTGCAAGCGGAGCCAATAACTACGGAATGGCACTTATCGACGCCTCCACTAAAACCAGTGAAAGTGTAGTGACGCATGCCACCGAACCTTCAGAACCTTAAACCGTGGCCCAAAGGCGTATCTGGCAACGCTGGCCGCAGTGCCAAAAAACCGCTCCAGATCGCCCTTGAAGCGGAGCTGGACGCCAAACCCGAACTGCTGCGGGCGATGGTGCAAAAGGGCTTGAAGATGGCTCTGGAAGGTGATTTCAGATACTGGGCAGCGATCTGGGACCGGCTGGACGGCAAGGTTCCACTACCGATCTCTGTGGAGCCGGTGAACACTGAAGATTACGGGATCTTGGTTGAACTACCCAAACCAGAAATTACCGATGGCGAAAAAAACATTAATTCAGGCGACGATTCCGCAGAAGCAATTTTGGGCTGACGAATCGAAGTTTACAGCCTTTATCGGCGGCATCGGGTCAGGCAAGACCTTCGCCGGCGCGTTAAAGGTGCTCACCATGCCATCCAACAGCACCGGCATGGTCCTCGCTCCAACCTTCCCCATGCTCCGGACCGCTTCACTACGAGCGTTTTTGGAGATTGCACGACCTGCGGGCCTGATCGAATCGTTTAACAAATCCGATTACGAAATGGTGCTCAAGGGCAATCGTACCATTTATTGGCGATCTGCTGACAATCCTGACAGGCTCCGAGGTCCTAACTTGGGGTGGGTGTGGATGGATGAGTCAGCCATGATGTCTAAAGAGACGTGGTTGATCGCGATCGGTCGCTTAAGGCAAACACCCGGTCAGGCATGGATGACCAGCACGCCCAGGGGGACACGTCACTGGCTTTACGACCTCGTCAAAAAGGCTCATGTGTCAGTCACCACAGCCACATCGGCAAGCAACTTGTTTAACCCTGACGATTTCGTTTCGTCAGTGTCGTCAATCGGCTCCGCTGACTGGCAACGCCAAGAACTTGGTGGTGAGTTCGTTGAACCGGGCGGAACGTTGTTCAAGCGGCACTGGTTCCAATCGGTGGACAAATTACCAGACGGTGAACGGTTGTCAGTCCGATCATGGGACACCGCGGCCACAAGTGGTGGGGGCGATCACTCGGTGGGTCTGCGGATGCACAAGATTGACGGCAAGTATTATGTGGACAGTGTGATCCGTGGCCAGTGGGGACCTGACGATCTGGACACCATCCAGCAGCAAACGGCCGAAACCGACGGGCAGGCCGTCTCGATCATCTTGGAACGTGAACCGGGATCGGCGGGCAAGCGAATCAACCAATATACACGACTGGCCTTGACGGACTTTTATGTGTTCGAGGAGTCGCACACGGGAGGCAAGTATCAACGGGCGTTACCCTCAGCCAAGGAAGCGGCTCGCGGCGGGATTGTGCTGGTCAAGGGCAACTGGATCACCGCGTTCCTCGATGAGATCGCTGATTTTAATGGCGAGAAAGATCAGGTCGATGACCAGGTGGACGGGCTTTCTCTCGCCTTCAATTACCTATTCAGGAAAGTGGGCGTATCACTGTAAGATAAAAAGAGTTAAGATATGGGCTGATAATTACTTGATTCCGGCTTAGGACACCCGCCATGAACTACTTTGGACAGATGATATCCGGCCTCACAAACGGCGTCAAAACGCTCTTTTCAGGGCGTGGCGGTGGTGGATCGGTCTACGCTCAACGTGCCAGGCAGATCCCATCGGCACGATTCGACTGGATCTCCGAAGCCGGTGATTTCAGGCAGAATCCAGTTGTCGCACTGGGTCTGGACTGGATCACCCGCAATATCACCAGCGTGCCGCTGAAACTCTACATCAAAACCAAGTTTGGTGAGGAAGTTGAGCTGGAGGGCCACCCCGTTCTGGACATCCTCAAAACGCCCAACCCCATCTACTCCGGCCACGCCTTGATCAGTGCCATCGTGACCGACTTGATGACCAGCGGGACAGCCTTTGGGTACATCGCCAACACCAACGCGGGCAGTGTCGGTGAGCTGTACTGGATGGATGCACGCCAGATGGCACCGGACTTCCCAACCGATGGCAGCCGATGGCTGAACCAGTGGAAATATCTACCGGCTGGAACGGGTCGAATTGAAGTCTTTACGCCTGACCAAATGATCGTGTTCAAGCGTGGCATCGACTCGTGGAACGACCGTCTTGGCTACACTCCACTTCTGGCGTGTTGTCGCGAAATCGCTTTGGTGAATATGCTTTCCGGCTACACCGGCGCGATTCTGAAGAACGCTGGTATCACCAATATTGTCGTCACTCCAACCGGCGAATCCGTGATTCAGGAAAAGCAACGGGACCAACTTCGCACGACGATCATGGATTCGATCGGCATGGACAGCCAAGGCAAGCCGCTTGTTTTCAGCAGTCCGGTGAACGTCTCCAGCCTCGGAACCATGCCACGCGACATGATGCTGACGGATGTGGACATGCACGCGGTTGCGAGGATCACATCAGCGATGGGCCTGTCTCCCATGCTTCTGGGACTTCCTGACCCGGGCAAGACTTACAGCAATTATCGTGAGGCGCAACGGGCCGCTTGGATCAACTCAATCGTGCCGTTTCAAGAGCTGATCCGGCAGACATTGAACGAACGACTTTTGAGCATTTATGACCCGTCCGGTCGTTTGCAATTGAAATGGGATTACGCAAACGTCGAAGCCTTGGCCGAGGATCAAAAGGCTCAGGCCGATCGCGCCGTGAACCTGTACAAGACCGGGCTGATCACGCGAAATGAAGGGCGTCGAATCGTCGCGTTGGAACCGACCGAAGATGGTGACAATTACTTCACGGACACCTCACCAGCGACCGGAGGCGCGTTTAATGGTCAAGAGCAAGCCCAAATCGGTGCCGAATCTGAAGCCTGATCCGGTCAAGGCTAAAGACGAGGAGCGGATATTCCAGACGTTCTCCAAATTGCTCGCCACCGTTTGGTGGCGTTTGGAGCCGATCTACCGGATAAAGTTTGAGACCGCATCAGGTTACGATCGAAAACAGATGAGTAACCCGATGCGTGTCCACATCACGCACGATATCGCTGATCCGCTGCTTAAACAGTTCGTGGTAGGCATTTTAGGCATATTCGACGCATCGGCGCGAAAAGCCCGCGTGCGATTAGGTCAACAGGATGTGGCTGACTGGGATATCCGCAATGTCTCGGTTTACGACCAAATTAAACGGCACGAAATCCGGCTCGCCATGTCAACAATTGATGACATCCAAGCCAGCACCGCAGATGAGGCCCAAAGGCTCATCAAGCAAATGCAAAAGGATCTGCTGGAAGGTCAAAAGGCAGGCGATACGCTCAAAGACAAGACCGATCGCCTGGCCAAATATTTCGGCGAAACGGCACGCTGGAAAGCTCGCCGAATTGCGATCACCGAATCATCACGAGGCCAGAATTATGGATTCCTCGCTGGCACCGAAGACATGGACACAGTGGCTGGATATCGCTGGATGCTCTCGTCAGACGCCTGCGAACAGTGCCATCGGGTCGGGACCATCAACGGGCGGCCACGACTCGTCAAAAAGGGGCAACCGTTCGCGACTGGTCAAGCGTCCGAAGATTATTACGCAACAATCCAGTGCCCTCCGCTGCACCCCGGCTGCCGTTGTAGCGTGTCGGCAGTGATCGACGACGAGCAACCGACTAAATGGGATGACACCATCAGCGGATCGTGATACACTTAACTTGTTATTGATTACTTACCCACACCGAGGCCTCCCGCCATGCTCAAAACGACCGAGATCACCGTCAAGGCCAGCCAGGGCGGTTTTGAAGGCTACGCTTCGACCTTTTACAGCCTTGACCGGGCTGGTGATGTGGTCGTGCCGGGCTGTTATCAGGACTGTCTGAAAACGTTCCTGTCTGACAACTTCATTGGCGGATCAATGCACAATTGGTCAGCGCCTTTAGGCAAATATACCGATGCCTGGGAAGATGCCAAGGGGCTATTCGTCAAGGCGAAATTCAGCGACATCGCAGCTGCTAAAGAGATGCGGACCCTGATCAGTGACGGTGTCATTAAAATGCTTTCCGTGGGCATGGAACCGCTTAAGGTGTCCAATGTCACGCCGACCGAACTCAAGGCCATCTGGGACAAGGCTGGATACACTCCCGATGAGGCTGACTTGAGACGGTTGAAGAATGCCAAGACAATTCGGCTCATTGAAAAGGCTAATTTACTGGAGGTTTCACCCGTGACAGTTCCCGCTAATAGCAACGCCAGAATTATGGCATTTAAGTGCTGGGAGGCCTGCCCACCAGCGTTTAAAAACTTTGTGAATCGTGCTTTACAGTCAGCACGTCAGATGGTTGGAACCGACCTGAAAGCCGGTCGCGTGCTGTCAGGCAAAAACGAAATGAAATTGAAGGCGATGCTGGAGGTTCTGGCGAGTGTCACCGAAGAGATTGAGAACCTGTTGAATCTGGTCAGTCAATCACCGATGGATGCGACCGAAGAGGCTGAAGAAGAAGTGGAAGAAGTTCCAGAAAAGAAGTCACACGAGGTGGGCGTGATCGAGGCGCAACGGCTGGCACTATTAATGGAAATGGTGTGACAAAATGGCCGCAGGATCATACCAGATTGTTGACATCGAACAGGGTGCTGATTGGGCATTGTATTTGATCTTTCAGGAGGTAAACGGCACAGCCACGGACCTGACTGGGTGCTCGCTCAAGATGAAGATCAAGACCGATTACACCGCGAACAACGGAACTCTTGTCGCCAATCTGACAAGCCCATCCGGTGGCATTTCGATCACCTCCCTGACGGGCGGACTGGCAACGGCTACGATGGCCGCTGCATTTACCGCCAATCTGACGGCCGGAAATTACCTGTACGACCTAAAATTGATATCGCCCACAGGCTTGATTGACCGTGAATTTCAGGGCGGTGCCGTGGTCCTGCCGGGGGTAACGGACTGATATGGCAAACTCAATAATCATCCGCAAATCGGCTGGCAACACGCTCATCATCCGTGCGTCAAACAGCTTCACCATGATCGGCGGCGGTGGCGGCAACGGCACGGCGAATTTGCCCTGGGCGAACATCACGGCACGGGCCACCACGCTCGGTGGTTATGGGATCACGGATGCACTCACGGCGGCCAACCTGACCGGATATCTGCTATTCAGCACCGCAAATGCAACTTACTCCGTGTTAGGCCACACGCACGCATTCGGCACGCTCACGGGCCTGCCAAACACGCTGGCCGGATACAATATTACCGACAGTCTGACAGCAGCCACGGCAGCAGCAACTTACGCACTCCAAGCCACGATCATCACAGCCGGTACGGGCCTAACGGGCGGCGGCAACCTGTCAGCGGGTCGAACGCTGGCACTTGCCACAAGCGGCGCCACGGCGGGTGTATACGGCTCCGCAACGGTGGTGCCTGTGGTTACGGTGGATGTCTATGGCCGGATCACCGTGGTATCGAATACCACGATTGCAATTGCATCTGGTCAAGTCAGTGGCCTCGCCACATCAGCCACAACAGACACCACCAACGCCAATAACGTCACGAGTGGCACGCTCGCCAACGCTCGCCTAGGCGTCTCAAATAGCACCCTGACCTATGCGGCAAATACAACGTGGTCAGCGGATTACCTTAAGGTTGCAACTCTGCCGCTCACTGGCGCGTGCAATTTGACGATATCGGGACTGTCAGCCGGTGGGACGTACAATCTGATAGTCAAGCAAGATGCGACCGGATCAAGAATTGTGACATGGCCCACGATCAAGTGGTCGGCAGGTGCTGCTCCAACGCTTTCGACGGCGGCAAATGCAACGGATATCGTGTCATTTATTTATGACGGTACAACACTGTTTGGCACGGCCCTGAAAGGCTTTGCTTAATGTTAATGCCATTCGCATTTCAGCAAGGTGCATCAGTCGCAGCGTGGACACCCGCATCGCTCGGAACATCTGTGCTTTATGGCTGGTACAAGGCGGAAGTCGGGACGGGCGTATCCACTGACGGTGCAAGCGTTGGGACGTGGTCTGACCAGTCTGGCAACGGTCGCACATTGACGCAGGCGACATCGGCAAATCAGGGCGTGTTTCGCACGGCGGCGAACGGTGTTAACGGGCTACCGGTGCTAGAGTTTGCAGCATCAAGTACAACTCCACAATTCTTTTCCGAGTCGAGCTTTCCAGCCGCGACGAATGGCTTCAGTTTTTACATTGTATCGAAAAACCCCGCCTACAACGCATCTGCGCAGTACACCGGCGCATTCCAAGTCAGCACAACAGCAACTGGGGGCGTCTGTCAATTTTGCAATCAACCCAGCAACATGTTACCGCAAGGGATCCGAGTCGGTGGTTCCGCTGACTTCGGGACAGCTGCGGTCTCGTCAAATTACGCGGTGACAAAAGTGTCTCGCGGTACTGGAATCAGCACGACTAAAACGAAAACAACCTATACACGGGCTGAAACCCAGACATTTACCACAAACAACCAGATCCAGCCTGGTTATTTTATTGGTCAGAATTATATCGGATCCGTTGGTGCCAAGATTGCTGAAGTCATCGTCTGCACGCGCGAACTGTCAGGCGGCGAGGAAGCAAGCCTAAACACATACCTACGAGCCCGCTACGCCTTCGATCTCGATCACGGCGTCGATCTACCCGTTACAGGTGCAGCACTCTGGCTCGACGGCAGCCGATGGGACACCTTGTACGACGGTTCGGCCACGCCCGCACTCGTCACGGTTGACAGTGGAGCGATCCAGACAGCCAACGACCTTTCTGGCAACGGTCTTAATGCAACTCAGACCACGCTTGGCAACCGACCCACCTACAGGACGCCTGTCAACGGCGTCAACGGCTTGTCAGCCATCCAGCACAGCAACACGGGATGGTATTTCACGACCGCATCGGCC
>Ga0114958_10001182_pt1 | contig 20888 bp, 25 predicted proteins | sample C_130208_EF_Meta_FD_89577 | JGI IMG/M metagenome (GOLD analysis project Ga0114958, IMG submission 89577) | Freshwater microbial communities from Lake Croche, Canada to study carbon cycling - C_130208_EF_MetaG | ecosystem: Environmental > Aquatic > Freshwater > Lake | place: Lake Croche, Canada...
AATACTTAAAAGCTTCCCCAAACACCCCTAAATCACATTATTTAAGCAACCCTTAAAATTAGGCAAACAGCCTTAACAGCCAAACTTATGCAAATACATCAACCTTTTATTATTAATCAAAAACCCAAACAAATGACCAAATCAGATCAATTGCATTGGAGTCGCTTCATAGCTTCTCAACAATGGCACATCTACGGTACTACAACGTACCTAAATCCAATGTCTTCTAAACAAAACAGAAGACTAATGGAGACCACTTTTAACTCTATACCGAGCATTAACCAAATGTTCTTTGTATCAGAGCCAATTGAATCCAATTTTAACGTGCATTCTCACTTCTTAGCACAATGCAATGACATCAACAAAGCACTAAAGCAATTAAGAAGCAAATTTAGAAGCTACGGAAGATTTAAAATAGAGTTAATTAGCCCTACTTCCAACTTCCTAAACGAGGACGGACATCTTAAAGTTGGATATTATGTAACAAAGTCATTATCTATCGATATAGATTATGACATATTAATAAAATAAAAAACAAAAAGTATGAATTTTTTACAATTATTAACAAATAAATTAAATTCTATCAAATCAAATCAAAAACAAATGGAACAAAAAACAGAAACAAAACAAAACGTCATAACTCAGGAACACTTAAAATTAGGAGCATATGAAGTAAAAAATAAATTAAAAGCTAAATTTAGTTTAGATTATCTTAAAGCAATAGAAGAGAATATTGCCAATGACTCTAATATTTCTGATTTAGAAAGAAAATCTAACACCATATTAAATATTGGTTCCTTCTACGGACAATTACTTATTGAAAGATTTGGTGGTCAATGGATTGTTGATAGCCAAATAGATAAATGTACAGTACTAATATGTAACAAATTTATTGAAGTAAATCCTTTTGATGTAGTAAAGAAGTTTGTAAAATTTGGAGCTGAGAAGTCTATTGTTTCTCATTATATATTCACAAATATGATGAAAAGCAGTAAATCTTAATCGTTCGCAATACATTATTGCTTTTTCTGGCATTCTATATTAAATTATAGGGTGCCAGAAGCAAAATGTATCTTTATTTACTTCTATAAATAATGCTATTGGATATACTGATATCATATTTTATCAATCTTCTATCTTCTTCGGTTTTATGCCTTTCTATTAAGTCAATATCAATATTGTAATTAATTTAAAACTTATGGTTAATTCTATGTATTTGCTCTGTCCTTATTTTTTTGAACTTCTAATGACTTTTTTTATAATCCTAATATTTTATTTACTTCTTCAACATCACTAAATTGTTCATTATCTGCTTTAGAAAAGGATGTTTAAACCTATTGATATTAAAGATTATTTCAGTAAATTAGACATAGAAGTATCTGTTAATTAACCTCCATTCTATGTAATCCGATAAAACAAAAAAGATAATCACTCAACCTTATACACACATATTGTAAGGTTAAAATAAACAGCCATAGGAGAATATAAATGAATATACATAATGGTAATATAGATAATGATATATACAATAAGAAGATAGTATTACTCAATAAACTATACTATATAATTACCCATACTGTGTTTACTTATCGCAATATGAACGATTTGGATAACATCATTGCAAAGTTCATTGATTTATCAGATAGTTTGAAGAAACCTAAAGATGAGGAGATGTTATTGAGAAATATTAGAAAGAAGGTTAATTAATTTGGGTTCATTCTATCAATTATAGAGGATTCGTCTATGTAGAAATTCGCTGTACTATATTTTTCATCAGAAATATAATACTTTGAATTTTTAGGGTAGTAATAAAATGAGTATCTACCTAAAATCTTATTTCCATATGAATTATTTGAATAACAATCTATTGATATAAGATATCGCGTAATTGTATTTTTTGTTTTAGCATCCATTTTTTTTACAATAACTGATAATTCGTAAAGTTTCTTATATAGTTCAACCTTATCTTTCAGATTTTCGTAGTCAGAATTATTTTGCTTTGTTGTTGATAATATTTTAGTATATATTTCGTAATTATTATGGATATATGCAGTATCTATTTCATTTTTAAATTCAAATTGCAGATTTAGTAATTTGTAATTAGGCTCAAAAACATCAATTCTAACCTTATCTAAATATGTTTCTGATTTAGATGTAATTTTTAATAATTTATAAGAATAAGGGTCTTTAAAATTTTCTTCAACATAAACATTTTTAAACCATTTTGCTGCACTCTGCTCAATTACATTAATTTGAGTAAATGATTTAATTGAGCAAATTGATAATAAGATATAGATTAAGAGTGTCTTTTTCATATGTATTTGTTTTACCATTCTTTAGAAGTTGGTTCCTTTTTTAAAACATAATCATTTAATGATTTCATATTTAACATCACACTCTCTTTTATAGCTAATAAACCATTTGTCGTCATTTTAGTAGAATTCAAAACTCCATCCTCCTCTTTGAAATATGTCTTTAATTTATAAGTACCTCTGCTGAGAGATGCCGAATATTGGGAAGAAGGAATAAAAGCATTTCCATCATCAAAATAAGAACATTTTATTTTACCATCCTTAAATTGGATAACTAATCTAATATACCAATCTACAGTCACAGAATATTTTCCACTTTTAACATAATAAGATTTATCAATATAGTTCATTACCAATTGGTCGTCTGTTTCACTTACTAAAACTTCTTTCAGATTAACAAATTTTGTAGAACCCCAATTCTTTATTTTATTTTTTAGTTCATCTTTCTTTAATCCTTCAACTTCAATTACTCTACTAATTATAAGATTCTCATCTTTATTTTCTAATAGACTGTCTATTGGTAATTTATCATTTACTAATAAAGAACTTTGAGATTTACCAATTAAGGTGGAAAATAAAAATAAGGTTATAATAAAATATTTCATAAAATTTATTTATAATATGAAGTTATCAACCTTTTTTAATAACCACAACATTTTTTTGATACACATAGGTATAGCAATATGAAGAAGTGACAATTTTTGTGTTATAACCTCTAATTGTCTATGTGCGTATATATTGAAGTGTCAATTTTAGAAGAGACTGAAGCTTAATCTTTTATAATACATTATTGCATTTTCTGGCATTCTGTATTAAATTATAGGGTGCCAGAAGCAAAATGTATTTTTTTTATATAAAAAATATGTATTAATTTGTATTGATGATATTAATTAATTAAGACTTCTAAATTCAATATTTAAATATTTAAATATGTCAAAATTATTACCAAATTGGGTAGAACCGTCAATACAGGGCTTAACTTATTGGATAGGATACAAAAAACAACTTTACGTTAGTGGGATATTAAATGAAGGCGCAATTGTAAGTGAATTGGCCACATTAATTAATTCAAATTTAAAAGAGGGGGAAAAAATTAAATGTGAAGATTATTACAGAGAAATGTCTGATGAAATTATAAGTGAAGAAAGAGCAGATATAGCAATTTATAATAAGAAGAAGCTTCAGTATTTAATTGAAGTAAAAAGATCAGATTCACGTCAATCATTAATAAATAATGATTTTATAAAATTATGTAAGTTAAAATCAATTTATACTGATGTAAGATGTTTCGTTTTATTAGTATGTCAGGGTGAAATACCACAGTTTTATGTTTCTGATGATGGGGTAGCTGATGGCATCAAATATCCAATAATCGATACAAAATTCAGTAAAAAAGCAGTTAGAGTTTGTAAATCAACGAGTAGTTTTAAAGAAGAGAGTCTTTTAAAAGCTAATTATGCAATTTTGATTGAAGTAATTAAATAAATAAAAAAAATAATTTGATATGAGTTACTCAAAGGATGGTAAAGATTGGCTAGGTAATGAAAGGGTAGAACACTTCGATGATAAGGGTAATAAAGAATTTATATAGGATGTTATGTGATTGACCCTAATGTGGAGATTATTGATGGTGAGTATTGGGAACAAAATTATATAGAAGTTGGAGTATTTGTAATAGATAAAGATGGATTTAGATTTCTTTCAACTTCAATAGATGATGTGGATATAGATGAAGAAAATGCATTTGATACTTACGTGTATCCTGTATTAAATGAATTAAAAAATGATTTATAAAATGAAAAATTTAATCATATTTCTATTATTTCTTACACTTTATGGTTGTGGTGGGGCTTCAACTGAAGCGAGAACAGATACAGCCGCATCAGCTACAGTTGATGCAGTGTATTCACCAAATACACCAATTACTCAAACAATAGAAGTCCGCCATAAGTATTCGTATGTAAATTTAAACGAAGACGGAAGCAAAGTTGCTGGATTATTAGAGCTTTATGGTACTAATGATTATACTCAGTCAGCCACAATTAATGGGTTTACTCAATCAGGAAGAGGAACCTTTTATGTTAATGGAGACAAAGTCACACTTAGCAGAACATCTGGAATTGCAATAGATGGTGTTTTAGATATATTAAAGAGTAATGATAATAAAATATGGTTGATTTTAAGTAATGGAGTAACATATGTTGAAGATGATAATAGTACTTACTTAAAAAGTATGACGGTAACACCTAATTCTTCAAATGCAAATGGAGAAGTAAATAGTGATGAGAATAGTAATCAAAATACTAAGCCTACTGAGATTGTCTATGAAGGTACGATGACAGATAATCAAAGTGGAATTTCACAGGATTACACACTTTATATAAAGTCAGATTTTAGTTCTGCATCAATTGGAGGAGGACCATATAATAGAATAGAAGATCAGCGTGATGGATCATATATGTGGTTAGATGGAACTATCATTGGTATGAGCTTTAAACCAATGAAAGACAGATGTATTGTTTATGATAACGATGGAGGTTATTTTTGTACACTTTATAGAAAATAATTTTTAAAAATTTTAGTAATGAAACATATTAAATTTTCTATAATCTTTTTGTTATTTCATAATTTTTCTTATTCCCAAATATCAATTTCAAAAAACCTTCCGAATAAATATTATAGTAATTTTTTAAAATCTATAACTGGAAGATATGATGAAGTAGATGTTAAAATGGGTTATGCAAAGGGAACAGGTGAAGTACATTTAGGTAACTTTTATAATCTTAAAAGCACTCCTACTAATGCATTTTCATTTTTAATTTTTGTTTTAGGAAAGCGTGATAATCAATTTGGTACAATCACAAATATAAAAGTAGAAACTGAGAATTTAACGGATTTCCTATTTAGATTAGATTGGAAAAACAATAGAACAGATCAGGGAACAATTTCAGGAGAAATTCAGTTATTTTATTCATTATCAAAAAATAAATATGCAACTTTTTTTATAAATGATGGTTCTTCAGTTTTCGAAATATTTTGGCACTCTAAATTAGATCAAAAACAAAATGATTCACTTAAATCGATTTTGAATGTTTTATTTAAAGATTTTGAGAAAGATATTAAAGATTTTGAGAAAGCTAAAAAAAATAAAGAACTTAAATTATCATTAGAAAATGAAAAAATAAAAGAAAAAGAAAAATTTGCAAAAATTGGTAATCCTATCATAATTGGAAATTTACAAATTGCAGGGAAAGATGCTGAAGGAAAATGGGGTCTTTATTTAATGGATTTTGATAGAGCAAAAGATTTAGCTATAGAATTGGGGGATGGGTGGCGTTTGCCCACAAATTTGGAATTAAACATTTTATTTAAAAACAAAATTAAGATCGGTGGTTTTGAGAATGATTATTATTGGTCTTCTAATGAAGATGGAGTAACTAAAAATGGCCTAAAAGGGATGGTGAAACATTTTAAAAATGGGGGATTTTTTCAATGTAGTGAGTCAGTCAAAAACCGTTTACGTTTAGTTAGGGATTATGATGATGCAACAAATCGAGATGGAGATATTGTTGGTACTAATGATATCATTGGTAAGCCTTTTAAAATTGGAAATTTAGAAGTTGAAAAAATCGATTTTCCTAAACAAATGATTTGGGAAGAAGCAAAAAAAGCCTGTGAGAATTTAGGTAGAGGATGGAGACTACCTACAAGAGAAGAATTAAATACTTTATATCTTAATAAAGAAAAAATTGGGGGTTTTGCGGATTACTACTATTGGAGTTCTAAGGAGCTCGAAGATTACGCGTTTTACCAGAATTTCAAAGATGGCGATCAGAATTACTACAGAAAGTACAACACATTCTATGTGCGCGCTGTTAGAACAATAAAATAATAAACATAATGAAGTTACTAATATCAATATTATTATTATTTGGTCTGATATATCTATTGTATAATAAAAGATCAAAAGATAGTATAACTGGGAATCGTTTATTAATGTTGTCGTTAATTCTATTCATATCATTTTTATTATTTATCATATTTTTATTTATTTAAAATTTTTATTATGCAATATGTTATCATTGTAATTATAGTTATAGTAGTTTTATTTCTTATTGGAAGAGAGCTGCTTTGTTGGTATTATAAAATTAATGAAAGAATTGAACTACAAAAAGAGACAAATGATTTGTTAAGAAAATTAATTGAACAAAAAAATGAGAGTTTTTCATTTGAGACAAAAAAATATGATAAAGAATCAAAAGAATTAGTTGCTAATATTGGCGTTAAAACTGATATGGAAGCTTCTTTTACTTCAGAACCAGATGATACAATAAATTTTAATTCTAATCATATCATTGGTAATCCTATTAAAATTGGAAATTTGGAAGTAGCGCAAAATGATTTTCCTCCAATGAATTGGGATGATGCAAAAATTGCCTGTGAAAATTTAGGTAGTGAATGGAGGTTACCAAATAAAGATGAATTGAATGCATTATATCTTAATAAGGATAAAATTGGAGGTTTTTTGAATAAATACTATTGGAATTATATTGAGAGTGACTACAACAGCGCGTGGGGTCAGTATTTCGGAAATGGTAATCAGTTCAGCAGCAATAAATTCCTCAAAAACTATGTTCGCGCCGTTAGAACAATAAAATAAAAATAATATGAATCAAAGTCAAATAACCTTAATTATAATTGGTTTTATTTTAGTTGCATTAATGGCAACAAACCCATCAACTGAAGAACATAAAGAAGCTATTAAAAAAGAAATATTTAAAGCTATAGAAAGCGATAATAATTCTAATAGTGCTCAGCAATTAGGGGAGAAAATTGGACAATCAATTGGCGGAGCAATTATTGACAATATGGTTGAAAGAGATAATTACATTCTTTTTTCAACAGTTAAGACTAAGTCTATACCTACAGTAACTAATGATATTCCATCAAAAATACTCACATTTGGTATATTTGGAAATGTCTTTATGTTAAAGAAATATGATAAAGAATCAAAAGAATTTATTGATAACACAGGATTTAGCAGTGCTGAAACTATCGTTAAAACTGATTCAGCAGCGCCTGTTACATCAACTGCAGAAAATAATAATAATAAAAGTAGTAATCAAAAAATTCCAGATTATATTGCCGCTGAAGATGATGCAACAAATCGAGATGGAGATATTGTTGGTACTAATGATATTATTGGTAAGCCTATTAAAATTTGGAATTTAGAAGTAGCGCAAAATGATTTTCCAAAAGGGATGAAATGGGAAGATGCAAAAAAAGCCTGTGAGAATTTAGGTAGAGGATGGAGACTACCTACAAAAGAAGAATTAAATACTTTATATCTTAATAAGGATAAAATTGGTGGTTTTGCGACTGACTACTATTGGAGTTCTACGGAGCTCCCCAGCATCAACGTGTGGGTCCAGGGTTTCGACGTTGGCACTCAGAACTACCACGATAAGATCAACTCAAACTATGTTCGCGCCGTTAGGGCTTTTTAACTATTTATCCATTTAACTATTTCACAATTTATTTTCATGATTTAAATTGTAAAATTCTGTTTATATCTTCAAATGAGTAGTAATAATTCCCCATAATTTTTTTATACGGGATTACATTATTTGCTCTCATTTTATCTAATGTAGAATAGGATACACCCAAATACTCTTTAAGCTCTTTATTCTTCATTATTTTTTTAGTTTGTTTATTTTGAACTGCATTTTTAAGTTCCATTAATTGTTCATTTAGTTCAATTTTAAAATCTTCGAACATTTCTTTAGTTACGATCTCCATTGTGATTTAGATTGCTTTGGTTAGGGTTTGATTGTTATTATTAATACCATTCTCAAATAGCATAAAGTCCTGATTTAGCTTAGTTTCTGTGACTTTGGCGTATATCTGAGTGGTTTTGATTGAAGAATGGCCTAATGCTTTTGAAACAGTTTCTATTGGGACACCCATTTCGAGTGCATTTGTAGCAAAACTATGTCTGGCAACGTGACAGGTCATCTTTTTAGTTATTTGAAGTTCTTTCTGTATTTCTAATAAGTATTGATTGATCTTTTGATTAGATATTACGGGCAATGCCAATACTGAGTTTAAAACTTTAGGATGGTTGTTGTATTTGTTGATTATTGCTTCTGCTTTAGATATCAATGGTATCATACAATACTCTCTGGTCTTCTTTCTGCTTATTTTAATGATCTTATTACCATTTATTGATAGTTGTATGTTATTTTTAGTTAAAGCATTTAGATCACTATATGATAATCCTGTATAAGACATAAATAGAAACAAATCTTTAACTACGTTTTTTGTTTCACTATTAGATTCATATTCTTCTATTAGCCTTATGTCTTCAAAATTTAAAATGCTTTTAACTGTTGGAACTGTTTTGCCTTTATAATTTTTAAATGGGTTATCCTTTATCCAATCCATTTTTATAGCCCAATTAATTACTGTCTTAATTCTGATTATTTCTCTATTAGAAGTATTTGTATGATTTTTAAATTCATCCTCAATGTATATCTTAAACTTAGAGATATAATTAAATGTCAATTGATCTAACGTAGTATCCTTAATGCCTAATTGTGATCTCATAAACTTAGATAGTTTATTTTTAACTGACTTATAATGTTTAATAGTGCCATTAGCTAAGCTTTGGTTATGTTGGGATATAAATTGGTCAAAGGTGCTTAAAATAGAATCCTTTGGAATCTCTTTACCATTCAAATGATCTTTAAGAAGGGTAGTATTAATTGCATTTCCATCTTTAGTATGCTTTTCTAAATAACTCCATATTTGCTTTTCTAAAGATTCTATCTTAGTATTATAGAAATATGCCTGAGGATGCTGAGGTTTGACTCTTTCTTTCTTTTTATCCCAATCCTTTGTATTAATTACTATTCCAACTGATAGATTGAGTCTTTTATCTAAGCCTTTTACTTTAAGATATATTGGGCCTCTATCTTTTTTATTGCCTTTTGATAATAGTTGGTAATAATTTAATCTGATCATAACTTATATTTTATAATAAATATTTGCTTTTAGCTGAAAAGTGATGTTTTTAGCTGTTTTAATAAAAATAAATAGGAGGAAGTCTGGAATAGAAATAATGAATAACACTTAGAAAATAGACCTGCTAAATTAGTTGCTAAAAATAAATAGACTTTAAATAGAATTTCGTAGTAGCCCCAAAGCAAAAATGTTCCTAAACGCGTTGGTTTAGAAACATTTATGTGTTTTTCGTGTAAAAACAGTGATTCGGATTGGATTCGAACCAATGGCCCTCATCTTAGAAGGATGACGCTCTATCCAGCTGAGCTACCGAACCAATAGGCTATTTGTTAGCGGTGCAAATTTAATGAATAATAAGGCTTATTTCAAAGAAATTAGGCCTATAAATCAATCCATTGCCATTAAATCTCTTATAACCACACTTGCTACAGTGCAGCCAAAAATAGCGGGCATATAGCTTAAAGTACCAATTATGGATTTCTTAGGGAATACCTTATCTGATTCAAAAATTTTTGTCTGATCTGGTTTTTCAGGGCTAAATACAACTTTCAAACCTTTTTTGATACCTAGCACTTGCAATCGCTTTCTTACATACCTGGCTAAATTACATTCATAAGTTTTAGATAAATCGGTCACCTTTATTTGAGAGGGGTCTACTTTTCCTCCAGCGCCCATAGAACTTACGATGGGAAGTTTTCTATCCATACACCCCTTTATTAAATCTACTTTAGCCGACAAGGTATCGATACAATCAACCACAAAATCCCATTTTTCTTTTTCAATTAATGCTGTCATAGAACTGTCTTCCACAAAAACTGCTAATATAGTTAATGATAGTAAGGGATTGATGTCCAATAATCTATCTGCTAGTACCTGCGCTTTTGATTTAGATACTGTAGAATGCAATGCAGGTATTTGACGATTTATATTACTGGCATCAATGCTATCATTGTCAACAATGGTTATTTTTCCAATACCAGCGCGAACAATCATTTCAGCACATATTCCTCCAACGCCACCCAATCCAACTACCAAAACGTTTTTACTCATTAATTTTTCTACCAAATCATCTCCCAACATTAATTGTGTTCTACTCATCCAATAGGGTATCATGTTGTATATTTAAGTGAATGTTTAATTTAAAATTTTAGCTATGCGTTTTACGGCACTCAATTTTGTATTACTTATTATAATTCCCTCTTTTGTTTTTGCGCAAACTTCGGATAATTATTCCATAAAATTACTTACTCAAAAAGAGGGGGTTAGTATCAGAGGTTTAAGCATCCCCAATGAAAAAATAATTTGGGCCAGCGGCAGTAAAGGGACCATTGTAATTTCCGAAGATGGAGGGGATCATTTTATTTGGAAACAAATAGCAGGGTATGAAAATCGCGATTTTAGAGCTATCCATGCTTGGAATGATAAAGAAGCCATCATAGTTGCCATAGCATCGCCAGCGATTGTATTAAAAACCATTGATGGGGGAGTCACTTGGTATAAAGTATATGAAAAAAAAGATTCATTGATGTTTCTAGATGCAATTTATTTTAAAGATGAAAATAATGGAACCATCGCGGGAGATCCTATTAATAAAGAACTTTTTATATTAAATACGATGGATAAAGGGGAACATTGGCAACCGAATGATTCAAATTATTTTAAATCTGATTTAAAAGAAGGGGAAGCTTTCTTTGCTTCTAGTAGTTCTAATATAGCGCATGTATTTGATTATGATTTTTTATTAACCGGTGGAAATACGAGTCGTCTTTGGATAAATGGGGTGGCTAAAGATATACCAATTATTCAGGGAGAAAAAACAACCGGTGGAAATAGTATTGCTATTTCACCAAATGGAAATTACATACTAATTGTGGGGGGAGATTTTGCCCGTAAAGAACAATCCGAAAATAATTTAGTGGCACTTAAATTATATGAACAACCTAAAGCAAGTTTAAAAAATATCAATGCTTCAAATAGTAAATGGAAAATTGAAAAAAATATTGGGAATCCTCATGGATACAAATCTTCAATTAGTTTTATCAGTAATAAAATAGTTATTGCCACAGGGACATCAGGAGTAGACATTTCAAAAAATTCCGGCAAATCATGGAATTTAATTTCAAAGGAAAGTTACCATGTGGTTCAGAAACAACCAGGTAAGCTGGGTGCATTTTTAGCAGGCGCCAATGGGCGGATTGGTTATATCAATTTTTATTAATAACAAATTAAATAATTATTTAAAATATAGTAAAATCATTTTTAAATAAGGATTCTTATTGTAACTTAGTATTGTTATGAAAAAATACCAAGCAATCATATCTTTCGAAATGGATGAGGAATTCATGACTTTTGTTCCTCCTCACCGTACTTATATCAATTATTTACTCAATAAGGGCATCATTGACAGTTATGCAGTAAGCATGGAAACACAAAATTCTTGGATTACCATTAATGCCAATAGCAAAAAAGAAGTAAAGGATTATCTTGAGCAATCTCCTTTAATTAAGTATTGGAACTATGAAATAGTAGAGCTTTTTGTCTATGATAGTCAATCAACTAGGCTTCCAGCAGTTCAGTTAAATTAATTCAACATTTTATTTGGGTATTTCCTAATTGACCCTTATTTTTGCAGTCCAAAAAAGGGGGCATAGCTCAGTTGGTTTAGAGCATCTGCCTTACAAGCAGAGGGTCCGCGGTTCGAACCCGTGTGCCCCCACAGAATAACAGAAAGGGTTTCAAGCAATTGAAGCCCTTTTTGTGTTTAAAATGGAACGCCCTTTACATTCATTTGTAAGGTATAGACTGCTTTGGAAGCTGTAATAAATAGGGTTTGGTTGTGTTTGCCACCAAAAGTAACATTGGCAGTCCAGTTTTCAGGTACTTCAATATGTTCAATTAACTCACCTTTTGGATTGTAAATACTAACCCCATCTCCAGTTAAATAAATATTCCCCTGTTCATCAATGGTTAATCCATCTGAACCCTTATTTACAAAAAGGGTGGGGATAGCTAAACTGCCATCAGCAGCTATTTTAAAGCGGTATGTTTTATTGTCTTTTATATCTGCTACGTATAAAAATTTGCCATCGGGGGTTCCGATAATTCCATTGGGTTTCAATAAGTAATCTGAGACCAAGACGGCTGTTGATTTATTTTTTCCTAAATAATAAACACATTCACCTTTTATTTGGGGCATTTTTTGTGTCCAATAATCTCTAGGGTAAAATGGATCTGTAAAATAGATTCCCCCATTGGGACTAATCCATAAATCATTCGGGCCATTAAAGTGTAGTCCTTTTAAATCATTTACCAACACCTTAATTTTCCCTTTTGGATTAATACTGATCAATTGATTTTGTTCATCAGCACAAGTTATCAAATTTCCTTTCTTATCAAAATACAAACCATTGGAACGTTTAGTGGTGGCTAAAAAAATAGAAAGTTTTCCAGCGGTATCAAATTTCCAAATTTTATCATTGGGCTGATCGGTAAAAAATAAATTACCAAAACGATCTACTGCAGGGCCTTCTGTAAATGCAAATTGTTTTGAAATTAATTGGAGGGAAGCATTTTCAGCAATAAGTTTTAATTGTCCAAAAGAGGTAGATAAAACAAAAAATAAAGAACTAAAAATTAGAAAGCATCGAAGCTGATTCACTAGAGTGGGTTTCAATTCATTACTATTTTATTGCTTAAATTTTTTATAGCGCTGAAATTCTATTTCTTTCATTAAATCAGCATTAACGGTGTTTGAATTTTTAAACACTTCTAATATTTCAGCTCTTCCTATAATAATATCTTTAGCTTTAAATACATCATTTAAACGCATTTTATTCATGGCTACTAAGCTATCAATATTCACTAAAAATTCTATCTTATCCCCTTTTTTACATTTAAGAAAAATTTCAGTTAAAGTGTATTTCCCCAAGTGTAAAGTATCCACAGGAAAATAAAGTGGCAACGTATCATAAGTAGATCTTAAAATACTATCGTTGGACTTTAACTTATATTCTACATTAAATTTTACAAATTCTCCATGTACCATATTCTTTTCATTACCTGGTCCATGGGTTATAATGTAAAGCATACCAGAAGGTGCTTTTTCGTATTTTTTACAACTTGTAAACAACAAGACCATCGTTAGTAGGGCAAAGAAAGATTTCATCATCATATTTTACAGTTTTGATATTTAATAGGGGCTCAATTAGGTTTCAAATCTAACAATTCTAAAACATATTTTCAATTCCCTTATTTTCTGTTATTTCAATATTAGCTTTTATTTCTGACAATTTTGCCTTTTTTTAGGCTTATAGCAGTTATTAGTTACAAAAAAAGAGGGACATACGATACTATGCTTATTTATAAATAATCGTATATTTAAATAAGATTTTACTACTTATGCATGTTTCAAAATGTTCCTTATTCATTTTATCATTTACTGTATTTAAGTCCATTTTTGCCCAACCTATTTCTTTTAAAAATCTTGAAAAAGACAAAAAGGTGGAGGTATCTATTGGAGGTAAATACTTTACCAGTTTTATCTACTCGGACAACATGGAAAAACAATGTTTGTATCCCATTGTAAATGCAAATGGTAAATTTATTACTAGAGGGTTTCCAATAGCGCCCCGTCCTTTTGAAAGAACAGACCATCCACATCAAGTAGGTCTTTGGTTTAATTTTGGAGATGTGAATGGCATAGACTTTTGGAACAACTCTTATGCGATCAAAACGGCCGATAAGCCTAAATACGGAACTATTAAATTTATAAAAATTGAATCCATCAACCCTCGACAAGGAACCTTAATGGTGCGTTCCAATTGGGTGGATGTAAATAATTCGGTATTGCTTACCGAGTTAACCACTTTTACTTTTTTTGGGAAAGGTGTTTTAAGAACCATCCTGCGTTCATCCAAGCTTACGGCTCAGCAACAAGTAATTTTTACAGAAAATAAAGAAGGTTTAATTGGATTAAGAGTAGATAGATCTTTTGAAGAACCAACCACAGTAGCGGAAACTTTTTTAGATGCCAATGGAATAGAAAATAAGGTACCAGTTTTAAATAACGATGGGGTAAATGGAATGTATAGAAACGAAGCAGGTGAAATGGGTGCTGCAGTATGGGGGAAGCGTTCTAGCTGGGTCGCTTTAAGCGCTAGCAAAGAAAAAGAAATTATTACCATCGTATTACTTGATCATATCAACAATATAAATTATCCTGCCTGGGCGCATGCTAGAGGTTATGGATTATTTGCTTTGAATAATTTAGGGGGTAGAAATTTTGACAAAAATGCATCCCCTGTTCAATTGGTTTTAGCACCTGGGCAAGAAATTGTTTTTAAACATAAATTGATAATAGGGGCGGATTTGACCAATGAATCCATTAATACAATGGCAATGGATTTTAATAAGTAACTTTGCTGCTATGCAAGTATTTAGTACGCGAAAAAAAATTATCATTACCTGTCACAAATGGTTGGCTATTTCATTACAAAAAGAAGTTATTCATTTAGGTTTTACCCCTGATAGAGTTTTTCAAACCGGTGTAGAATTAACAGGAACGGTTCAAGATTGTATTAAGCTGAATTTAAATTTACGTTGTGCGAGTCAAGTAATGTATTCTATAAAATCATTTATTTGTAATGATCCGGAAGAATTATATAAAAACTTAGTGGACATTCATTGGGAAAAATTAATAAAACCTTCTGGTTATTTTTCAGTTACGAGTAATGTATTTCATCCTACCATTTCAACTAATTTATACGCCAATTTAAAGGTGAAAGATGCGATAGTAGATCGAATGAGAGCCATCAGCAATCAACGCCCTACTACCGGTTCCGAATTATCGGGTGCGGTTGTATACTTGTTTTGGAAACAGGAAGAAGCAGAAATATTTATTGATACCTCGGGTGAAACCTTAGCCAAACATGGGTATAGAAAATTACCGGGCACTGCACCTATGTTAGAATCTTTGGCGGCAGCTACCATATTAAGTACCAAATGGAATAAAAAAGCAGCTTTTGTAAATCCGATGTGTGGTTCTGGTACCTTAGCAATTGAAGCTGCCTTGATTGCCACTAATAGAGCACCTGGCTTATTAAGAAATAATTATGCTTTCATGCACCTGCTAGGATATGAAGTTGAAATGTATGAATTAGAAAAAGAAAAATTAACTACTCAAATTATAAAAATACCAGGGTTACAAATTATAGCTTCTGACATTAGTAAAAAAGCGATAGAAACTGCAAAAACTAATGCTACGGTAGCAGGGGTAGCGCATTTAATTTATTTCCAAGATGGAGATTTTGAAACTACGCAGATTCCAATGGCGGAAGAAGGTGCGGTAATTATATTTAATCCAGAATATGGGGAAAGGCTAGGAGAGGAGATGGAATTAGAAGCCATTTATGCACGTATAGGAGATTTTTTGAAAAACAATTGTAAAGGTTACCTGGGTTATATTTTCACAGGAAATTTAGATTTGGCCAAAAAAATTCGTTTAAAACCAAGTCGCAGGATAGAATTTTACAACGCCACCATAGATTGTAGGTTATTAGAATACGAACTATACGCAGGTACAAAAAGAGTAGATAAATCTATTTAACTTTTATAAATTTTATTTGTACATTAAGTAAGGAAGCATTTCTTTTTCCCATTGAGTTACTTTTAAACATGGTGTCATTTGAACTAGCCATTCTTTTAAGGGCAAATTAAATATGGCTTCTGCATTTTCAATTCCAAGTAATAGGGATAAATGATTTCCTCCTGAAGGATTGGCATAAGTAGGATATGGTCTCCATTTAAAATCTTGAGGATGAATGTCTTTTATTAATTTTAATAACAACAAACCATTAAGAACTGCACTAAAATGATAAGGGTCAATTACTTTAATGCTAATTCCTTTCATTTCAACAGAAGTACCGTTCCTATTTAATGACGTTGATGCCACTTCAATTTTAATATCCTCGTTTAAAATATTTTCCACCACCATGATAATAGCTGGTATATTAAACCAACTAGCTCCAATCCATTCAAATGACATGGAGGAACCTCGGCCAATGCTAATATTGGTAGCTTCAAATAAACACAAGCCTGGATACAATAAACAAGCTTCTATATTTTTCAATGCAGGAGAGGTTGGCACCCATGGTTTATTCCAATCAAAAAATAATTGTGCTCGATTCCAATTTTTACAGGGTATAACTTCTAATTTTGCATTTATATTTTCTACTTCATTAAAATATTTTGCTAATTCTCCAATGGTACATTGATGTTTGATTGGGATGGAATATCTTCCAATAAAACTTTTTAAGTTTGAATTTAGCATGGGGCCTTCTGCCATTTGAAAACTTCCGCCTAAAGGATTGGGCCGATCCAAAATAATAATTTGTTTTTTAAATTGAGCAGCTGCCTCTAACCAATAAGTCATTGACCACAAATAAGTATAAAATCGGACACCTACATCCGGGATATCAAAAATTAAGTAATCAATTCCTTGCAGATCATGAAAAGTGGGTGCAAATTTTTCTCCATACAAACTAATAATTGGCAATCCAGTTAGCATATCGATGCCATGGTCCATTTTGGCTCCATCTATTCCTTTACTATCAATTCCGTGTTCTGGTGAAAATATTTTTACAATATTAAATCCTGCCCGAATTAAGGCGGTTCTACTCTTTTCACCTTTACTCGTGGTAGCTGCGTCATTGGTTAAAAAAGCAATCGATTTGTTTTTCCAACTAGGGTCGGAACTTAAAAGAACATCAATTCCAAATTGCAAAGGCATCATTAACTCGGTTTAACTTCAAATGCTAAAACTTCTTTTAAATTTTCCATGACATTAAATATAATAGGGCATCTATCATAATGCATATAAGTTGTAAAAAGTCTTTTATTAAATTCGGGTATGTGAAATGCAGGGAATTCTCTACAACCCGCAAATCTATGTTCATAGACACTACAACTGTTTTCTACTAAAAAATGGCAAGGAATTGAATTTATAACCATACGTCCCGATTCTCCTTTAGAAATATAGTTTTCGTCAAATAATGCTCTGCTTTGACCTAAATGTTTTGCCAAATTATTGGCTTCCTCCTCATCAATATTTACCATTAAACTTTTACAGCAATTCCCACAACTGGTACAATTTATTTTGGGGCTGATGGATGCGGACAGCGTTAGTACCGCTTTATCAAGCGCTAAACTGTTGATTTCTCTCAAAAAGGTTTGAAACTGATCATTTTCAGCAATCAGCTCGGTGGCCCTAATTTTAATGAAATCAAGGTCTAAAATGGGGCTATTTGGGTCTGCTTTGATGTTTCGAAGATAAGAGATTATTTGTTTATCCACATAAAAGTAAAAATTGGTGAAAAGTAAAATTGTGGTAACCGCCATGCTCATTAGATTTGCAGTTGGACAAGGGCTTTTTTTGCCCCTAAAGCATTGATAATTATGGCAGAAACTAAAATACCAGTTGAATACAACGAAGACTCGATTAGATCCTTAGACTGGAAAGAACACATTCGTTTAAGACCTGGAATGTACATAGGTAAATTAGGAGATGGATCAGCTCCAGATGATGGCATTTATGTTTTAATGAAAGAAGTCATTGACAATTGTATTGATGAACACACCATGGGATATGGTAAACAAATTGAAATTTCCATACAAGGTAAAACTGTGACCATTAGAGATTATGGTCGTGGAATTCCATTGGGAAAAATTGTAGATGTAGTAAGTAAAATTAATACAGGAGCTAAATATGACAGCAAAGCCTTTCAAAAATCGGTTGGTTTAAATGGGGTAGGAACGAAAGCTGTAAATGCTTTAAGTGAAGATTTTTTGGTAACTGCTTTTAGGGAGGGGAAACAAAGATCGGCTACTTTTAAAAAAGGGCAATTGATTCAAGAAACAAAAGAATCTAAAACAAGTGAAGCAAATGGCACGCTGGTTGTTTTTACACCTGATAGTTCCATGTTTAAAAATTTTCATTTTATTCATGAATACATCGATGGGCAATTATGGAATTATTGTTACTTAAACGCAGGGCTAAGTATTATTTTTAATGAAAAAAAATATGTTAGTAAAAACGGGTTATTAGATTTATTGGAAAGAAAAACAAACCCAGATGAATTACGGTATCCTATAATTCACTTAAAGGGAGATGATATTGAAGTAGCCTTGTCACATAATAACGACTATGGAGAAGATATATTTTCATTTGTAAATGGACAATATACCACCCAAGGTGGAACGCATCAACAAGCATTTAGAGAAGCCTATGTAAAGGTAATTCGTGATTATTATAAAAAAGATTATGAAGCTTCTGATATTAGAACCAGTATTGTAGCAGCTGTTTCAGTTCGGGTACAAGAGCCTGTATTTGAAAGTCAAACAAAAACTAAATTAGGTTCTCAGAACGTCGCCGATGGGGGCCCTAGTATGAAAAACTTTGTTACAGAGTTCTTAGCTAAACAATTAGATAATTTTTTACATAGAAACCCTTCCACAGCAGAGGCCTTAAAAAAACGCATCGAACAAAACGAACATGAACGTAAAGAATTAGCAGGAATCAAAAAATTAGCCAATGAAAGAGCTAAAAAAGCAAACCTCCATAATAAAAAATTAAGAGATTGTAGAATTCATTTGAACGATGAATTGCCTAATAAGAACAAGGAAATGTTTATTTCTTCACAACAAGGGAGTACCTTATTTATTACTGAGGGAGATTCCGCAAGTGGAAGTATCACTAAATCTAGAAATGTAGATACCCAAGCGGTATTTAGTTTAAGAGGCAAGCCTTTAAACGCTTTTGGATTAACAAAAAAAGTAGTCTACGAAAATGAAGAGTTCAATTTATTGCAGCATGCCTTAAATATAGAAGAAGGATTAGACGGACTTCGTTACAATCAAATTGTTATTGCTACTGATGCCGACGTAGATGGAATGCACATTAGATTGCTTATTTTGACTTTCTTTTTACAGTTTTTCCCAGACCTTGTAAAAAAAGGGCATGTATTTGTTTTAGAAACTCCATTATTCCGTGTCCGAAACAAACAAAAAACCATTTATTGTTATACGGAGACTGAAAAGCAAGCTGCAATGAAGGAGTTGGGCACTAAGCCCGAAATTACAAGATTTAAAGGATTAGGTGAAATTAGTCCAGAGGAGTTTGGTAAGTTTATTAATGCAGATATTAAATTGGCTCCAGTTATTTTAGAGCAAGGCGATCATATTCAACATTTATTAGAATATTACATGGGTAAAAATACCCAAGAAAGGCAAGATTTTATTATCAATAATTTAAAAGTAGAACTGGACAAAGCACATGATACACTTAGTATTTGAAACAGCTAATATAGCGGCATTGGAGGCGGCCATTGAATTGGATGAAACTTTAGCAGGTAAAATTGTTGAAATTAAAGACGATTATGCAGTAGGTCCATTATTAGATATTTATGAAACAACAGGGTATCAATCTAGAAGAGATTGGTGGACATCTGTTTTAGAACATTCTCCTTGGATTGACCAACTGAATATAGTGGATGACAAGTTAGTGGTGCATCAGTTAATTCAAAGTTTAGAGGAAGACGAATCTGAAGAAGTTTGGATTTGGATGGGACAAAATACCCATGACGTGAGTGGATATTACTGGTTAATGAGTCAATTAAAACCCTATCAAGGAAAGTTACAAGTATTGTATTTGAACAATCTTCCTTTCTTAAATGAAAAAGGCCAATTATTTTATCCTTCCCATTTAGCTGAAATTCAACCCAAAGAATTTCTAAAAGCTAAAAAATTAGCTAGACCCATTACTTTAAGCGAGTTTGAAATAGACCCTGATGAATGGAAAAAGATTTGTCAAGAAAATGAGGGGGTACGTTTTTTGGAAGGAGGTAAAAAATTAGTCAGTATGCCCATCAGTTTTTACGATAAAGAAATTATATCCTTACTCACTAAAAATGCACAAAAACTTCCTAGTGCTTTGGCGCACATTTTAAGTAAAATGAAAATTAAAACTGGAGATGCTTTTATAGTTTTTAGATTAAAAGCTTTGGCTGAAATGGGTAAAATTGTATTTGCAGGCAATTGGGAAAAAGGGTGGAAAGATATCATCGTGCAAATGCCCGGTGTTTCGAGTGTTGTAGTAGAAGATTAAATACTTTAGTAGACGATTGGGAGATACGCATCGTCTCTTATTAAGAATAAATATGGCAAAAGAAAAAAATTTAAGTCGAGTAACAGAAAATGAATCAGGTGTGCAAGGCCAATATAAAAATTGGTTTTTAGATTATGCTTCTTATGTTATTTTAGAACGTGCTGTACCAGCCATTGAAGATGGTTTAAAGCCTGTTCAAAGAAGAATCTTACACGCCATGAAAGAAATGGATGATGGAAGATTTAACAAAGTGGCCAATATCATTGGGCAAAGTATGCAGTATCATCCACACGGTGACGCAAGTATAGGGGATGCATTAGTGAATATTGGTCAGAAGGATATGTTGGTAGAAACACAAGGTAACTGGGGTGATGTAAGAACAGGAGATGATGCAG
>Ga0114958_10001183_pt1 | contig 20884 bp, 18 predicted proteins | sample C_130208_EF_Meta_FD_89577 | JGI IMG/M metagenome (GOLD analysis project Ga0114958, IMG submission 89577) | Freshwater microbial communities from Lake Croche, Canada to study carbon cycling - C_130208_EF_MetaG | ecosystem: Environmental > Aquatic > Freshwater > Lake | place: Lake Croche, Canada...
AAAAAAAAAAACCAAAAATAGTAATAAATCTAGAACAAAATAAAAAAGAAAAATCAAAAGATAATAAAAAAGATAAATCAAAAGATAATAAAAAAGATATTAAAAAAGATAATAAAAAAGATAAACAAAAAGATAATAAAAAAGATAATAAAAAAGATAAACATAAAGATGATAAAAAAGATAAAGCAAATGATAAGCAAAAAGATAATAAAAATAATCCAGCAGCTAAACCATCGGTTAAACAAGTAGCTAAACCAGTAGCTAAACCAGTAGCTAAACCAGTAAGTAAACCAACAGATAAACCAGTAGTTAAACCAGTAGCTAAACCAGTAGCTAAACCAGTAGCTAAACCAGTAGCTAAACCAGTAGCTAAACCAGTAATGAAACCAGTAATGAAACCAGTAGCTAAACCAGTAGCTAAACCAGTAGCTAAACCAGTAATGAAACCAGTAATGAAACCAGTAATGAAACCAGTAATGAAACCAGTAATGAAACCAGTAATAAAACCAGTAATAATAAATCCAGTAATTAAATCAATAAGAAAATTTATAAAACCAATTATTGGGAGGCCAATAAAAACAATAAGACAAATTGTCAGTCCAACAATAAATAATTTGAATTCATCTAAATTTGATAAAATTTCAAAATTTAGAATTAATCCAACTACATCTAATATTATTACTAGTAATGTATTTTCCGGTTTTATTTGGTCACCAGCTGAAACATTATGGACAACTATTATAAATGAATTAAATAATAATAATAAAATAGTTAAATATTCTATTTATAATTTTGAAAAATATAATGATTTTGAAAAGATAATTATTGATATTTATAAAATAGATGATATTTCTATGGAAAAAATTAAAAATAAACTACTTAGTATGAAAAAACACGAATTTAAATTTTTATATTTTGAAATTAAAATTATGAATCCAAATTATAGAGTTAAAGGTAATGGTTCACTAATTTCTCAAGTCGTAGAACATATTAAATTAAATATAAGAAGTAGATATAGAAGTAAAGTACCTAATTATATACACGATATAATTATACACGTTGCTGATAATTTTTCACAAACAAAGAAAATTCAAGAAATAATTGATAATACTAATAAATATAAAATACAAGAATTTATAAATTTAAAATTTTTATTAAAAAGGCATTATAATAAAGATATGTTTAATCGTACTGATATGTTAGTACGTAAACATGCAATACAACAATATTTGAATAATATAGATTATAATTTTGATTTTTATAAAAAAATGCAATTAAGAAGATGTGTCGAATTTTATAAAAGAATGAAATTAAAAAAAAGTTTATCAGATATTGTTTTAGAAACAGATATCGTTTTAGAAAAATTTAAAAATTTAATTAAATCATTATCTGATAATGGTTTTAATAATAAGTATCCTATTAATTGTTCATTTAATTATCGTTTATTAGATGGTTCACATAGATTAGCATATTTATATTTAAAAAAAGAAAAATTTGTTTGTATTAAAACAAGACATTGTATAGAGAATATAGATAATATAAACTACTCAAAGAATTGGTTTACTAATAAAAGTTTCACTAAAGGACAAATGAATCTTATTGATAAAGAATTAAGTGAATTAAAAACATATTTGAGTGATGTTTAATTAAAAATCTTCTTAAAAGAAAATTAAAAATTGAATTAAATAATACCTATATATTATTATAATAAATAATGTCATATTTTGAGTTATATATCAATAAATTAAGTATATTATTAAAAGATAATAATGTTTGTCCATCTCACGGTATTAATCATGCAATTTCAGTATTAATTAATGCAACCAAATGTATTAATCCAGATAATAATACTATTACAATTGGAATTCAAGATAAAAATACAGTTTTTGAGTTAACAAATGATGAAAAAAAAAGTATCCAATTAGCTGCATTATTACATGATGCAGATGATAAGAAATTTTTCCCTAATAATAATAATTATGAAAATCTAAGAAATATTTTAGAAGGAGAAACAGAAAATTTTATAAATGAAGTAGTTGTAATGGTAGATTTAGTTTCTTCTTCTAAAAATGGTGATAGAATACCTGATTTTGTAGTAGGAAAAGAATGGATGCTCATTCCTAGATATGCCGACCGTTTAGAAGCAATTGGTCTTATTGGTATTGAAAGATGTTATCAATATGGTAAAACAACAAATAATCATTTATACGTTAGTACAACACCTCGACCAACAACTATTAATGAAATTTGGAATTATGCATCTGAAGAAAGATATAATAAATATTCAGGTACAAGTGATTCAATGATGGATCACTATTTTGATAAATTATTACGAGTAACCCTTTTTCCTATTCGTAATAAATATTTAGATTTTAAATGTAATCAAAGAAGACAAGCTATAATAGATTTTGTATTATTTTTTAGTAATAAAATTAATATGACTAAAGAAGATGTTGAAACATTTATAAAAGAATATAAAACAAATGAATCAATTAGTGCTTAGGTCATTATAATATCCCATTAATTTATCTAATTTCGATTTAATTAGATATTTTATTAATCCATACTCTTCTACTAATTTTTTAAGTAGTTTAGCTGTATCTGGAATTTTCAATTTAATATTATCATCAGTTACTTCATTAACTACTGGTTTAGTAAAATATGTTTTAATTTCATCATAGTTTGTTTCTTCTGGAAATTTAATATTATTATTTGTTAAATCTTCTAATGTTTTAGTAATATCTTTATTTTTTTTATAATATTCATAAATTGTTTTTGGTTTTGTATCTATAATTCCAGAACAATAATCGCTACCTAATAAAATACAAAATTCTACAAATTCATCATAAGATAATTCTAATTTATCTAATAGCGTCGTTAATACTATTTCAGTTGTTTCTACTTTATGAGATGTTAAATTTCTTATAATTTTTGTAGATCCAAATGTTAAAATATCCATATCTTCAGTTAAAACTGCTTCTACTAAACCAGCTTTAGCCAAATATGCACATTGTGAATCTGCTTCTTCTGGTGCATTAATATATGGTATACCCATCATATCTAACAAATCTCTACACTGGTCCCATTGTTCTTTTGTTATTTGTGCACTTCTTTTAAAATATTTTATTTTATCTTCTTCTGATATTGCTGTTTCCATTTTTTCCAAAGCTTTTTTTCTTACTATTTTTCTACCCTCAATCGTTTTATATTTAATTGTTGGTGGTTTACCATCAAAGACATAAACTGGAATGATACCTAATTGCAATATTTCTATTGTTTTATTAAATAATCCTAAAATATGTGATGTAATTTCGCCTTTCTGATTTGTAAAATCAGCTCCTGAACTCCTAACAGAAATAATGGTTCTGTAAATTAATATACTAATATCAATAGCAATTTTCTTTTTCTTCAATGTATTTTTATCGACATTTTTAATTAATTCAGGAAATTCGTTAATGAATTTTAATAAGGATTTTATACCCATCGGTTATTATAATCTTAAAATAAATCTTTAGTATAATTTTTGACAATTTTTTTGAAATTAATATAAAATATAAAAAAAAATTATATAGATTATATTAATATGAGTTTTCAAATTGTTTATCCTATTGCAATGACAATAAATGCAGATTCTTTTAAGAGTGCTGTAAAACAATATGTTAAAATGAATTATGATGTAAACATAGCAAATATTATAATAACCGATCAATACAGACATATGAAAGCAAACCTTAAATATTATAGTGAAGGAGATAAGAATAAAGTAGGTATTTCATTATTCCCTACCGTTTGGCCCATAGTTGGTACAGATTCATTAGCAATCGCACAACCATCTTGGCCTTATTCAACTGAAATCAGATATGACACTAAAGAATACCCTAGAACTACTTTCGTTGAAAGCCCTATATTTGTTCCAAATATTGTCCCAATCGATCCATTAGGTTCTGTATTTTCAGCATTGTCACCTGTAGTTTCAGACGTAGCTCCTTATTCTGATACTAGACCATTTGTACCTAGAATTGGCCCCATTGCTGCTGTATCTGGTATAGTTGGTTATTATTAAATAATCAAATAATTAAACCTAATCCATTTTCTACTAAAAAAATGTTATCATTTGTTTGATAACAATTTTTCAGATCTTCTATCTTTAAAATTTTATTGTCTTTATAAATCTTCTTTCCAATTGCACAATCTTCTATTATATAATTATTAATTTTATTTAATGGTTCTTCGGTAATTATACCTATTAAATCCTTGGGTGATAAATTATTACTTTCTATACTTATACTTATTGTTGCTGGAGATATACATTTATTCAATGGTTTACCGTCTAAATGAATTGATGTAATTTTAATATCAAATATTTTATTATTAGAATTCAAAAAATATGTTTTAGAAACAATTAATTTACCTCCTTTTAAAATACCAGTTAAAATTATTTCATTTTTTAATGGAATATTAAATGTATCAATTACTATAAATTCAGTTTTTTTATTATATTCTATATTATTACTTTTAAAAAGAAGGTTTTCAAAAAATTCATTTTTATTTATTAAATTTTTACAATTATAATTTGGAAAAACATTATCAGATTTATATATATCCAAATGAACAAAAGGAATATTCATTTTTGTAAAATATTTTTTATAATAATCATTCCTAGACCAATTATCGTCTAAAAATAAACTACAATTTATACTTGAACCAAAAGATAATACGATTTTATTACTAGTCTTAATATATTTTTCATCTCCGGGAACTTCAATAAATACCCATTTTATGTTATTATGAATTATATACATATAATTGAAAGATGATGTCTTTTTCTTAATTATTTCGTGCTTATGATTAAATAAATACATACGGGCTTCTTTATTTTCTTCATCTATTTTTGATAAAACAATATTTGCTATAAATGTTGATTTACCAATTCCTGAACTACCTAATATTAATACTCTTTTTTCTGGTAACACTTTTTGTTTATCTCTAATTACTATTTTTAAATAATAATTTTGTTTATCATTTAATGTATAATAAATTTTTTCTAATCTTGCTATTTTTAGATTTGCTTTAATTGTAACGTTTTTAAATGTTTTCAAACTTTGATTCTTCTCAGAATCAGACCAATTATAGAAACTACCATTGTCCTCAATACCTAAATAATATATTGCTTCACCATTGCCCTCTCCAACACGCCAAGTCATTTGTGTAGCATATTCTTCTAATCTTTCTTTGTCAATATTAATTAAGCATCTTTTATATTCTATATTCCCGTCTTCACTTTCGGGATCTAAATATATGCTCATTATAAATAAATAAAAATTGTTTTTATAACGAAGTGTATATTCATATAACAAAGTTAATTAAACAATTTTGTTTATTATTTTCTAAATAAAAAATATACTAATATTATCATTATTACAACAATAACAATATCAATAATATTATATTCATAAGAATAATCATTTATTTTTTCGGATATAATAATATTTTTAGATTCTGATACAATAATATTTTTTTCTGATTTAACAGCTTTAGATTCTGATACAATACGATTTTGTTCTGGTACTACTTTTATTAATTCTGGTTGTATAGGTGGTTCTCTTGCATTTCCATTTGCATCGCATCCATAACGTGTTCCAGCACAACCACCTATTAAAGGTGTTTCTATTAATTTATCAGCAGATTTATCTACTAATTCTGATTCTGTAGGTGGTCTTCTTGTATTTCCACTTGTATCGCATCCATATCGTGTTCCTGCACAACCACCTATTAAACGAGGTATTTGTTTTGATTTATCAACTGGTTTATCAAATAATTCTGTTTTTGTTTTTAATTCAGGTTCTATTTTTGTTTTTACTACCTCAGGTGATATTATTGAATTTTCACTCGCATCGCATCCATAACGTGTTCCAGCACAACCACCAATTTTATTATGTTTTAAAGGTAAAAAATTATATTCTTTACTAATTAATTCAAATTTTTCATCCAATATTTCTTTTTCTTTTACTTTTTTATTTGGTTCACAACCATATAATGTATATTCACAATTATTAGTTAGTTCAACAGGTAAAGTTTCAAACGATTCAATAGATGTTGGAAAACAATCTGGTAATTTACAATTATTCATTTATATAAAATTAATTAGATAAAAATATTACCGTTTTGTGCCAAATATTAAAAAAATTGTTTTAATTATTTGTTATCAACTTATTTATATCATACAATATGACTAAGAAAGTTTGTTTCATTCACACTGAAACCACTGGTTTGCACGAATATCAAAACGAAAAAATTTACAAAAAAAATTTATATGGTTATGCTAGAATGGTTTCATTATCTTGGATTATAGCTACTAGAACCAAAGGTAATGAATACGAAATTGAGAAAAAAGAAAAATTTATAATTAAACCAAGATGTATGTTCATTCCTGAAGATACTGTTCAATATCACGGTATTACACAGGAAATTGCTAATAAAAATGGTACCGAAATTGATGATGTTTTAGATAAATTTTTAAATGATATTAAATCTGTTGGAGTTATAGCTTCACATAGTTTAGATTTTCATTTTAAAACAGTATTAGGAGAAATAATAAGATATAATAAAATAATTCATATTGAAAAGTTTATTTTTATTGATATTAATTCTTTTCAACACAAAATTAGTCCATCAACTTTATCAAATATTAGTAAGGTTGTACTTAAAAAAGATTTGAAGGATAAAGCAATGGTTATTGATACAATATGCCAAGTATTTTTTAAATTTTATGATGATTATGAAAAATCTATTAAAACCTAAATTTATTTTCCAACTAAATATTTGGGTAACTTTTTAACACTATATTTATAATAGTTAACTTCTGTGGGTGTCTTTTCAAAGCAATTTGTTTTATCCCATAATAAACCAGGATATTTTTTACAATCTTTCTCAGTAATAAATTCAGTACATTCAAATCCACCTAATTTTCTACAAGATCCAAATACTGGTTTTAATGGAGTTTCTTTACAATCTTCAATTTTAAATGGTTTACCGTCTATTAATTCACCTTCACGAATAGTTCTTAAATGGTTATCATGATAACCGTCACAATATTTAGATTTATTATAATAATATTTAAATCTATCATAACGTCTTCTTTTTCTGATTACACAACAATTTGGTGAATCATAAATATCTGTCTGAAAAAATTCTATATTTATTGGATGCAATAAATAAAACAGTATTATTATAATTAATAAAATAATTATATATTTATTCATTTATAATGCATTATAAAAAAATTTGCATATATTATATTTAAAGGATATTACTATTATTATATTAAATGGCAGATCCAATGACAATTACTCAATTTTGTAATTTTGTTAAAGATGTTATACCTAACAAAAAATTTCTAGTAACAGGGGAAGTAAATCAATTAAAAAATTCACACGGTCATTTATTCTTTACATTTAAAGATAATGAAAATTGTATTAGTACAACTGTTTGGAAAAGTAAAGTAGAAGCATTAAAAATTAATATAAAAGAAGGTGATAAAATTACAATTGAAGGGAAATTAGATTTTTATGGCGCAAGTGGTAAATTAAACTTTATACTAGATAAAGTTGTAACAAATGAAGGTCTTGGTGATTTACTAAAAAAATATCAAAAAATAAAAGACGACTTTGCAAAAAAAGGATATTTTGATTCAGATAGAAAGAAACAATTAAAACCAATGATAAAAAAAATATTAATATTAACTTCAGAAACTGGTGCAGCATATCAAGATTTCATATTCGCACTTGAAAATGCAAATTCTAATATTGAAATAGAGTTAATAGATGTAATTGTTCAAGGTATAGATTGTCCAGGAAATATTTGTATTGAACTTGAAAAAGTTAAAAATAGTGGAGATCATTATGATTTAGTCGTTTTAACAAGAGGTGGTGGTAGTTTTCAAGATTTATTTGGTTTTTCTCAACCAGAATTAATTGAAACAATTTACAATTTTAACTTACCTATTATAAGTGCAATAGGTCACCAAATAGATAATCCTTTATCTGATTTAGTTTGTGATTTTTCAGCACCAACACCATCTTTAGCAGCACAATTTATCATAGATTATAATAAACATTATTTGAAGAGACTACATAAAATTAAGCAAAGTCTTTTTGAACAATTAAATATATATGCAATCAATTATTTAGAAAAATTAAATTTTTATACAAATAATATTAATAGAAAATTATCAGAATTTCAAAATAAACAAAAAAATCAATTAATATCAGAACTTCAAACAATGTTACGTAAATTAGATTTATATGAAAATAGATTAGAATCATTTAAAAGTAAAGATTTAATAATAGTTTCTAATGGTAAAATACTAAAAAATCAAGATGAATTATATAATTGTAAAGAAAAAACATTGGAAATAGTATGGAATAATGTATTAGTAAAGGTAAAGGTAGAAAAAATTAGTTATTTAAAAGAATAATTTTATTTATAAATATACAAAATGTTTAATTGTTGTTTTAGACGTCTTAAGAGAAAAAGTTCATTAACTATTTTAATACCCGAGATACCAGTTGATTATGTATCATCTTCCCAACAAGTTATAACTGAATCAGTTGTTCAAGATTCTCCACCTTTTTCACCAGAAGAAATATTGAAAATAAGAAAAAATCTTGATAACTTAATTGATTTTACAGATTTAGCTTATGATTATTCACAAGATGTAATTAGCGAAGTATATTCTATGTTAAAAGCAGGTTCATCGCCAGGTGATAACCGATCTTCATTTGATAAAATAATGAGTAGTTCATATGAATTAATTGGTGCAGTACCAATTCCTGGTTCAGAAGTAGTATCATGGTTAGTTGGTGCTTTAGTAGAAACTTACGATGTAAGAGAACCGTCTGGTGTAGATTTAGATAAAAAGTTTGCTGATATGGAATCACGTTATGGAGAAGTAACTTTGGCATTAAGAAAAGATTTTACAGATATGCACGATGATCCTAATAAATATAGAGATACATTATATACAGTTCCTTTTGGTGATAAAAAAACAATAACTTTACGTGAATTACTAAATTATGATATTCCAGATAAATACCAACGTGTTTTTACAGATATGTTAGATGCACAACGTAGTGGATTAAGATATTATGTTTGCAAAGAACCTTTTCAAGCATTACGCAGATGGGGAGTTTATTATGAAGCTAAATCATCTTCTAATAGAGGATGTTATCCAGCAAAACGTGGTGGAAATCAAGGTTGGATTGTTCATGGAAATATGAATGATTGGGGTAAAGGACAATTAATTTACACAAATCAACCATTACATTATATTCATCCAGAATATGTGGAAGTAGATATTGTGGCAAATTCAGATGATCCAGAAGAAAATTTTGAAGATGGAGGAAATAGATTGATTCAAGGATTTCCAGCTGCTGTAATAATGCCTCAAGACCAATATTTAAACATTAATAATGAAAGACATCAAGGATATCGTCAATATTATATTTTAACAGATTATGGCGGACCAATGAATTTTGCAGTAGCTGATGGAGAATTTATAAAATGGCTTTTTATAGACGATGGATTTGGTAATATTATAAATCCAAATGGTGTTGGTTACAGAGATGACATAGTACGTAATTGGATGATAAATGGTGATGGTGTACCAGACTCTGTTTTTGATTAAAAAGAATAGGAAATTTGATTAAGACAAAATAATTGAAAAAAATAACTAAAGAATACTTAACAATATATATAATGAATAATGAAATGATAGCATTAGAAAAAGAAATAGAAGGTCTTGATGATATAAAAGAATGGAGCGATAAGATTATAAAAATGAAAGAATTGAAAGAAAAAATCACTCTTCAAAAATCAAAAATCAATACATTATTAGAAACAATAAATTCAGGTGAAGTTAAGAAAACTAAGAAAACAAAAAAAGATAAAGAATCTAAAGTAAATTTAGATGATTTATTGAAAGAATTTGAAACTTGTGAAAATGTAGATGATAAGGTTAAATTGTTTAATCAAATTCAAATGTTGATTAAAGAGAGTGAATTAGAGTTATTTGACGAATAATAAATATTAAATTGTTATCTTGCACCAACGAATTTTTAAATTTAATTTCTTTTATTAATTAATGAAAAAACTATTATTAAATACAACTAAACCAAGTTTAACTATAAATATAAAAAAATCAAAACTAGATACAAATATAAAAGAATTAAAATTACAGACTAATAATCCAAAGATTGATATAAATAATCCAAAGGTTGATATAAATAATCCAAAGGTTGATATAAATAATCCAAAGATTGATATAAATAATCCAAAGGTTGATATAAATAATCCAAAGATTGATACTAATACTTTAAAGTTAGATACAAATACTCAAAAACTATTATTAATTAGTACTAAACCAAGCTTAAAAACGCATATTAAAAAACCAAAAATAGTAATGAACATACAAACTCCAAAAATAATAAATAACATACAAAAACCAAATTTAGTGACTAATATAGTAAATCCAAGTTTATTTTCTGAAATAAATATCCAAAAACTAATTTATGAGAAAAAAATGAATATTATTAATAATGATAAAAAAATTTTATTTTATGGTAATTGTCAAATGGATGCAATAAGACAGACTTTAAATATAAATACAAATTATTATAGTATATCTTGTTGGAATTGCAAATATACAGAAATTAATTTTAAAAATATAATTAAAAATAGTTTTATTATTTTAACTCAACCAATAAATGATAATTATAGAAATACTCCATATTTATCAACAAAATATATAATAGATAATTGTAATAAAGATACAATTATTATTATTATCGATAGTTGTTATTTTAATTTTTATTATTTTGATTTATCTTATAAATCTTTTAGTAAAGAAAAAATAAATAAACCTTCAGATTATCATTATAATAAACTTATAGATTGTTTTCTTAATAAATCAACACCTGAATATTATAAAAAGAATTTTATTGATAATATAAATTTAAAAACGAACGAAGAGTTAGATGATTTAGCTTCTAAAAGTATAGAAACTTTAATTAATAGAAGTGAAAATTTTGAAAATATTTATAAGAAGAAAAATATATTTCATATTAAAACATTTGATTTTATTAGAGATAATTATAAAAATAATTTATTATTTTATTCAATGAATCATCCAACTAAATATTTATTTCAATATATATGTAAAGAAATAAAAAAAATATTAAATATTGATTTTAATATAGATTACTCTTGTGATCCATTGTCAAATTTTAAAGGTATAATTTATAAATGTATTCAAAAAAATGTAAATTTTGATATAAATAAACATATTCCATATTTATTAGGTGAAAATGATATAATTAATATTATAAAAATATATTATAGTTCCTATAATAATTATAATTTAATAGGTAAATTAAAAAAAATAACAATCAAATAATATTACATAAAAATAAATTATATTTTATGTATTATAATGCAAGATTATAAGAAAGATTATAGAAAATATTCATATTCTGAAAATAATATTCAAGATATAGATTTACATAAGAATATATTACTTGAAATTCCTTTATCAATAAATAATGTTATTATAACTAAAAAAAGAAAAACTTGCCAAGAAAATTATGGTTATTTTATTTTTAAACGATTTATGATGTTTATTATGCATCTTTCATTAATTTCTATATTTGAAATCATATTTTTTTTCAGTGTTATAGTATCGTATGAAAATTTAAGTATGACTAACGTAGTTGATACTTTTGCTGGAATTTTAACTAGTAAATGTTCCAATTTTAATAATACAGAAAAATATATATTTTCTACAATTATAAATTCATTTATAAATATTACAGAAATTAGAAACGATGCATCAAAATCTTTGATTCAAAGAAATAAAGAAAATAATATTGTTCTAGGTTATGCTTGGATGTATTTTGGAATTATAACAGGAATAAGTTTATTAACAATAATAATTAATTTTTTAAATTTTAAATTCTTTTCTTTGCAAAATCAAGAATTAACTCAACCTTTAGTAATTTCAGAAGATATTAAATTAAATAAGAAACATGTAAATTTAATTAAAATAATAATGGATAATATTATTATGATAATTTTGTTAGGCCTATATGAATATTTATTTTTTAAAACGGTTATTTTAAAATATCAACCTATAAGTAATAATGAATTAATGATATATTTTTATAATAAGTTAGAACCTTGTTTATTGTAATAGATCAGGACTCGTTTATTGTAGTAGATCAGGACTCGTTTATTGTAGTAGATCAGGACTCGTTTATTGTAGTAGATCAGGACTTGTAAATTTAATATAACGCATTTTCCATTGATAAATTTTTCAAAATAGTATTACCAAGTTTAATATCATATGGATATGGTTGAGTAATTAATATTAATGAACCATCGTTAGCATTTGTATAATAATAAGGACCTTGTGCTAAAATTTTAGTTTGAATGGCATTAAAATCAATATCAATAAGATTTCCCATAGTTGGTTTACAACACATATATTCAGGGATTACACTTGAATCAACAATTAATGTATTTAAATTAAATAATGTTTCAATTTCACTTGCAGTATATTTTACATTTTTAATTTGACTTGTTACAGAATTAAAATTAGTTGTTTTTAATGTTTTACTTAAATCATTTAATTTTTTACTGATTGGAATATTAGCGATATCTATTTTCTTAGTATTAAATTTTTGTAATTCAGATTTAACTTTTTGTATAGGATGTACTCCTTCTTGTTTAACATATGCTTTATTTTCCTTATAAAATATTGTTTCCATTATTGGTCTCATAATACCATCTGTTTTTTGATTTTTAATTGAATCATTAGATTTTTTAAATTCTTTTATTAAATTACTTTCTTCTAAAGGTACATATGTTGCTTTATCTGCTTCTATAATTTGTTTTTGTTCATGATCATTAATACTTTTTTCAATTCTAAGAGTAGTAGTTGTGTCGATTTTAAGAGGAGGAGCAACATCAATAGGTATTGGTTTAATTGATTTTAAAACTGTCTCTCCTAATATATGATTCTTATCACTAAATGAACGAGTTTTTTCTTCAAAAATTCTTTTCTTTATATTTAATTTTTTCTTTCTATTATGTAACTTCATAATATGTTCTTGTTTTATTTTTGGATTTGTTAGTACAGGTTCTGTTACATTAAACATAATACCTTTACCTAATCCTTCAAATTTATGAGAAACATTATTTAGTTCTGTTTTAAAATCATTAAATTGTAAATCAAAATATGTATCAGTAAAATGTTCTGTGTTAATAATTGTATTTACCAATTTTAATGGAAATATTATATGAACTGATTTACCATCTTCTGAATTAACAAATGTAAATCTTATTTCCAAATCAATGTTTTCACTATACCATTGTAATGGACTTTTAGACCATGAAACTTGCATTAAATTATGTCTTAGATTATATATATATGCTTTATTTGATTCTGGTTTAACAATATCTTGATATATTTGATCTGCAGAATTTACTATATAATTAAAATTAGTTATTAGATCTAACTTAATTGGTATCATACATTTAGGTAATTTTTCTAAATCTATTTTACCCTTATTATTTTTAGTACTTAATACTGGTAATACTTGAGTTAAGTTTCCTAATGCATTTATCAAATTAAATTTATTATCATATGATGAATCTACTATGTTTTTAGAATTAGTTGCTTTCATTTTCATAGCGTTTTTTATTTGTGGTGCTATTTTTTTATTAGTCTTTTCATCTGGAATAACTTTATCTTTCATTATTACTAAATTAGATGTATTACTACCTAAAATTTCGTCGTGATTTAAATCGTCTTTATATTTATAATCTAAGAATGAGAAAAGATCACTTATAAATAGTCTTTTACTAGATTTTGGTTTATAACTATTATCTTTTTTAAATATTGCTTTTTGAGGTATTTTCTTAGATATTTCTAATTTTTCTTGAAAGAAATGAAGTAAAGGGTCTGTATTTTTCTTTAACTTATGTTCTTGATTACTTTTTTTGTTGTTTGATTTATTACTACTTTCACTCTTCGATTTATTACTACTTATACTGTTCGATTTATTACTACTTTTACTTTTTGATTTATTACTACTTTTACTTTTTGATTTATTACTACTTTTACTGTTTGATTTATTACTACTTTTACTATTTAATTTACGATTGTGTTTTCTCTTAGTTTTTGATATCTTTTTTCTTTTTTTTTCAGAATCTGATTTAAAATTTTCTACATTTTCACATCCACAAGTATGTTTATAAAAAATATAATATATTATTACAAATATTAAAATTATTATGAATATTTTCATTATAAGTAATTTAGAAATTATTTATTAAATTAATTTTTACCAAATTTTTGCTCTTATGATTAAATCTGATTTAATATTAAAATGTTTATAGAAATCATCAATATTTTTCAAAATACCATTTACCCTTAATTCTGGAGGAGAATGTGGGTCTACTAATAATCTATGTTTAATTTCTTCTGGTCTTGTATTACATCTCCATATTCTTGCATAATTAATAAAGAATCTTTGAATAGGAGATAAATTATCAATTAATATATTTTCAGAAGGATTTTCTTTTAAATATTTCTTTAATGATTCTAATGCTATAGTAATACCACCTAAATCTGCTATATTTTCTCCTAATGTTAATTCTCCATTTATAGATTCGCCATCGATTGAATATTTATTATATTGCTGTTTAATTAAATCTGTTTTTTCTTTATATTTTTTATAATCTTTAGGCGACCACCAATTATTTAAATTACCTTTAGCATCAAATTTACATCCTTCATCGTCAAATCCATGTGTCATTTCGTGACCTATAACCATACCAATACCACCAAAATTTAATGCAGTATCATAATTTTCAGAAAAGAATGGTGGTTGTAAAATTCCAGCAGGAAATACTATTTCATTTGAAGAAGGAGAATAATATGCATTTACCATTTGAGGATTCATGTGCCATTCAGTCCTGTCTACTTTTTGATATAATTTAGAAAAACTATAATCAGAATCGTCAATATTACATAAAATAATATTTTTAAAATATGAATTTTCTTTTTTAATATCTACATCATATTCTCTCCACTTATCTGGATAACCAACTTTAACAACCATATTATCTAATTTTTCTAAGGCTTTTGTTTTTGTCAAGTCATCCATCCAATTTAATGTTTTCATTCTATTATGTAAATCCAATTTTAAATATTTTATTATTTCTAAAGATCTTGATTTAGATTTTTCATTAAAATATTTATTTACAAAAGATTTTCCAACAAGAAATCCTAATTTTGATTCAACAATATTTAATGAACGTTTCCATAAAGGTTTCATTTTTGGTGTTCCTGATAATATTTTAGAGAAAAAATTAAAATATATATTTTCTACTTCTTCAGATAAATATGATGATACTGATAATAATACTTTCATTTTAAAAAAATCTTTCCATACTTGTAAACTATATTTATTACTAATTAATAATTCATTAAATTTTTCACAAAATTTTGGATTAGTTATATTTATTTTACCCTTTTTAAAATATTTTAAAAATGTAAAACTAGGATATTTTTTTAATAATATTGATAATTCTATTGGATTATTTTGCAAATCTATATTTCTTTTTTGTACATTTGTTAATGTTACTTCAGCTAATTCTAATTCTATATTATATATACTTTCTGTATCTAATTTAAATAAATTAAAATAATCAGCATATTTTCTTAAAAATGTTTTATATTCATTACGTTCTTTATTCTTTGATTTTAAAAAATAATAATCTCTGTCTGGTAATTCTAAACCATCAGTATCTAAATGTAAAATATTTATATCAGAATCTATTAGATCACTATATACTGAAAAATTAATAGGATGATTAATATGAAACATCAAATATAAAGCAATTGATATATTTAATAATGTATCTATTTTAGAACAATTTTGTATTTCATCCAAAAATTTATTAATTTCATTAGTATTTTTTCTATCAAGTCCTTGTTCATATAATATTTTACATTTAATATCAACGTCACCTTTTTCTAATAAATTTTTAATTTTTAATTTATTTTCCTGCTCTAAACTATTAAATGCACCCCAATTTTGATAATCATCAGGTATTTTGTTTTCATCTTTCCATTCTTCATTTACCCATAAATAAAAATTAGTTTCAGGAGTATATTTTTTTGAAAAATTAATATTTAAATTCATTAAATAAGTTTATAAAATAAAATTAGGATGGAAATGAAAAGCCCTTCATAAGTTCTAGAGGTAGCTTGATATCCATTTCATCATATCTCTTTTTATTAATTGTAAAAATTTTACCAGTAATATTTTTTGGTACATTATATGTAATCTCGCCATTAATAAAATTATATATGTTATTATGTCTTTCTACACGTCCATTTAGAAATTTATTTTGAAGTTTGTCTTTATGATAAATAATACAAGATTTTGGCATTTCAGAATCAATAAACATAACCATACCAGAATCTAATCCAATATGCTTATCGTAAATCTTATTCTTATAACTGTCAATAATTTTGTCTACACTTGTACTCTTAAGCATATGCTTATGCATAGAATGCAGTACTTTAAGAAGGACATTAGTATAAACTACTTTCGGCATATCCTTTAATTCCATAAAAAATCCATATTCTGCTATAATTACTTCTTTAACCCAAGGGTCAATAATATAATTATTAATGAAATCACCCCATTCATTTGACTGGTCTCCCAAATCTTTTAGCTTGAGTCGCCAAGATGGTGTAAATACTTTATCAAACAAAGGAAAGATTTCATTCCGCATTTTACCACGTCTTGACCACTTTGGTGTAGTATCAAGAAAATAGGGAATAGAATGTTTGTGTGCAAGGTCATAAATAGGCTGCTTATGATGATTCAAAAGAGGACGATAAATATTAATATCGTGAATATTACTAATTTCTTTAATAACTTCTAAATCCAATAGATTAGGACCTTTCATAGAATTTGTAAAGATATTCTCAATGGTATCATCTTTATGATGACCAACAAAAATACCAGTAGGTTTTGGTTCTAGTCCCCTTATAACACTCTTATACAAGTCAAAACGAATTTTTCTAGATTCTTCTTCATACTCGGCTCTGCTACCTGAATCTTCCTTTTTCCTGGACATACCATCAACCTTTCTGATATAAATATCAATTTTGTAAAACTTGCAATAATCAATTAGAAACTCAATTTCTGCTCCCTGTTCATCCCGGTTATTATAATCAATAGAACAAGCATAAATTGGGAAACAATTAATTAGTGAAAGACGAATTAGAATAGCCAAAACAACCATTGAATCAACACCACCAGAAAGACTAACAATAGCACCATTCTCATAAACATTATTATTTTTACAAAATTTATCAATAGTAGTAACTAAAGAATTTTTCAAATCAATAGATTTAATAGTTTCCATACCAAAAAAATAATTTTTAGGTGTTTCAAGAAGGTATTGGTATTTATTTACGTTACGTTTACGTGAGCAACAAAGCATAAAAATATATATAATAACCATATACATATTTTTATTCAATTTTTTTATTTTTTAAATTTATTTAAAAAATAAAGAAATTGCTGCAATTATCTATTTGATGACAATTTTTTTATTTTTTAAATTTATTTAAAAAATAAAGAAATTGCTGCAATTATCTATTTGATGACAAATTTAATTTTCTTAAAATTAAATTTAATAATTAAAAGTTTCACTTTTAATTGAACAATTTTTTTATTTTTAAATTTATTTTTCATCTGAAATATCAATAGATTTATATAATTTTTCATAATTTTTATTTGTATGAGAACGTGTATCGTCTCTTATAACTCTTAATTCAGATTGTTTTATTTTTTCAGATCCCCCATAATATCCACTTGCATTTAATTCATGAATAATAGTATCAGTAATTTGATACCAGTAAGGTATATCTAAACTCATATAAATAAAAACATACGTATAATGGTGACCAGTATAAGGATCATCAGTAAACCTAATTAAATTTGCTTTGTAAGGGTCGTACATATATGAAATTAAATATGGAATAGTTTGTCTATATTTTTCAGGAAAAGTAATCTGTTGTTGCGAAAATAATTTAGATAATGTACTTAATGTATTAATATTATCAATACTTGGTGCAACTGTTTGATTAAATGTGTTTCTATGTTGTGATCTTTGATAATCATTCCAAGTAAATGTATCTCCATCTAAATATCCAAGAATATGCATTTTTACTGTAATATCTGGACTTGTTGAAAATCCATATAGTGCATTTTTAAAATATGTAACATTTGAATCTCCTTGAACATAATTTCTTGGTGTTAATTCAATTTTATATTCTAAACTTTTATGTAGTATCATTTCATAAATATTTTTATATTTTTTAATTGCTTCAAAAGTACTATAATCTCCTTGATTAAATAAAGAATAAGTATAAGGGATTGAATAATTTGTTCTTCTAACAGGTTTACTTACTTTTTTTGAAACTTTTTTTGATATCTTTTTAAAAAGTGACCATCTCTTAATTTTATTTTTATCTAGTATAACAATCCACGTATTACCGTCAATACCTTTTTTTTTAGTATTAACTTTATATAATGTTGCACTTTTTGAAGGTGATTTACGTTCTGACATTAATTTAAACTATAAAAAAACATTCATTTAAAATTTAAATTAAAAATAGATAAATATCTATTTTTAGATTAAAAAATTAAATAAGGAACATATTTTAAGAATTTTAAAGATTATTTAATGTTTCTAATAAATCTTCATTTTTTTTAATATTTTTTTTAATATTTTTAATTAATAATTCTAATTGTTTTATTTGTTCTAATTTATCATTATCAAAGTTAACATCATTAAATTTTTCAACATGTGAACATTTAAATAACTTATCTTTTTGTTCTTTACAAATCCAGGAAATATTTTTTGAATTTTTCATTATATAATATATATTATATTTTAAATATTTTTTAACTAAAATCGTATGTCATTAATAAAGTTGTATCAAAATCATTTTTTGATGAAATTATTATTACATAAGTATTTTGTATAGTTTTATTTTTGAATAATTTAAAATTATGATCAATATATGTAAAATTTTCTTTTGGAATCATTCTAGTTACTTTATGAAACTCTGAATTTTTTACTTTATTTATAATTTCAAAATCACCATAATCTATATTTTGTTGTGGTAAATCATTATTAAATGTTTCTTTCATAATTTTTTTACCTTCTTCATCCCATATTGGAATAGTTATAATAAAAGTTAGTTCTAATGATTTTTTCTTAGCTTCATCTAAAGAAATTAATGCTTTATTTAATGCGTTTTCTATAATATCTTTTTGATAAGGAGGATTTAAACCAAATGTTCCTTTAATAGGTATTAAATTATAAAAACTTCCAAATGAACCAAAATATTTTTCTATATCATAATAAATTGAACAAAAATGAGGGAATGTCGAATTAATAGCAGAAGCAAAACATTCAAAATTTAAATTATAATCTTCGTGTAATTTTGACATAATATTTGATTTTACACCCAATTGATGATTATTTGAACCCAATAATTGATATCTAAAAAGAATTGTCCAAATTAAATCATTAAATATACTTTCTTTTCCTTTATAATTTTTTTTTAATTTAAAATATTCATCAGTAGGTATTAACAAATTGTCTAAAATATTATTTAATCTTTTATCTTTTATATCAAATTTAATATGAATTTGATACTTATAAAATGTAAATTTAGTTTCTTCTCTTTGTTGAATAAATTCTTTTTTTGTTATATTGTATTTATTTTTATTATCTAAATAATATTTCGATTTTTTATAACTAGCTAATAATAAAAGTTGTTCTTCAAATAATTTTTGTAATTTAACTAATAAACTATCAATTAATTTATCAGCATTTTCTAAAGAGTCATCGTATTTAACTAAATCATTTAATGTACATCTTAAAGTATCTATTTCATTATAATTATTCGGTAAAAATGGATCAATTAATGAATTGAAATTATCAGATGCGTATAAATTAAACATCCAAGAAGATAATAAATTTGTAAGTGTTCTTGGAAATGATTTTTTAATACTGAAAATTTTAGTCCCAAATATTTTTGTCGCATCATTGATAAATTCTTTTATTATATGACAAAATAATTTACCTCTATATAACTCTAAAATTAAGTCTAATTCCTGTTGTTGAGGGCAGGTGTATTCTAATTCTATTTGATTATCCGTATAGGAATGCATTTCATAGGTCATTAATAAAATAGACTTTTTGTCTTTATACCCCCTCTGATTACATAAAAGAGATAAAAACAATTTTTAATAAAATTTATAATAATTTTATTAAAGGATGCCGATATTATGAATTTTTTGAAAAATTATAGAATTATATGTATGAAATGCATTTTTTAAAAATATATTTTTTTTATTACTAGTATCTACATCTACACCTTTAAATTTATAGAATTTTGTTATTCTACAAATTATAGTATTATCATTTTCTATAATTTCATATTTCTCATTGTGTTCTTTTTTATTATTAAATGTAATTTCTAATTCTTTCAAATGTTTTGAAGTATGTTTGAATAGATATCCAATAAAATTATAATTAGGATTATCATGTTTTATTTTTTTTATATTAATTATATCGGAACCAAATAGAAAGGAACCTTCTTTGAAATTAATTGTTTCTTCTAAATTATGTAAATTTGATTTAAATATTTTGATATTTAATAATTCATCTGGTATTTTTGCAAGGAAATCATCTGGTGCATTAATTAGATTACAACCAATCATTTTTT